>Ga0315296_10003137_pt1 | contig 13908 bp, 9 predicted proteins | sample YL17G14_18_MG_FD_203921 | JGI IMG/M metagenome (GOLD analysis project Ga0315296, IMG submission 203921) | Sediment microbial communities from Yellowstone Lake, YNP, Wyoming, USA - YL17G14_18 | ecosystem: Environmental > Aquatic > Freshwater > Lake > Sediment | place: USA: Wyoming | collected... | reverse complement strand
GGCAGCTACCCCCTGGGGGATTGTTTTCGTGGGCACCACTTTAATTGTTTTGGTGGTCAAAGACTGGACTTGATTGGCGGTAAGCACTATATTTTTGTTATTAGGCAAAATAATAACCTTCTCCGAAGCCACTAATTCCACAGCCTGGAGCAAATCCTTGGTACTGGGATTCATTGTCTGCCCACCGGGGACAACAGCTGTTGCTCCCAGGCTGGCAAAAACATTAGATAGACCCTCCCCAGCCACCACAGCCACAGTAGCAATATCAACCGCTGGCATCCTCTCCTTCTGCATCTTTATGAAGTCCTGATATTGCTCATCCATATTGCGTATGCTTATCTGATGCAAAGTGCCCAGGGGGATAACGTAGTGCATAACCGAACCGGGGTCTAAGGTATGAATGTGAACCCTCACTGCCGAGTCGTCACCAATTACGATGACCGATTGCCCCCTCCTTCCCAGCCTCTTCCTAAGCTCATCCGGGTCAAGCTCTTGCCCCTTGATGACAAAATTAGTGCAATATCCGTAGGGCACTTCCTCCACGCCCACCATTTGTGAAACCTTAGCCGGGAGTGGCACGCTACTGGCAATCATCCACGGCTTGCGTAGCTTCAATTGCTCTACCTCACCTTTAAGGTAGTGGAGGGCACCCTCGAGGAGGGTATACAGACCTTGCCCCCCAGCATCCACCACCCCGGCTTCCCTTAACACCGGCAGAAGGGTAGGGGTATTAGCCACCGACTCCTTGGCGGCATTAACCGTGATTTCCATAATTGAGACCACGTCATCGCTAACATTAGCCGCATGCGCCTCGGCAGCAGCGGCTGCCTCCCTAATTACAGTAAGAATCGTTCCTTCTACGGGATTGCTTAACCCCTTATAAGCCACCGTTGAAGCCTGTAGCAAGGCAGCAACCAAGTCGCTACCGGCAATCGTTTCCTTTTCCGCCAGACCCTGTGCCCAACCATTCCAAATCTGCGATAGGATTACCCCACTATTACCCCGAGCTCCTATCAGGGCTCCCCTAGCCATAGCCTGAGCTACGCTTGAAGCACCACTACTGTCAGCAGCCCGATAGGCCTCCTCCATAGATGAACGCATGGTAAGCAGCATGTTAGTCCCGGTATCTCCGTCAGGCACCGGGAAGACATTTAGGGCATCAATATCGGCGGCACTCTTCTCCAACCAACTGGTGGCGGCGGCAAACATTTCCTTCAAATCTTGCCCACTGATAGCATTAGCTGAGCCCATATTGCCCTTTCTTGCTACAATCGCCTGGCTATGTTAGTATTATGGACGAAATTCTACAGTAAATTTGCCTGATAGTCAAAGGAGAAGAAATATTGAAATGCGATTTATGTGGCAAATCACCCCAGTTCGGTCATAATGTAAGCCACTCTAAGCGTCATACCAATCGCCGCTGGGTGCCCAATATTCATCCGGTTACTATCCTCATCCAGGGCGAACCAAAACGACTAAACCTGTGCACTAGATGCCTGCGCAGTCAGCATAAAATGGCTAAAACAGGCTAGCCCGGAGCTTCTCCAGGGCTTGGCTTACCGTTTGTCCTGAAACAAACACCGCCGCTCCAGCTACCAGCACCCTAGCCCCTGCCTTCACCACCTTGGGAGCAACCTCAGCATTGATGCCACCATCCACCTCCAGCTCAGCGGCTAAACCCCTTTCATCCAGTTCGGCGCGGAGACGGGCTACCTTATCCAGCATAGCGTCAATAAAGTTCTGCCCGCCAAAGCCAGGGTTGACGGTCATTACCAGGACCAAATCCAAGGAAGGAAGAACCTCCCTCATCGTGTCTATAGGTGTGCCCGGGTTGAGGGCAACCCCTGCCTTAACCCCTGATTCCTTAATCGTTTGCACCGCTTGGTGAATGTGAGGGCAGGCTTCTATATGAACGGTTATAATGTCAGCCCCAGCATCAGCAAATTGACCGATTTGACGCTCTGGTGCCTCAATCATAAGATGGACATCCAGCGGCAGTTTAGTCCAGCGACGAATGGCAGCCACCACCGGGGCACCGATGGTGAGCTGGGGGACAAAATGCCCATCCATAACATCGACATGAATGTAGTCGGCACCAGCCTTAGTGGCTTCGACTACCTGCTCCCCAAGGCGACTGAAATCGGCGGAGAGAATAGACGGGGCAAGCTTGACCTGAGGGTTACTTCCCACCCTTAGCTCCGATTAATTTCTTAGCATTAGCCAACGCCCGCTCTACCTGCTTGGGTGCCGTCCCCCCAATAATATCCCTGGCGGCAACAGATGATTCCACGGTAATGGAGTAGACATCCTCTCCAAATAAGGGAGAAAACCTCTTATACTCATTGGGGCTAAGTTCACTAAACGATTTACCTTTTTCCATAGCATAGCTTACCAGCCTAGCCACTATATCATGGGCGGTGCGGAAGGCTTCCCCCTTCTTGGCCAGGTAGTCAGCCAGGTCGGTAGCTAGAATATAGCCCTGCTCAACCGCCCGCCGGGTATTTTCCACTTTGACCCGCAGGGTCTTGACCATCCCGGTAAATACCTCCAGGGTGGACAGCAGGGTATCTACGGTATCAAAGAAGCCCTCCTTGTCCTCCTGCATATCTTTATTATAGGAAAGGGGCAGAGCTTTCATCGTGGTCAGCAGAGCCATGAGCTTACCATAGACCCTTCCCGCCTTACCCCGTGCCAGCTCGGCAACATCCGGGTTCTTCTTCTGGGGCATAATGCTTGAGCCGGTGGCATAAGCCTCATCAAGCTCAATAAAATTGAACTCGGCTGAAGACCACAGAATAATCTCCTCTGCCAGTCGGGACAGGTGCATCATACAGATACTGGCTGCGGCTTCATACTCCAAAACAAAGTCCCTATCCGAGACAGCGTCAATACTATTCTGGCTTATCTGACCGAAGCCAAGCTCACGAGCCAGAAACTCGCGGTCAATATCATAGGCTACGCCGGCGAGGGCACCGCTGCCCAGGGGCATAATGTCAGTGCGCTTCAGACAGTCGGTGAATCGGTCGAAATCACGCTGGAGCATCTCAAAATAGGCCAGAAGGTGATGAGCCAGCAAAACCGGCTGTGCTGGCTGTAAATGGGTGTAGCCGGGAATAATTACATCTTTATTGGCTTCAGCCAAACTGATGAGCGCCTGCTGAAATTCTCTCAGCTTAGCCAGGGTGTCTGAGATTGCCTCCTTAGCGAAAAGGCGCAAGTCCAGAGCCACCTGGTCATTTCTGGAGCGGGCGGTGTGGAGCTTGCCCCCCACCTCACCCACCTTCTCAATTAACCGGGCTTCAATATTCATATGGATATCTTCCAGTTCTGGCTTAAACGCAAACTCACCCTGCTCTATCTCCTCCCTGATAGAAGTCAGCCCGGCGATAATAGTCTCAGCCTCTTTGTCTGAAATAATGCCCTGCTTGGCCAGCATCCTGGCGTGGGCGATACTACCGGCAATGTCATGAGGATATAACCGCCAATCAAAGGGGATAGAGGCGGTATATTCAGCTACCAGTTTATCTACCGCCTTCTTCTGAAAGCGACCGCGAATGTGGCTCATTTACTACCTTCCTCTTCCTGCAAGCTACCAATGCCCTGCGCCTGCGCCTGAGTCCTAACTGGTAGTCCCCAGATATGGATAAAGCCGACGGAGGCACTCTGGTCAAACTGGTCACCCTTATCATAAGTAGCCAGACCATAGCTATACAGTGATTTCGGTGATTTCCTCCCCACCACCCGACAACTCCCCTTGAACAGCTTGAGCCGCACCGTCCCGGTGACATAGCGCTGCGTGCTCCTAACATAGGCAGCCAAGTCCTGATGGAGTGAGCTGAACCACAGACCATTATAGATGAGGTCGGCATATTCCACCGCCACCTTTTGCTTAAACCGCAACTGCTCTTTTGACAAGGTCATTGCCTCCAGAGCCAGGTGCGCCTGTAGTAACACTGTAGCTGCCGGGGCTTCATAAATCTCCCTTGATTTTATCCCCACCAGCCTATTCTCTAAATGGTCAATCCTGCCTACCCCGTGCTCGCCAGCCAGTTGGTTCAACCGCTGGATTAGACTAACGCCATCCATCTCCTGCCCATCAAGGGTAATCGGGATGCCCTGTTCAAAGCCAATCTCCACATAGCCGGGCTTATCTGGCGCATCAGCCGGTGACCTTGTCCAGATGAAGACATCGGGTGGTGGCTCAACCCACGGGTCCTCAAGAACCCCACACTCAATACTCCGCCCCCACAGGTTCTCATCAATGGAATAGGGGCTGGCAACAGTAACTGGCACCGGAATCCCGCAACGTTGAGCATATTTGATGGTCTCCTCCCGGGTCATGCCCCATTCCCGAGCCGGGGCGATGATTTTGAGGTTAGGCGCCAGGACACCAATGCTCACATCAAACCTCACCTGGTCATTCCCCTTGCCAGTGCAGCCGTGGGCTACTGCTGAAGCCTTCTCCTTCAGGGCGGTGTCCACCAGCAACTTAGCCATCAACGGGCGAGCCAGGGCGGTAGCCAGAGGGTACTGTCCCTCATAGAGAGCATCGGCCTGTAGCGCAGGGAAGATAAAATAGTTAACAAACGTCTTCTTGGCATCCTCCACCAACGCCTTCACTGCGCCAATATTAAGCGCCTTCTTACGAACGGCAGAAAAATCCCGCTCATTGCCCACATCAACGTTGAGGGCAATAACATCCAGGTTATACCTCTCCTTGAGCCATCTGATAGCCACTGACGTATCCAACCCCCCACTGTAAGCCAGTACTACTTTGTCTGACACTACCAACCTCCATTAAGCAAGTTATCACTATTTAGCTGACAATGCGGATAATGCACTGTCCAGAATCCCCAGTGCCTCATCAACCTCCTCAGTGTCGATAATAAGGGGAGGCATAAAGCGCACGGCGTTGGGCTTGAGTCGGTTGACCAGTAAGCCCCGCTCAAGGCAAGCCAATACCAACGACTGGGCGATATCGCTGGCAAACTCCATAGCCACCAGCAGCCCACGCCCCCGAACATCAGTGATAAGCTGGAATTTCTGCCTCAGCTTTTCCAGCCCGGCGATAAGATACTGTCCCACCACCTTTGCCTTCCAAGCTATATCATTATCAATGATAAATTTTACTGTAGCGTAGCCAGCAGCACAGGCTAACGGGTTACCACCGAAGGTTGAGCCGTGCTCCCCGGGAGCGAACACTGCCGCGCTATTCTTAGCTAGAATAGCGCCAATAGGCACACCGCTGGCTAAGCCCTTAGCCAGCGTCATTATATCAGGTTCAATGCCATATTGCTCATAGGCAAAGAGCGTCCCGGTTCGACCCATGCCAGTTTGAATCTCATCCAGAATGAACAGGATACCCTTCTGGTCGCACCATGCCCTTATTGCCGGTAGATAACTATCGTCTGGCAGGTTGACCCCACCCTCCCCCTGTATCGGCTCCACCATCACGGCGCAGGTCTTATTGGTAGTGGCTGACTTTATGGCTTCAATATTATTATGCTCCACGTTGATAAAGCCGGTGGGCAGAGGGGGGTAGGGCTCCTGTAATTTAGCCTGACCGGTAGCCGCCACCATAGCTAGAGTGCGACCATGAAAGGAGCCGAGGGTGGTAATAACCTCATAGGCTCCGCCAAGATAGAGCTGACCATAACGGCGGGCTAGCTTTATCGCCCCCTCATTAGCCTCAGCGCCGCTATTGCCAAAAAAGACCTTATCCAGACAGCTATTCTGGACTAAAAGCTCAGCCAGGCGAATCTGGGGAATAGTATAGAACTGGTTAGACGCCTGAATAAGGGTATGCGCCTGCTCAGTCAGTGCCTCGGTAACCACCGGATGGCAGTGCCCCAAACTATTGACTGCCCAGCCACCAACAAAGTCAAGGTATTCCCGCCCATCTTCGTCCCACACCCGTGCCCCCTGCCCCCTGACTATGGTCAAAGGGACACGCTCTACGGTGGTCATAAAGTATTGGTGCTCAAGCTCCTGCCAGCGACTCATTTTCCTACGCTTTTCTCCCTTTTAGTGAGTTTATTTATCAACCCTATCCCCTTTATCCCCTTCCCCTGTCTGCTTACTTCTGGATGGCAGTGCCACCGCCACGTCCTTCTATCTCTTTGAGCAAGGCGTGCGGTTGCCGACCATCTATGATGCGAGTAGTTGACGTGCCAGACAAAGCCCTCAAGCAGGCTTTAATCTTGGGAATCATCCCCCCTGAAGCCACACTGGAAGCAATTAATGCCTCGGCTTCATCCGGCAATAGTCGAGGCAGCAGATTGCCCGATTGGTCGCAGACACCAACTACATCGGTCAAAAAGATGAGCCTGTCAGCACCCATAGCGGCAGCAATTTCACCAGCTACAGCATCAGCATTGATATTAAGCACCTTGGGCACTTTAGCCGGCTTACCACCATGAAGACTGACCGGAGCCACTACCGGGACATAGCCAGACTGCAATAGCACTTCAAGGGGAACAGGGTTTACCTTCACCACCGTGCCAATATAGCCCAGCTCTTCGTCCTTAATCCTGCCCTGAATCAAAGCCCCGTCCACGCCGCTAATACCGACTGCCTTTCCACCCAGGCTATTGATAGTGGCAACAATCTCCTTATTGACCAGCCCAGCCAGCACCGCAATGACCACCTCAAGGGTTGCCTCATCGGTTACCCGCTCGCCGTGGACAAAACGGGTGGGAATGCCTCGCTTCTCCAGCCAATCGGTTATCACTTTACCACCGCCATGGACTACAACCAGCGACTTACCCTGCTGCTGGAGATAGACGATATCTTCAATAGTGGTATCATGACTGCCCAGGGTGGCACCACCCAGCTTAATCACAATAACCTTGCCCAATTTATTACCCTTGCTTTATGTCATATACCGACTGTTAATAGTTACATATTCCTCAGACAGGTCGCAACCCCAGGCAGTGGCACTAGCCGAGCCCAGGTTAAGGTTCAAGCTTATAGTCACCTCTCTTCCCTTCAGTAGCTGGATGATACTTCGCTTACTAAAGGGCAAGAGTTTACCCGCCTTTACTACCGGTATATCACCGATATAAAGGTCGAGCTTTGATTCCACCACCTCCACCCCACTCCGCCCCACCGCTGCCATAACCCGCCCCCAATTAGGGTCGGCACCGTGAACCGCCGCCTTCACCAGGGGCGAGCTTACCACTGTCCTGGCAGCCAACCTGGCTTCAGCAGGACTAGGGGCACCGCTAACAGTTACCTCAATAAGCTTGGTTGCCCCCTCACCATCACGGGCAATGGATTTAGCCAGATAGATACAGACCTGCTCCAGACCTTGCTGAAAGGCATTAGCCCGGGCGCTACCCGAAGACAATGGCTCGCTTAATGCCAGTCCATTAGCCATGAGCAGCACCATATCATTAGGGCTGGTGTCGCCGTCAATAGAAATCATATTAAACGAGATGTCCACCGCCTTTTTCAGCGCCCGTTTGAGAAAATCCAGCTCCACGGCGGCATCGGTGGTGAGGAAGCAAAGCAGGGTTGCCAGGTCGGGGTGAATCATCCCCGCCCCCTTGGCTACCCCGCCAATGGTAAACTTACTATCCCCAGCCCCGACCGCCACCGCCGTTTCCTTGGCAAAGGTATCAGTGGTCATTATCGCCTTTGCCAACTCATGACCGCCGTCGCGGGAAAGGATAACCCGTTCTATGCCACTTCTGATGGGCTTCATCGGCAGCGGCACACCAATCACTCCAGTGCTGGCTACCAGGACGTCCTCAGGCAATATGCCAATCCCCTCGGCGGTTAGCTTTGCCATCTCGGCGGCATTCCTGAGTCCTCTGTCACCGGTAAAGGCATTGGCGCAGCCGCTATTCACCACCACCGCCAAGGCTCTGCCTTGTTTTAGCCTCTGCTGAGATAGAACCAGCGGGGCTGCCTTGAGCCGATTGGTGGTAAAAACAGCCGTTGCCACACAGGGCACCTCAGAAAAGAGGATACCGAGGTCTGGTTTATCTCTGGCTTTTTTATTTATCCCGGCGTAGATAGCACCGGCAAAAAACCCCTCAGGCGAGGTTACCGTGCCCTCAGGAATGAATTCAATCCCGGCTCCCATTACCCAAAATATAGCACACTAGCCTATCTATAGCAATGAGATTGTTTATCAACCTCACCCCCTCAGTCCCCCTCTCCTCGGGGAGGAGAGGGGGGAAGTTGTTTTTTGAAGGGGCGTCTGCCCCTTCAACCCCCGATAAACACCCTACAGTAATAGCTTGCAGATGTGGTAGAATTATGTTAAGAGAGAACCAGAAGATTCTTATACAATTAGGAGGAATAACATGGAGGAATCCACTTTCCCTGAAACCTTAAGGGAGCTACTTATAGAATTACAAAAGTCGTATAAGGATCAACTTGAAGAATTATCAAAACCTTTTTGGGACGCACTTGGGAAAGAAAGTGATAGAGCAATTGGAATTATTGCTGCCTGCTTACTAGACAATCTGCTAGAAAAACTGATACGTACATCTTATATCAAAGACCCACAGGTGAAATCTCTGTTTAAGAATGACCGCATTCTACAGTCCTTCTTTTCAAAGATAAGTATTGCGTATTTTTCAGGTTTGATACCGAAGTTTGTTTACCACGACCTTAAATTGATATGCGAAATTAGAAATAGGTTTGCTCACTCGATCGCTGGAAACCTTACCTTTGCAGATAGCAGCATAACACAACGAATAAATAGTCTTAAACTAAGACCTAAGACACTAGATGAAGTTGCTGTTCCTAAGATGAAGTTTATTATTGTCGTTCAACAAATTGTAGCCTTACTGGGATCCTGGGAGCATTTTCTGTCAAAAGCAAAATTGCCAAATCTAGTAGACTTATTAAAGTCCAACGAATTCCCTTACGAGGAAATGGCTCTTACAAAAGACGAAATATACAAGGTATTGCGAGGAACCTCTCCTTATCTTCAAGGATAGCTAATGAAAAACACTACCCCCTACCCCTCCCTCGCCTTCTTTTGCAGTTCGTAGAGTTTGGTCAGTGCCTCCAGCGGGGTTAATGAATCAATATCCAGCTTCTCCAGCTCCTCCATAAGCGGCGACTTCTGCCCCCACAAGGGTATTTGGATAGACGGTGGCTTTTGGGGGCGTCTTTTGGCTTTATGCGAGCCTTCAGCTAGGGTTCTGCTACCCTCCTCCAGCTCAGCCAGGACCTCCCGGGCACGGTGCACCACCGACTTGGGCAGCCCGGCGAGCTTAGCCACATGAATGCCGTAGCTCTTGTCAACGCCACCAGGCACAATCTTATACAGAAAGGTAACCTCCCCACCCTCCTCGCTTACGGCAACATTAAAATTCTTCACCCGGGGCAGGAAGCTGGCTAGCTCCACCAGTTCATGGTAATGGGTGGCAAACAGGGTCTTGGCGCCAAGCCCGGGGTGGCTGTGGATATACTCGGCGACGGCGCGAGCAATGGAAAGTCCATCGTAGGTGCTGGTGCCCCGCCCAATCTCGTCAAGGATGATTAGCGAGCGGGGGGTGGCATTATTCAGGATATTGGCTGTCTCCACCATCTCCACCATAAACGTTGACTGACCGGCAGGCAGGTCTTCCCTGGCGCCAATCCGGGTAAAGATACGGTCGACCAGCCCAATGGTGGCGGAGGCGGTAGGGACAAAGCTGCCAATCTGAGCCAGGAGCACAATTAAGGCTACCTGCCTCAGGTAGGTTGACTTGCCCGACATATTGGGACCGGTGAGGACAATAAGCTGGGCATCGTCGTTGGAGAGGTAGGTATCATTAGGGACAAAGCTGCCGTCAGCCAGGCTCCTCTCCACCACCGGATGGCGCCCCTGGGAAATAGCTATCTTGCTATCTGTGGTCAACTTAGGTCGGACATAGCTATAGCGCACTGCGACCTCAGCCAGGCTGGAGAAAACATCTATATTAGCTAAGGCATTGGCTGAAGCCGAAATGCGCTCACTTGACGCCCCTACCTGCTGACATACCTGACGAAAGATTTGAGCCTCAAGCTCAGAAATCCTGTCCTGTGCATTCAAAATCAACGACTCATACTCCTTTAGCTCCGGAGTGAAGAATCGCTCGCCACCAACGAGCGTCTGCTTCCTGATATACTCCTGAGGCACCTGTGGAAGGTTGGACTTGGATACCTCAATATAGTAACCAAAGACCTTGTTAAAGCCTACCTTCAGCGACTTAATCCCGGTCTTCTCCCTCTCCTTGCGCTCCAGGTCAGCCAGGTACTGCTTGGCATTTTTAGATGCCTGACGAAGGCTATCCAGCTCCTCAGAGAAACCCTGCCTCACCACCCCACCCTCATCCAGACTGCCCGGCGGCTCCACTATAGCCCGGGAAATCAAGTCAACCACCTCCGAGCAGGGCTTCAATTCCTCCTTCAGCCAATCTATTGAGTCGCCGGACTCAAGCACCTGCCCAAGCCTTGGTATCAACTCCAGGCTTCGGCGCAGGGCAACAAGCTCACGCGGGGCGGCAATACCACCCTTTATCCGATTAATCAATCGCTCAATATCAGCCACCTCGCCAAGCAAAGAGAGCGCCTGACTGCGAGCCAGGGTATTATCACAAAACCAGCCAATAGCATCCTGCCTCTTGTTCAGCTCAGCAATATCAAGCAGCGGCTGACCAAGCCACCGCCGCAGCAACCTGCCTCCCATGGCAGTCCTGGTCAGGTCAATGATAGAGAGAAGCGAGCCACTAGTAGCTCCAAAGCGGCTGCTGTGGAAAAGCTCAAGGTTTCTCTGGGTCTGCACGTCCAGCGCCATAAATGAGTCGGTGGAGTAGGTGGTGAGGCGGGTTAACTGTCCCAGAACCCCTTTCTGTGTTTCCTGAATATAGTGAATAATAGCGCCGGCAGCACTGAGCGCCAGGGGCAGATGACCACAACCATAGCCATCAAGGGTAGCCACGCCAAAGTGGTCGAGCATTGTTTGGCGGGCGACCTCAAGCTCAAACCAATAGTCGTCAAGGCGGGTCACCGAAGCAGCCAACCCCAAACCAGATAGCTCCGAGCTTTCTGCGGTGATAATCTCCGAGGGCTTGAGTCGCTCCAGTTCAGGAACTGCCCGGTGAAATGGAACCTGGGTGGTGGCGAATTCGGTGGTGGTTATGTCAACATAGGCTATGCCCGCAGCATCGTCAGCCAGAACCAGACTGACGAGATAGTTATTACTCTTGCCATCAAGGAGGCTGGGCTCAACCACCGTGCCCGGGGTTACCAGACGGACGACTTCACGCTGGACTAGACCTTTAGTCTCGCCGGGCTTGGTTACCTGCTCACAGATAGCCACCTTATAGCCACGATTGATTAGCCTTGCCAGATAGTTATCAAGGGCATGATAGGGGATGCCAGCCATAGGCACCCGGTGCCCCTTCCCCATCTCCCTGGAGGTGAGGACAATCTCCAACTCACGGGAGGCAAGCTTGGCATCGTCGTCAAAGGTCTCATAGAAATCGCCCAGGCGGAAGAAGACAATAGCCTGGGGATACTTTCGCTTAATCCTGAGGTATTGCTGGCGGATAGGGGTTGAACCCTCTTTCATCTTAAGCCTATTCTACAAGAATTCCGGCTTAAAAGGAAAGGGGCATTTATAAAGTTGTTTAGGAGCCAAGCTCCTATGGGCGGGTGGGGGAAAAGGCGTTAGCCAATAACTTCAGTCTATCTACCTCACCCCCTTTATCCCCCTCTCCTGGCCGAGAGGTATGAAAGGTATAACTTTTGAGAAGACTTTTGCCTTTGTCCATTAGGTGGTCTTAAAAATAGTGCTGTTTTATAGTAGTGCCGGGGTGGATATGGCACAAAGAGATTGGCGCTCCCGCAAGCGGGATTGTTGAGCCCTTTAAGGCTATGCCCTGACACCCCAGGCTTTTTCAATCTCTAACCTAGTATTTGGGCCCGTGCTCCACCACCCCGGCAGGAGTTATTATATCATAGCTCAAGGTAGACGTCATTACCACAAGACGACACATTCCGATGAAAAGTTGGATTTCGAGGTTAAGTCATGCTATCCGTTCATCGTTCTTGACAAGGCATTAGCGTTTTGCCAAAATGCAGGCGTTGCTAGCATAGGCAACTTGCGATCTGGTAGCGCAATACCATCATTGCATGGTGCGTTGCTGATGTATACAACCAGTCGCAAAGTAAATTAACCAGAGGGGGTGGCTATGAAGATCAAGGCAAATGGTATCTCCGTGAACTACCAAATCAAAGGGAAGGGGGCTAATCTTGTCCTTATTCACGGCGCTGGTGACAATCTTAATATGTGGTATCACCAGCTTCCCGTCTTCTCAAAAAGTTACCGGGTTATCACCTACGATATCAGAGGATCCGGCAAGACCGAAAGTCCTAAAGGGGAATACTCAATATCCCTCTTTGCCGAAGATGCCTATCAATTGATGAAAGCCATAAAAGTGGAAGGTGCCTACTTCCTGGGCTACTCATTGGGAGGGCGCATCGCTCTTGAGCTGGCACTAGACCATCCCGACTTAGTGAAGGCACTTGTGCTTGCCAATAGCTCTGTGGGCTTAGCGCCGCCTTCTCCGGAGAGCTTGGAACGGCGGCAGGTAACTCTGGAATTACTGGATAAGGGGGATATGAAGAGAGTTGCTGAAATGATGACAGCCGGTGCTTTTTCTCCTAATTTCAAATCCAAGAACCCAACTGAATTCAAGAGGTACATGAAGGTCAAGTTACAGAACAAACCTGATGGCATTGCCCGGCTGATGCGCTCATTAGGTGTGCCAACAGCTACTCCCGATTTAAGCAAAGTGAAATGCCCTGTCCTTCTAATAACCCGAAGGGCAGAGTTCCACGGGCTTTGCCCGTGGGTGAATGAAAAGGCGGCGATATGGTATGTTTAGAGCATGGAAGCGAGGTTATCTGGGCACAACGTTTATCGGACAGAATATCACATAGTCTGGATACCGAAATATCGCCGCCGTATCCTGAATCTTAGATTCAGGTCAAGCGAAGCTTGAATTATGAAAGTGCCACGGGCTCTGCCCGTGGGTATCTACTTGTAGGGGAGAATGACCTTTATATGGGGGTGGAACAGGGCAGGCAAGCACACGAAGCGATAGCTGGCTCAAAGCTCGTGATCTTACCCACTGGTCACGCCGCTGCGGTTGAATTACCGGAGAAGTTTAACTCGGCTGTGCTAGAGTTCCTCTCAGAGGTAAGATGAGGATAGCCTCAGCAGTAGTGGTTGATCCGCTGCTGCTTTTGAAAGCGGGTCGGGATGTCTCGTAGGACAGGACTGCACAATGCGTAACGTTTGCCCCCTAGAGAGATAACATAGAGGTCGCATGTGAATCTAAGAGAGTTAACATTATGGCTTGTATTTTATTTCCCGAGGGCCAGTGAGTCTGCGGCTTGGGCTAAAATAGACCTGACGGGTTCCGGTGAGGCGCCATATTCTGGCTGGGGAGCTTGAGCTGCCCCGACAATCAGACTGCCTGCCGGCCTTCAGGTGGCCCGATTAGGGAAATTGGGGCTCTGGGAAAAGAAGCCCCGTATCAAGGAAGCAAGCATGGGCTGAGGGTCCGGCCAATACTCACTGAGCCCGAATATCCAAGAAGGAGGAGACATTGATCAGGAGTGTTGGTATCGACCTCAGCCGTACTAGTAGCCATCAGGTTCGTTGCCTGGACGAGCAGGCCAAGCCCTGCGACAGCTTCAGCTTCGACAGTACTCTGGAAGGCCTGGAAAAGTTTGAAGAGCGTGTTTTCTCGGATGGTGCTACCCCCACCGTTGTTTTTGAGCCAACGGGTCTGGCCTGGATTCCCATGGCCGTCTATCTCCGGGCTCGCCATCCAGAATGCCAAATGGTGAAAGCGAGGCTACAGAAGGTAGCTGCCCTCAGGAGATACCTTCGTAGCTATACCAAGAGTGACC
>Ga0315296_10003136_pt1 | contig 13910 bp, 20 predicted proteins | sample YL17G14_18_MG_FD_203921 | JGI IMG/M metagenome (GOLD analysis project Ga0315296, IMG submission 203921) | Sediment microbial communities from Yellowstone Lake, YNP, Wyoming, USA - YL17G14_18 | ecosystem: Environmental > Aquatic > Freshwater > Lake > Sediment | place: USA: Wyoming | collected... | reverse complement strand
TATGCATGGCGAACGGTGATTGGGAGTCTGTCCGGACCATATCTACACTGGATGACCCCGTAGTCTGTCCAAAGTGCGGCTCACAGATGATAGCAGCGATTTCACCGAGCGAATCGACACTCATGGTGATAATCAAGATGAGGCGAGACGGCAAGACCCTCTCAAGCGATGAGATGATGCAGTATTCAGCTGCAGTTTTGACAGCCGAACTCATATCCACCTATGGAAAGAAAGCCCTCATGGTACTAGCTGCCCACGGAATCGGACCAAGAACAGCATCACGTGTCTTGCGGCCCGGGATTACTGACAGGCTCGCCCTGCTTAGAGAGATTGTGAGAGCGGAACGCGAATATGCAAGGACAAGACCATTCTGGGATTGAAAGAGAAAGACCCCTCATTGTAGTCGCAGGACGAAGCAATGTTGGCAAAAGTAGTATTGTTAGGGCTTTGACCGGCAGGAAAGTCAGAATTGGCAAACGCCCCGGAACGACACGACGTGAGGAGTTCATTGACCTTGGCTCTGTGGCACTCGCTGACATGCCCGGGTTCGGCTACGCTGTAGGAAAGGACAGGGCTTCCATTGACCGAATGAAGACTGGAGTCGTACGCAGACTTGAGAGCTGGGAAAGTAGATTAGTCATATCTATCTTGGTCGTAGATTTATCACTATTCAGAGAGCTGGTGGAGAGATGGGAAGGCCGAGATGAAATCCCGGTCGATGTTGAGTTCTATGGTTTCCTGTCCGAGATATCGAAGCACGTCGTTGTGGCTGCAAACAAGACCGACAAGCTGGCGAGCAGAGAACTATCGAATGAAGTGCAGTTCCTGCATGCAAAGCTCATGGGGAGCGGAGAACCTCCTGACATTCTTCCCGTTTCAGCAAGAGATGAAGACAGCATCAGGGCTCTTAGAAGGAGGATCGAAGAGATACTAGGGCAGGAAGGTTTGGAACCTCCCGAATGGTGATGCTTTGGATTACTGCTTCCTCTTCTTAATTGTGTAGATCACTACGCCAATGATGAATACCACCGAGGATAAGGCTACCATAGGAAGAATCGCTGTCTCAGGCTGAACAAAACCTTCTGTCAGCCAGCCCAGTATATTCATGAACAGGCGGGCATTGTCTGTAGTGTAGAACCACTTCAACGTGCCCTTGTAAACATCGAGCACACGACCAGTAAACATGATTGTTGAACCCGAGATTACAATCCTGCTCCCATTGTACTCGAAAGCAGAGAGCCATGGTGGGAGGGTTCCGTTGATTGCTGAGTAATTGAGCGGCCATTTGTGAAACTCTTCCAAGCTCATGTTGGGAAAGGAGGTGTTGGCGAACGTATTCGGACCTTTCCGGAACTGGGCAAACGATGTCTTGTAGCCGCGGGCAATTGAACTCACCAAGGAAACCGGCTTGAGAGTGGCTGCCATCAGAACAAGTTCGTTGATGTCTTTGAAGATGGGATGACTTGTGTCCCAAGTCGTGGAATCCATGTGTAGGACCCAAGGAGAGGTCTTGTTCACGGCATGCGTATAGTCGAACATGCTGTCGGCCCAGAATGTACCTCCGCCTGTCGCATTGATGCTAAACCGAACACCGGTTACGTTCAGCAAGTCCAGAAGTCGGTTTATCACGATGTTACTGCCCAAATCCTGTAGGGTTGTTTCACTCCAGTAGCTGGAGTCCTGAGCAATCGCAGGATCGCCCAGAATCATGAGTGAACTGCCGTTGTTTAGCAGTCTGCCAATTGAAGCTGCTTCTGAATTCGTAAACGGAGAACTCGCTCCGGGCGAAGCAATGATGAGAACGTCAACGCCACGTAGCACAGTATCGTTGATCGGTGAGCCACTGTGGAAGCGGACCACATACCTTGTCGATGCATTGACCATGTCAAGCATCAGCTTCAGGCCATCTGTTGCATCGCCTGCTGCAAAGTGCGGCGAATGGCTAGCGTCAAACAGTACGACGATCGGGTCTAGAGGAGTCTGAGCGTCAACTGCACACTCTAGGTATGACATAGAAATCATGACTATGAGTATGGTGGTACAGATTCGGGTCGTACTTGGCCGCATCATAGCTCCTTTCAACCTTCAGGCTTAGACTGCAAGCCTCACCGGAGGGCGTTTTTTAAAGTTATCCTCAAAGAGATGATAATCCGGTCTCCTAGTCAGTTCTTCTCCAAAGAACGAAGAGACTTCGCCTCTTGGCATCTGTTGACTCAACCGCTTCATAGGAGTTACGAATCTCTGCAATCCGCTGGGCAAGGAGATGGTAGCAGGTGTCTGCTTCCCGCGCAATGACAACTGACTGATAGAAGCTTCTGCAACTGCAATAGAGGTCGGGAATCACAAGATACTCTCGCTGTAGACCCTTGACAATCCAAGCAGTAGAGCCGCTTGGTTCGAAATGGTACTTGGCGACACGGCCCTCCTCGACCGCCCTCAATGCTCTGATGAAGCGCAGCCCGTACTTCGCCCTGAAGTACTCGATATCGGACTGAGTCAATTCGGCCTGAGACAGGACAGCAACCTCGTGAGCTGTAAGTACCATTCTTCATCACGCGCTCGTTCATAGGGCTATGCTAAAATGCTCTAGGCATCATTCTTCCCACCGATGGAGATAGTCTTTGATAACAGATGCCTTGTTGTACGCTCTAGTGTGCTGAATGCCCTTCTGGTGTCCGATATACATTTGGGTTTCCATATCGAACTAGAGCGGCTTACACGTGTTGCCTTCCCTTCAGAACAAGCATCAATGCTGGAACAACTCCAGACCATGATTAGGAAATACTCTGTTTCCGCGCTCTATGTGATTGGAGACTTCAAACACACGATTACGCCCGACAGTTCCTTCAACTGGGAGACCATCCCTGACTTCATGAAAGAGCTCTCAAGAGAAGTAGAGACGACTATTATACCCGGCAACCATGATGGAGCAATTGAAGCGCTTTTGCCAAGGAAGGTGAAAGTCGCCGATGTTCGAGGACTGGTCATTGGGGATGATCAAGATTCCATAGGACTGGTTCACGGTCATGCATGGCCCTCTGCAGAAGTCCTACGTCCTTCCATGATTGTGGTTGGGCATAACCATCCGAGCCTAAATCGTATTAGAGCTGTGTCCACGCGACTGAACGGCAGACGAAACCGGAGAAGATCGGTTGGATCCATGCCAGTATTGTTACGCTCAAAGCTGAACAAGAACTGTGTTAGGAAGAGTATTGGAGTTCCAGAAGACCCCGTAGGCGTATTGATGACTCTGCCCAGCTTCAACACTCTGCTGTCAGGCATTCAAGTGAATCGGCCAGATGCAAAGCTCCAGGGACCGATGTTCGAAAGCGGATGTACAGACCTCGGTAGCTCTGAAGTCTACAGTACGGACGGGGTGTTCCTTGGCAAAGTAGATGCTCTACAGGTGTCAGTGGACGAAACCATTAAATGACCCGAACCACGAATCTGCGGTGGCATGGGTCGGTAGTCTAGCTTGGCTATGATTCTTGGTTCGGGACCAAGAGGTCGCCGGTTCGCAGGAACTGACTTCCAGTTCCTGGCCGAGAAATCCGGCCCGGCCCACCTTGACCTTGTTCTTGCAGGACCGACCCGTCTCAGATATGGGATACACGCTCTGAACGATTCGTGGTCTGTCAAAGCTCTGGTCTTTGACTTCTAGGCCCTTCACCTGCCTGACGAGTCCGCATGGCATAATGCCGAAGAATAACTTCAAAAGTACCGAAAGGCATCCGCCGAAACTCAAACAGCAGGAAGAGAGAGAGTTGGGTCAAGGTTCAGGTAAAGGAAAGGTCATTTTGTTTGGTGAGCATTTCGTGGTTTATGGGCTCCCTGCACTTGCAGCAGGTATCGCCGCAGAGACCACTGCGAAAGTCACGAGAACAAGCACAAAAGGATGGACCATCGACGACCGGAGGCCTGAAACGCCCGGTTACAAAGTGGAGAAAGCAGAGGAACAGAAGGTTTCGACTGAGAAGGTTATTCAACACTTGGGTTTGGACCTCTCCAAACAAGGTATTCACATCGAGCTCGGAGGAGACTTGGTCGCTGCATCAGGGATTGGGGCCAGTGCTGCCAATTGTGTTGCATTGGCTCGGGCACTGAATGAGGAGTTTCGGCTCGGTCTGAACAACGATCAGATTAACGAAGCCGCTTACGAAGGCGAAAAGGGCTATCATGGTACACCCTCGGGAATAGACAACACTGCGTCGACATTCGGGGGCCTGATATGGTATGTAAGAGATCCGGCAGGCACTGCTCCCGTGTTCGAGAAGTTGAAACTCAAGAAACCAGTTGGACTCGTCATTGCCTCGACGGGGCTGACAGCAAGCACCAAGAAAGTTGTCGATGATGTGGCAGCAAAGAAGAAAGCCGATTCGAAATGGTTTGACTCTATTGCCGGCCAGTACAAGACCCTCGTAATGGAAGCCCGTGAGTCCCTGCTCAAACTCGACCTCAAGAAGACAGGCCAGTTTATGAACAAGAACCATGAACTGTTGCGTTCGCTGACTGTCTCGTGCACAGAACTGGAGAATCTAGTAGAGCGATCCATGCAAAGCGGTGCGCTAGGAGCGAAGCTGACTGGGACGGGAAGAGGAGGTTTAATGATAGCCCTCGTTCCTGACCAACGCACAATGGATTGCGTTGCAGACTCATTACAGAATGCAGGTGCAGCTGCCGTCTGGAAGACCACCTTCGGACAGTAAAGGGAGTTGTTCGAACATGATATTGGAAGATTACATCAAGAAGCTAAGTGCCCAAGGTGCACTCAAGACAGTGCGCAAGCCAATCTCAAAGAACCTCGAAATAGCAGGGGTTCTCAAAGCTCTCGAACCGACACCTGTACTCTTTGAGAGTGTGAAGGAATCTGACTTTCGTGTCGCAGGCAACCTGTTCTGCAACAAGACGCAGATTGCAGACTATTTTGGCATAAGGCCTGAAGAAATGATTCCCACTCTGGCAAGAGCGATAGAACGCCGAAGTCCTCCAGAGAAGGTCAAGAATGCACCTTGCCAAGAGGTCGTGGAGACCGGTGTAGACTTGGACAAACTGCCAATAATCATGCATAACAAGATTGATGGTGGACCGTACATATCTGCAGGAGTCGTTGTTTCCGTTGATCCTGATTATGGGCAGAATCTAGACTTTCACAGGGCCATGCAGTTTGAAAAGAACCGTATGGCAGTGAGAGTAGTAAGCGGACGCGATTTCCATAAGTTTCTGGAAAAAAACGGCGAAGTCAATGCTGCGTTCTGCATTGGCAATACACCCGAAGTGCTCGTTGCAGCAGCGACTTCTGTTGAAACTGGCGTAGACGAGCTACAGATAGCCAATGCACTCAGACCAATTAAGGTCGCGCGAGCGAAGACAGTCGACCTGACGATACCGGCGGACTGCGAATTTGTTCTCGAGGGCCGAGTGTTCAATCAACAAAGACATGCGGAAGGACCATTCATAGATCTCACTGAGACAGTTGATGTTGTGCGGCAAGAGCCTGTGTTTGAAGTAAAGAAAATCACGCATAGGAAATCAGCCATCTGGCAGGCTTTGCTTCCTGGACGGTTGGAACACAAGATACTGATGGGTATGCCACGCGAACCAACGGTCTATCGGAAAGTGAAAGACCGCGGTGTTGATGTGCTCGATGTAAGCATCACTCCAGGCGGCGCAAGCTGGCTGCATGTGGCAGTTAAGATCAAAAAGAAAAACGCAGATGATGGTCCGAAAGCGATTGAGAGCACATTCGCAGGACACACGAGTGCGAAACATGTGTGGGTCTACGACGAGGATATCGACATCTACAACGAACAAGAACGAGAATGGGCTATGGCAACCCGTTTCCAGGGTGACAAGAATATGCATGTCAAGGCAAGGGAACCCGGCAGCTCTCTCGACCCCAGTGCCGAGCCGGGTACAAAGATGACAACGAAAATCGGCTTTGACTGCACGAAAGCGCTGGACACGAAAGGCAAGAGCTATGACCGTGCCGAGTTTCCAAAGGTTGACTTGAAACGTTACCTGGAGAGCGCGTGATGAGATGCTCGAACTGAAACCAGAAGAGAAGGCCATGCTGGAGGGACGGCAGGGCAAGGCCACTCGCAAGGCTATGGAAATAATCACATCGCTTGGAGAGATTTACGGAGCAAGACGACTGATTCCTATCTCCAGCGTGCAAATCGCAGGAGTTTCCTATGACAATCTGGGAGAACCCGGTCTGGAGTTCCTTTCGGACATGGCAGCCGACGGGAAAGCTCGGGTGCTGACAACACTCAATCCAGCTGGAATGGACCTAGAGGAATGGCAGAAACATGGTATCACTGCAGAGTTTGCCCGGAACCAGCAAAGAGTCGTAGATGCCTTCGCCAAGATGGGCGTTGTGACAACATGCACATGCACACCCTATCTCGTAGGTAACCTTCCTCACTACGGAGAGCACATAGCTTGGGCGGAGTCCTCGGCTGTGTGTTTTGCGAATTCAGTCATAGGTGCCCGTACCAACAGAGAGGGTGGTCCCAGTGCTCTTGCTGCCGCCCTAACAGGTCTAACTGCTGAATATGGGCTGCACCTTGATGAGAATAGGGTAGCCGAGGTCAAGTACGAAATAAAGGCAACCTTGAAGACTACCGACGACTTTGGGCTTCTCGGTCAAGTGATTGGTGAACGAACAAAACAGGCCATACCGTACGTTACTGGAGTGTCGCACGCCACAACAGAAGACCTGATGTCGTTCTGCGCATCAGTCGCAACTTACGGGGGAGTTGCTATGTTCCACATGGAAGGCATCAGTCCAAGCAGAACAACCGTGCCTGAGAAGACGGAGACCGTAACTCAAGAGGACTTGAACAAGGCACGTCAGTCACTTGATGACAAAGATGCGATAATCGATTTCATCAGCATTGGTTGCCCTCATGCCAGTATAAACGAAATAGCTCACATTGCTGGTTTGTTGGATGGGAAGAGAGTGAAAAAGGGAAAGACTGTGTGGATTACGACTGCGCGTCCCACCAAAGACTTGGCAATCAGAATGGGTTACTATGAGAAGATAGAGACTGCGGGCGCATTCCTCGTTAGTGATGCGTGCTGTGCAGTTGCACCATTGAAGGGGCGCTTCACCGGACTAATGACCGACTCTGCAAAGGCGTGCTTCTATGCACGTGGAAAAAACAAGTTCAAGACCGAAATACGAACTATCGAGGAGTGCATCGAGGAGGCGGTCTCATGAAGCTCCAAGGAAGAAAGGTCTTCAGAGGAAAGGTTTCTGGTGAAGCTCTCGTGACGACACAGGATATCTCCTTTTACGGAGGCTGCGATCCAGAAACAGGGCAGATAGTAGAGAAGGGGCATCAGCTAGAAGGGAAGTCCATAGCTGGAAAGATTCTCGTCTTTCCCACAGGAAAGGGCTCGACTGTCGGTTCGTATGTGCTCTACGCGCTCCGGAAAACCGGAAAGGCACCCCTGGCAATTGTGAACAAGACTGTGGACCCAGTTGTGGCCGTTGGCTGTATCATATCCGAGATCCCAGCAGTGGACCAAGTGCAAATAGACAAACTGCGCACTGGACAGAGACTAGAGGTGGACGCCGACCACGGCGTCATATCAACCATTGGCGCCTAAGCGAACTGGCTAGAAGCGCTGAACCTGAGGCTCGAAGTCCTCTGGCGTGAAAGAGGGCTCAGCATCGGGGGCCAACTCGTCTTTCTCCCTCAGGACCTGTCTCGTAATCAGGTAGTAGACGAGAGCAAGTGCCTTTCTTCCACGGTTGTTGGATGGAATGACAAGATCGATGCTGGTTGTGACATTGTCTGTGTCACACAGTGCAATGACAGGGATGCCGATTCGCGCGGCTTCAGACAGTGCTTGCTGATCGGTTCGAGGGTCAGTCAGTACCAAGAGTTCGGGCTCTACGTAGCTCCTTGGACCCGCGATGTTCGGATTGGTCAGCGTGCCGGGAACGAAGCGTTCAGTGAAGGCATGCGCTCCAATGTACTTCGCAAACGACTCAACGGGTCTCTTTCCGTAGACACGCCCAGAAACGGCAACTACCCTATCGGGGTTGAATCTGTTGATGAACTTGCCAGCAATGCTGATTCTCTCGTCCGTCTTTCTGACATCTAACACATACAGACCGATTGGACGCTGCCGGTAGACGAACGGCTCCATGTCCTGTGTCTTCACCTGCGTTCCAATGTGACAACCTGCTGCAAGGTACTTGTCCATTGGAGTCAGAAGTTCGACTTCAGCTACTTCGCCCTCGCTCATGATGGTCTAGCCTCCGGGGTCTCAGAAGTCGCAAACGCCATGAAGCTGTCGATTACATCCACGTGTGACAGCAGCATTCTCCTGCAACAGTATCTATGTATGCCCAGCCTATCCAAGACGATAGCAGGGTCCTCACCTTGCCGGACTTCGCGTTTGAACTGTTCGTACTTGTCGGCTACAACTTTCCCACATGTGAAGCATCTTATCGGGATTATCATCTTATGATCACATCACCTGTATGATTTCTGGAAACGGCTTCTTGCTGACGGACCACCGAACTTCTTTGGCTCGGTGCGCCTAGGATCACCAACCAACATGGTCCGGTCATGTTCAAGCATCCGCGATCGGGCTTCGAAATCCTGACTCATCTGGATGAGACCCGTGGCTATTGCCATTCTGACAGCATCCGCTTGGCTCATGAAACCGCCACCACGAACGCTCACGCTTATGTCATACTGCTTCCAGCCCTCGCCGAACAACATAAGCGGTTCCTGCATCTTTAGCCGCACAATATCGGGCTGTACTATCTCAAGTGGCTGACCGTTTATTCGGATTCTTCCACTACCATCCCTGACCGTAGCTTTTGCCAAGGATGTCTTTCTCTTACCAGCAGTTACGACTATGCGCACTTCATGGCACCTCCAAGCTTCTCCACCCAAGCTCATGGCTTAGGTCTCCGATCGTTACGTATTTCCGCCGTGGGCTCTTGTAACGCGACTTCTCAAGCACTATCTTCTCTGCTTCCGCGTACTCTGTCGGAACGCCAAGAAAAACGTGGATTCGCCTGTATGCATCCATTGCACGGGATGTAGGCCAAGGCAGCATACCACGTATCATCCTACGGAACATCTTGTCGGGGCGCTTCTGATGAAGCGGGCCCTTCTCTGGCTTTGTTGATGTCCTGATTTTGCGCCTCACCTTGTAGGCATTGATGACTGACTTCCTGTCGCCAGTAATGACAGCCTTTTCAACGTTCACGACGACAACCCGCTCTCCCTTCAGAGCAGCCTTTGCCACAGTCGCCCCAAGTCTTCCAGCGATAATGCTGTCAGCATCAAAGACCTTTACTGCCTGCCCGCTCATCGCAACCGCCTTCATGTAATTATCAACACTCCAGTGCCCTTGGGAGCTCTATCGAGCAGCTCATCAATCGAGATTAATGAACCGCCCGCTCCGACTATTGAGGATCTAGCAGAAGTCGAGGCGTTCAGGGCTGCCACAGTAACCTTGTGCGTTAGACTGCCGGAACCCAGCACTTTCCCCGGTACAACTACTATATCACCATCACTTGTGTACCGACCAATCTTTCCCACATTCACAGCCGCCCGTTGCCTCGCTGGACGTGATATCAATTCGGCAACTCGTTTCCATATTCTAGCATCCTGTTTGTTGGACGTTTTCCTGAGCGCGTTGATCAGTGCGCGCGTATTGGGGTCTGACGGTCCAGTTCTAACCACTTATAGCCACCTCACAGTGAGCCTGCAAATTCAAGGGCCACCCGAACTCGCTCTTTGAGAAGGTCAGCTGCTCTCTCGACTATCTCGTCAGGAGGCAGCGCACCTGAGGACTCTACCTTGAATAGAAAGCTGTCCTTCTTGGAATCGATTGTGATAGCGCCTGACTCACATTCCTGAACACAGGCTTCGCACATGCTGCAGTCCAGAGTGTTTTGAGTAGAGACTTTGTCGCCATCCAGTTTCAGTATCTTCTTTGGACAGACTTCCACGCATGCGCCGCAGCGGTCGCACTTGGTCTTGTCCACGCTAACCACTGGCACGTACTTGTACGCCACAGTGGCGACCGGCTGGAATTTGGCGTTCTCAGCACCAGTCCCAAGACGCGCATATGCTTCAATGATTAACCTCTGATGTGGGGCTAACTTCACAATAGGTATATCCCCTGAAGCCGGGACCACCTTTGGATCCTGCGATGTCAAGTCTCGGGAGTAGACTACTATCTCTTGGTCTCCAGCCTCTTTCTCGAGAGTAAGCGTGCATTGGCATAGACTACAGCCCTTTCCCTCACAATCGCACTCCTGAGGGAGATTATAGTCATCGAGCTTAGTCACCAGCGGTATGAGCCCAAGTCTATGTGCCAGCATCTCATCGTACATTACACTTGTGTTTTCGATAATGATTACTTCGTCTATGGCCATAGCAGGTAAGCGTGTAAGCATAGTCCGTCGCAGCGCATTTGCGAATGCGACATCCACGCCTTCCATTAGGAAATGAATCGCATCACTTTGCCTGTGAATGATTGTGATTTCCATCTTCTCACCTGAGAGTGGAGGCCTTCGGTTACCCAAAAGACACTGTTCCCGGACGGACTCGCCTAGGGACTGCAAGAGTCCTTGAGCTCACTCGCCCGTGCTCTGGGTGGGAAAATGGAATTTGGCTTTGCATAAAAGTGTTGTTCTAAAGCCGTCGGGCGCATTTACGAAGCTACATCACATAAGGTTCTGAGACCGTCGATTATCGTTCTATAACCATTGACCCGCTGCTTGGGATCGATTGCCACCATCCCGTATGTTGGGACACCCAGCAGGTCTTGCACAGATTCTGGTTTCATTGCGCCAGGTAGATCCTGCTTGTTGGCTATTGCAATGATTTGCATCCCTGCGAGTTCGGCCTTATACTTCTCAAGCAGTTGCCGCGTCCGCAATACCTCCTTAGGCGTACTCTCTGTCACCACTACCACCATCTTACTGCCTTTCAGTAGGTCAGGCCACAGGAACTCAAAATGAGATTGACCTGCCATCTCAACGAGTGAAACCTTGGTTGTACTGTCAAGAGTTATCGTGCCACAGTCCATTCCCGCGGTGGGCACATAGCCAGAATCGAAGGTGGCCGTCCTGTCTGTGAGAAGCTTTAGCAGAGTGGACTTGCCGGCGTATCCAGATCCAATCAGAGCAACCTTTACGTACCGAGTCATTTGACGCGACTCCGATTTATCTTGGGTCAGACAGACGTGCTGAGGCATATCAGCTGTCGTGTTACCAATGTAACACTTATACTACGGGCCGGCAATCAGCACTCTCTTAAGATGAGCGGTAGGAGCGCGTTCTGGACTGGCTCGCCTCGACAGAAGCGCTTAACAGTCGAGAAGAAATCAACCTTGGGGAGCTTAGAAGATGACCTTCTCGTGTCCCGGCACAGTCATAGTGGCCCGGAATGCGATACAGAAACTAGGCGGGCTCTTGCGTCCATATCAGCACATAATCTGTGTTACAGACGAAGTCATCTACGCAGATTACGGAGAGCGGCTAAGGGGAATTGTCGGGCTCGATCCAGAATGGTTGATGGCAGCAAGCTATCTGGAAGAGACGCCAGTTCAAGAGAACGTCGACATCATAGTAGGGTTTGGCGGGGGTCGGAGCCTAGATGTTGCCAAGCTCTTGGCCACCAGAATGGGACTAGAATGGGTTTCTGTTCCAACTGCCGCTTCGCATGATGGCATAGCAAGCGATGTTGCTTCCGTAACGCAAGACGGCTATAGATACTCTAGGAAATGCAGGAGGCCTACTGCCGTAGTCGCCGACCTGTCAATCATGTCGAAGGCGCCCCCCAGACTGAAGCTTGCAGGAACTGGTGATATCCTTTCTAAGGCTTCCAGCCTGGCAGAATGGCGACTGGGCAGCGACAAGAACAGCGAGCCGCTTAATGAGGAGGCATACGCTCTGGTCCAGTCAGCACTGACATCGGTCCTGAGAAGCGACAGCCTCGAAACTCTCGTCAAAGCAGAAATCAAAGCTGGAAGAGCAATGTGCATCGTTGGCAGCTCAAGACCTTGCTCAGGTACTGAACATGCAATCTCTCATGCAATGGACAGGCGGTGCCAAGAACTGCATGGGCTTCAGGTGGCTTTTACCACTCCTCTGTGTCTTCACTATCTGAGAGAACTTGGCTACACAAAATACGGAGCAGAGTACATACTCGACATCATGCGCAAGAGAGGTTTACCAACGACGTTGAATGGAATGAACACGACTGCTGACTTGCTGATTGATGACATTCATCATGCTTTGGAGATAATGGAAAGGAGAGGTAGGTACTCGGTGCTGAAAGGCATAGATGACAACGATTTTGCGAAAGTCATAAGCAACCTCCATCAAACGCCCTAGACTGCAACAACTAGTTCGACAGTTTTAAAAGAGGTCATCACGAGAACGACGGAGACGACCCCGAGCGGGTTCGTGTAGATTACCAATGAAGTGCGAACAGAGGTATGCTAAATGCCAAAACCAGGTTTCGTCGAGTGGGAAGCGACCGAAGATCTTCAGAAGAAGGCCCTAGAAGCAGTAGAAGTGGCGAAAGACACCGGCAGAATCAAGAAAGGAATCAATGAAACCACGAAGTCCATCGAACGTGGCATAGCGCGCTTAGTAGTGGTTGCCGAGGATGTTGAACCTCCTGAAGTAATCATGTACTTGCCTGGCCTGTGTGATGACAAGAAAGCTCCGTACATCTTCGTAAAGAGCAAGAAGGATCTTGGTAAAGCAGCAGGCATTGAACGTCCCACTGCGGCAATAGCAATCATCGTTGAAGGAAAGGCAAAGGACCTAGTCACTGATATAGTCGACAAGATTGCCGCCCTGCGGAAGTAGATTGGCAAGGTGATGTCTTCTAATGAGCAAAGAAGAAGAGGCTCTAACAATTCCTGCAGAGGTCATTCAGCTATTGGGCAGGACAGGAGTCACCGGAGAAATAACGCAGGTGCGAGTCAAAATACTCGAGGGTCGTGACAAAGGACGAGTACTCACTCGCAACGTCAAAGGCCCTGTCCGGATGGGAGATGTCCTCATCCTTCGCGAAACAGAACGAGAAGCTCGTAAGATGAGGAGGCGCTAGCCATGGTCGGCATACAGAAATGCGTGTTCTGTGGGAAGGACATTGAACCAGGGACTGGTATGGCCTTTGTGCAGACCAAGGATGGAACGGTGCTGTGGTTCTGCTCTAACAAATGCAAGGTCAGCCGACTTCGACGCAAGATGAAGCCAAGGCAGACAAAGTGGACCTTGGGCTATGAGAAAGGCGGAAAGGCCAAGTAAGACGAACAACACTCGCCCTACGCTTTTCCGATTTCTTCCTCAACGAAGCTCTGAATGGCCCGCGCGAGAGCTGATATCTCGTTCTGACGAACACCTTCGGCGTCCTTCGCAAGCAATTGCTCTAACATGGAGACAAGTTTGGGTGAAGAACGCTTCTGTTCAATTGCATCTCGCACAACCTTGCGAATGTCTGCAGTATAGTCGGCATCGCCGCGTGCATACTTGGCGATGTGGGCTCTAGCCTTGGCTTCAGCATCATCAGACTGGACTAGACCGCCCTCCTTAGTCCACAAGGCAATCTCCTCGACTGCCGTTTCAGGAGCATCCGATGCATGCGCAATATTGATGCCAGCCCATATCCCATAGTGACCTCTCAGAGAGTCCGGCGTAGCCTTCTGTACGAAAGTGGCACCCAACGCGTCACGTATTCCTTGAATGACGCGCTCTCCTTCGAATACCATGGCCAGAACGCGAGCAGATGTTATGAATTCGACCAGCCAAGGGAAGAACGGTTTGTCTTTGTGAACGGCGTAATGCTTCTTTGCAAGGGGGACAGATACTTTCATTTCTCTGAAAGCTTTGATTTTATAGCCCTTTGCCAGAA
>Ga0315296_10003135_pt1 | contig 13911 bp, 15 predicted proteins | sample YL17G14_18_MG_FD_203921 | JGI IMG/M metagenome (GOLD analysis project Ga0315296, IMG submission 203921) | Sediment microbial communities from Yellowstone Lake, YNP, Wyoming, USA - YL17G14_18 | ecosystem: Environmental > Aquatic > Freshwater > Lake > Sediment | place: USA: Wyoming | collected... | reverse complement strand
GCGTTTGAAGCGGTTGGTCCAGCTGTTCCTTTCTATGTTTTTGCTTTGGCTGAGTTGGGCGCAGTAATACTGCTAATCACAATGGTTAAGGAACCCCAAGCAAAAGAAGTCTAGGTCAGTATTCCGTTCAAATTATGTAGTTGAATGATTTATGATTTTCTTACTGTAAGAAATTTATCAAGGTTCAAAGAGTAACGTGAACTTCCCTTGTGCAAACTTGCACAAAGCCCTGAAGCCGCACACACCACATTCTTTCCACTTATTGCTAACTTTCCCCTGAGTCTCCCTACCAGCATGAATCCACGCTAATTGGTGCAACAAGGACTCCATGCTTTGTATCACTTTGACTGCTTCGTCGCAAGGTTGTTCGACAATAACCCTAGGTCGCTTAGGCAGTAATTTGTGGTAGATTTCCCTCCATGGTGTTCTATCATCCTCTAACCATTCTAATGACTTTGGATGTTTAGCAAAAGCAACACAGGCAGACAGTTGCGAATGGCTGTAACCTTTTATCTTTAGGTCTTTTGCCAATCCTCTAAAATAATCGTCGCCGTACTTGCGGTTCAAGAATTTCTCGTCCGCTAGAATTCTCTTCCCAACATGGTACTTTGCTTCTTTAACCGCCCTTTTCTCCTTCCTAATTATACCTTTCAAGTCATCTACGAGTTTATCTACTATTTGCATTCCCTTTTGCTCGGACTCGACTACTTGTCCTCGCATTGCATGGCTTTCTCTGTACATGTCATCTGCGCTCCTTTGAGTGAGACTCCGAAGATGCTTCATGTTTTCTTCTCTGGTCAGAGTATCATCTATCTCGTCTGGATTGATATTGTTCTCCTCACAAAACCGCTTACAGCGCTTTCTTCCACGAGGAGTCAATAGCATTTTGTGTCCCTTAACTATACATGATTCCTTCGGTGATGTTCTGAAAGAGGTCAAGACACAGCTTAAAGAACGTTATTCCAACATCTAAACTGTCCCCTTTCCCTAGGATTCGATAATAAATTATGACCCTTCAGGAACGATTAATTTAGTGTTAAGGTTGTCCCTTTCCATCTTGAGATGGATTTCTCCATAATTCTGCCTTCCTCTCCCTGAGTAATAATATCCCCTCATTTCTTCATCTCCCTTGAGTATTTCCAAACTGCCTGTGCCTTCATGGATATTCATTGAAGTGGGGGAAGTTGGAAGCGGTTTAGAAATGTACGTATAAGTTAGCGTCCTGTGGATGGGATTGCCTAATTCAAAAGATGCCATCGTAGTTTGAGACACCGATTCGTCAGTTTTCAGAATCATACTGAATTTTGAATAGTTTTGACATATCGTTGCAACAGCCTCTTTTTCTACACCATGTGAGCTTCTTATAGTTGCTTTCCAAACGCCATTCACATTCGGAATTTTCGGTAGTCCAAACCATCTAATCGCCTTGTACTTCCACAATACTTTGTCAAAAATATTGATGTAGAAAGCATACAATCCAATAATTGACGGTGTCTCAATCCAAATGGGTATAGTTAGTCCATATGAATTCTTCAAGAAATCATAGAGTGGCAAAAGCAACAGAAAAAAGGACATAACACTCAGTATCAATGAGTATAGATAAATCCTTGAAGTATTTCCAAGATCATTGGAGCAGACATGCATACTCTTACCAGCTGTTCCAAAGTTCTACTGTTGCTGAAATGAAAGATTTTGCTTCTGAAACAGAGCATTGTCCTTCTGAAGTCCCAAACAGATTGAAAAGCCCATGTTGACATTTGAAGCTGCTGAAATCAGTTTCATTCAACCATTTGAGTGAATCCAAAAAAATATCAGAGAAAGACCCCGAAAAGCATTGATTGGGCACGTTGTACAACAATGACTCAATCAAATATGAAGAAAGGAATTTGTCAGGCATCTTAAAATCGTTTTCAAGTTTTCCCCTGACATTCTTGTAAATGCGAACCAACGACTTGAACTGGTCATTTGTAAGACTCATTTTTCTAACTCCATTTTCATAATGAATCCTTGGATAACTGTATATCCAAGAGCCAATTCTATTTTGGAACGCAATCCCCTCAACATAACGGTCATTCTGGCTTTCATAAACACTAAAGAAAAATCTATATTTGATAGCAATTATGATGTCAGCATTCAGCCTTCCTGAATAGCCTTCAATTTTCAAAGCTTTGTTACCTTCGGAAATTTTGCTATTATCATAATAACCCCTAAGACAATCTGTGACTTCTTTTCTGAAACTTGGGAGGGAATAAACTGAATCTGAATACTTCTTAGAATAGACAGACTTTTCATCGTTAGTGAGTTTAGATATATCTGGTTGAAAGGAAGAGGTAAGTTCTATCACAACGTCTACATCGCTGTCTCCTCTTATGTTTGTTGAATTGCCGTAAGAACCCTGTAGATAAACATCATACCTCACTCCTTTAGGGAAATTATGGCTTTCAACGCATGTCTTTATTGAGTCATAGGTGCTTTTTGATGCTGCAATTGGTCCAATATGTGACCAAATTTCCAACTGGTCTAAAGGAATACCCATTGATATACCCGCTGATTATTAGTAACATTTCACCTAAAACAGTTATCCAAACAGCAAGTTCAGGAAAGATAGTCAAACGAGAGGAGGCGCATTCGGAAAAAATAATTTATATCATTCTCAAGAAATCTGATTTATGGAATTGGCATACGCACAGAAATTGGCTGAGCAAATCGTTGAGCAAATTCGCTCTTATTGTGAACGGATTGAGGTTGCTGGTTCTATACGGCGTAAGAAAAGTGAAGTCAGAGATATTGACCTTGTTTTGATTCCTAAACCTTTGCTTTGGTATAGAATAATCGCCACTCTACAACGAAATATGGATGCAAAAGTGGTGAAGCGGGGAGATAGTATTGCTCAACTCACCATTAAAGATGTGAATGTTGACCTTTATTCAGCCACAGAACAAACATGTGGTGCTCTTCTCTTAATACGCACAGGTTCGGCAGAGCACAATATCAAGCTCTCAAAACGAGCTTTGAGTATGGGAATGAAATTAACTCACAGTGGACTAACTAAAGATGGAAAGGTCATCGCTTCAACAGAGAAAGAAATTTTTGAGGCTCTCGGCTTGAACTATGTAGAGCCACAAGAAAGGGAAGAACATGGATGAAGAAGACGAGGAAGACGAACAAACCCAAATCTATCTTTTTTCTTGAGTTGTCTGGCTTTCTATAATTGCCCAATATCTGTAGTATTTATAGAGGTCAAGAGAAGAGAGAGCTAGAAAAATCACTATGAAAGCACCATACACTAAAACTAATCCATTAGACCATTGAGGTTGATGTCCAAAAAAAGCTAGAAAACCACACGCAATTGCTAGAATCCCCATGTCGGCAAGCATATCTGCAATGAATGTGTAAACTCTTCGGGGAAAACGTGCAAGACTTGAAGACAAAGTCAATGCTACAAAAGATATAGAAAAGAATAGAATTATCGAAGATAATTTCTCAAGATTGTCAAGCCCAAAACCAATGAAAAGAGCCAATGCAGTTATCGCTAGTCCCGCTAGTGTTAGCACAACATCAACGGAGTGAAAGAGATATTCCTTGCTTGCTTCAGGAAAAGAATATCCTTTCAGATGCTTTCTTCCCTTAATTACTCCTAGTAACAGAAATGCCATAACATAAGCAGACAACAAAATTAGCAGTGCTTCTTCAAGATTCAAGGGAATGCACTCTATCTATTACACTTAGGGCATCCTTCAGAGCAAGGAAAATCTATATTATGAATGCTACAATGACACCAAGCCTTGTCCAATCCTATTTTTCTGTGGCTTTTCTCCTCAGACATAGCATTTTATCTCTCCGTACCTCTTGCGCTCTTACATTGTGGGCAAGTGTCATCTGCAGGGTAGTCTATGTTATGAATTGAACAATGTCGCCATACTGCCTCTTTCAGTGTATGTTCTTTTTTATCATCTCGCATAATCTAGACTCCTTCTATAAACAAAGTCATTTTTCAAGTTCATAAAAGTTTGTTTCTAATAACTATAATCTTTACCTCAAACTGCCTTCGATAATCTTCTTTTCTTCTTCGGTTATTCCATAAATCCTATAGACCAGCGCATCAATTTCTGCATCAGTTCTCTTTATTTCCTCTTCAATTCTTTTTCTCTCGTCAGTCAGCTTATCGCCTATTTCACTGAGCCGTTTGTTAAGAGAGAGCATCGTATCCACAAGCCTATTGAAAATGCTGTTATCTATTCTAACACTTGGAAGAGGAATCTTTCCCAAATAGTAATCATCAAAGTCCATAGTTCTGATAGCCTTTGAGAAAATGTATCTATATGCATACCAAGAAATCAACTTTGAATTTAACAGACACAGTAAGAATTCCAGAGAATAGTTTCCATTGGTAGATATTGTATTTTCAACAGTGTCTACGGTCATTAAACCTTCTTTATCTAAGGCAGACATGATAATGATATGGGGTTTAGGTTTTGTAACATGTGCAACAATTCGCTGAGACATGATTTTTGGTTGTTGCAAGAATTCAACTTTAGTTCTCATTTGTTCAACTATTTTCTCAGGTAGGAATTCATCGCTTAACCTGAATGTGTGACGAGCTATGGTTTTGCCTTTTACAATAGGATGCTTGGTTTTTTCTTTTACTAGATATTTTTGAAATGGCAATCCTCTGCTAGTTTTCGTTATGTCAGACAGGTACTTGCACGATTCATTCATTTTCTTGAAAATCTCAAAATCTTTCCTTTCTCCATGTAGAATTATGGAATCAGTTGAGTCGATGAATTTCTTGTCAACAGACATACTTTCTCCAGAAAATATATCCTGCAAAATATACTCGCTTGACTTGGCAGATTTGTCTAGAATGATTATCATTTGCTCCAATAGAACGTCTTCAAAGGCTTTGCTAACATCGACAACTTTAACTAAATATTCCTTTACTAACTCTCTTCCTGATTTCCAGAGTTGACTAAAAGCCAGAGACTTTGGGACTATCATGCCAAAATAGCCGTTTTGGTTTACTAACTGCAAAGACTTCTCTATGAATATTAAAGCCGTATTTTTGTAGGAACTTGAGAAGTGGAACTTGCGTGATATAAAATCCCTTTCTATTTCAGTCAACTCTGCTCCATATGGCGGATTCCCAATCACAACATCAAAACCACCAGTGTTCATAATCTCTTTGAATTCTTGTTCCCATTTGAAGGCTTTGTTACCAGCAACCTTTTCATCGTCAATTAAGGAATTTCCACATTTGATATTTTGCTCCAGTAACGGTAGTCTGTGTCCTTTCTCTGCGATTTTGAGCAGAAGGTTGAGTTGTGCAATTTCCACTGCTTGTTTATCTAAGTCAACACCAAAGATATTGTCTTGTAGAATCTTTGCCTTTCTTGTGAATGTTGTGCCTGTCTTCAAATCCAATTGAGTCTGGCTGTAGTCTTTGTCGTTTTTCTTGTAATACTCATTCAAAACATCAAAGGCTTTAATTATGAAACTCCCAGAACCACAGGCTGGGTCTAAGACTCTTATTTTCTCAACATCAACTTTCTTGTCATCGAGTAGTTTTCCCAAACTATTCCTTACTATATAATCAACAATGTAGGTAGGTGTGTAGTAGATTCCCTGCTCTTTTCGATGCACATGATTTTCGGTAAGTTTCGCTCTTTTTTCAGTCTTCTTTAGAATGTGGCTAAGGTATTGCTCATAAATAGTGCCTAGAACATCAGCGTCAATTATTGAAAAATCATAGGAAATTGCTTTGTCTTTGGTATAATACAACCCTTCAATAATTTCATGCAGAACATCATTGTCAATTTCTAAATCATCGCACAAATGCTTAGAGAATATCTTGCTGTTGTATGTTCTGTCGAAATAGCCGAAGACTTCTCTCAAGCCCTTTACTAATTGCCCTCTTCCTTTGCTTTCCCATTCCCTCAGATTCGAAATGAGCCTTTTTGCCTCAAGTTCTTTATCCTCGCAGTTCCTGATGAAAATCAGCCTGTCTAGAATTCGTTGAATTGCCTCATCTAAATCCTCTTCTGTTATGTTTCTGCCTTGGTTGAGTTTCATTATGTTTTTGGAAAGTAGCTCTCTGAACCTCGTAAAATCAGCCAGAAGTTGCTTATCAACACTAATCTTTCTTGTCCTCTTACCCCATTTTTCTGCTTCTTTATCTAGAAGACCCTGTTCGAAACTTGCTCTGGACAAAAGCCATAATTCATCGAACCTTTTCAGAAAATCACATGACTGAATGGACTTGAGATGGGTCTGCCAAGCCTTAGCAGTTCTCAATTCCGCATTAAAGATTCTAATAGTTCCAAAATTTGTAAGAACAGCCCAAGTGCAGCCTTTATGCCAAGCGTAGTTTATCGCTTGTTCGATGAATTTCGGGTTATCTAAATCTGCTTTCAGTGCCTTTGCTTCTAAGAAGAATTTGGGAATTCCGTTGATTCTAAAGCCATAATCGACTCTTTTCTTAGACACCTGCTCTTCTGCAGTAACTTCGGTTGAATCCTCAATATTCCAACCTAGAGCACGAAATAACGGAAGAATGAAGTCCTTCTTGGTCATTTCCTCGTTGTATTTGCTGTCTCTTTTTTCTTCTACAGCCTTGTCGTATTTTCTTATGAGTTCCTCGATTCTTCCTTTGGAAGTCTCTTCATTCATACTAGAAGGTTCATTGGTAGTCTTTTAAAGTCTTGTTGCTTGTAACCCTAGTGAGACTATGGTTAAGAATGAAGTCTTTGAATGAATAGGAACTAGAAAGAAGAGCGTTGAACCTAGAGAAGGAAAAGCTAATCAAGTTACGATTTTTTTCACTTCCATTAAATACAACACGAAAACGGAAAATTCCTTTTCTAACCATTCGAATGTCTATCGCTTTCTTCGAAAATCTTGAAAAACATATCGGGTAGCAGATGTGAATTTTGCTTGACAATGATGATGCAAGATTGACCTTGCCAAGTTAGGATAAAACTTAAACGTTTTTCGTTCTATTCGATAGGAAGAGGAAGGCTGATAATGGCTCATAGAATCACATGGGTTTGCAAAAGATGTGCAAAAATAACTGAAACAAATGAAGGTGAGATGCCAGAACAGGAATCAAAATGTGTTACCGAATTCGCTTTACACGATTGGATTCCTGTGAGTGCGAAGTGAACCCGCCATTCTTTAGAATTTGATTACACCCTTCTCAATAAGTTCTTTCACTTTCAATAATGAGTATTGAACAGCGTGGCTCCTATCTGCAAAATGTCCCATCTTTGTCTGCTCATCAATCCATTTAATGATTTCAGGTTGGATGCTTACGGTTAGCTTCACTTTTACCATTTTAACCCTACGAACTCATACGAGTCTAACATTGTTTAGCGGTTATCTGTAATCATAAGCAAAAGTAAGCAATTGTTATATCACACTCAAACCTATTCTTGTTTAGTAAGACTTGAGTTGCTCTGAGGCAAGCGTATGGTTGATATTCCACCTACACCCGCTCCAGTTCCTCATCCGACACCACCTTTACCCTCGCCACAGCCAATAGATGCACCTCTTGTACCGTCTTGGTTCTATCCATTGATGATTATTGTGCTGATAGTAGGTATTATTGTGGTTGCAGTTGTAGTGTATCTGGCTTACAAAACACTCACAAAACGGGTAGATGCCAGACGTGCGCTCTATGTCAACAAGCACAGCAATCCAGATTTAGTTCAATTTTCTGAACCATCTTAAATTACTTGCACTGATTAGTTGAAACGTTCAGATTTAGTTTGCTTTTTGAATTTGACCGATTTTTCTCGCTTTCTTCGAAACATCCGAAACTGATTTATATTCAAACACCCGTTTTCTTCTTCTGATGCTTTTTGAGGTATGTAAATTGAGTAAGATAGGATACGATGTCGATGTCGCAAATGTACCGAGTTTTGATAAAAGTTTCACAAGTAGTTACATCACTAACCAGTTGAAACCTAAAGTTTTAGATATTTTGAGAAAAAGTGAGGTTCCGCTAAACATCAGCCAAATAACAAACATTCTTATGGATGCACCGATGGGACATGGTAAATCATATGGTTCAAAGTGGGTAGCGGTTAAGAAGGCTTTAATCAGTTTGGAGCTTGAAGGAAAACTCAAACATTTCTATTCGGGAATGAGTATGAACTTTGTGATTCAGCAATTACCAGTTACGGCTAGTGAGGAGGTGTAAAGTTAATGTCAAAGAAAATAGGAACCGATGTTTTCGCCAAGAAAGATAAGGTAAAACCAATTCGACCAACAGAGGAAGAAAAGCGAGAACTTGAACAACTCAAAGCCAAGAAACTTGAGGAGCAAAAAGCAAAATTCGAGTTGAAAGCTGGAAAAATCGAGGGTGAGTTGGCTCACGAAGAGGTTAACGGTGAAAAACCTTACGACTCTGGGTATAAGTCCAAAGTGATTCAACTAGCTCCAAAAGAGTGCGAAAAAGACGGCTATGTGGAAGTGGAAACTGAAACTCAAAGGGTGAAACTCCCCAAGAAAAAGAAGTAATCACTGGTTAGAATCATGAAGGCTCTCTGTCTCTTTTGCGGGCGAGAACTGGGAGAGCTTGAGGATAGTGCTGTAGTGATTAGTGAAGATGGAGAGTGCTTTTCCACCGACATTAGTCTCGTTTGTGGTAACTGCTATGATGAGCGTGTCACCGAAGACTCGAAGTGGGGCGATGAGTTAGAGGAACCTGATGTATCAATATCAGAAGAATGGATAGAAGAAGAATAGAGAATATCACAGTCACCTAAAACTGCCCCTGAAAATGGTGACATGAGGGGGTTCACATACGAAATAAAACATAAAGAGGTATTTTATGAAAACATGAATAATGAAAGTCAGCAAAATGAAAACGTAAAAGAAACTCAGCATAAAATCGACAACATCTTTAGTCAACATTATGACTTCATTTGGGTTAACGCCAAGACTAGAGAGAGAACGGCATTAATAGCTTCTAAGATACAGCGTGACTTCGGCAAAAACCGAGTGTTCTTTTCTTATCCTTATTTTAATACGAAGATAGGACTTTGGACACTAAAAATATCAATTGACCTTCCACAAGAGATGGTTCATAGTTTCCTAAAGTACCCAGATGCATTAAGCGACTCCAAAGACTCTGAAACTGGGGAGACTTAACATGCCCGCCTTTAATGTGAAAGTTTCCATATCCTCTAGCAACTTTGTTCTTTCATTGCTACTTTACAATACCATTAAAGAAGATATTGTGAAACAGTTTGGTAAAGATGCCGTAGTCTTCCACCAATTCAACGATAAACAAGCAAGGAATGGTTGTTACTACGGTGACCTTTTCGTGAACATTTCAGAGTCGAAAACCACAAGCGGAGCAGAACCCCAATGTGCCCCGTAGCAGACTTACCTTTTGAGAAACATCTCACAGCAAACAATTACTTCAATGATAATGGCGAGTTTGAACCAGCCTTATTTAGCATGGACTTGCAGAAAATCCTTCACATAGTTACAATAAAAGATAATCGAGACATATACATCTACAATGATAAAGAAGGTTACTATGAATCTAATGGAGAAGAAACACTACGAGCCTTAACCAAGAAGGTTCTAAGACTCAAATACCGTGAACTTCACGCTAAAGCGACAATAGACGACATTACAGCTTCTACACATATTGAAAGGGAGGATTTTCACCATCCACCACATTTGATACCAGTAGAAAACGGTTTAATTAATCTACAAACTCCCGAACCTCATCAACTACTTCCACATGACTCGAAATACTATGTTACTGGTGTCTTACCTGTTGAATACAATCCTAACGCCAAGTGCCCGAAGTTTGATAAGTTTCTTGAGCAAATATTACCGCAAACGAGTGATAGAATAAAGATTCAAGAAGGTTTTGGCAACTGCCTAACTACTTCCACAGATTATATGATAATCTACATGCTTGTTGGTGAAGGTAGCAACGGTAAATCAACACTACTGAATGTCTTATTTGCTTTGCTTGGAAAAGTCAATGTGTCAAGTGTGTCACTTTTTGACTTAGCGTATGGGCAATGGTATACTGCTGATTTGTTTGGTAAGTTAGCTAACATATATGCTGACATAGAATCGCATGAACTGAAATCGACTGGTAACATAAAAATTCTAACAGGAGATGACACGGCAAAAGGGGAAAGAAAGTATCAAAGGCACTTCAATTTCAAGAACAATGCTAAACCATGGTTTTCAGCAAACAAAATTCCATATTCCCATGATGATTCCAACGCTTTCTATAGACGTTTCAGAATAATTAGATTCACACAAGAATTTAGAGAGGGAGAAGCCGACCCGCAAATGATACGTAAAATAACTACAAAAGCAGAGTTATCAGGAATTCTTAACTGGGCTCTTGAGGGCTTACATAGGTTAGTCAAACAGAAAACCTTTAGCTTTTTAGAATCGGTTGAAGAAAGACGGAGAATGTGGCAAATAGAAAGTAATTCATTACAAGCGTTCATCAATGATTGTATAGACTGTGTAATCGGACGTTATATAACAAAAGAGAAACTATACCAAGCATATACTGAATACTGTGTTAAACGAAATCTACAGATAATGACTAAGGACAAAGTAGGCAAGATACTTCAAACATTACTTCCTAACGTGGGAGAAATCTACAAACTAGTTGGTAACAAGCAAGAGAAGTCATGGAGTGGTATATGTTTGAAGGAAGAGGTGAGCGAACAAAAGGTTTTGGACACAGTTGGTGAAAATGCTGAAATTACATTATGATACCTATGAGAGCATTTTCTCGGAAGTCCTTGTAAAATATGATACCTATGATACCTTTTTCCTGTTCTCTAACTTCTTTTCACGAGATAAATTAAGAATTGTAATAAAGGTATCATAGCCGTCATATGACGTAGAAAAGGAAAGAAAGTGAAAATGAACGCTAAGAAGGAATTTCACGATTAAGATTAACAGAGGAATCTTGACATGATAACAGATATGAAGATAGAAAGAAAGAAAGAACATATATCATTCATACATGGTAATTCTAACGAATTTAAAGCACTTCTAATCATTCCCTTTAGTTCATTTGTTGTTTGTTTTGAAAATGTTGAATCGCCTACGCATGATTTCTTTACTGGTTCTGAATGTGGTCTTTCTAAAATTTTGCTTCTTAGATTCTTTCTTCCAACTTCTGCTAATCTTAGAAAAGATGAAAGGTGAATTAGATGTCGAGGAAACATAACAAACCAATAGAATTGGAAGTAAACGTGGCACAGTCCAATATCTCACATGACCAGTCCAATATCTTTGATGACCAAGATATAGATGTTTCAAGTTTAGAGAGTGCACCACAGAAAGAATCAAGGGAAATTTATGTTGAGAAAGCTGAAGACGCAGAGGAGTTAGATAATTATCCCCACAAGAGTGAAGAGGAAACCCTTCCACAATTCGCTAAGAACATTCCGAATAAAGTGCTAATCAGGTCTGTTGCTAAGCGACCTAATCTTGTTAAAGTTCTTAAGGTGCTTTATACAGCAGATGAACCTGTACCATTTAGCCAAATCTTTCAGCATTTACATGCAACTATGGCTCCTCAAACGCTGACAGGTAATCTTATTCGACTTATTCGATTGAGTTTGATTAAATTCTCTATGGTTACGCCTTTAGACAGTAGAATGAAATTCTATGATTTAGTTGACTGTGCTCTCACAGAGTTAATAATTAAACGCTACCATTGGTTGTTAGGACTTAGGTTAGCTCCACTTTTACCGTATGACAAAATCCTTTACCTTGATGATTTACGGGAACAAGTTGAGTTTCAGAAGGCTTGTCAGAAATACTATTTGACATTTGAAGAATTACCGAACATATTAAGAGATAACACGAGAAAAGTTGAAGTGGAATATGCTGGAGCAGGTTTAACTAGGAAAGCTGTTGGCTTTAGTCGAAAAGCACAATAAGAATCTTCTTATGAATTTCTGATGTGCCAGCATCCATGCCAGCATCTTTTATACGCATTTTGTATGAACGATTTACATGGTTGAGAGTCATGTAGAAAATACGTTTAGCGCCTATTGTTTGTGTTACCTTTACTCAGCCAGTTCTTCAGAAAGATACAACCTGAAATAAAGAAGCATCATAGATATCATGCTCGTAGATTATTTGAAGAATCGCTTGAAGATATCCAGAGAAATCACTCCAATATTACTTCAGGCTTATAACAACCTCAATAACCGTATCCCATTTTGTCTTCTTGCTGATTATAATACCAGTGACCATCTATCAGAGAAACACAACCACTGAGCTGCTCATCAGATAATTCTTGAAGCAAGGACATATCTATTCCACGCCTTTGCATAAATTTATCTAATTCCAAATTTGTTGGATTTCTGGAAGCGATAAATCGCACAATATCTGATTTCTGTCTCTCGACCAATTCATCTGATAGTTTGCCTAATCGCTTTTGCATCTCTGTAAAATTCTTGTTCAGCGCATTTAGCTGGATTTCCTTATCTCGAAGCTGCGACTCTAAAGATGCAATCTTGTTTGTGCTAACACCTGAAAGGATGTTAAGTGCAGGTTCAACCTTACCATATTCGAAGTCGAAATCTTCTGGGTGCATCACATCGAGTTGGTTGTAGCCGTAATTGTCGAGTTTGTGCCGAATCCAAAACTCGGAAATCTTGTCTTGCACTCCGGCGTGGTGGCATTCTGTTTTGAAAATGTCTCGGCAAGTGTGAGGTGTAAACTGCCTATCTAGAAGCCCTGTCTGCTTTTTCAGAATACGCACGGCTTGTTGCACACTGTGTTCTCCGATGGGTTGGAGAAGATTGGTTATGTATATCGGCTCGCCATCTCTGAGGTCTGGCGTAATGTGTTTAAGCGCTTCAGATAATTTTTCTATCCTGTCTTTTTCCCATGGTTTTAGATAACGTCCTTCCTTGTTCCTCTGCTCTAACTTTCTTAACTGATCCTCAGATGACAGAACGAGCTTTCTGCGGAAAATCAAGTATTGCCTAAGGCATTCAACCGCATCTTTCCCTATGAAAGTGAAGAATTGTTTCTTCTTATCGTTGCCTCGTCTCTTGAACGCAATAAGCGGCTCGATTTTGATTCTCTGCTTGCCTTCTCTTAATTGCTTAAAAACGTTGGCACTGGCACAGCAGTGCCCGTATTGCTTAAGGTATTCTGGTCTGCATGTACAGACGTTAAATTGCTTGGTGAGTTCTCCAACTCCCATCCCACTCTGAAGCATTGTCAAAAGCATTGATTTCTCTCTGATTTTTGCTGGCCCGAGTAGCTTTCTGAAATCCTCCAGAGTCATTGTTTTTAGTGAAGCCTGTTCTCGTAGTCTATGAGCGTCTTCCTCTCTAACTGATGTATCAATTTTCTCATCTGGCAAAGGTGACCGATTGAACCGATAGAAACCACGAATAGAACCTAAAGTGCCTTCTCGCCAAGTTTGGCTTTTTACTATGTTTCCATCATTGAACAAATACTCTTTAATCCAATCGTTATGCTCGTATTCTTTCTCTTCTCTCTTCAATTGCTTAAGGTGAGCTAGCAGTTCAGAAGGTGATTGGATTCCCTTGCTTGATTTTACCCATTTGAAGTAATGAAAAAAGTAGTATGCTCGGCTTTTCGCTGTTGCTTTGCTTCTTCGACCTAAATCAATGAGCCAGTTTTTGACTTCAGGATATTGCTTGAAGTCAGCAAATTCAGGGTTCGGCTGCTGCATTTTGTGTTCTAAAGAAATATGGGGGTGAAGAGGGATATAAACCATACAGTTTTAATTACGTTAATATTCCGTAGCCTATGAGTCGCCATCTTCCAACGATTTTTCGGCTCAAGGCTGTTCTGGCGCCTTTTTCAGCGCTTACTGGGCGGCTCAGTTTCAGTGTGGCTTTTTCCCCTCTGATGGACGTGACG
>Ga0315296_10003134_pt1 | contig 13913 bp, 16 predicted proteins | sample YL17G14_18_MG_FD_203921 | JGI IMG/M metagenome (GOLD analysis project Ga0315296, IMG submission 203921) | Sediment microbial communities from Yellowstone Lake, YNP, Wyoming, USA - YL17G14_18 | ecosystem: Environmental > Aquatic > Freshwater > Lake > Sediment | place: USA: Wyoming | collected... | reverse complement strand
CGGGATTGAAGTAGGCGGCCGTGGCGTCGTCCGCGATGGCCACGAAGGCGCTGCCCATGCCCGCGGCCCGGGCCCCGGGACGTATCATCAGGAAGATCGCTCCCCCCTCCGAGATCGCCCAAGCCCCGGAGGCCAGGGCTATAAAGAGGAGGGCCGTCAACCCAACCGTTAACCGTCTTACCATAAACTTACATTCCTTTCCTAAGTCAAAAGTCTATCGAACGAGGAGGACTTTTTTTACATCGTGACCGAACCCACTCTTCAAGAGACAGAGGTAGGTACCACTAGCCACCGCTTTCCCCGATTCATTCTTTCCGTCCCACAGGGGAATCAGGTTGCCGCGGTCGTAACGTCCGGGAAGCAGGTTGGTTCCCACCTCGAGTTCCCTCACTAAATCCCCGGTGGAGGCGTAGATATAAATCCTGACATCCCCGCCTTTGGTCAGATAAAAGGGCATGCGGAGTGGGCCCTTAGCCGGCTCATAGGGATTGGGGAAGGGCTCGAAGAGAGCCTCTTGCTCCACCCCCGTCTTGGGTGGATAAGGATACCCCTGAGGGGTGTAATTCACCGCTCTCACCCCGTCTGGAATCCCCCAGCCTATCTTGTTGTCCGGTGCGCTGGCCTGGCTCGCGGTCATCATCAGGGCCTCGCGGACCTGTTTCGGTCCCCAGGAATGGGAGGGGTTGAGCGAATCTGTGTGCGCCTCCAAGAGCAGGGACGCCAATCCGGCGATCACTGCGGTGGCTCCCGAGGTCCCGCTGCGGTATTCCAGGCTGTCCCATCGCCCTGTGCCCGGGTTCTGGCGGTTGTTCGCCATGTAGGTTCCCCAGCCCAGTGCCGCCACCTCGGGCTTGAAGCGAAGGGGGTTGTCCGACGGGGGCCCCACGCAGGACTTGGACCACCATCTTCCATCCAAGGAGCACCCCCCGACGGCGAGGATGTTGAAGGCATCCGAGGGCGCCAGAAGCCAGCTCTGGCCGTCGTGGAGGTTCCCGATCGCATTCACAACCAGGATCCCGAAGCTGTCCGCGGCGATGGAAGCGATTTTGCTCGTCACTGCCGTCTGGCCGTTCATGTCCGGATAAGTGTATTGTAGGCCGGTATCCCCCGGGAAAACCGCATAGCCTAAGGAGCTGGAGACCACGTCCGCGCCCAGGGTGTCGGCCCATCGCATGGCCTGGACCCAGCGGTATTCCTCGATCTTGGAGTCGGGCTCCTGGGAGTACTTGTTGTGTTCGGTCTTGGCCAGGAGGAAGTCCGCGCCAAAGGCCGAGCCGATGAGTCGGCCGTAATAGTATCCTCCCAGAATGGACAGCATGGCTGTTCCGTGTTCGGTCTGGACGCGGGTCGAAGGGTCGTTCCAACTGGTATCCTGTTCGGGATTAAAGCTCGTACTGTCGTCGTTATAGATGAAGTCCCATTCCTTGAACACGCGTACCCGCTTCAACGATTCATGCCAACGGTCGAAGCCCGTATCGAAGATGGCCAGCCTCACCCCGGCCCCGCTGAACCCCAACCCGTGGAGGCCGGTCACGTTGACCTGTCTTAACTGGAAGTCCGAGGGGCCGTAGTCCAAGGCGAGCGGGGTTGGGTTTTCGTTCTCCTCGGCTTTCCGTTGAACCACGGACTCGGCCTTCCGGTGAAACACCGCCTCAGGGCGCAGCTCCCGAACGAAAGGAAGACCCTCGATCTCTAACAGCGCCCTACCGGAAGCTTCGACACATACTCCGTTCAACCATTCGGTCTGAGCCAGAATCCGAGCGCCCCTGCCCTCTAGTTCCCTCATATATTGAGCCTCCAGGGGCAGGTCCAGAAAGGAGACAACGTTTTCCGTTCTCCGAACCTTGAGCCGCCGCTTTAGGGCATGCGGGTCAAGCCTCTTCTTAAAGGATTCTTTTTCCCCCTCAAAGGTTGCTTCGTCCGTGAAGCCCTTGTCCGTGAAAAAGATCCAGGCCCTCACCGGGGCATCGGGATTAGCCAGAAGGTGCGCTTTCCAGACCGGGGAAGACTTCGGATTAGAAGGCGGGGTCACAAAATTAGCCCCTGCCGCCCAGGAGACTACGAAAAGGACCAGGGCTCCCGCGATCACCCCGATCCTGCTCATCGGACGCGCCTTCTCCCAAAGATCATCTATTTCTTCCCTTTACCGCCGCCGAACAGCTTGAACCCGCCCGCCTTGGCCTTATCGTCGCTCGCCGCAGCAGCCGCCGGGCTGGGGGGGACATAAGCTGGGATCGGTTCGGCTTTGGGCTTCTCCGTAACCTTGAGAAGACCCAGGGCCACGAGCTCATAAACCACCTTGCAGACCTCGAACTCGGTCATCGCGCACTCCTCGCATATCTGCCGGATCGTCCGGGTGCCCTCCACCAGGGCCAGGACCTTCCACTCGTGGGGCTCTAACTTGATGTTCTCCAGCTCCGGGCTGGGCTCCGGGACGATGGTGACGAGGAGGTCGATGTGCGGGACGAGTTTCTTGATCTCGGCCCACTCGTCCGTTTGCCGGGCCACCTCCAGGACGAGCTGCTGGATCGAGGACTCCACGCTTTTCAGGTTAGCTTTGAGATCGGGCTCGAACACGAACCGTCCGAAGTGCCACTGCAGGACCCGGCAGATCGCTTTGTCCCCTACCAGGGTCGAGGAGGTGGCGTGCACTGCGATCCCCTCTTGGAAGTAGATGGTCCCGTCGCCGTCGTCCGTGTTGACTTTCAGGGCGCCGTTTTTCTTGCCCATATGGACGAGCTGGATCACATCCGTGAGCACAAAATCCTGAAGATTTCCCTCTAAGGCCATGGCTGCTCCTAACCTGGGGTTATGCTACCAGAAAAAGACTCTATGGGGTGGCCGCATAGCGGCCCATCCTGGCGAATTTATCGCTACGCTGGGCGATAAGTGACTCCGGCGGGATCCCCTCCAGATCCTCGAAGGCGGAAAGGATCTCGCGCTTCAGGGTCTCGGCCATCGCGTCCGGGTTCCGGTGCGCACCGCCCAAGGGCTCCGGGATTAGCTTGTCCACGATGCCCAACTCCAGACAATCTGCCGAGGACAGCTTGAAGGCCTCGGCGGCCTCGGGAGCCCGTCCGGCGTCACGCCAGAGGATGGAGGCGCACCCCTCGGGCGTGATGACCGAGTAATACGCATGTTCCAGCATCATCACCCGATCCCCGACCGCGATCGCGATCGCCCCGCCCGAGCCTCCCTCCCCGAGGATCACCACCACGATGGGAACCGGAAGCCGGGCCATGATGAACTGGCTCCTCGCGATGGCCTCGGCAATCCCCCGTTCCTCGGCCTTGTCACCGGGAAAGGCTCCCTGGGTGTCCACCAGGGAGAGGATGGGAAGGTGGAACTTGGCCGCCAACTGAAACAGCCGGTAAGCTTTGCGGTAACCCTCGGGATGAGCCTGACCGAAGTTCCGCCTAAGTTTCTCCTTCGTATCCCGGCCCTTTTGCTGGCCCACGATCATCATTCGCTTCCCCTGGATTTGGGCCAAACCGCCGACGATCGCCTGATCGTCGCGGAACAGGCGGTCGCCGTGCAACTCGAACCACTCCTCAGCCATTCGTCCGATGTAGTCGAGGGAGTAAGGCCGCTGGGGATGCCTGGCCAGGAGGACGCGCTGCCAACGGGTTATATGGCTGAAGATATCCTGTTTGAGATGGACCGCTTTCGCTTCCAGCCGTCCGATTTCGTCCCGGGCATCCAGGTTCCCGGCTGCGGCCGCGGCCTGGAGCTCCCTGATCTTCTGCTCCACTTCGGCGATCGGCTTCTCGAACTCGAGATAGTGGTCTGACATCTTCTACCGCGTCGTGAAAGCCGCGATGCCCGCCCCGCACCCTAAGGCGTCCGCCGCCAGGTCTCTTTTTGAGAACCCCGTGGGCGACCGCTTACGATCATAAATCTCTTTTCCAAGACCGATGGACAGGGTCACCCCGGCCGAGACCGCCCGGGCTTGCTCTTTTCGCATCCCCATCTTCTCGTAGGCGACGTAGTATCCTGCCCCGGCCAGCGCCAGGGAGACCGCGAAATGTTTGAGCTTGTCTTTACCGAACCACGGGTCTCTGGGTTTCTTCTTGACCTCTTGGGCAAATCCTCCGCCCGTCAGGAGGGACACGGCCAATAGCAGGACGAGGCCGGGTTTAAACTCGCTTCTTAAGCTTGGAAGAATGTGACTTTTCCTGTTACCAGGAATAGCCCAACCCCGCCCGGTGGGTCGGCCCGATCCGGTTCGGGACGAAGGCGTAATCCAGGATGATCTTCCCAACCCGGAACCCCACACCGGTGGTCAGGTTTTCCGTGTCCGAACGGAACTTGTATCCCGCCCTTAAGGCCAATTTCTCTCGGTACCAGTACTCCCCACCGAGTTGGACTTTAAGCGGGCTGTCCACGGCTTTGACTAAGTCCATCCCCGCCGATCCTCGCCCTCTCCAAATCCTCCGCTCGGGCTCGTATCCCATGCCCAGCTTGAAAGTCGTAGGTAGCTTGTAGCCCTCCCTAACCAGCTTGAACTTCGGCCCGAGGTTGGCGACGACCCCTCCAACTCTGAGATCCCTGAACGGCGTATTGTAGGCCATCCCGAGGTCCCAGGCCCAGCCTGTGCCGTGGTCTACGTAGATGCGTTCGTAAAGCCGCTTGTAGGTGAAACCCGCCTCTAGGTTTTCGCCGAACTTCATCGCCAAGCTGGCGCCGAAGGCGAAGTCGTAGGCGGAGAAGGTTTCTAAGGGCAACTCCGTGGCCTCTTCCCTGAGTTCCAGGCCACCCACATAAAGCCCGCCCAGGGAAAGCCCCAAGGCCGTACCCCCCGTGCTTGCCCCCCAGGCTGCCTGCTCATAACGCACACCTTGCATCCACTCATTGTGTCCCAAGGCGATGCTCTGTCCCCGGAACCCCAAAAGCCGGGCCGGGTTCCAGTAGGTTGCGGATGCATCCCGGGCAAGGGCTGTCCCGCAGTCCCCCATGGCCGCGCTCCGCGCCCCCGCCCCGATCTTGAGGAAGGAAAGCGCCGTCGTTCCCGGAGCGGAACTCCAAGCCAGAACCGGGATTAACAGCAGAACGAATGGCCAGGTTTTATTCATCGCAACCTTTCAAGTGCAAGATAGTTATTATAAACGAAAGAAACTCTAAAGTCAATAGCCTAAGGATATGTTCTTGCGGGATTTGACGCAACCGCTTGACTTCTATGGCGTTACAGAGAAGCCTCCTTGCGGCCTTCTTCGCCTTCATTCCCCCCGTGATCCCACCCTACGGGGTAGGATCACGAATCAGCAACCCGCCTCGGAGCTGAGGGAGGTAACAGGGAGGGATGTGGGCGTGCAATGGGCGTTCAACCCTCCCTTACACCTCCTCTCCCCTACAGTTCGAACCTCAGGATCGGCCCTTGGAACTTGATGACCAGAATCCCCGATGCCATTCCGATGGCTGCTCCAGTAGCCACATCCGAGGGATAGTGCCTCCCCAAGTAGATGCGCGATAAGCCTATGATCGTTGCCCCCAGGTAGGCTGGGACAGCCAACTTTCGGTATCTTGCCGCCATGACCGTGGCCAAGGCGAAGGCCCCGGTCGCATGTCCCGAGGGAAAAGAAGAGTCCCATCGTCCCGACTGGTTTCCATCCGGGCGGGGGCGGTTCACCATCCCTTTGAGCGCCTCGGTCACCAAGCCGCTCCCACCCAAGGCCACGACCGCGAGTTTCGAGCTGTCCTTCTCCCGCTTCTTCCCGAATGTCTCCACGGCCAGGCAGGCCGCAATCCCGACGGTCGCATCCCCCGCTCGGGTAGCATCCTTCATCACCGGGTCCAGGGCCGAGGAGTGCCAGCGGTCATGGATCTGGTGATACCAGCGACTGTCCAGGCTCTCGGCTCGGGAGAAGCCGGGGGCGATGATAAGACCTACTATTAAAAAGAGGAGGCCGTTTCTCCTCACGCCTAACACTTCACGCCTTACGTTTTTCATCCCGCCCTCACCTCCTCAGCTTGGATGACAGTCCTCTCTTTCCTTTTCACAGCCAGGTACGAGACCCAGATGCCCACCTCGTACAGGATGATCAGGATCCCGGCTTGGATGAACAGCGAGAGAATATCCTGGGTCGGGGTCAGGGCCGCGATGATGAAAGCGATGACGATGGCGAAGCGACGCTGCTTTCTCAGGAACTGCGGGGTCACGATCCCCAGGCGCACCAGGAAGACGATGACCACCGGAACCTCGAAGATCAGGCCGCAGGCAAGCATGAACCAGAACACGAAGCCGAGGTAACTGTTGGCCTCCAGCAGGGGCTCCACCTGTCCGGTCCCGAACAGGAGGAGCATCTTGATCCCCAGGGGCAGAATACCGTAGTAGCAGAATAGGATCCCCACGGCGAAGAGGATTGTGGAGGCAAAGGCCGCCGGCAGGATGTTGCCCTTTTCTCGCCGGTTCAGGGCCGGTGAAACGAAGGCCCAGAATTCGTAGAACAGGATGGGTAGGGCCAACAGGACGCCCAAGGCCAGCCCCACTTTAAAGCGCACCAGAAACCCTCCAGCGACACCGAAGAAGTAGAGCTTCGTGTCCGGCCGGAACGCCTTGAGGGGGATGACCAGCCAATCCAGAACCCGAGGGGAAAGGAAGAAGCCTACGATGGAGGTCGCCCCCAGCGCCGCGAGGCAGACGATCAGGCGCCCTCTAAGCTCCTCGAGGTGTTCGAGGAAGGGCATCTCTCGTTCTTCGGGCATCGCTCTATAACCGGGGCTCCAGATGGCCCAGCGCCCCGAAAATGGTCACCGCCCTGGGCTTGCAGACCTCGAAGCACAGGCCGCACCCGATGCAGGCCTCCCGGGTGATCTTGTGCTGCTTGTCGGGCTCGCCCACGATGCAGTGCGTGGGGCAGACCACGAGGCAGTCCCCGCAACCCGTGCAGGTCGTCCCGATGAACGCCGTGGGCCGCACCGGCACCCGATCCACGAAGGACTGGGGAGGGCAGAGGTGGGCGCAGATTCCGCAAGAGCGGCAAGCCTTGAAGTCGATGACCGGCAGGTTCCTCTCAAAGGAGATGGCCTTATCCGGGCAGACCGGGGCGCACGCCCCGCAGCTATCGCACCCCCGGGAGCACTTCTTAGTGACCATTTCACCCGTCTCTTCGGCCCGGCAGGCGATGTAGACCTTCTGGGGGCTGGGGATCATCACGAGGACATCGTTCGGACAGATGGCCACGCAGAGCCCGCATCCGGTGCAGGTGGACTCCTCGATCCGGGGCAGTCGCTGTTCATCCACGCGGATCGCGTCCTCCGGGCAGACCGCCACGCAGGTCGCCATCTCCAGACATCCGAACAGGCATGTCCTCTGACCCCCGCCTAGGAGCATCGCGGCCCGGCAGTCCGGAATCCCGTCGTAGCGGTAGCGTTCGTGGCACTCCTCCTTCCCGCCCTGGCAGGCTAAGACCGCGATCGCCTGTTTCTCCTCGGGCACGAAGTCATCCAGGAAGACCCGATCCAGTTCCCTCTGGAACACTTCACCCAGGAACGGGCAGGCTTTGGGCTTAACCTTGTGATCGGCAAGGGAGACGGCGAACCCAAAACATCCCCTCTCCTCGCCGCACAGGCCGCACTTGCTTCCCGGAAGAAGGTCGAGGATCCTTTCGATTCTTTGTGATGGAGTTGCGTTCGAAGATTCGTTATCGATGGTTTCGATTTCTGAATTCATGTCACCTTTTTCAGGGGTAGAGGCGAAACGCCCGGGCGAGCCCCATCAGGACCATCGAGAATAGGCCGAGGAGGATTAGGACCGAGGGAAGGCCGCTCAATGATTTCGGGATCGGCGCCCCCTTAAGCCTTCCGCGGAAAGTCGCCAGAATATAGAGGATAAGGCCATAGCCCAGGGTTGCCCCCAGGCCTTTCGCAGTCATTAAAAGAAAGCCCTCGGGCTCGGAAAGGACCAGGAGGATCGTGCCGAAGAAAGCGCCGTTCGCCGGAAGCAGACTGAGGTGGGACGTAAAGCCTTGCTCCGGAAACCACTTCAGGGACACCGCTCGTTCCCCCCAGATCACCAGGCTCGCCGCCCCCAGGAAGAGGATCCACTTAAACCCGTCGAGGAAAGCAAGGAAAGGAGCGATCGTCCAGCAGATCCAGAGGCTCGGCAGGAACGCCAGGAAGTATGCTGCGAAGTGGGGTCGGGCGGTTCGGTGCTCCCGAGTGAACCCCAAGGCCGCGCCGGGGACGACGAGCCTGTCGGTGAGAACGTTCCAAGCCAGTCCGGCCGAGAGGAACGCGAATCCTATTTCACGCATGGCGCCTGACCTTCCCCAAGAATCCCAAGCCTAACCCGACCGCAAGGAACGCGCCAAAAGGCAGGGCGAACCCCGTGGCCGCATGGGAATGCCATTTCTCGCCCAAGATTGGGAACCCCCAGACCGTTCCCAGGCCTAAAAGCTCGCGCAGGAAGCTCATCGCGATCATGAGTCCGCTGAATCCGAGGCCTATCCCCAGCGCGTCCACCGCCGAATGACCAGCCGTCTGGTGCCTGGCGAAGGCTCCGGCCCTTCCCAGAACGATCTCGTTCACGGCTAAAAGGGGAAGGAAGATCCCCAGGCGCATCGCCAAAACGCCCCACAGGGCATGGGCGGCCGCTTGAGCAAGAGCCGTGTAGATTGCAGCGACGATGATGAACAACGTCAGTCGATAATGGGCTCCGAGAAACGCCCGAATGAGGGAAACCGTGAGGTTTGTTGCCAGGAGCACGGCCACCAAGGCTGCGGAAATGAGCGCCGCTTCTCTGAGGGTGGTCGAGAGGGCCAGCAGTGGACAGAGCCCGGCGATGCCCCGAATCAAGGGGTTCTCGGAAAAGAATCCTTTGGTCAATATCTCGCCCGAGGTCAACTTCATCGCCTACGGTCTCCGAGCCGGTCCAGGAGCGGAGTAACCAGGCTAATCGCCAAAGGCAAAACGAAAAGCCCTTCGGGGTCCCCTCCCATTCCCCGCAGGAGGGCGACCAAGGCTCCCAGGGAGAGCCCGAAGACCCACTGACCTCCGTGCGCCAGGGGAGTCGTTAGCGGATCCGTGGATAGAAAGACGATCAGGAAGTAAAGCGAAGGCATGCACAGGACTTGCCGGATATCTCCGTGAAACCAGACGTGGGACCCATCCCCCAGACGCGTTCCGAGTCCGACAAGGAGGAGAGCGCCCACGGGGATCCTCCATTTCATGCCCTGACCAAGAAGGAAGACGGCGCCCAGAACTAGGAGTGCCGCCGAGGCTTCTCCGTTCAGGTGCCCCGGACGGAAAAGGAAATCGTTTACCGAGGCCAGCCCGATGCCGTGCCAGATGTCGGGAAGGGTTAAGGGAAAGTCGGCTTTTATCGGGGTGCGGTGAAAATAGTTTGGCCAGGAGAGATACACAAAGAGCCTCCCGGCCAGGGCCGGATGGAGAAAGTAGAAGCCGTTTCCTCCGAACGCCTCCTGCCCGATGAGGATTCCGAAAGCGGCTCCTGCACACGCCAGCCAGGGAGGGGCGCCGGAAGGAAGCGTGAGAGCCATAAGACAGCCCATGAGAGCGGCATGGCCGTTCGTGATCCTCAGGGGAAGGCCGCGTATTCGGCAGCACAAGCCCTCGGCTAGGATGGCCGTGAGGATCCCCGCGACAAGGAGGACGAAGCTCTCCAGGCGCCAGAGAAAGAGGGCGCCAGCAACGGCCGGGAGGAGGGCCAATCCCCAGCTGAGATGATAGGACGACAGCGACGCTCCGGAAAGCTCGTGAGGGGAGCTTGAGACGATTACTCCCTTTAGCCTCATGGGGAGCGCCATTTCAAGAGGCGGGAACTCTGTCTCGGCCTTCGCCACGCTTCTCCAATTCTTTTTTCGCAAATCGGAACCCATGGACCAGCTTGAGGTGCGAGGGGCAGGTCCAGGCGCAGGCTCCGCATTCGCTGCATTCCTCCAGCCCATAGGCCCGGGCGACTCCCCAATCCTCTAATCGGCAGGCCTTGAAGAGGCGGGCGGGATTTAGATCGTGAGGGCAGGCTTCCAAGCACCAGCCGCAGCGGAGGCAGGGTTCCTCCCTCAGGATCTCAGCGTCTTCGCGTTTGATGAGGAGAATGCTGTGCGTTTCCCTTCCGATCCCGGCCCGGTCATCGAACTGCGCCCAGCCCCGCATCGCATCCCCGGCCACGACTTTCCCCAGACTCTCGGGCTCGACACCGCAAAAGGAAAGGACCGCTGAGAGCGGGGTCCCGATCCGCACCCTCAGGTTGCGGGGAGAGGAGATTCCGCTTCCGGAGACCGTGATCAGCCTTTCGAGAACAGGATGCCTCCAGATCATCGCCTCAGCAAGAAGAAAGATGCTTTCAGCCTCTACGATAAGGGCGCATCCCGCATCGTCAACCAGATCCTTCAACACCCTTCGAGGCAGGATCGTAGAGAGCAAAATATCTTCCTCAGCCTGGGGAAAAAGCCCGGAGACACTGACCAGCGCAATGTTCTCCATAGCCTTCACCACTTGCTTCCAGGCTGTAAAGGCCCGGGCAGGTCTCGGTTCCACAGCGATCAAGACTCTCTGACAGGCATAGAGGCGCTGGAGGATTTCCAGACCCGCACGAATCGTATCCGAGAATTCCAAGACTAGCCTCTGTGCTCCTGCCGAATAAGGGTCGTCATGGAAGCCGGTGACCACCAGAACTTCTACAGCCCTCTCCGGGATGGGCGGCAAGTTCAAGCCCTTTCCCCAAACGGTCTTAAGAAGTTCCCCCTGTCCGAGCCTGCGAAAATCACGGGTCGGCTCAAAGGCCTCCTTCTCGTCCAAGCGTTCGATCCTGACCGATGGCACCCGGAACCCCGTGAGGTGCGGCAGAGGCTCTATCGCTGCCACTCTTCCGGAGATCGGCGCCAGCAAGGCCACCTGGTCCTCGGCCAACAGGTCTCCAGCCTTGACCTTGCTCCCCTTTTGGACCGCGGGCTTCAGCGTTCTTCCATCGTGGGCAAGGAGGGGGACCACGACCCAGTTGGGAACCGGAACGGTTTCGATAGGAGCCTGCCAGGCAGGCTCTTTGGAAAGGGGAATCCCCCCCCGGAACGGGCGCCCCTGCAGGATCCTTTTCATCCCGACAGACCGATGCCCTCCGGAAGGCGATGTTCCAGAGGGCTTTCCGTAATTCGCGGATCTCTCATCTTACTTATGTTTCTCTAACAGCCTGCGCAGTTCCTCCATGAACTCCTTGCTGTCCTTGAAGGAGCGGTAGACCGAGGCGAAGCGGACGTAGGCCACGCCGTCCAGGTCCTTCAGGGCTTCCATGACCAGCTCCCCCACCTCCTGGCTCGTGACCTCGCTTTTGCCCGTGGCGGTCAGTTCCCCTTCCACGCTCTCCACGATCTTCTCCAGGGCGTTGATTCCGATCGGCCGCTTCTCGCAGGCCTTCCGCATGCCCCGCAGCAGCTTCTCCCGGTCAAAGGGCTCCCGTCTTCCGTCCTTCTTGACCACCACCAGGGGTGGCTCCACGTACTCGTAGGTCGTGAAGCGCCGCTTGCAGGAGAGGCATTCCCGCCGGCGGCGGATGGCGTCCCCGTCCCGGGACAGCCGGGAATCGATCACCCGGTCCTTCTGGAATCCGCAAACCGGACAGCGCATTACTTGGCCTCCGGCTTGAACAGCTCCACCTTGAGCTTCGCCTCCTTGAGTATCTGTCGGGAGAGCTCGTCGGGGTACCCTTTCCGCACCACGATCCTCTTGATCCCTGCGTTGATGACCATCTTCGTGCACAGGACACAAGGGTGATGCGTGGAGTAAAGCGTCGCGCCCTGGATGTTCACGCCCGAGGTCGCCGCCTGGATGATGGCGTTCTGCTCGGCATGGATGGCCCGCGAGACCTCATGCCTTTCTCCGGAGGGAACGCCCAGGCGATCCCGTAGGCACCCCCCCAATTCGTCGCAGTGCAGCAGCCCGGCCGGCGGGCCGTTGTATCCCGTGGCCAGGATCCTCTTGTCCTTGACCAGGAGGGCTCCAACCGACCGACGCAGACAGGTGGAACGCCGGGACACGAGGTCGGTGATGCCCATGAAATACTCGTCCCAGGAGGGTCGACCGTCTGTTTTCTTGCTTCGCTTCAAAAAGGCCTATCTCGGGGGCAGGCCTGCCCCCTCCTGGAAGGAGAGCTCCCCTTTGACCTCGGTCAGGCAGTCCGAGAGCACGTTCATCTGGTGCAGGGCAATGGTCTCCTCCAGGGCCTGGCGGGCGATCAGTCCCATATCCACTAAGATGTCCCCCAGGCGTGTGGTCCCGGCGGACTCCCGCTGCTTGCTCAGGGCCTGCTTGAGCTGCTCGCGGTCGATCTTCCCGGCCTCGGTCAGGATGTCCCCGATGAGCTTCTTCCTCTCGTCCGAGGAGAAGCTTACCACCTCCCCGTGGGCGAAGGTCACGTGCTCGCACACCTCCGCGCTCTCGATGGTCAGGGTCCCTGTCCAGCGCTCGGCCTTGGCCTTGGAGACCACTTCGTTGAAGGTCATCAGTCCCAACTTCTTTGCCATGATAGCCTCCTCCCTTTATAGGCGGTTGGCGTAGAGAGGAAAATGCCTGCAGAGCGACCCGACGTCGCTCTTCACCTCGGTCGCGACCTTCTCATCTCCGGGATGAGAGAGCACCTTATCCAACAAGCCGGCGATAGCGACCATCTCGGGTTCCTTCATGCCCCGGGTGGTCAGGGCCGGGGTGCCCAGGCGGATCCCGCTCGTCACCGTTGGCTTCTGGGTTTCGAAGGGCACGGTGTTCTTGTTCACCGTGATCCCGGATGCGCCCAGGGCGTCCTCGGCTTGCTTTCCGGTGATCCCCTTGGTCGTGAGGTTCACGAGCAGGAGGTGGGTGTCCGTCCCCCCCGAGACCAGGTGGTAGCCCCGCCGTTTCATCTCCTCGGCCAGGGCCCGTGCGTTCTTCACCACCTGGGACTGGTAGGTCTTGAACTCTGGCTCCAGGGCCTCCTTCAGGGCCACGGCCTTGGCCGCGATGCAGTGCATCAGGGGCCCGCCCTGCATCCCGGGCATCACGGTCCGGTCCACGTCCTTGGCGTACTGGGCCTTGCACATAATCATCCCGCCCCGCGGCCCCCGCAGGGTCTTGTGCGTGGTCGTGGTCACGAGGTCGGCGTAGGGGACCGGGGAGGGGTGCAGGCCTGTGGCGACCAAACCGGCGATGTGGGCGATGTCCACCATGAGCGTGGCCCCGACCCCGTCCGCGATCTCCCGGAACTTTGCGAAGTCCAGCGTTCGGGGATAGGCGCTGGCCCCGGCCAGGATGAGCCTGGGCTTGTGCACCTGGGCCATTTTGCGGAGCTCGTCGTAGTCGATGGTCTCGGTCCGCTGGGACACCCCGTAGGAGATGCAGTTGTAGAACTGGCCGGAGAAGTTCACCTTGTACCCGTGGGTCAGGTGCCCGCCGTGGGAGAGGTCCAGGCCGAGGAAGGTGTCCCCCAACTTCAGGAGGACCATGTAGGCCGCCATGTTGGCCTGGGCCCCGGCGTGGGGCTGGACGTTGGCGTGGTCGCAGCCGAAGAGCTGCTTGGCCCGCTCCCGGGCCAGGTTTTCGGCCACGTCTACGAACTCGCACCCTCCGTAGTAGCGCTTTCCGGGAAGCCCCTCGGCGTACTTGTTGGTCATCACCGAGCCCAGGGCCTCCAGGACCGCGTCGGAGACGAAGTTCTCCGAGGCGATGAGCTCCAGGCCGTCGGCTTGGCGCCGGGTCTCGTTCCGGATGGCCTCGTAAATGTCCGGGTCGTACTGTCTCAGGGGCAATGAATTCATCATCCCTCCAGGGCTATCTTTCGATCTGTTTTATTTTATCGATTCTTCTCTCGTGCCGCCCGCCCTCGAAGGAAGAGCTCAACCAGGCCCCCGCGATCTCCTTGGCGGTCTCCTCGGAAACGAAGTCCGCGGCCAGAACGAGCACGTTGGCGTCGTTGTGCGCCCGGGCTA
>Ga0315296_10003133_pt1 | contig 13917 bp, 11 predicted proteins | sample YL17G14_18_MG_FD_203921 | JGI IMG/M metagenome (GOLD analysis project Ga0315296, IMG submission 203921) | Sediment microbial communities from Yellowstone Lake, YNP, Wyoming, USA - YL17G14_18 | ecosystem: Environmental > Aquatic > Freshwater > Lake > Sediment | place: USA: Wyoming | collected... | reverse complement strand
TCTGCCCCACATACATATGCGATAAGGAATCGGGCGGGCAGACTGGCGACATATATTATGGGGAGTGAGGCGGGTGTGCATGGGCGGACCTGAGCGAAGGACCGCCCGGAGGAACATGCGATGAGTGATCTCCTCGGCAAAATCGACGATCCACGGGCTCTGGAGGTAGTCGAAGCGCTTCTGAACCTGTGCATGGAGCGGGAGAAGGAGATCTCGGAGCTGGCCGATGAGGTCGAGAGGCTGAGGCGGGAGAGGGCCGAGTCAGCAGGTGACGAGATAATCGTGGTCGAGCCCGAAAGAGCGCCGTCGCGCCGAAGGGACATAATGATCGCGGACGGGTCGGACTTGATCCGTTCCGAACTTGGAGCGCTTCTTGAGAGGCACGGATACGAGGTGGTGGCAAGCGCGAGGGACGGCAGGGAGGCGGTGGAGCTGTACAAGGAGAAGCGTCCGGCGCTGGTAACGGTGGACACGCACCTGCCCGTGCTGGACGGGTACAAGGTGACGCGACAGATACTCAAGTATGACCCTGGGGCGAGGGTGATAGTGGTGAGCAGGGTGAGGGACAAGTCGATGGTCCTCGAGGCGATAATGGCGGGGGCATCGGACTACGTCATCAAGCCGGTCCAGCCTCAGCGGCTTCTCAGCTCGATCAAGCGCCTTCTGGCGTCCTGACCGATTCGAGTTTCCGAATAGGGAAATTCTAACCCTCCCGCATTGAATCAGTTTAGCAAATTATCGGTCGGCGGAATGAGAATATTGATGACGGTGCTGCGAGAACCCGAGCGGAGCACCGTCCGTTTCAGGTAACGAGGACTCCGCCGAATGGAGAATGTCCTTGATCTTACTGACAGCCCGGAGGTTCTCGAGATAATCGAGAATCTGCTGGCCATCATAACTGATCGCGAGCGGCAGATCAGAGAGCTCGAGGCCAAGCTGGAGAAGGCCGAGGTCAAGCTGAAGAAGCTGGTCCCTTCATCGGCCTCGTACGATCGAATGAAAGAATCACCCATCGACAACCAGAAGGGGATCCTGATCGCGGACGACTGCGAGGTCATGCAGCACCTCCTGCGCGGGTTCCTGACCGCAAACGGGTATAAGGTCGCCGCGATTGCCAAGAACGGCGAGGAGGCTGTCTCCCTCTACAGGCAACTGAGGCCCGCACTTGTCACCATGGACATCAACATGCCGGTCATGGACGGCCTCGAGGCGACCAAGAGAATCAAGGAAATGGATCCTGATGCCAAAGTCATCATCATCAGCATCGAGCTGGAGAAATCGACCATCCTCAAGGCGGTCAAGTGCGGTGCGGATGAATACATCGCCAAGCCCGTCCAATCCAGGCAGTTCCTTCGCGTTATAGACCAGCTTCTCGGCATTTAGTGAATCCCCGGGGTACCCCTTCCACGGACCGGCACGCGGAGCCGGCATGCCGCATTTGCCCAGACGCGAGCGGCTCTGTTAAAATGCTCTCCGGCGGCAAAGGAGGATGAGACACATGCGCAAGCCCCGACAGGCTCTGGTACTGTTTCTGATCGGGCTGATGGTTCTGAGTGCGGGATGCCTCAGGAAGACCATCACCGGCAGGCAGATCGAGGAGAAAGTCCAGGTCTTCTTCGATTCGTCGCCTGATCCGTCCAACGAGAACTCGCTGACCGTGGAGGAGAAGGGGGCCGTCGAGCGGTTCACCATCGTCCGCAACATCATCAGGATCCAGCTCGTGGAGGGTACCGACCGGGCGATGTGGGAACCGATCGGGTCCAAGATGGCACGGGCGTTCGCCATGGCGTGCAGAGAGGCGACGATGTTCCGCCCAAGCTACTATTGTGAGCTGTGGATCGTGGCCCAGGTCGAGGGCAAATCAGACAGCTTCAAAGTAGCGGACATCACGTTCAACAATCAGTCCGAGCGGATTCTCGTCGAGCTCTACAGCCCCTCCCGCCAGAGGAAATAGGCGGACCGATGGTGATTCTGTCGAAGGCGCTCAGCAGGGGAGCCTTCTTTCAGGTGATGCTCGCCAGAGCGTTGAGCGCCATATACCCCAGACTTTCAACTATGCTGCACTGGGTGGGCGGGAGCTGACCGAAGATGCCCCACGGGTACGGGATCGCAATCAGGCCGACAACCGTGCCCCAGGCAACCGCGTTCCGAAAGACGATGGAGATCACCCGGCGCTCTTTCCGGTCGTCGAAGACCATGTAGCAGAAGAAGATGAGCAAAGGCGATGCGGCCAGCGCGTACCGGTACCCGAAGCTGGTCCCACCGAAATTCGGCGACGCGAAGAACAGAACCCATCCCCATCCCGCCAGGACCGCGAGCACCAAAGACGCCGCCTCCAGTCTCAGAGGATGAGATCGATTGAATGCGGCTGCGAACGCCGCCGCGAGGCCGATCAGGAGCGCGGGAGTGTAGAGAAAAACCCCGCGGACTCCGAACAGGGCCGTCCCGACATACTTCCATCTCGCCCAGTAGAGTGCGCTCGCTTCTTCGGGAGCGAGGACCTCGCCGAAGTAGCCGGGCGGGACGGCGATGTAGACGTCGGATTGAATGTAGGTTGGGAGCCAGTTGCCGGTAACGCGGGAATTGAGGAACAGGTGCGCGACGAGGGTCAGGAGAACGCCAATGAGAAACAGCAGCGTGATCGGTCGGCGTTTTGCCGCGAGCGCGACGGCGACCGCAAGTGCGACAAGAGTCGGCGCAAAGAGCAGCACCGCCGTCCCTCTCGGCCCGATCCATACCGAAGCCGCCGCTGCGATCGCGGCAGCCAGAGCAAGCGCAATCGATGCGTACCCTCCCTGTCTCACGCGCGCAGGCCACAGGCCCGCAAGGGGCAGGTCCCTCAGGACAATCAGCACGAAGAACAGCACCACGAAGGGAAGGGCGCCGGTGATGTCGTTCATGCCCGCGAAGCCGACCGCGATGCCGGCCCAGAGAGCCTCCCACCATCCGACCCGTCCGCCCAGACGATACTTAAGCACATAATAGAACCCGATGAATACTCCGGCTCCGGCGACGCTGTGGTTGTTGAACACGGATGAATACGACGGATAAAGGCTCCCTATGGCAAGCGCCCAGAACAACCACCATCTCGCCGTGCGGGACAGAGGCACGAGATGCAGGGCCCGGTAGAAATACACAAGCAGCAGGGCGAAGGCCAAAACCGAAGTCGTGAGGGTCACGTACGGATAGATCAGGTTTTCGTTATCAACGTAGGCGAGCTCATGACCGGTAACGAGCCTGACCAGGTAGCGGCCGACCATGTAGCTGACCGCTCCGACCGCGCTGAGGAGCGGAGGTTTTGTCGAGTACCAGTGCTCGCGGAGCAGCACTTTGTCGCCGGTGTGCCATCCCCACTTCGAGTGATCGATCGCCATCGTGCCGCGCTCTGCAAGGCTCTCGACTGTAGCTATCCTCGCCTGGTCGTTCCAGCTCGCCGCCATCGACTTAGTGACGACGAACTGTCCCGGCCCGATGGGTGACGGGATCAGATAGACCGCGAAAGTGAGGATAAGAATCCACCAGCAGGCGCGCCTCACACCCGCCGGCTCGGCGGGAATCCTGCAGCGCGGCTCCCCGGGAATATCACGACTGATTTGCACGCTTGCCCCATGCATCTCCAGGCACTCCAGAGAATACCAGAATCTCAGCCGGAAGACCCGCCGGCTATCCCGGCACAGTACCGGTCGGCGGTCTCCATCAGCCTCTCGAACTCGAAGTTGCTCCTGACGAACTCCCTTCCCGCACCGCCCAGCTTCTGCCGCAGGTCCGCTTCCCTGCCGAGCTTCACAAGGAAGCCCGCAAGCGCGTCGATATCGCCCGGCTCGATGAAATACCCGGTCTCCCCGTCAACCGCGACCTCCCTCATTCCCCAGGTTCCGGTCAGTATCACCGGCTTTCGCATCGAGGATGCTTCGAGCGCGGCTACTCCGAGCTCCTCGTAGCGGCTCGGCATCGCGAAGATGTCCACTCCCTTCATCGCCTCGGGCATGTCCGGATACGGGATGCGTCCGGGGAATACAATGCGATTGTCAACGCCGAGAGCCTTCGCCTGCTCGACGAGCTTCCCTCGCATCTCTCCCGCGCCCGCCATGACGCACCTTATGCCGGGGATGTCCCCGGCGGCCTTCGCGATCGCCTCGACAAGGAAGTCCGGTCCATACTTGGGTCGCAGTGCCTTGAAAAAGCCTACTGTAACGGTGCCCGGACCGCTCGGAGCCCCGGAGGGCCACTCGAATTCGAGTGGCTCGACTATTCTGTCGGGATTGAAGAGCGACGTGTCGACCCCGTACGGAAGCACCACGGGCGGATCGCGACGGGGGACGAGATCGTGAATCGCCTCCGCAAGGAATCTGCTTGTGGCGGTAAGGAAGTCGGCCTTTTCAAGAGCCTCCACAATCAGGCGTCGCTGGATCGCGCCCTTGAGGCCTTTCTGATGAGGGAAGACGGTGATCTCGCTTCCCCAGGGGCTGAGGATGGTCGGCCGGAAATCGGCGCGAGCGCCGCATGTGCCCGAGCCGTACGCCCAGAGTACGTGAAGGAGGCGAGGGGCGACCTCATGCACAAGCCGCCTGACTCTGCCGATCTCGGTCCAGCTCGTTATCGATGCTATCCTGAACGGCAGGATATGGGGACCGAGAATCTCGATCCCGGAGAGCATCCCCGAAGGGACCGGCGCCTGGTATGGAATCAGGGCGACCTCTCCCGGATACCTCCTGCCGAACCAGCCGACCCATTTCCAGGTATGGGGATTGTCGCCGGGAGCTATGTACAGAATCCTGATCATCACGCAGTCTCTCCCATGTAGCATGCGCATCCTGCGCATGAAATCTTCGTCACACGCTCATCCTGAGCGTGAGAAGGAGATCGCCTTCAGAATTCGATCCATCTCGACCGCCCGCTCCCTGCGCGACAGAGACCTGAGCGAATCCATATCGGGCTCCGGAGCCTGAATACCTGTCTCCCAGCGACTGACCGCCTCTTTCAGGGCCTCTATCACCCTCTCTGTGTCACCCGGTCGGACCCTCGTGACCTGCGGGAACCCGGCGAGCAGGTCGGCAAGATCGCCATCCGGACAGACAGCCAGTATCGGCCTCCTGGAGGCGAGATACTCATAAGCCCTGCTCGGAATATGCCCCGCGCTGTTGGGGACATCCGCAAGCGGCAGCACCAGAAGATCGGCGGTCCAAAGATCGCGAATATTCGTGGCATGACCGACAAATCCCCTCGATGAACACCTGTCGATCATGTCGTTTTCGAGGAGGCGCCGATTCAGGTTCGCATCCGGAAGCCCCTGGAAGCTCACCCTGAGCTTCGCGTACACCCCCGGCTCCGTCTTTTTCAATCTCTCGAGACCCCTCAGGAACTCGTCCATATTGTACCGACCGAACACGGTCCCGGACGCGACGATTGTGCAGGATTCATTTCTGCTCTCGTGTTTGTCCGGCAGATTCCGGAAGTCCTCGGGATCGTATCCGTTGGGGACACAATGGACCCTGGCCTCGGAATCGGGATATTTCGCTCGCATCATCCGTGCGAATGCGGGAGTGACCATGACGATCGCGTCCGCGAGCCGCATGAGGTCCGCTTCCGCGTCGCGGGCGAATCTCCGATGATACAGGTTCGGGATCGAGAGATATGGGGCGAGGGTCCATGGATCGCGGAATTCGGCCAGCCAGGGGATGTCGATTCCTTTCTCACGCTTGAGCCACATCCCGCAGAGGAGGATCGAGAACGGCGGGCCGGTCGTGTAAAGGCAGTCGAAATCGTGCTCCCGGATGAGTCTTCTCGCCCGGTTCGCGGCTCTCTCAGCCCAGAACACACGCTCATCCGGGGTTACCAGATGCCTGGGAATCCAGTCGAGACCGATTTTGCCGAGCGCGCGACGGGCGAAGCTTCCCTCCCAGACCACCGGCAGGCGGATCACCTCCACCCCTGCCGGAACCTGCTTCAGAAGGTCGCTGTCCGTCGGGTAGTGCCTCGGGGTTGTCGCGGTGAGGACGGTGATATTCCAGCCGAATCGGACGAGATACTTGACCATCGCCAGCGGGCGGAAAACTCCGCCGCCTGCGGTAGGGGGGAAGAAGTAGCTGATCAGAAGCAGCCTGCCGGCGGGCACAGACACGCGCGACTCCGTCGCGCTGAGTCTGTGCCCGGCACCCACCTTGTGAGTACGCGCTCGCTGACGCTCGCGCTTCCGAGTCACGACCCCACTCCCTTGTCAACGTTATTGGGCGATCCCGCCCTGAGCCATGCCGCCCGGATGAAGGACGATATCAGCTCGAAATCGCTTCTCTTGGGCAGGAAGATGTCCCTCGATCTCTCGCCGGATTCGCGGATGTAGAAGTAGAGGAACATCAGGAAGCTGAAGGTGTAGCTTATGCTGGAGGCGATGGCCGCGCCGTTCATGCCGCCGATAGGAAGGTGGCCGATGGTCCAGGAGCTGGGTATCAATATCAGGTTAAGGGCCACATTGAGCACGAGGGAGGTGATCGAGACCCACATTGCATACTGGGGCTTGCCTCGGCTGAAGAAATCGGCGGTGAAGACTTTCGCAAGCGACAGGGTGAATATCCCGGGCATGAGCAGCATGAGGGGGACATACGCCTCGGAGAAATCCCAGGGAGCACCGGGCTTGTTGTACAGGAACGCAAGGGCGGGCTTGGCTATGAGCGCAAGCAGGATCATCGCCAGGAACACAAGGAAAGTGACAGCTCGGAGGCTGGGGGGGACGAGCTTGCGTCGCTCGCTCTCGCCTTTCTGGGTGATCTTGGGGAGCAGGGCGGTCTGGATGGAGTCGGGGATGATCCAGACATTGACTATCACATTGACTGCGGTGCTGTAGAGGCCGACCTGCTGGAGGACCTGGTCCGGCGATCCCGCCGCGAGGGCGTTTATGAGCCACCTGTCGGCGTTGTAGAAGAGATAGCTGGCAAAATTGGCGCCCCACGTGAATCGGCCGAACGTCCAGCTCTCTTTCGCAAGGGGCGCATTCCAGGTCATCCGCGCGGATCGGTGGAACCTCCTCAGAACCGTGAACGTGAATGCAAAGAGGGTGATGGTGATCAGGACATAGCCGTACACGGCGCCCCGAACCGCCCATCCGAGGCCCACGACGAAGACGCCCATGAAGATGAGGGCCGAGAGAATCCTGAGTATCGCATGGGCGTTCCTGACCCAGATGCGATTCTCGCCGTACAGGATACCCTCAAGCAGCATGTCCAGGATGGAGACGGGGATGATAATCAGCGCCAGGAATCCCGCCCACTGGGGAACGTGGGCGAAGATCTTCTGATTCGCGGGAAGCAGCATGTAGCCCGCGCCGAGCGCGATCGCGGGCAGAGACAAGACCGCGGTCATGAGCCAGGCGTTCGAGATCAGGCTCGGGATCGAGCCCGGCTTCTTGCCGCTGAAGTAGGTGTTCGCCTGGTCGAACCCGAAATTGCCGAATCTGGTGAGGGTATCCGGGGCGAGCTGGATCAGCTCAAACACGCCTTTCAGGGTCGGCCCGAGCGTACGGTTGATGAAGATGGAATAGACGAGCTTCCCGAGTATTATGAAGCTGCGCGCAAGAAGGGTCTGGATGGAGTCCTTGATCACGCCTGAAGCGTGAATTATACCCTATCGCACACCGGCAATCCCGTCGGGCAATCCGCGAGTGCGTCCGGCACTTGATGCTGCGGTGACGGGCACAGACACGCTGGACTCCGTCCAGCTCAGTCTGAGCCCGGCACCCGGCACCCGGACACGCGCGACTTCGTCGCGCTGAGTCTGTGCCCGGCACCCGAGATCCCGAGCCGAGATTGGACTGTATCAGCCCTGCTGCTTGCGGAGCGAGGCCAGCTCCTTGCTCTTGACGAAGCGTTGTTCGACGACAACGTTGCCATCCCGCAACAGGATTGTGGTGGGCGCTCTGGACCTGGGGACGTTGGTCCTGAACATTCCGAACTGGACGATAACGCCGGACTCCAGGGACCTGGTCGACAAAAAGCAGAAACGGTAGCGGGCGTCAGGATCGGCCACGCCGTCGGGATTGCCCTCGAATCTCACTCTCAGCATCTGCGAGTTCTCGGAGCCGATAACGGGGGCCACGACCCATCCGCCGAGCGTAAGCTCGGTGTTGACGATTCGCCCGTTGGGCTTGGTGACCTCGACGTCCTTCCCGGCCTTGATCCTGGACCAGACCGCCTCGATCCGGATGAACACGCTTCCGCCCGCCTCCACCGCCGCGTGCTCCAGAAAGCCGACGCTGACGTCCTTTCCGGCCCTTACCATCGCCTTGCCGGATGAGAGGACCCCGCCGTTGATCGTCACATTGCCGCCCGCCTGGACCAGCGCGTCCTCGACCGCCCCGTAGACATGAACATCGCCGCCCGCTCTGACCGCGAAGCCGGCTCGGATGTCGCCCTTGACCAGGACATCGCCCTTGTAGTCCACATTGCCGGTGGAGTAGTCCACGTCGCTCTGGATCGTGTAGACCGGCTGCACATTGATCTCGCCGTTCTTCCCGAGATGAATGAATCCCGACAGGCTCGATATGAGTTTGGTCCCGTCATCACTGATATGCGTGTTCTGCCCCCTCCGGAACTTCCTGTCTCTGCCGGGTTGCGATGGAATCTCTCTGCCGAAGACATCCGAGCCGTGAGCGCCGGGGGTCGGGGGGGAGCGCACCTCGAGGACCTCCCCGGCTTCGATGGTCGAGATGAGATCAAGATGCTTGAAGTCAACAGTCCCCTCCTCCGTCACCGTGGGCGCCATGTTGTCCTTGACCTGCTTCATCAGCTCCAGCCTTGCATCACCGCCCGGCTCGGGAAGAGTCCCGAGCGCAACTGTGAGCCGGTAAATTCTCGGCCATTCCGCAAGGAGCTTCTCTATCTTCTCTTCCTGGATGCCATGGACAATCCCGAGCCTTTCGAAGGCCGCGTCAATGTGCCCGCGGTCGATGGAAACGCTGGGATTCAGCATCTCGAGGACCGCCTGCATCCTGTCGGATGTCACCGTGATCGCAAAAGGCAGGCTGGAGAGATCGACCTGTTTCTCGATCTTCTCTTCGACCTCCCTCGGCTCCTGGACCGGTTGTGCCTCGTCCTCCTCGGAGGCAAGACCCCCTATTTTGACAACTTCGCCCTGTTTCGCACTCTTGATGATCTCCTCGACGTTGGAGAGGATCACGTTGTCAAGCCCGCGGGCTTGCACTTCCTCCTTGAAGGCGTTGATCACGCCCTCATCAAGATATTCCGAAGGGACATTCATGACAAACATGATGTCCCTTCCTTCCTGGAAGATGAAGTATTTCTTGGGACCAACCAAGGTTCTGCAAGATTAGTATCCGGTCAAATGCCGGGGAATTAGTGCGGTTCGAGTCGATCGGCCGGCCGGTCAACCGGCCAGGAATGCGGTTTCGCCGGGACAGGCGGAGCGTTTCTACGACTGCAGGATCGACAGGTAGATCTGCTCCATTCGGGCGGCATTCTCATACCAGTCGTAATTCGCCTTCACGAATTCCCTGCCGGCCTTCCCCATCAGGCGGCGCCTTTCCGCATCATCAAGCAGGCCGCAGATCGCGTCGGCGAGCGCGATCGAGTCATTGGGGGAAACCAGGATACCGGAAGCCCCATCATTCACCGCCTCGGGAATCCCCCCGACCTTCGTGGCGACTACCGGTATCTCCATCGCCTGCGCCTCCACCGCCGCCACCCCGAACGTCTCCGACTCCCACCGCGAGGGCATGCAGAATATGTCGAGACTCGCCAGGAACGCCGGGACCTCGTCATGAGGAATCCGGCCGACAAAGTCCACTATCCGTCCGACCCCCTTGTCCCGCGCGAATCTCCTCAGATTGTCCTCGTCCTCGCCTTCTCCGGCGATGATCGTCCTGATCCCGTAGCCGCGATCCCGGATCACACGGGTCGCCTCGATCAGAGTGTCTGGACCGTACTTGGTCCTAAGGTGCTTGAGAAAACCGATCCTGAAGGGCCGATCCTCCGGGGACTTTCGCGGGTAGAGGGCCGGATCGAACCGCCCGAGGTCCACACCGAAGGGGACGACATGAATCTTCCTGCCTTCCGGCGCGTATTTTCGGGTCTCCTCGGCGAGGAAATGAGTAGTTGCGGTCAGCACATCGGCTTGCTTCAGGACATACCTCTTCCAGTGGGCCTCACCTCTCGGCTCGGGCTCGTCCGTGTCGCGTATGATGTCCTTCCCCCAGGTGGAGACCACGAGTCGAGGGACGCCCTTGTAGAGGATGTTGAAGCGGAAGCGGTAGATGAAGTGCACGTGGACGATGTCGGCCCAGTTCAGGATGGCGCGCACCCGGAGATAGTCCGAGAGAGTATGGAACTGCCTGAACGGGGGGATTCGCATGATGCCGAGAGGCGGAAGCGAGTGGACGTACACCTCGACGCCCGGGATTTCCCAGTCGCGGTAGCTGATGACTTTGATCTCGCAGCCGCGGTCGCGGAAATAGCCGACCCATCGGTGCGTGTGGGTGTTCCAGGCGTCGGCCACATAGGTCAGCCGAAGCGGGCGTCCCTGGTATGTGAGCGGCTCTTCGGTCATGTCGATCTGCCCTCTTCGATCCGCCTTCGCCGTATCATCTCGGTCACGAATCCCGGGACACGTCGCCAGTCCCTGAAATCGGACAACCTGGGAACGATCGCAGCCGCCGGGCTGATATTCGCGGTGCTGCAGAAGGCCGCCAGGAGTATGCCTGCGTTAAAGAACGTGCCGACGACGACTGATGTCGAGGCAACGAGGACCTCGCGTCCCGGCTGAAGGTGGTAGAATCCAAGGCCCGCGACTATCAGCGCCACCACGACTCCCAGAATGCCCGCCCGCGCCACATGATAAGCGCGAAATCTCGCCAGAAGGTGCGCCGACCATACCCCCGCGACCGACAACGCGACGCCCGCCGGGGCCATGATCGCGAACGCGCCGACCACCGACAGGTACCTCTTCCCGAGCAGCACGGCGACAATGGGATGCATGAACGCGACGAGCACGACAAACAGCGCGAGCGACGCCAGCAGCGTGTGCCGCGACGCCTTCGCCGCCAGCTCGCCCGCCTGATCGTCGGCGACCGCCGTTATCTTGGGAAGAAGCGCGAATGCAACCGACCGCGTCACCGGCAGAATCCGATCCACCATCTGGTAGGCCATAGTGAAGAACGCGATCCTCGCCAGGTTCCTCTCCGGAATATCGGGAAGCGCGAACGACAGGAGGATCATCATCGCCGGCAGCATAACATACGAGGCCAGCGAAGCCAGATATATGGGGAATCCCAGCTTGACAGCCCTTGCGGTGAGACGGAGATCGGTCGGACCGTCCAGTTGGACTCTGTTCCGCACCAGGAGCCAGGCGTAGGCGAGACTGACAACATTCGCGACCACGTAGGCCCCGATAACTCCCATGAGCTGCAGGTTGAAGAGAAAGACGGCGGCGAAGATGACGACGATCATCACCAGGTTGACGACGAGCTCCTTGGCGTTGCGTGCGGCGATCCTGTCCTCCGCGTAGATCGCGGAATCGTACGCGAGCGTGACAAGATGGAGGGGAAACGAGAGCGAGATGACCAGAAACGGCAGCGGCAGCCAGACCTGCGTAATCCGCCAGAACGTCTTCGGAAATCCCCACATGAAACTCAATAGGAGGGCGATGAATATCAGACCGAGCAGAAATCCAAGGGCGACTCCGGTCCGCGTCAGCCGCCCGAGCGCGTCCTTGTCCTTCCCGCCGATCACGACCATGCCCTGCTCGTAGCCGAAGGTGCCGGCTTTGATCGCGATCATCGGCGCGAGCATCACCAGCGCAAGCTCCCCGCGCCAGACCGGTCCGAGCAGGCGGGCTACCGCCACCCAGATGATGATTCCGAGCAGGAAAAGCGTGCCGTTGGTGAGGGTTGTGCCCACACTGTCGCGGGCCAGCGAGCCGGGGCTGCTAGTGGGATTCTCGGGCGATGAGGTCATCGAAGAGCTTCGCTAATTCGCCCGTAATTCGGCGACGGTCGAAGCGCGCGAGATAAGCGCGGTCGGGCTGGAACGGCTCGTCGCGACACTGGAACATGTCCAGCAGGGCCTGCGCGATGGCGTTCGGGTCGCCCGGCGTTACGCTTATCCCCGCGCGACAGTTCTCCAGAAGCTCGATAAGGTCCCGCCCCTCGGTGATCGCCATTATCGGTCGTCCGGCCGCCAGATACTCATACACCTTGCCGGTTACATACCCCTCGGCGATCAGCAGGAGCCCTCCGGCGCCGAGCTGCGCAGCGTAGACCGCCTCGCGACGCTGGAAACCTTCGACCTTCAGATTGCCCATTATATACCCGCCGGCAAGCTCGTGAAAGCGAGTGTCGAACTCCCCCATGAACAGGCAGCCTGCTCCACTCCTGAACTCGTCCGACCGCTCACACGCGATCTTCCAGCCCGCCAAGGCGGGCTCAGGGTCGCGCGGGTAGCTGATCGAGCCGGTGTAAACCATCGTCCAGCGATCGAAAGACCTCGGCTCGATTCCGGCGGAGTCGTTGGGGTCGAAACCGTTCGGCACGATGTGGAACTTGTCCGAGCGGTCCCTGAGCGAAGGGTACTTCTCGAGATACTCGTCGCGATATCTCTGCTGCACGACGGTTATCGCGGACGATTCCTCGAGACAGCTCAGCTCGAGAGCTTCTTCCTTGCGCCTGGACCTCTCGGGGCGCTTGATGGCGTAGAGGCTGGTTGTCCAGGGATCGCGGAAGTCCATCACCCACGGCAGCTTCGTATCGCGCGCCAGCGCCCTGGCGATCACATGATCCGTCGCTTCCGGACTTGTGGAGAAGATCATGTCGATCCTGTTCTCGCCCAGAATCCGCCGCGCCGCGATCATCGCGGGCTCGAACCATCCGATCTTCGGATCAGGGATCAGGCACGCTGCCTGAAAGGCGGAATAGAACCGTCCCATCAGGCCGAGACTCTTTCCGCCCTCGAGAACGCCGCGAAAATCAGCGTCATCCTGACGACGGCGTCCCCCGAGCGCGCGGTAGATGTGGTACGGCTCGAGACTGGGCGCGGTGTAGACGATCACTGATTGCGGGATCTCATCAAGATAGCCCTCGTCGATCGGGAAACTGCCCGCGGGCTTGCTGGGCGTGAGGACTATCGGGTTCCATCCGTGATCGGGCAGATACCGGATGAACTTCGTGATGCGCTGGACGCCCACGCCCGCCCGGGGTGGAAAGAGATAGGATATGCAGAGCACGTTGGGCATTGCGATCGGCGGCACCCCTGCTACCTCGCTATGGCAACCATGAAAGCAACTCGTACTATCTCATAGACCTGCCCCAACAGGATCGTCGGCCACTGGTACCATCTCGCGTGCCTCGCGAAGAATCTCATCCCGGACGAGAAGCGTCTTCGAATCTTGAATCCCGACGCCTGTCCGCCCGCGGCGACACTCACGAGATGTATCACCGGCCTGGTCGGCACGTACCAGGTCTCGAAGCCGGCCTTCCTCGCCCGAAAACAAAAGTCAGTGTCCTCATAGTACATCGGGAAATCCGTGTCGAGCATCCCGATCCGATCAGTGACCTCCCTGCGTATCATCATCGCCGCGCCGGAGACATAATCCACTTTCGCGGGCTCTGAAAACTGCCCGACATCCTTCTCCCTGATCCCCCGATGCCTGACGAGGCCCCACCACAGCGAGACCCGTCCGCCGGCTCCCCAGATTGTGCCGACCGGCTCGCCGAAATGAATCATCGGCCCGGCAATCCCCGCCCGCGGATTGCTCCCCACGAATCCCGCTAGCTCGGTCAGAATCGACTGCGGAACGAGGGTGTCATTGTTCAGGAGAAACACATAGTCCGCTCCCCACTCGAGCGCGCGCCCTATTCCGACGTTGTTCCCCGCGCTGAAGAGGAGATTCTCCCTGTTCTCGATGACCTCCATCGGG
>Ga0315296_10003132_pt1 | contig 13919 bp, 17 predicted proteins | sample YL17G14_18_MG_FD_203921 | JGI IMG/M metagenome (GOLD analysis project Ga0315296, IMG submission 203921) | Sediment microbial communities from Yellowstone Lake, YNP, Wyoming, USA - YL17G14_18 | ecosystem: Environmental > Aquatic > Freshwater > Lake > Sediment | place: USA: Wyoming | collected... | reverse complement strand
AGGGTAGATGTCGCAGAGCTGGCACGCCTCGTACAGACATGGGGTTGGGGATTGGTTGAGGGCTCGGATGGGTCCTTGGTATCATTGCGCTGGTTGAAGCCCACGCTTGAACGGAGTGTCGATAAACTAGGTTACCTAGACCCCAAGTCTGAGGCTGAGAGACTGCACATTGCAGTAGAAACCATCATGCAGACGGTCAAGCAGCTTGGGTGGAAACTTGTTGAGACGCAAGATGGGAGGCAGGTACCGACGCACTTGTTGGAGCAGCATATTGTGGACAAGATTCGACAGGAAGGATACATTGACCTTGAAGAAGAAGCCAAACGGCACAAGGTGGGTCAACCGCAGTTGCTCAGACTGTTGCAGACCGCAGGTCTACGCATCGTGTTCACGAAGGAACACTCCGTAGCGACCATTGAGCATTTACGAGAGCGTCTCAGAGACGACATGCAGCTTTCTGGCTGGGTCTTGCCCGTTCAGGAGGCCGAGGTGCTTGGCATCGATGTTGGAGTTATTGAAGATATCTTGAGAAATCAGCCCGGTCTGAGAAAAGGAAGAGATGGAAGGTACATATCCTTGGAAGCCTTCAGAAGATGGCTTCTGCAGGAAGCAGAGGAGGAAGGCATAGTCCGCTTGAGTGATGCCAAGTCGCAATGGGGTCTCTCGTCTCTGGAGCTTCAGTTGCTAATGAGAGAGTCGGGACTGAAAACAGTAATCACACATTCCGGCGATTTCCTGTCGACTGCATTTGTTCGTCGGAGGGTGCTCTCAGATGTCGCCAAGGGAATTCATGTCGAAGCATCTGCGATAGCCCGAGAGCTGGGTATCGATGCAAAGACTGCAGAGGAGATAGTGGGACAAGCGAAGGGAGACGGACTTGTCACGGAAGATGGGTCTCTAATACCTGCATCTGTCCTGCAGAGAGACCTCAAGCAGGCGTTTGCCTCCACAGGTCTTGTAGATCTTATCAGGGAGGCGCGCAGTCGGAGGCTCGACATTTCAGACATTAGGCGAATAGTAACCAGCACGGGTATTCAGACTCTGGAGACCGCAAGCAACAAGCTTGTGGACGTATCTTGGATACTCAATGGAACGAGACAGGCACTCAAAGTGAAGGGTATCTTCGACCTTGCGACACTGGCTAGAACGCTAGAACTTGACTACATTGTCGTAGCTGAATTCGTGGAGAAGATGCTCGAAAGTGATGAGATTCTCGTGGATCCTGCCGGAGTTGTTGTGAACTCGAAGTGGATAGCTGCTCTCCGTGAGTTCTCTTCAGTGACAGACAACATCGGTGTGGGTCAATTCTCAACAGAACGGAACTTGCGACCGGAGGCCGCCCTTCATTTGCTGAAGAGATTCGTGGGCGGATTATACAACTCAAGAACAGGCTCGTTCACCCCGCGTCTGCGACAGAATACTTCTTAGTAATGTGTTCCTCTCTTTGTATATACAACACGTGCATATCACTCCCGCCATGGGAACTCTATAAATAAGCGCTATACAATACCATCTGGTGGAGGACTAACCTTGGCTCGAATGACAACTCACAAAATCAGGCAGATGAAAGGCAAGAAGAAAATCGTGATGCTCACGGCTTACGATGCTCCCTTTGCTCGAATTCTGAGCGACTGTGGAGTTGACATCATCCTTGTAGGAGATTCGGTCGGCAACTCACTGCTGGGCTATGAGAGCACAATACCCGTGACCCTTGACGACATAATCCATCACTCTGCTGCCGTAGCGAGAGGAAAACCGAACTCCCTCATTGTCGCCGATATGCCCTTCATGTCCTACAAGATTAGCGAAGAGCAGGCCCTTGAGAACTGTGCCGCGGCGCTCCAAGAAGGGGGTGCCGAAGCAGTCAAGATGGAGGGTAGCGGACGTGTTGCAGACAGGGTCGAGGCAGTCGTTGAGGCAGGGATACCTGTCATGGGCCATATTGGTCTCACACCTCAATCAATCTATGAGTTCGGAGGTTACAGGGTTCAAGGACGAACTTCGGAATCTGCTGAAATGCTAGTTCAGCAGGCCAGGCGGCTCGAAGACGCTGGGGCTTTCGCACTTGTGATTGAGCTCGTACCCAGTGATACTGCGAAGATGATCACAGAGGCCGTAGAAATACCTACGATAGGGATAGGTGCTGGCCCTCATTGTGACGGTCAGGTCCTCGTGCTGTGGGACATGCTTGGACTTTTCGAGGAATTCAAGCCGAAGTTCGTAAAGAAATATGCCAACATCAGAGCCGTTGTATCTGACGCCGTAAGGGACTATGTATCCGAAGTCAGAGAGGGATCTTTTCCCGACCCCGAACACAGTTTCGAAATGGAGGAAGAGAACACAGGTCGGCTATATGGGCGAGAAAGGCCCTCCGAATGACCGACCCTTCTTCGACCATTTCATGAGTTCGCTACTTCATTCAGTGCTTTCAGTAAGTCATCAACTGAGATCCCGTGGGCAGCAGCTCCTTCTTCTATGGTTTCAAAGCGAGCCACGCCACAACCAAAGCAGTAGAGTCCCATTTCCATGAATGTGTTTTGCGTCTTCGGCCACTTCATAGCTACTTCGGAGATCTTCATGTCCTTGGTTATCTTTGGTTTCTGAGGTTCTACTTTCTGGGTCTTCGTCTTCTGGGTCTTTGCTTTCTGAGCCATTGCATCATACCCTCCGTTTAACTATGGTTAAGACTCAGAGCACAACTCCCGTTATAAGACTGTCTATCGCGGCTAGCACCACATACTTGCGAGGGGATATACGTGATGAGAGAAACGCTGGAACAACCTTGGAAGCGTTACATGAGCCGAAATGCAGAGGCAGTCTGTCGCTGGGCTGGTAAGTAGATACTTGCGGCAGTATTGGGCCGAGGGGATCCAAACAGGATTCGCAGGCGGTTGTTTAGACTATTGAGAAGGCACTAGTCAGCTCTTCGCAGGCGAGTAATTCACAGCCGAGGTCAACTAGCCCGCCGAGGATATCGACAAGACCGACCCAAGTCCGAATCCCCTACGATGTGTTTTGAACCACCTTTCTGGCTTATGACGTGCGTCGCGCTCGAAAGGCCTTACTTACGTTAGTCCGCTTATCTAAACTCCACTCAGGACTTGCATCTCCTTGTGGCCGGTGATGCTTCATCAACAACCAACCAATCACTAGTAGGAATGGCGTCGGCACCCCAATCAGCGCGTATCGGTAACTGGGTATGAAAAGAGCCGGCAAAGAGACGAGTAACGCGTACCCGACAGTAGGGAGCTCACTCGCCAGCCCAACGAGAATAGCCCGTCTCATTGTAGTGGTCCCTCGATAGAAACGCACCACGCATACGGCGAAGGAAAGGCGAAGAAGAGAGAGTGGGAGACCGGTCACCCAGTCAACAGGGCCAAGAATGCTGAGACTCATCGCTTGATAAGGGCTTACGGTCGTGTAATAGAAAACCCAGGCCTGACTAAGTATCATCAAAAGCCGACCGTCATATAAGACACCAAAGGGAAGAAAGAACACGAGTGCAACCAATACGCATGACTCCCAAGTCTGAGCTCCTCTTTTCGTGGCAGCTCCGACAATATCGGTCACACTCGAATTCCTCTCTCTATCCATGTACATTATCACGTGGATTTGAGTTTTCTCCTCTGCGGCTGTTAGTACCTACGTTGGGTTCAGCAAGTCGAAATATCTACTCGAAGAACATCCATGAGATGGTGTATACGTTCCAGTCAGCCAAGCCATTACCGTAGCTCGTCTTGTAGATGTCGGCAGCATTGTTTCTCCTCAACACACCCCTCGATGAGCCCTCGCTGATACTGGTTTTAGTCGGTATTGGTTTCTCTTACTTCTTGGGCGAACCTGACCTGACCCTTCAGTAACTAGTCCTGCAATGATCTGCTCGATGACCACGGCCAATTCCTCTGCATGGGCTGATAGGATTTGACATCAGTCACTGCATATAGTATATCTGTTTCCGACTCCCGAGCTTGCGTAGGCGCTGGGCAGGCTCTGGGCGAAGAGATGTGTTGCCTGCCAGCCTGTGCAGTGTGCTGGTACGAGAAGCTGTGGGTGCGCGTCAGTCAGATGTCTCAGCGTCTGTGCCAGCCCTCGTCGCGCACTCTCTCCTATGAGATGGAAACCGCCTAGTACCGCACACACCGTATCGACATCGGACAGGCTCATCGAGTGTCGAATCGTGTTAGTCAAACCCGCATGACAGCAGCCGGTCATGATGACGAGACCCCTGTTTCGGACGAAAGCTATGAGACTAATGTCATCGATGATAGGTTCATCGTTTTCCCATTGATCATCGACGAACGCTCTGTGACCCGGCACACCTAGTTCGTAGCTTGTTACTCGTGCTACCTCACCGCTTGTCATGAGCGTGTTTCCGGCCAATAGCTCAGGTTGAGCGCTCATGTGTGGTCTGCCGCCTGATTCAATGATTTTCTGAGGCCCGGGAAAGGGTGTCAGTTCTCTGATTCTTTGGCCTTGGTCTGTCTCCGTAAGCTTGGCTCTCTTGAGAAACGCTCGTGGGTGAACGTAGACAGGAGTGTCTCTTGCACCGATCTTCTTCAGTGTCAAGAGAAGCCCGCCGAAATGATCGTCGTGACCATGCGAGATTACAACGGCAGAAGTCTCTCTTAGAGAGATTCCTAGGGCACCGACGTTATGAGCCATCAGACTAGGAGAAGGACCCGTATCGTAGATGATTTGGTGACTCTCTTCGCCCACAAACGTTCGAACCAGCATTGAGAGACCGTGTCCTGCAAAGACATCAGTGGGCCTTGCCCGTTTCCCCTTGGCCCATTGCCAAGACTTACGAACATCAGGCCGTAAATCATCTGGGCCGAGTTCAACGACATTGTCCACCAGGAATGTGATTTCTATCGAGTCGATAGGTTTGAGTCTCATCGGCCTCTACCTCCCCGTTTTTCTTGGGTTCGCTGAAGGCTGAACAGGATGGCGTCAGCTTGTGCCTATATCTACCTGCCCTGTTAGCCAAGTTAACGTAGGAGAGTCATCTGTGTGGATGTCTAGTTGACAAGGAGGTATCTATCAATCTCCCAGTCCGTGATTTCGGCAGGACCTGATTCTCCTGCGGCCTTAAGATAGTCGGCCCACTCAGCCGTGCGAGATCTGATGAGACAGTCCACGATTCTGTCACCCAGCGCATGCTTCAGAATCGTGTCCTCTTCGAGACAATGCAGTGCTTGGATTAGGGATTCAGGAAGAGAAGGTGTCTCTGATCCGCTATGATAGAGGTCTTCGCACGTAGGCGCTGGTGGCTCAAGACCCTGGGTGATTCCATCGAGGCCAGCAGCCATGACCGCCGCAAGAGCAAGATGTGGACTGCAAGACGGATCCGGACATCTAAACTCAATCCTTGCCTTTCTCTCTGGGCCATCGAACTGCGGGATTCTGATCATTGTGGTCCTGTTCCTAGGTCCCCATGCGATACGTGTCGGTGCTTCAAAGCCGGGTCTAAGTCTCTTGAACGAGTTGACCGTGGGTGCAACGATAGCCGCCAAAGCAGGAGCATGTTCCATTATGCCTGCAACGTAGTGGTAAGCCATTGCCGAAACGGTGCCAGATGATCCATTGGCGAAGAGGTTGGTGCCCTCGCTGTCCCAGAGGCTTTGATGAATGTGCATGCCGCTGCCATTCCTGTTCGCAAATGGTTTCGGCATGAAGGTTGCTACTTGGCCCTTGGAGCATGCAATTTCCGCTATCGCGATTCTTGCGAGCAAGATGCGGTCAGCTATCTCCAGCGCTGAATCAAAAGCAAGGCCTATCTCATGCTGGCCAGAGGCAACTTCATGATGGTGTGAGGTCGTAGGTATGCCCAATCTAGTCAGGGCCGCCATCATATCTCTTCTAAGCTCAAGCCCACCATCTGATGGCAGTGTGGCATAGTATCCTCCCTGATCTGAAGCAACAATGCGATGGCCTTCGGCCTTGTTCACCAAGAAGAATTCTATCTCTGGGCCTGCCTTCAGGTAGAGCCCTCGCCTGACCCCCTCGGTCAGCACCTTCCTCAGCACCTCTCTGGGGTCGCATGCATGAGGAGACCCTGAGACTTCGTACACACTGCACAGCTGAATTGCAGCCCTTGCATCCCATGGCTGAATCAAGGGCGCACGGAAAACCGGGCGTAGCTGCAAGTCACTTGAGTTGACAGGTGCGTATCCTGGGATTGACGAACCATCGAAGAAAACACCGTCTCTTACTACTTCGTCGAGCGCGTCGTACGGAACTTCGACAGATCGAGTCGTTCCATGTGGAGTTGTGAAGAGCAGTCTGAGGAACTGGGGGGATACATCGAGCTGAGTCATTGTTTTTGTTCACGCTGGTCAAGTTTCCCTATCGCCCAGCTTGAGTGAGTATAAGCATTTCCCGCGAAAATACGAAAGTATTTCCGTTTTCTGCGGCAATATCAGCCCATGGCCGAAAGAAATTCGGAAGAAGAGCATGCACCGGAACCCAGTGCGACTGAACTCGATGAGACTGATGTCAGGATACTTCAGTTGCTTCAAGAGAACTGCAAGATGAGCATAATGGAGATTTCTCAAGAAGTGGACAAGGGGATTTCGACGGTTCACGCTCGAATCAAGGCGCTGGAAAACTCCGGAGTCATCAAGAAGTACACGGCTATACTTGACTCTGCCAAGCTGTCCCGGCAGACTCTGGCGTTCGTGCTCATCAGGATTAGATACTATGCACCCGGACAAGAGGGGATGCTGTCTCAAAGAGATTTCTGCAAGGAAATTGCACAGCATCCGCTCGTTCAAGATGTCCATGTTCTGAGCGGGGAATATGATGTGCTACTGAAAATCCGAGCCCGAGACATCGATGAAATCAACCACTTCATAGTCGACTTTCTCAGACATAAGCCTGCAGTCGACAGAACTCTCACGATGTTCGCGATGGACAGCTATCTCGAATCCTTGGAGCTCAGAGGTCTTCGATCCGAAAAGGGCCCATAGAGCTGCCTCAAATTCAGCCGGTCAAACCCTGATGAACTGAGCTTGACGAACAGCGTTTTATCTGATGGGTCTCATAGGGGCATGGGCAAGACTATGGGTAAGATTGAAATAGATGACAGAGGACGTATCACCATTCCGAGGGAGGACAGGGAAGCAGCCGGTCTCCAAGCAGGTGATAGGGTGTGTGTGAGGGCGAGCAAGGGCCGCTTGACTCTTGAGAAGGCCGTTGATCTGAAGACATTCATTGCCGAGCTCAGAGGATGTATCACCGTAAAGGGCGACCTAGACCCTCTTCGATTGAAAGAGATTTGGAGAACTGCACCATGATACTCATAGACAGTAAGGTCTGGGCATACCACTTTCACAGCACATTGAGTGAGCCCAGTCAGGTTGTCAAGTCCCTTGAATCCTGTCTGGAGAAAGGAGAGGCTGCAGTCAACTCACAATTGCAGTCGAAACACTTCAATACCTAGTCCGCCGCATTGGTCCCCTCGCAGGCGGAGACAAGGGTCGGGTATTTCTTGCCCATGGCATGTCCCTGTACCTTCAGGGCTTTGACACGACACCATTCATCGTTACTCAGACGCAGTAAGATAGGGAAGCATCGTCCGCCCAGAAATGTCATTGGGCACCTCTCTCGAGATCCGGAACCATGTGATGTTGACCACGACATCGTGCCCTGCACCTTGCTGCATGAGCGTCTATCAACAAGTGTCCAAGATCGTCCAGATATATCGCACCTGGTATCAAGCACCCGTTTCCAGAAGCGTGCCTTGCGTAAGTCTCCGAAGTTGTTAAGTACCAGCTGCTTTCGAGTGCGCACCGTATCGACCGATGATTCCAACGGTCGACCAGGAGCAAACGTGATTGAAATGAGTCGTCGAGTCTGTATTGCAGGCGGTGCGGCGACACCCTTTGATTATCCCATGCACTTAGAGCCAGAGTCAATGATTGCGAACTGCATTGTTGAGACACAGCATGACATCCCGGACTTCCATCTTCGGGACTTGCAGTTCATGGTCTACTCTCACTTCTCTGTTCACTTTGGCAAGCAACTTGCCCCAGAATGGATTGTGCATGACCACCTGGGTTTGGTAGGTCTGCCGCACTTCCGTATCGAGAATGGAGGTAACACGGGAGGTTCAGCCCTGTACGGTGCCTTCCTTGCAATAAAGTCCGGTCTCTTCGACGTGGTCGGAGTCGCAGGCTGGGAGACCATGGACAACGTAACTCAGTCGCAGGGTTCAGAGTTTATAGCACTCGCATCGGACACGCGGTATGAGGCGCTCGCGGGTGGCATCTACCCTATCTACTATGCAGCGATGGCCTACAAGTTCATGAAGGAGAACGGTCTCACAGAGGAAGACTTCGCGCTTGCTGCAATCAAGAATCGGAACAATGCTGTCGACAACGAGAAGGCGCAATGGTATCGTGGCGAGTACCAGCAGTACAAGCGAGACCTAACTGTGGAGGATGTCATGAAGAGCAGGCTAATGAGCTACCCGCTGAAACGCTATGACTGCTGCCTCATGAGTCGTGGTGGTGCATTCTGCCTAGTCACAAGTGAAGAGTGGGCGAAGAAGCATGCAGACGGCAGATATGTCGTAATCGACGGAGCAGGTCTCAGCAGCTGCACAATACGTGCTGGTGACCGACTGAACTTCCCGGCATGGACCGAGATGTACGGTGCAGGCTATCCCGACATGACCGAGTTCGCTGCGTGCAGGAAGTCGGGCGAAGTGGCCTACGACATGGCTGGCATCGAGTACGACAAAGCATTGAAGGCGATTGATGTCGCCGAGATTCACGACGCATTCAGCAGCTCAGAGGTACAGATCTACAAGGCACTTCATTGGTGTAATAAGGACGATATCAAGAAGTTCGTGCGCGAGAAGCGGACATTCATGGAAGGCGACCTGCCTGTCAACCCTGGCGGAGGACTGATGGGTTACGGGCATCCTGTCGGTGCAACTGGTATCATGTCTGCCATAGAATGCTACTACCAGCTCACTGACATGACACCCAAGAAACACAGGAGCTCGAAGACGTACGTGAAGGATGCGAACACCGGCTTGGTCAACAGTCACGCGGGCACAGGGACGAGCATCTCGAACTTCATTCTAAGGAGGCCGTAAGAAATGAGCAAGAAGACACAGAAGACTCCAGAGAAGAAGCCAGCGCCTCGTCCGGAGGCTGCGCCGAAGAAGGCTGTCGACCCACGCATGCACCCAATCCCGCTGAAGGTGGATTACGACGACAAGCACACAAACGACTTCCGGGGTGATGTCAAGGAGGTTGGGTTCCATTTCACGGGGTATGAATGGTCTTCGGAGCAGCAAGAGCTTCTCATCGATTTGCATTACGACCAGCTGTATTATTGGAAGCTCGCGGAACTATCGAAAATGGGACGCGGCTTTCTTGACGGGGAATTGTGGGGTACTCAATGTCCGAAGTGCGGAGACAAGTTCTTCCCTCCAAGGGTTAACTGCTGGCGTCTCGATGAGGATTTGCAGCGTACGAATTGGGTGCGATTGCGAGACATCGGGACTGTTCATACTTTCACCGTCGCGGGGTGGAGCGGAAAATCATCACTTAAGCGGCTGCCTTTCGTGCTGGCCTACGTGGTAGTTGACGGCTGTAAGACAGCTGTCGCAAATGAATTGCGCGGCCTCGACCCCTGGCAAGCAGAATTCGGAATGCCCGTAAAAGTGGTATGGGCGGCCAAGAAGGACAGACGTGGAGTGATTACGGATTTCCACTTCGAACCTGCGGATGGCTGGAAGCCGGGACCGATGAACCCTGAGAAAGAGCGGATCAAGGAGCTATGCGCACCCGTTTATGAATGGGTCAAGACTCTCAAGTGAAAGCTTTTGCGGAGTTGGCTGCTATCTCGTGCGTGAGGGTGAGGTCGTGAGATCTTCAGCGCGTGCTATAGTAGTAGGCGACCGAGAGCCAAGCGATGGCAAGAGCGACAGCCCATAGGACAAACAATGCGACGTATGGGTTGATAGTGAGCACACCATATCCTACGTAGGCGACCATGCACGGTATCGCAAGAATGAGAAAAAAGAACCCATTCCGTGCTCCCAAGGTGAAGAACTGCATGCTCCGTTCGTCTTTCTTCGAATCGATTCTAGCGCGCCACAGAATAAGAAGAGTCACTGCCACAACTGCAGACACCTGTATGAGCATGTGGAGTGCTTGGTCTGGGACAGCAATCATCAAAGATACGACGAACAGAATAGGAATGGCTACAAGAAGCACAACGTTTGCTACCACGTGCTTACGGTTCATGGTTCTTCCCTCTGTGAATGAATACCTCCTCGACAGAAACATCGAACTCATGCGCCAATCGAAACGCGAGTTCGAGTGATGGATTGTACGTACCCCGTTCTATCGCAATGATTGTCTGTCGCGTGACCCCTACCCTCTTGCCGAGGGCCTCTTGCGTCCAAAGCTGCGGGCTGCTGTCTTCGTTCATGTGCTTTTCCCTCAACTCCTTGACACGATTGACAATCATCCTGATCACGCAGGCCGAGATGTAAAGTACACTGTACGTAAAGTACACTTTACATATATGCTTTGCGATGACGAGCCGCCGTAGGGGCGAGATGCACGGTTTCGACGCTTGGCACGCAGAGTTCAACATGCCTGTCAGGTCGTGTGGGCACCGAAGGAGAAAAGACCGGTGTCATTACAGACTTTCATTTCGAGCCGTCAGATGGGTGGAGGCCGGGCCCAATGAATCCTGAGAAGGAGCGAATCAAACAGCTCCGCGAACCTGCTTACGAGTGGACCAAGTCATTGAGACGAGACTTGATTTCGAGTTGGCGTGTTTGTGGCTGCCAGTTCTTTTTCCCATTGTTCCTGTGTTTCATTTGTGCCAATAATCTACGAACTCATCAAACCCAATCCCTGCTTGTCGATGAATGGAGCGCAGTGCTCCCTGTGCCAGCTGTCCGTAGTCCGGGATAATGATAATAAGATTCCTTGGAGTTGCTATCTTCTTCATCCGGACATGAGAATCCTCTCTGCCAACGATCTCAAAACCTTGCTTTGATAGGTACTTGATCAGTTCCTTACTAGATACTACCGGCGCCCTCAAGGTGAAGCCTCAACCAACGTGATGATTGGTCTCTCATTGATTTGTGGGCGAATCGCATCATCATCTTCAAAGTAGAGCTCCAGAGCCTCCTCCAGATTTGAAAGAGCCTCTTGTACCGTCTCTCCCTGACTAGCAACATCGACGTCGGGAGCGAGTGCCACGTAGACTTTTCCTTCTCGTGTAACAATCGCAGGTAGCAACATTGGTATCAATATCGATTCAAAGGCGTCGTCTATTAACCTTTGTCAACAGACTGATGATTAGCTTTGCTGTTTCCGCGTCCAAAGGGCCGAGTCATGCGAATGCGCAGAAAATTATTGCGTCTACTCGCTCTCTAGTCACGCTCGGCGTCGAGTTCTCAAAGTCAGAAGGATGATCAAGCCGACCAGACTGACCACCAAGGCTAAACCCGCAAACGAGAGAGTCGGGCCCCAGTTAGTGCCATTCGGGAATCTGTCGACAGCTCCGGCGGATCCTCCTATCTGGTAGAAACCGATTCCTGTGTAGTCATCCCAGTTGTTCCCGACACTGATACCGTCATCCCAGAGATTTCCGGGTGCATTGTCAACGGCATTGTGCCCGTTTTCTCTCAGAGTATTTGAGTAAATGCGGTTCCCCGAACCCCTGACTGCGATTCCCCAACTGCAATGGCTTATGGTGTTGTTCACCACTGCGCATCCAGATGACTGCAAAGCTAACCCAAAAAAGAAGCCTGAGAGGGAGTTGCCCGCAATCAGGCTGCGGTTCGATTGTGACAGGTACAGAGATGAGTACGCTTCCGGAATGAGTGCCTTTGAAACATATCTGCCGGCACCAGCGTAGGGATCAGCAGTCTGGGATCCGACTCCGGCAAGTGAAAACTGTGCAATGCTATTGCACTTGACCTGCGAATCATGACAACCGAAAAGCCAGACTCCTGTACGGGAGATGTCGGACATCGCACAACAACCCATTTTCGTTCTAGGAGAGCCAGTCGCCTCGACACCAACGACATTGTTGATGAAAGAAGTGTTTTCGACTGAGCAGTTGGTGGAACTCCACATGAAACAGGCGATGGCACTGTCTTTGACGGTAGAGTTGGCAATCCTGCAGTCGCTACATCCATCTAGTAGGAATCCGCCTGTTGAGCCCCCTACGGTCGTGGCACGAATGCTGCACAATGCGCAGCTGAGGAATGCTACTCCACAGGCAGTCTTATTGAATCGTCCGCCGCTCACGGTTACATTCTCGCAATCGGTCAAGAGCAGCTGACCGTACTCTGAAGCATCCACTTCGCAATCTACGAGTGAGTCTAGAAGCACGATTGGCAGACCATTCACCGTGTTGTTGTCGAGTGAGACACTGGGCAATCCAACAATCCTGATCCCGCTGCTCACAAAGCGGTTCTGGATCACGGCACACTCTTCAGAATCAATGATGGTCATACCTGCGTGCAGAAGGCTGAGGTAGTCGTAGTTGTGCACAAGAAATCCGCCAGTCACGACATTGTTCTTCAGACTACAGTTGCTCGAGTCCTCGACAAGAATGCCGTGATAGTTCCTGTCTGGAGGACCTTCCGCTCTCCCGAAGGTGCAGATTGTAACGATAATATCATCTGAGTTGCGTATCCGAATCCCATAGTAACAGTCAGTAAACGTGCATAACGATAGGTCTGTCCCAAGGCAGCCCTCTATGAGGGCGGCGCTGCCGAAGCCCGAAAGTGTACAACGTGTCATTACTCCCCTCTTGACATTCGTCAACTCGACACAACCGCTGAACTGTGAAGGGTCAATCTCACCTCCTACAAAGATAGAAACATTGGGGCCGCGAAGAACGCAGTCGGTTATGACAAAGTACGCACTTGTATTGGAGATCGATACACAAGGCATGGATGTCTGAGTTATCTCAAGACCAGAGATTATGTATGGGGCTTCTTCGGTGCCATTGCCTAGCCAGCCCCCCGTCAGGAAGTCATCGTTGCCGTTGATTACTATCGGTTCATCTGATTGACGAGAGTATCGCGCTTCGAACCCATGTGGGTTATCATAGTGTGAATATGGCATGATAGAGGGGCAGAGCAACAAAGAGAACACGATGAAGATGCAGTACGCGCGCCCCATCCCTGCGTTGTCTCCCTACGCTGATTGTACAAACTCCCAAGAGAACAAATAGGCTGTGGCCCCGTATAGACCTTCCTACTCGCGTATTGACAAGAGGTGCATGGGTGGCATGCATAGCTATCTACCGGGCACAAGTTTCCGGTCTGCCCACACCTCATCTCTTTATTTGTGCTATTACCTCCAAGACCTTTTGCGGAGCCGGTAATTCAAAAAGAGGGCAGTCAATCTGTTTGGACGGAGGAAGTAACCCTTGCCAAGAGTAGTTCACTTCGAATTCGTTGCGGACAATCCTGAGAGAGCGAAGAAGTTCTACCAGACTGTTTTCGGTTGGAAGATTGAGAAGTGGAAAGGTCCAATGGAATATTGGCTCATTACGACCGGAGACAAAAGCCAACCCGGAATAGATGGCGGGTTTGGCAGAAGGGAGAGCCCCGAGGATACAATCATGAACACGATTGATGTGACTGATGCGGACAAGTATGCAAGGCTGGTGGAGAGGACTGGGGGGACCATCGTCCGGCCCAAGCATGCTGTTCCCGGTGTGGGCTGGCTTGTTTACTTCAAGGATCCTGAAGGCAACATGTGGGGCATGATGCAGGACGATCCATCGGCCAAGTAATTGTACTTCGGGCCACGATCTCGGACTGTAGTCGATTACAGATGAGCACGGAGCCAGGAACCTCGGACCTTGAGGGTGGCATACTCTCGCACGCCGCCATGTCCTATGCGCTCCAAGGGTCCTTGCCT
>Ga0315296_10003131_pt1 | contig 13923 bp, 12 predicted proteins | sample YL17G14_18_MG_FD_203921 | JGI IMG/M metagenome (GOLD analysis project Ga0315296, IMG submission 203921) | Sediment microbial communities from Yellowstone Lake, YNP, Wyoming, USA - YL17G14_18 | ecosystem: Environmental > Aquatic > Freshwater > Lake > Sediment | place: USA: Wyoming | collected... | reverse complement strand
GTTCCCCTCAGGCCGGCGCCATTGAGTGCATCGTCATCGTCTGGAAGGCCCCCCACAGCGCTATCACCAGGACGGCAACCGCCACCGCGATGAGGACAGGGCTCACTCCCCACCAGTCGGCCAGGGCTCCCGCCAGGAGCAATGGGACGATGGACGCTAGATTCGAAAGAACCGTCTGGGCGGCGAAGACGCGCCCCTGCATGGGGACGGGCACACGCTCGTTGAGCAGGGAGCGACCCGCCACGTTGACCACGGAGTAGGCGAAGCCGGTCATCCCGGCGAAGACCAGGGTTACCATGACGCGAGCTGCCGTCGTGCCGAACGGCCCAGGGGAAAACAGCCCAAGGGGATTCTGGTTCTCCAGGAGACGGGCGCTCTGGGGCACCATGGCCATAGCTACCATGGCGAGAACCACCATGATAAAGCCCGCCGTCACTACCCACGACTTGCTCACTTGGTGCGTGAGCCAGTCCACCAGCCGTAGCCCCAGCACGACACCAGCGACGGCGGGAGCAAAGACATAGACGGCGTTCTCGGTGGAGATCCCCAGGACCTGGTCGGCGAAGCGCGGCGCCAGGGATGCCGTCACCAGCAGCGAGGTGCTGCCCAGCACCAGCAGAATCATGCCCATGTAGGCCGTGCGGTCCCGGCGCAGGGTCTGCCACCCCTCGGCGAACTCGGCTCGAATGCCGCGGAAGGTGGCATGAGCCGAGAGGCGCTGGGCGTCGCTCAGCTCGCGGAAGCCCAGGTTAGGCACGGTCAGCAGCAGGCCCGCCGCCACCACGTAGAGCATGGCGATAACGGTGAAGAGGGAATCGGCGCCCGCCGTCTTCAGGAAGAGGGGCGCCAGGATGAGCACGCCCACAGTCTGTCCTATCGCTCCGCCCAGGTTGAACATGGAATTGGCAGCCGTCAGTCGCTCCCGCTCCACCATGTGCGGCAGCAGCGCCGACTCCACCGGCGCCGAGAACTGGCCAACAATGCCAAAGCCCAGTGCAATGCCGTAGATGACCCAGATGTCGCCGCTGGACGCCACGAAGGCCATAGCCAGGAGCGCCCGCAACACGTGCCCAAGAAAGAGAATGAGGCCCCTCGGCAGACGGTCCGTCACCACCCCCGAGACGGAGGCCAGAGTGGCCGGCGGGATGATGAGAGAAAGGATGAGAAGGCTGGTATGGATGCTGGAGCCGGTCTCTCGCACGACCAGGATCAGGAACCCGTAGAGCATCGCGTTGAACGCCGTGGACGAGAGGGCGCGGGAGATCCAGTAGTGCCTGAACCCCAGGTCCTGAAGGAGGGCACTCCGCCCGGCCAGGGACCACAGGTTCAGCTTCGAAACCCAAGCTTGTGCCAAGATGACCGTCCCTCCGCCGGTCCTATGACCGCTCCTTCTGCTCCCAGAGGAGGCGATCCAGGAGAGGATCGGGGGCCTCTCCCCGCTCCACGAAGGCCTTCAGCCGCTTCTCGAGGGTGCGCCGCTCCAGGAGGACCCTCCGGCCGCAGATGAGGCAGCGCAGACCGATGTCCGCCCCCAGGCGCGTTACCCGCCATTCGTAGCCGCCGCAGGGGTGGACCTTCCGCAGCCTGACGACGTCGCCGAGGCGAAATTCCACCACCATGGCTAGGGTCGCCCGGACAGCACTGCCTCCCGCAACCGGCGGATCTCGTCTCGCAGGGCCAGTGCGACCCGCCGAGCGGCCGCCGCGAAGTCTTCTCCTTGGGAGGCGTACAGCACCTGGCGCGAGACGTTGATGATCAGCCCGCTGCCCCCGGCGTCCAGCCCTCGGCGTAGGGACGCCTCAAGGTCTCCGCCCTGGGCGCCGACTCCGGGCACCAGGAAGGTCATCTGGGGGCAGATCTCACGCAGGCGTCCCAGCTCCTCAGGATAGGTAGCGCCCACCACCAGGCCCACGTTGCCCCGCGTGTTCCACTCCTTCGCCCGCTCCGCCACCACCTCGAACAGGGGCCGGGCAGGCAGGCCGTGGCCGGTGACAACGGGCAGGTCCTGGAGGTCGCGGGCGCCGGGGTTGGAGGTACGGCAGAGCAGGAACACGCCCCGGTCCTCCCTCTCCAGGAAGGGCGCCAGTGAATCGCCGCCCAGGTAGGGGTTCACCGTCACGGCATCGAAGCCCCAGCCGTCGAAGAGGGCGCGGGCGTAGGCGCGGGCGGTGTGGCCCACGTCGCCGCGCTTGGCATCGCCGATGACGGGCACGTCGTCGGGGACGGCGGCCAGGGTGGCGTGCAGCGCCTCCAGACCGGGCTCGCCCAGGGCCTCGTAGAAGGCCAGGTTGGGCTTGTAGGCGCACACGAGGTCGGAGGTGGCTTCGATGATGGCGCGCTGGAAGGTGGCCACAGCCCTCGCCCCCGCCTGTCCGGCAGGCAGGCCCGCCGGAAGGCGGTCGGGGTCCGGATCCAGCCCCACGCAGAGGAGGCTTTCGTTCCTCTGGACAGCCCGCGCTAGCTTCTGAAAGAAGCCCATCCCCTGATTCCAGAAAGGGGCGGCCTCAGGTGCCGCCCCAGAGAAGGATCGATATTCGCCGGTGGCCGCCGGAGCGACCCGCTTCTGCCAGGGAGATGGTATCCTTGCTACGACAGGCCGTCAAGCAAAGGGAGATGGGCCCGCGGCCCGGCATAGCGACTGTGCGGATAGAGGTGACATTCGTGCCCCGCCTGGCCTCCGACGTGGAGGCCAAGGTCTGCGTCGTCATCGACGTCCTGCGTGCTACGTCCACCCTGGTGGTGCTGATCGAGAAGGGTGTGAGGGAGGTGGTGGTCTGCGGCACCCTGGCCGAGGCCCGCCGCATCGCCCGTCGCACGGGCTACCTCCTCTGCGGCGAGGTGAACAGCCTGCCGCCGCCGGATTTCGACTACGGCAACTCGCCCACGGAGTTCGCCGCCCTCGACCTCGGCGGGCGGAGCGCCGTCCTCTTCACCAGCAACGGCACCCGCGCCCTGCGACGGGTAGCCGGCGCCCAGACCGTCCTGGCGGGGGCCCTCCTCAACCGGCGAGCCGCCGCCGGCGCCGCCCTGGCCGAGGCCGCCCAGACGGCCGTCGGCGCCGATTGCGGCATCGCTATCGTCTGCGCTGGCCGCGGCCACGGCCACTACTTCAGCCTGGAGGACGCCTACGCCGCCGGCGCCCTGGTGGACTCCCTGCTGGCGGAGGGCAAGGCCGCCGGGCTGCGGCCCCGCCTCTGGAACGACGCCCTGGCCGCTCTGCGTCTCTACCGCTCCTATCGAGGACGGGCCCTGGCCTGCTTCCGCCAGGCCGACCACGGCCGCTCCTTAATCGACCTGGGGCTGGGGCACGACCTGGAGTTTTGCGCCCGCACCGATGTCTCGACCGCCGTGCCCCGCCTCCGGCGCGGCGAGGATGGCCTGCTCCGGATCGTGCCTGGCTAGACCGCCTCTGGCTGGGTGTCGGCGGGCTCTCCTCGTGGGTAGGTGAGCGCAGCGGCGGCAGCCATCGCGGACCAGAAGGCGATCTCGGCTGTCTCCGTCCAGGGCTGGCGTCGCTGGAGCGCCCCCCAGACGTGCACGCCAGCCAGCAGGGCCCCCGTCAGGAACCCCACCTCAAAGATGATGCGATGCTCCTCCGGCCGGCGCGCGGCCCGCAGGGCGCTGACACCGATGGCCACCGCCAGGGCACCCAGAGAGCGCCCCAAATAGACAGTCAGGTCCGTGTCGTCTGGAACACGCCAACGGAGGGCCCGCGCCCAGCGCAAGGGGGAGAGAAAAAGAGGTATCCCAAAGGCTGCCAGACCCACCGCCCCTGCGCCAACCAGAAAGGCGCTCGACTTTCGGCTACCCGCTGTTGTCATTTGAAACCACCTCCTGCCATTGACACGCCGTGAGCCTACGGCATCCCTTCCTTGACTCGCTTCTCCGATGAACCTTATGCTCTCCCTCGAGATGAAGGCGGAGATCATCTCCATCGGCACGGAGATCCTGCTGGGCGAGATCCTGGACACCAATAGCCAGTACATCGCCTCTCGCCTGCCCGCGCTGGGCATCGACCTCTACTATACCTCAGTGGTGGGCGACAACCTGGGGCGGCTGGCGGAGGTCATCGGCCGGGCCTGGGAACGCTCCGATTTGGTCATCACCACCGGCGGCCTCGGCCCCACCGAAGACGACCTGACGCGGGAGGCCATCGCCCAGGTGCTGGGCGAGGAGGCGACCGTCGACCCGGCGCTGGAGCGGGGGCTGCGGGAGCTCTTCGCCAGCCGTGGCATCCCGATGCCAGAGCGCAACGTCAAGCAGGCGACGCTCATCCCCTCGGCGCGGGCGATCCCCAATCCTCGCGGCACCGCGCCCGGCTGGTGGGTGGAGCCTGCCCGTCCGGCCCGCCTGACCGGCAGGCAGGCAGGCGGGCGCGACGGGCGCGTCATCGTCGCCATGCCCGGCCCGCCCACCGAGATGCAGCTCATGTGGGAGGCAGAGGTGGCCCCCGAGCTGGAGCGGCGGCGCCCCGGAGCCGTCCTCGTCGTCCGCACCCTCAAGACTACCGGCGTGGGCGAAGCGGCCGTTGACGAGATGGTGAGCCCGCTCCTCAAGTCCAGCAACCCCTCCATCGGCGTCTATTCCCGCGCCGACGGCATCCACCTGCGCATCGCCGCCAAGGCAGCCAGCGCGGAGGAGGCGCGCCGCCTCATCCAGCCCGTCGAAGAGGAGGCGCGGCGCATCCTGGGCGGCGCCGTCTGGGGCGCCGACGACGACACTCTGGCGGGCGCCGTGGGCGCCATGCTGCGCGAGCGCGGCCTCAGCCTGGCCACCATGGAGTCCTGCACCGGCGGCCTCCTGGCCAGCACCATCACTGACATGCCCGGCAGCTCCGACTACTACAAGGGCGGGCTGGTCTCCTACGCGACGGAGATGAAGATCGCCTGGGGCGTCGACCGGGAGGTCATAGCCGAGCACGGCGTCATCAGCGCCGAGTGCGCCCAGTCGATGGCGCGCGTTGCCCGCGAGCGGCTGGGCGCCGACGTCGGTATCGGCGTCACGGGGGTGGCAGGCCCTGACCGCCAGGAAAACAAGCCGGCCGGCACCGTCCACATCGCGGCGGACCTTGGGGAAGGGCTACGCCGGACCGTGAGCTACGTCTTCCCCCAGGGGCGGGAGGCCGTCAAACGGCGCGCCGTCACCACGGCCCTTGCCCTGCTGAGGCGTATGCTGCTAGAGCTAAGGGAGGCGAGCCGTGTCTAGCGTGTTGCTTCGTCGCGCGGCCCTGTTGCTTTGCGTAGTCACTGCGCTGATGCTTCTGGCGTGTAACGAGAATGGAGAAGAACTACCGCGGTTGCTGTTCTCCTCCGGACAAGTACTCTACTCTGTCAAGGCCGACGTCTCGGGTCTGCAAGAGGCAGCGAGTCTCCCTGTCAAAGAGCCAGGTGCCGTCCTCTCGCCCGACGGCAAGCAGCTCGCTTTCGCCTGCCGTGCCGACCAGGCTCTGAGTGGGCCGCAGACCGACATCTGCCTGAGCACATCTAGCGGGTCCAACGTACGGGTGGCGACCCAAGGGAAGCTCCCGGCGTCGAGCATGGTCAGCGGTGAGATAGCGTGGACGCCGGACTCGCGGCAGCTCGCCTTTGTCACAGACCTCTACGAAGACCAGTCGTTCACGGCCGCAGGGGAGCTGTATCTACTCAACGTCGAGGACCAACAGGTTCGAGTCCTGGTCCCCGGCACGCCCGGAGTGCAACGGAGCTTGCTCCGCTGGTCGCCCGATGGCCGCCACCTGGCCCTCCTGGGCGCCACGGCTGCCAGTCCCGAGACAGCCTTTGAAGTTGTCGACGTGCAGGACGGTGCTCGCCTGGACCTCACTGAGAAGATAGAGGGGCAGGCCAGCATAAGCCACTTCGCCTGGTCTCCCGACAGCTCGGTCCTCGCCTTCGTCCGCACCGTCTGGCGCAGTCCCTTCACCAGCGGCATTGCGGGCGTGGAGATCTACTCCATCGCTGTCGACGGCTCCAACCTGAGCCGGCTCCCTGACCTGGGTGACTGGCCGGAAAGGGTCGTCTGGTCGCCCGACGGCCGCTGGCTGGCGGTAACGGCGGCACCACTAGGCGGCGGTTTCCCCCGCATCTACATGGTGCCAGCCGACGGCGGCGAGCCCCATCTGCTGGCCCCTAGCCTGGTGCTCAGCGATTACCCCGCCTGGTCCCCGGACGGCCAGCGCCTCGCCTTCGCTGGCGCTGAGAGCGCAGCCGACCCGAACACGTATCCTTCGCCCGCCCTGTACATGGCCGATGTCCAAGGCGGAGACCTGAGGCAGCTAGCCTCGGGCATCCAGGCGTCTCCCCTCGTCACCTGGTCGCCCGATGGCCGAAGGGTCTTCTTCACCAGCCAGGACAGCCCCTGTACTGGCGGATGTCCACCGGGGTTCTTGTTCTCGGCCCCTGCTGACGGCAGCGCCTCCGCTGTCCAGTTGACTGACTTCCCTGTCGACAGGTTGCTGGGCTGGGAACCATGAGACGGGCCTCACCCCTGGCCCTCGCCGTCGCTCTGGGACTGGCGCTACTCCTGGCCGCCTGCGGCATCTCCATCGAAGAGGAGGAGGCCACGCCCGAGCCCAGCCAGCCCGTCGAGGTCGTGCGCCCGACACCGGGCACGCCCGCCGCCGCAGAGCCCGTCACCCCCTCCTCGGCCGAGACGCCCACCTGCTATCAGCCCACCCCGCAGGAGCCCGCCGTCGAGGGCACCCCCGTCGAGCCGAGTGAGCGCATCACCAGCCCCGGCGCCGTGCCCACGCCCTCCCATTATGAGCCCCTTCCTCTCCAGGAGGACACCGCCCTGGAGGCGCGGCTGCGTGAAGCCCTGGCCGATGAGGTCGATTCGTACGGCGTCGTCGTCAAGAACCTCGCCGATGGCGGCGGCGCCCTCATCAACCCGGACAAGGTCTTCTATGCCGCCTCCCTCTTCAAGGTCGCCGTCATGTACGAGGTCTTCCACCAGCGATCGCTGGGCCTCCTCAGCTTCGACGAGCGGCTGCTGGTCACGCCCTACTACGCCGACTTCGACCTGGGCACCCTGCCAGTCGAGGTGTGCCAGACCCTGAGCGTCGGCGAGGCCCTGGGCTACATGATGTCGATCAGCGACAATACCAGCGCCGTCCTCCTCCAGGACCGCGTCGGGGCCGCCAACATCAACCGCTCGCTGGAGGCCTTGGGCCTGACCACGACCCGCCTCCTGTCCGACGACCTGCCGGCCACGGCCGCCGACATGGCCCTCCTGATGGAGATGATCGCCCGGGGCAAGGCGGTGGACGCCGAGGTCAGCCAGGAGATGGTGAACCTGCTGGCCAGCGAGGAGATCGACAACGGCCTGCGGGCTGGCGTGCCAAAGGGCACGTTAGTGGCCCACAAGACGGGCAACTGGTCCAACGCCACCCACGATGTCGGCATCGTGTATCCGCCAACAGGGCGGACAGGCGCGCCAGGCGCTACGTACGTCATCGCCGTCCTCTCGGAGAAGCCGTACGAGACCGAAACAACGGCTAAACTATCGCAGGTAGTGTACGAATATTACATAGGAGACGTCGGCCACGCGGAAGGAGAGTAGAATGCGACGCTTGTTCATGTTGGTGGTGGCCCTGGCCCTTGCCTTGGCTGTCGCCTGCGGTGGCGGCGGGCCGTCCGATCCAACCGACCGCGAGATCACGGACGACGAACTGAGCCTGATGGCCCTGCCGCTCTCGGACCTGGGATCACAATACGCGGACTTCGAACTGGACGACACGTCAGGGCTTCAAAGCAACGAGCAGGCAATCGACGACGCCTTCGACAGCGAGGACGAAGCGCAGGACGTGGAGCGGTTTGGTCGCGCCAACGGCTATGAGGCGTTCTACACCTCCACCCAAGCGCTGCTGGACGAGAAAGGGCCGATCAACGTCGGGATGGACGTAATCCTGCACGAAGACGCCGATAGCGCCTCTGGCAACCTGAAAGATGGCGTAGAGGACGCGCAGCGAGCGGTGGGCATGACCCAAGAGGACGTGACAATAGAGGGCGTGGACACCTTCGAGGCGGGTGACATCGGGCAGGACGCGGTCGGGGTGGTCCAGAAGGCGTCCTTCAAGGCGGACCAAGCTGAGTTCACCCTCAACCAGACCATCGTGGGGTTCCAGGAGGGCCGGCTCATCGGGTCGGTCGCCATCACGGGCTTCGAGGGCGAAGACATGCAGGCGGAGGCCACCGCCCTCGCCCGCAAGCTCGATGAGCGCATCCTGGCGGTGCTGCGCGGCGAGGTGGAACCGAGCTCAGCGCCCACGTCCGAAGCGAAGCCGGCCCCCACGTCCAAGCCGACGTCGGCGCCCACATCCGAGCCAACGTCCAGCCCGAGTGCCGGCGTGTCGCCCTCCGACGCCCTAGAGAGCTTCCGGTTCAGTAGCGAGATGGCCGTAGACATAGGCGGCGGACTGGCCCTAACCATGGAGGGCGAGTTCGAGGCGCCGGACCGGCTGGGGTGCAGGATCAGCGGCTCCCTCGGCGGCATTGACGTCGGCGGGGACGAGCTGGTGGTGATCGGCGAGGACGCCTGGCTCGATACGGGCGAGGGGTTCGAAGCCTACAGTACAGACGACCCCGACGTAGTGGAAGACCTGGATCTCTGCCCGGGGTCGCCGCGCTTTTGGGCGGACTTCGACTTCCTTCAGGACCCCGGCCCGCTCACCGGTCAGCCCGATACGATAAACGGGGTGGATGCCTTGCGGTACTCGCTGGGCGATGCTGCTGAGGCCCTGAAGTCCATTGGCTTCCTGCCGGCTGAGCTGGAAGGCCTGACGATCAACACATTCGACGTGTGGGTGGCGGAGGACGGAGGCTGGCCGGTAGCCCTTGACATGGACATCGCGGCCGACGCCGCGGCCGCCGCGGAAACGTTCGGGCTTCCCCTAGAAGAGGGCGTACAGGAGGCGCGCATCACAATGCAGGTGGACATCACAGACGTGAACGCCGCCGGCATTCACGTCGAGCCGCCGGAACAGTAGGGGCGCGCGGCATTAAGCCCTCAGTTGTTTGCCTGAACTAGAACCGGCTGCTGTCTCTCCAGCCAACGGAGAAAGCGCATAGGGTCGAGAAACTGCGGAAGCCTGGCGCTGCGCTGGACGTAGCCATCCTTGACCGACAGCCCTCCCCACGCGTCTAGCAGGTCTCGCCGCACTCGGTAAGCTCGATCACGGTACTCACCGAACGGCAAGCAGTGTCTCAGCCGACCGGACACCTGGTGCCGGCCGCGAACGACAATGTCCTCGTCGGTTGGATCCAGGTAGACACGCGAATGGGCATTCATGTCCCAATCCCGCTCTGGTATCTCGCTGGCAGGAATGAACTGCTCCACAACCAACATGCCGATGATAGCGTAGACCAGCCTGGATGCACCGCGTACGTCAGCCAGCCCAGCATAGAACACGATCCTGTCGCCTACGCGCAGCTTCTGGCGTATCTGTTTGCCCCGCTGGCGGGAGTCACCGTAGGTCAGGTGAGTAAAGTCGGGATCCAAGTGCATGTGGCGCTCACGAAGGTGGCTCGGTAGGCCTACGCCGAAGCTCGCCAGCGCAGGCTCAAGAGCGCTGAAGGGCTTTTTCAAGCCGGGGCGGACAGTCGCTTTCTTGTTCTCGGGAATGGGAACATAGACGAACTCTTTCGACTGGCAGTCGATCGGCCCATTCCATCCCCCACCGCCCTGGCTGCTGTCAGCGGCGACGCGGACTAGTAAGGCGTTCACTCGCTTGCCCCCGAGAGGCGATGACCTCGAATGCTCTCACGCCCCCTACACCGTGAGCCTGCGGTACAGGGTGGGGAGGCGGCTGGCGGGACTGTCACACAACGGATGACAAACGGATAAGCGGATCACGCTTGCTCTCGTCCGTTTATCCGTTCCCTAATCCGTTGTGAGGGTCGCGCCCCTACACCGTGAGCCTGCGGTACAGCGTGGGGAGGCGGCTGGGGAGGGCCTCGATGTCGCCCAGGATCTCGTAGTCCACGTCCTCGCACATCTGGCCCAGGTACTCGTGGCCCTCTTTGTCCACGGTGAGGCAGAAGGGCACGATGCCCTTGCGCTTCGCCTCTATCAGCGCCTTGTGCGTGTCGTGGATGGCGTACTCCTTCTCCGTGCGGTCGCGGCCGTAGCCGTGGTCCTGGGGCCGGCCGTCGGAGACCAGGAAGAGGATCTTCACCTTGGCATCGTGGGCATCGAGCTTAGCGATGGCGTGCCGGATGGCGGGCCCCATGCGGGTGCTGCGGATGGGGCTCACCTTGTCGATGCGACGCCGCACGCTTTCGCCGAAGGGCTCCTCCAGGTCCTTGAGGACGTAGAATTCCACGTTGTCGCGGCCATAGCCTGAGAAGCCGTAGATGCCGTAGCTATCGCCGATGGTCTCCAGGGCGCGGATGAGGAGGACAGTGCTCTCCTTCTCCAGGTCGATGATGCGCTTGGGGGGTTCGAGCGCGGCCTGAGCGCGGCGCTGGGCCAGCCACTGGAAGTACTGCCGCGGGTCGTCGTCAAACTCCTGGTCCTCGCGGCGCTTCTTCCGCTTCTCGATCTCCTCGTCGGTGGAGGCGCTCATGTCCAGCAGGAAGGCCACGGCCACGTCGCGCTCCACCTTGTTGCGCCGCCAGTACACCTTGTCGGTCAGGGCGTGGCCGGCCTTCTTCTCCACCAGGTAGTTGATGACCAGGTCCAGGTCGAAGTCCTCGCCGTCGTAGAGGCGTTTGATCTTGCGGAAGAACTCCGGACGCAGCATCTCAAACTGCTTGCGGGTCTCCTCGGCCAAAGCGGCGTGCCGCTTCATGGTCTCTTCGAAGAAGTCCTCATTGCCCTCCTCCAGGACCCGCTCCTGGACGCGGCACCAGCGGGGCTTGTAGTCGGAGGCCCGGAAGTCCCACTCGTCGTAGTAGAAGGACTTCACGTCCCGGGGCAGCTCCTTCTCCTCGCCAGCGTCCAGGACGGGCTGGCCGTCCTTCAAGGGGATCTGCTGGTCGCTGATGGGGGTGCCGGCCTCCTTCTCCAGGTTGGAGAGGAAGAGGCCGATGGTAGAGGCCAGGTCGCTCTCGGCAAAGACACCGATGCTGAGCTCGGCGCTCTTCTCCAGCAGCTCCCTGAGCTGTTCGGGCGTGAGAGGCGACAGGGGTCCGGCGTCGCCCATCTGGTCGTCGCGGAGGCGCATCAGGAGCTGGACAAGCTCCGGCTTGAAGTCACCGCGGAAGTCGACGGGCTGGGGGCTCTCGTAGGGCTCGTCGCCTCCCTGGGACAGCGCCGGCAGATCGCCGAAGTCGGGTCCGCCTCTGGCGGAAGGCGTGGCGCCGGGCGGCACCAGCATCAGGTCCAGGGACTCTTCGCCCATGACCTCCCAGTCGAGGCCCAACTCCTCCGCCGACAGGTTGGGCAGGCGCATCACCAGGTCGTGGAGGAGGAGAGTGACTTCGGCCGCGTCCTCCACCAGGGCCTCAAGGCGCTGCACGGAGCGCAGAAGGCTGACGGCCGTCGCCAGGTACTGGCGGAGCTGCCCCGGCCAGGCCAGGCGGTCGCCACCGTCCAAACTGACCCGCACCAGGTTCTCGAGGAGGGCCTGGCGCAGGGGCAGGAACATGACCTCAGGCCGGCAGTCCAGCTCGCGGACCTGCATCCGCCCCCAGGCCGCCCGGATGCCACTGTACTCCTGGCGCACCATGAAATCGACGCGTGAATCCTCGACGATGGTGAAGATGTCCAGGGCGAGGCGCCGGTCGGCGAAGAGGTCGAAGAAGCGCTGCATGTCGGTGAGAGGCTTGCCTTCCCGGCGCAGGAGCCCCTGACGCCGGAGCTCGGTCTCACGACGCCGGCGGCGCGCCGGGTAGACGTTGCCGCGACGCTTGAAGCTGAAGAGGAAGCTCCCGAACTCCAGGTGCGCCGCCTGATGGGTGGCGTAGACTTTGAAGACCGAGAAGTTCTCGCTCTTCTCTGCATGCTCCTCAACGAACTCCGGCAGGTAGACAGCCCTTCCCTCCGTCGACGGGCTGGCCTCCGAGACCCAGCCGATGCCCTTCTCCACCAGGGCCGTGGAGGGGTGTACGGCGACATCGACGCCGGTGAGAGCCTGGCAGTAGAGATGCAGTATGCCACTCACACGCGAGAGGTCCACCCGCGGGGAAAGAGCCTCCAAGACCTCTTCGCCCTTGCCCGACTCCAGCCGGAAGTAGGCCTCGCCCCCTTCCTGGCTCTGCTCCAAGATGTGGTGGCCGGCCGAATGCCAGCGGACCAGGTCCTCGAGGGGGATGCGTTTGAGCACCTCCGGAGCGCTCTTCAGGAACTCCATGGCGGCCGGCGGCGACCCTACCGCCAGCTCTTCGGCCAGGGAGATGAGGTGAGGGTGGGCCCTCTGGTCAACCTCGCCCAGGGCAGCGGCGGCATCGGCGAAGAAGGCGTAGGCCTGGCGGCCGACGCTGCGGGCGACCCGCGCCGAAAGCTCCAGGAAGCGGGGCCGGCACTCGGGCTGGACGAGGGCCAGGGAAGAGTAGCCCTTTTCGAAGTAGAGGCGGGCGTCGGCCCAACTGGCCTGAGCGATGGCGGCCGCGAAGTCGAGGAACGAGGAGCGGTCGCTCTTGTCCAGCATGCCGAAGAGGTGCGGCGCGGCGTCCAGGCAGGAGGTGGCCAGCTCGTAGGAGCGTTCCGCCAGGGAGTCCACCACCGAGACCAGCCTCTCGATCTCCGGCACGTTGAGGTGCCTGAGGAGGCCCGGGCTGGCGGAGAAGAAGACCGAGGCCAGGGAGATGGACTTCCAGTTGCCCTTGTAAAGGCGCTGACCCAGGGTGGCCCACTGCGCCAGATGAGGTCCCGACAGGTGGGGCACGCTCTCCGGGCTGGCTCGGAAGTAGGCCGCGGCCACCAGCGAGGAGTGTTCGGTCAGGTCGCGGCCCTGGCGTGCCCAGCGCAGGAAGAGGGGGAAGCCCAGCGCCCGCAGCACTTCCGGACTAGCGCGGAAGAACTCGCTGGCTGCCTCCCAGGAGCGAATAGAGTGGCTGGCCAGGGCCAGCCCCTCTTCTGCCCACAGGCGAAGCTCCTCCTGGGACAGAAGGATGCTCACCTCCTGCGCCGCCCGCCGGAACTCGGCGGGCAGAGTGGAGGCGTAGCGCCTCAGGCGCTGCTCGGTCTCGGTCAGATGCTCTGGAAGATTCATGGGGTTGTGAGCCGACCGGCTAGCGGTGTCCCTCGGCTGGCAACGGGACCCGTGTTGGGTCCTCGAAGTTGTCGAATGTGACCTCCTCCGTCTCTGTATTCAGGATAGCATAAGAGAGGCAGAAGCCGTTGCGGTGGTCCCGCGCCTCGCCGCAGGAGCCGGGGTTGATGACCAGCGACCGGCCCACCCGCTCGGCCATATGGTAGTGGGTGTGCCCCAAGATCACGAAGTCGCTCCCGATCTGGCCGAGCCGATTCAGGGCCGGGCTGTTAGGGTAGATGTACTCGTCGTGGGGCTCCCAGGGGCTGCCGTGCACCATGAAGAGGCGTTGACCGTTCAACCGCACATCCAGGTTGAAGGGCTGGGACTGCATGTAGGCCAGGTTCTCGCGACGCACGGTGGACGCGCTACGGGCCCGCTCCCCCCAGCGCCCGAGGAGGACCTCCTCGTGGTTGCCGAGGACATAGCGCGCGTGGTGGCGACGCAGGAACTCCATGACCTCGTTGGAGAAGCGGAACTGGTAAACGGCGTCTCCCGCGCAGAGAAGCTCATCGACGGGCCCCATGCGCTCCAGGGCGATGGCGAGCGCCTGGTGGTTGCAGTGGATGTCAGCGACGATGCCTATTCTCATCGGATTTGCACTAGGGGCCAACCATCAGGTCGGCCCCCCGCCTTCTCTCAATGGCCACCGAGCTGTTCGCGGTGCTCCGTCCCTGCCACCCCCATCCCATCCACCCCCAGGGACGGACCCACCCGGCCCACCCCTGGGCACA
>Ga0315296_10003130_pt1 | contig 13924 bp, 7 predicted proteins | sample YL17G14_18_MG_FD_203921 | JGI IMG/M metagenome (GOLD analysis project Ga0315296, IMG submission 203921) | Sediment microbial communities from Yellowstone Lake, YNP, Wyoming, USA - YL17G14_18 | ecosystem: Environmental > Aquatic > Freshwater > Lake > Sediment | place: USA: Wyoming | collected... | reverse complement strand
GTTTCTTTATCTCGTGAGGGGGCCTGCAGGGCTCATGCACGGGCAAGCCAAAGCTGTTCTTTTTGGGTATCAGAGTGGGCACGTTTTTTCCGGTTAGCGCCCAATACATTGTGGCGCCGAGGTTGAATATGTCGGTCTTGGGTCCGAGCGGTTTGCGCCTGACCTGCTCAGGAGCAATGTAATCTGGAGTGCCCTGAATTCGCGGCTTGGTGGTTCCAATTTTACAGCTTTGGCCAAGATCTATAATCCTTATGGAGCCGGACTTACTCAGAAGAATATTGTTCGGCTTTATGTCGCAGTGCACAAATCCCTGCTGATGCATGGCATAAAGGCCGTCCGCTACCATCCTGAATACAAGTAGTACATCGCCCAGGCTCAAAGTGGGACTGTCTTCAAGGGTTTTACCATCGAAGTATTCCATCGAAAGCAGCATCTCTTTCACTTTGAACATGCTGCGAATCTTCTGGAGCTTATAGCACTTGCGGACGTAGGGATGATCTATTCGCCGGGCCACCCTGTATTCATTCTCGGTTTGCTCGAAGACCCTTAGGTCTTCCGGCTTTTCAAATATGACCCGCTTAAGAGCGACATTAGTCTGGTCCTCTTCGTCCATTGCCAGGTAAATCGTGCTGCGAGCACCACTGCCAATTCTCTGCAACAAGGTGAACCCACCGACGCTGAGTATATCTTTAGCCATATTAGCGATGCAAGCCTGAGACCTTAACCATGCTGTGAGCGCGTACTGTATTTGCCTTTTCTAAGATACGCCGCGCCGACTTCTTGTTCTGTCAATTCTGTGTTCCGCAGCAAAATTCTTATGAGACTCAAAAACTGCCCTTCAAGAAAGAACCCTCAAGCCGATTCAACTAAACTTCGCAAAATCAGAAGTTTACAGCGGCATACGTCGTTTGTCCAGCAGCACCAGCTTTTCGTAGTATCGGCAAAAATAGGGCGGTCTTGAAAAGTTGTTGAAATTTACGGCATATTTAGGGATAATTTCGCCGACAGTAGTACAAGATCGACAGTGTGCCGATTTCTGTTGGTGCGATAGGATTCCCCGATAGCTCAATCGGTAGAGCGAGCGGCTGTTAACCGCTAGGTTGCTGGTTCGAGTCCAGCTCGGGGAGGTTGGAAGTGCAAGTGGGTGGACATTTCGTATACATGCTGCAAGGTCCTCCGACCTGACTCTTATGTGAACCATTGTGTTGTTTCATCGGTTGCTCGACTAATATTCTGTTGTCACTACACGGCGACTTCGATACAAACTCGCCGCCGTGTTCTTACCTCGCAAACAGTCCACTTCATTTGATCTGATGCCGCGGTCGTTAACAGTGTCTTCACGGGCTTCTATTTCTGCGAAGTATCACGGGCAAAAAGTGTCACTCTGGCTTTATGACCAAAAGTATCCTGGCAAGGTAACAGCAGTGTGGAATCCTCTCAGCTAGCACAGATAAAAGCCGGAGAATGGGCCAGCTCATGCATCGCGTAAATGTCGTATTACTCGAGAATTCCCAAGCGGACAAAGCACGCCAGAAAGCTAAAATACCCCTGAGCAGCCGGAGCTGCCGAGTTCTTTGGAAAATGTGTCCACGTTCTGGTCAAAAAAATACGTACAGCTTCTCAATTCTGTGGGGATGAGCCTTCCCTCTGCCAAGGTCTGGCTGTGACCATATCTGCGCAGTTATCTTCTTTTTTTACAAGGTGTTATGCACGCCTCGCTATTCTTAGGCCGTGTCAGATGGGCAGTGTGGCTGGAGGCGCGAACGGAAGAATGGTCCAAAAAAAAAGAAAATTTTAGAGTTTAGGCAATTTAGCTGTTGACTCGTGCTGGGCAAATAGATAAAATGACGCCTGCAGGTGGAATAACGTGAGGCCTCAGGCCTTCAAAGCGTGTATTTTGGTGTTGATAGCCGTGCTTATGAGGAACGCACAAATCAGTAGATATGACCCATTGTAGATTTCTCGACTCTGCCTATTGATAGGATGAGGGTAATTGGGCAAAATAGGGAGATAAGAAGGCAAGAAAAGAAAAAGGACAAATTCGCCATTTTGTTGTTGACAAGTACTAATAAAACTGGTAAAGTTGGGTAAGTTATCAGAGGCCAGGCGTTGGTGGTATGGGCTTGCAGCTCTACGTGAGAACAAGCGGTGCGTTTCGTAGCTGGGCCTCGAAATGAAAGGTGAGGAGAGGTGAAAGCGAGGAGAGGTGAGAGCATGCTGAGTTTTGCTTCGCTATTACTCTCCTGTTCTAACCTCTTGCCAATAGGATTCTGCAGCGGATTTGCCGCGTTATCTTAGATTGCCCAGGACCTACGGAGAGGCGTTGTCCTAAGACGAGAGCCCCTCTGAAGGGACAGGGGAGAAAGGAGGTGTGGCATAGGAAAGCTGGTAACTCGCAAGGAAAGAAAAAACTTGCGAGCCGCTTAAAGAAGCAGGCCCAGTCTTGAGGCGGCAGAATAGTTGTCGATTGGGAATGAAATCGCAGATTCGAAATTGTAAGTTTCGTGGGCCACGGCTCAGCGGGTTGTAGCGCGGGCATACCCGCATGAGTCGGCAAAGTTAGGATTATGCCCGCCGTTGTGTCTGGCTTTGGCACGTGGTTGCCAAGCCAAAAACCTGGGTAAGCTCCCAGTGGTCAATATCGGCTGCCAGGGAGCGAGATTTGAGAAAGGAAACTAAAAATGAAGAAGAGTGTATTGTTAGGTATTGCGATAGTGGCAGTAGTGCTCTTTGCACTTCCGGCACTGGGAGGGTCTATAAAGGTTGAGAAGCCCTGGCCCTGCACACCCACACCGCTGAAGGTTTATTCGATTCCGATCTGGTTTGACATGCCTTACTTTGTGAAGATCAGGGAAGAACCCCTTAAGATCGACTTAGTACAGATAAACGGCACCTATGATTTTGAGGGAACGGCTGTGGATAAAGATGGTAACGTACCTAAGATAAAAGCCAACTTTGATGCAACAATTCATTGCCACATCGTGCGGACAACCGACGGTACTGCACTGGAGGGTGATAGTGGCCATTGGACTTGCACAATAACCCCGACGACACTGGATAAGATGGTAGAGTATGATCTCAATGTCTACGTCAAGGTTGCAAGTGTGAACTTGAACGCCTGGCAAGTTTGCGAGAACAGGAAGGTTGCAGACTGTGACATCTACATAGTTCCGAGGTAATTGTGCCGTACCATTAGAGCCGTAGAAAAAAGAGCGTTGAGCAGTCGCCTCAAAACGGGGTTGACAGGTTGCTGAAGACGCTCAATATCTCGTACGGTTCTTCTGGCTGCCGAACAAGAAGTTAACAGGGAGGGATGGATAGATATATCCGCCCTCCCTGTTGTATTATTCGGTTAGTGCTAAGTAGCACATCAAATCCTGCGTGTCATTGCGAGCCCTTCGCTTTGCTCAGGACAACCAATGACAAATTCTCAAATCACGTATGACAAAGCACTATTAGACCATTTTTGGTTAGTGGAAGAAATGAGAAATTGGCTTGATTTTTGCCATGCAGGGTCGTTAATTTGAGAGGTATAGCCATTTTAGTATTGACTTTGTAATAAAAAAATGGTAACATTGTTAAAGTATAATATTGAGCTTGGTATGTAAGCACCACATCTTCTTAGTGGGGCAATAGTTCGCAAGAGTGCTATATTCTTCGTAGTAGTGACGTGGGCGATTTGTGGGGGAACTTATAAAAAGATCGGGGATTTATTACAAGTGGAGTGGTTGGATTGCCGAAAAAGTAGGAAATTGGAGAACTGACTTACGATGTCATTTTGGGTATTTTGAGAGATAAAAGATGGGGAGTCAAAATAAGACAAGGGGTTTTTATCGACACGTTCATAAGAATTATGAACGGCTTTTCCCGGAACGGGTTGTTAACGGAGCTCGGCCGGCTTTAGTTATCGGAATCATCTTAGCGGTTTTTTTATTTGCTAATTCTTGTTTTGCTCAGTTTATGGTCCAGCCGATGAAGTTGGAGTTAACACCCTTGTCGGGTGCGGTGGTCAATATGTCCGTGCGGCTTCAAAACTACGGTACTGTGCCCAGGTTAGTAGAGTTGAGATTGGTCGAGTTGACGCAGTGGGAAAACGGGGTGTGGCGAACCATAGACCCTAACTCTAATTTTGATACATCAAAGCTGGCTTCCTGTAAGAAGTGGATAACTGTCAAGGGTGATAATTTTACTGTGCCGGGGCTGGCAGTGGTTCCTGTCCCAATAACTTTAAGGGTGCCGCGAAGAGTTCGTGGGTTCCACGCTGCGGCGATTGAGGCCATATTGAGGGCTCCTCCGGGCGTGATAGGCGTTGCTATGACTTACCGGTTCGTGATTCCTGTTCTCGTTGAGGTACAGGGTCGAGCGATGCGGCACGAAATAGAGCTGCGTGGTACTGGCTTAGAATTCGCTGAGGCCAGCGAGAAAGACCCGGCAAGAACTCTGGTCTCGGTGAGTGTTGTCAATGATGGTGGGACTTTTTCCCGTCTCAACGCCTTTGCAAGAGTCAGGGGATTCCGGGATGGATACTGGCGGGAGATTACACAAATCAAACTCGAACAGTGCAACATTACGCCCGGGGTTGCATTAGTGCTGAGGAGCGATATCGGGCGGTCTCTGCCGTCCGGAAAATATAAAGTGGAAGGGGCGCTATACGTGGACGGTCGGCGAGGCAATATGCTTGAGAAGGAGATAGATTATGTCGGCGACCCCAGCGTTAAGACGGTGGCGACAGACGCGCCGCTTTTTCTGAATCCGACGGAGGTTACCTTGGACGGTGTGGCGGGGGGTACCCGTACGGGAACTATAAAAGTTTATAACGCTTCGGAGGATATGGTCAACGTCAAGATGGATCTGGAGGTACCGCCTTTTCTTAGAGGTATTGCGTTAGGGGAGGTGATGGGAACGGATTTGGTCTGTGTTGAGTGGGTGCAGATAGAACCTGAGCAATTTACACTTCGGCCCAGCGAGGAGGAGACAGTCCAGATTATTTCGAAGCTGCCGAAGGAGGCGCCGACACACGCCTGGTATTACGCGCTTCTGCGTATACGCACCACCTATAAGGATGGTCAGAATGCCGGAGTAAAGACCGCGCCTGTCTGTGTTGGGAATAAGACTGTAGAGACCAAACCTGGGGTACAGCCGGTGAAGGTGACCGTTGGCTTACAGGAAGGGTCGAAGTACATTGTTGTCGGCCGGTTCTGGAACGTTGGAAATATACACCTTACGCCCAAGTGCAGAGCCTCAGTTGCAACGCCTCAAGGAACAGTAAAAGCAGCAGTCGCGCTCAGCGGCGACCCAGGTTTGATGCTACCGCTTGAAATAAGGGATTTCTCGGAAGTTATTGATTTTTCCACGATTGCTGCCGGTTATTATCGACTTATGGTAGCGTTAGAATATGGCCCGAAGGAGCCAGTAGTCGGCCAAATACCCATACAGGTCTCTGTTGAAGGGGGCCAAAAAGTTGTTCAAGTTGTTGGGACGGAGGAATTTGAGAAAATAGGCGTTAAGTGGTGATGTCGGTAAGGAGATTTTTGCTAAAGAATGACGCAGGATTGCCGATACAAGGTGAAAAGGCCATAGGATTGGCGGTTTATGGCGCCAGAAAGGCATATTGACTTATGGCAAGGAAAAATATTAGTAGAGTATTATCGGGCTGTGCGATAGCCCTGTGCATAGTTTTTCTTTGGGCTCAGGATGTCGGCGCCCAGTTTGTACTGAAAAAGGTAACCTATACTATTTCTGGTTCCGTGGGTCTGCCAGGCGTTACCATGAAAGGTCTGGCGGATGGTGCCATTGTTACCGATGAGGCTGGCAATTATAGTGCTAAGGTTGAACATGGCTGGAGCGGGGAAATTACGCCGGTAAAAGAAGGTTACACTTTCGAGCCGGCCAGCCGACCCTATAGTCAAGTTAAGAGCAATCAGGCCAATCAGAATTACGTTGCCACGCCGGTGACCTATACCATCTCCGGCACAGCAGGTACTGCCGGTGCTATAATGGAGGGTTTGCCGGGCAATCCTGTCAGCGATGCAAACGGCTTTTACCGTGCCACCGTTGATTTTGACTGGACCGGGACGGTTATGCCGAGGAAGGAGGGTTACAGGTTTACCCCTGGCAGCCGTCCATATCAGAATGTCCGCCTGAACGAGACAAATCAGAATTTCACTGCGGAAGTGCTCAAGTTTACAATTTCCGGTACGACCGGCGTAGACGGCGTAGTAATGCAGGGTCTGCCGGGCAATCCTGTCACCAGCGGAGCTGGAACTTACAGCGTGCAAGTCGATTGGAATTGGAGCGGCACAGTCACGCCCAAGAAGGAAGGTTATGTCTTTGATCCGCCCAGCAAGCCATATACGCCTACCACAAGCCCCCTGTCCAATGAGAACTACAAAGCCACGCCGCTGACCTATGTTATCTCCGGTACGGTCGGCCAGCCCGGCGTAGTGATGAAGGGTCTGCCGGATAACCCGATTACCGATGACAAAGGCTATTATAAAGCTGTGGTTCAACATAATTGGAGCGGCACAGTTACACCGATGAAGGATGGTTACACTTTTGAGCCGTCCAGCAGGCCCTACACTAAGGTTATCCAAGAGCAGGCTAATCAGGGCTATACGGCTACGGCGATCATATTAACCATCTCCGGTACGACCGGCGTGGAAGGTGTAACAATGAGCGGTCTGCCAAGCGAACCTGTTACCGATGCAAATGGTAACTACACTGCTAAGGTTGCGTACAACTGGAGCGGTACGGTTACGCCGATGAGGGAAGGCTACAGGTTTACGCCTGCTAATATACCTTACGAGCAGCCTGTTACCGTTAACCGGACGAAGCAGGATTATGTTGGGCAGGTGATCACGTTTACAATTTCCGGCACGGCGGGAGTAGGCGGTACTACAATGGAAGGTCTGCCGAATAATCCCGTTACCGGCACGAACGGCAATTACGTTGCTACTGTTCCTTACGGCTGGAAAGGCACGGTTAGACCCAAGAGAGAGGGTTACTCTTTTGATCCGCTCAGCCGGGAATATCCTGCTATTGCCAACGCCCAAACTAATCAGAGCTACACTGCGACATTATTAAAGCGCGTCGTCTCCGGGACAATAAACTCTGACAAGGGACCTATTGAGGCTGTATTGCTCGTAGCAGATAGAGGCGGAGGTCCCGCCACGACCAGCGCTAACGGCGAGTACAAACTATCGGTGGACTATGGCTGGAGCGGTACGGTTAAACCGGCAAAGCAAGGTCACACCTTCAAACCGTCTGAAAGAAAGTATGGTCCAGTTACCGTAGACCAGACGACCCAGGGTTACACCGGGGAACTGATCATGCTTACAATCTCTGGTAAGACCATCCTTGGTGGAATTTCAGTCGAAGGCGTGCGGGTCTCAGCCAGTGATGGCGGAAGCTCCGATGTTACCGATGCTGAAGGTAGATATGAAATCACGGTGCCTTATGGCTGGAGCGGTGCAATTACGCCGGAAAAGGAAGGTTACATTTTTGAGCCACCTAGTAAGACATATACTAACATTATCCAGGACATAAAAGACAATGAGCCTGTTAGTAAGCCTCCTGTAGAGAAACCTCCTGTAGAGAAACCTCCTGTAGAGAAACCTCCTGTAGAAAAGCCGCCTGTAGAAAAGCCGCCTGTGGAAAAACCAACGGTGGAAAAGCCTCCTGGTCAGATACCTACTGTTGGACCTGGGCCGAGCGAGTCTGCGGCTTGGGCCGCCAAGATAGCTGAACTCCAGGCGATGGTAGACGAACTTCTGGCGAAGATCCCCGGACAAAAGGTGCCTGGTCCAAACGTTCCGCCGACCACGGCTGGTCCGAGATTAGTCGTGCAAGGTACCGGCCCGCTGGTCAGCGCGGTCTTTGTGGATACCGACCTGGTTGATGCTTTGAAAGAACTGGCTTCGAAGACGGGTGTTGACATCCACACCGATGGTACGGTCAAGGGCAAGGTCACTCGCCAGATCCCGCAAGTGCCGCTGGCAAGGGCACTGGAAATTCTGCTGCAGGGTACGGGCTACGCGGTGAAGGAGGTGCCGAATTCCTATTTAGTTTATATGCCTATCAGCAATATCTTCGTTGATGAAGAGCTTCGTGGAGCGCTGCAAACCCTCGCCACACAGGCCGGTGTTGTCATTATTCCTGATGAGAGCGTCACGGGGCGCGTGACATGTGCGCTAAAAGAAGTGCCTCTTGATACAGCGCTTGAAATCATTCTGGCTGGTACTGGTTTCGCTGTAAAGAAAACACCGTATTACTATTTAGTCTCGTCGTCTGACCCGGCCAGTCCAGCGTTTGCAGACATCAGCGAAACACGCCGCGTAAAAATGAATTATGTCGGGGCGGACAAAGCAATTACAATGTTGTCAACCGCGTTTCAGAGGTTCGTAAAAGCTGAAACCGAAACCCACACTGTCTGTATTACCGCACCGCTGGCTTTAATAGACCGTATCGTTTCCGACCTGAAAAAGGTCGACCGGCCCGTTCGCCATGTTATGTTAGATGCACGCATTGTGGTGATGGAACGCGGCAACCTGCTGAATCTGGGTATCGAGTGGGGTTGGCCTAAGATCCAGGCTGGACTCTTTGGCGAGTCTGACCTCCATGGCGGCAGACAGTTTGTCGAATCGGCTGGGGCCACAGCGCCAGTTCCGCCTCGCAGCCAATGGCCATGGGGCGTGCAGATGGGCTATAGTTCTGATGGAACGTTCACCAATGCCTTGCTGCTGACATTGAACCTGCTGGCCGAAAATGGCGAGGCAGACATCGTGGCCAGCCCTCAGGTATTGGCTCAGGACGGCAAGAAAGCGATGATCAGCGTGATGAGCGAAGAATACTATATGATGACCGCGCCGCAGACTGTCTATTATTACACACAAGCTGAGCTGCAGAAAGTTGAGGCCGGCACCAATTTAGAGATCACACCCCGCATCGGGGACAATAATGAAGTTTCGCTGGACATTGCTATCGAAGTTAGTGACAGCATTCCACGAGGAAGAGGAAGCGAACTTCCAGTTGTCACTCGACGGCGAGCCACCAACAGTGTACGGATCAAGGATGGCGGTACGGTGGCACTGGCCGGCCTGACGGAAAGTCGCAGACGTTCCAGTGAAAAGCGTGTGCCGGGCCTGGGCGGTCTGCCGGTGATAGGATTTCTGTTTAAGAACACTGATAGCGATAAGTCTACAAGAGAGATCGCCGTGTTCATCACGGCACACCTGATACCGGAGGGACAACAGTCAGCGCTCGAAATTGCTGAGCCGGCTGTGGGAAAACTTTTAGAGGTCAAACCGGGTGAGTCCCGCGAGGCGGGATTCCAGCAGAGCCTTCAAAAGAGCTTAGCGCAGCCGACGCAGCAAGTTCCAAGCGAGGCAGCCGGAGATCAATTTGAAAGGCTTCTCAAAGAGAGCTTGGCTCAGCCGATCAGATAAAAAAACGCCAATCGCAGGGGCGAAGGGTTCCTGCCGAGCGGGGCCAATCGCAAAGCGACAAGTTGTTTGTGATGGGCAATAAGTGATATGCTGGACGAGGGACGAAGGACGAGGGATGAAACAGCAAAATTGCAAATCGGAAACTGCAAACGGTAGATCGGTTGCCAAATATGGTCCACTACTGCTTGTATTTTTGTCTTTTAGCACGGTTAGCTGTACGCAGATTGGCGGGTTAACAAGCAGCATAGGCGATAAGCTTACCGGAAGGTCCACAGGCTTTAAGATCATCGCCCTGAGCAACCAGGACGTAGTTGCACTTGGCGCCGATGACCTTGTGCAGGTAATGCGGCGTGCCGGCTTTTCCGACGAACAGATTCTCAAGCTCGGAACGGAGCTGCGCAACGCACTATTATATTCAGGTGCAGCGCAAGTCAAGCTAAGGGACAAGGTGGAAGCTGTTTTTGCTGTTCATGGTGATTATGTCTTTATCACTACTCGTCTGCGAGGCAGCTTCATCTACGACGTCAAGCGCGGCTGGGTCAAATTAGGCGCCGTTCCACAGGAAGGCTCGTAGCCTTATCTCCGAAATGGAATTAAGAATTTAGAATCGAGCTTTCTCCATTCTCAATTCTAAATTCCAATTCTGCGCAATTTGAAGGCATCCTCGCCGGCATTTATCAGGTATATCAAGGGCTGTGGTCTATCAACGCCTTCGATAAACTTCGGTCGAGCGGCCCAGGGTGTGACGGATAGCACACTGGTTAGATCCATCCAGTGCTGAAGCCTTGCCACCGGCAGGTTCCAGGTCATGTGGAAATGATTTGCCGGCGGATACTGTTTGTATTCGGTCATGCTTGCGTACTTAGGCACAACAAACGTATGCGGCCAAGTCGGCGTAGTCAAGCTGCACATTGCCTGGGCCAGTTTCGGCGGCACCTCGGTTGTGTGAGCTTCGTCCCAGACCACACTGAAAAGTCCACTGGTACTGCTGTAGGCTAATCTGCCGGCAATGCCTTCGATTCCCGCCGGCGTCATGAATGTCACTGAATTACCGCCGCCGGGGAAGTAGGATTCGTCTGCCAGCGGCATGGCGACTCCGTCCATAATCTTTCTAACCGACGCTCCTGGTTCTGCTGCCCAGTCAAAACTCGCTGAACCAGAATTATCGCCGTCGACCAGGCCTTTATTGTACCAGTGTGCCTTTTTATCGAGGTCTTTCACGTCGATTCTGGCTGCCAGTTCTTTGATCTCCCAGGCTTCCCAGACTTTTCTAAAGTCCATAAATAGCGGTGGATTTCCGCCGGATAGGTACGTCATAAACAGCATTGTCAGAAGCCCCTGTACGTCAGCCTCGGTGGCAAAGGGCAGAGGTGCTTTGCGTCCGCTATGGTCGAAGGTGCTGTTGAAGAATGATTCCATCACGTCAGCTACCGGCAGCGGAATACCTCGCGGGTCGCTGCCCCACTCTAATTGGCTCATAAAGCCGCCGCCAACCGCGTTTAGGTCAGCCATTAGGTCACGAGTAATCAGATACATTGCCAGCTCTTGATTGAACCGCTTGCTGTCTGCCTGGTCGCGCAACTGGAGCCTTTTGCCAACGTATCTATTAATCCAGAGTCGTAGTGTCGCCAATTCCTTTTCATTGTAGGCTTTTTTGTTTAGCATGTCGGCCAAAAGCTTCATATCCAGGCGGGTGATCTCCAGGCCAAATGTGTTCCTCGTGGGGATGATGTGAGCCAGAGCGGTTTCCATTCCCATCGAGTCATGGCCGAACATTACGACCCTTCGGCCTCGCAGGGCCACAGCGGTTACAGCCGCATAGCACCAGTCAATGAGGTTTTTAGCGGTCTGCCCGGTCATCGTTGGATTCATTCCGGTATCCGGCCAAGTGCCGACATTTAAGGCAACCATTCGCCCGTATTGGCTGATAGCACCGTTCAGCGCGTGGGCATATACCACGCCGGGCTTGGGGCCGCTATTGCCGCAGGTAATATTTATCGGCGTCTGTCGCGGAAATTGCTGCAGGAGTGAGATGGTAGTGAGTTGCGGAAATGCCCAGGTGTCCGGCACACACACGAGGATATCAACGCCGGCTTTGCGGAATTGTTGAGCGACAATATCTGCTTGTGATTCGCCATCGACTAACACGGTAGAATAAACGACCTGAACCGGCGTTTCATCGGGCAGCACTACTTCGCCGCTTATGCAGTCGGCGGCCATCTTGGCGATGCTCTGACACCGGGTTCGACTGGCCTGGTCGATCCGCGGGTCGCTAGTAGCAAAGACACCGATAACCGTAACCTTCGGCGTTGCCTTTTTGATACCTGGCAAATGAGCTGCTTCGACTTTCTTTGCCATTTCACGCACTCCTTTGTATTGGATTGGAAATTGATTCAGTCGAGCTTAAATGTGGCTATGTCCTCCAACTGTTTTCTTACAAAATCCAAAAATTGTGCTGCGTAGGCGCCGTTTGTGACTTTGTGGTCCACCGAAAGGGTCATACTCATCAGTTTTCGCACGAGGATATTGCCGTCATCCGGCACGCAAGTGTCGGTTATTTTGCCTATGCCCAAAATGCTGCACTGGCCGGGCACAACTATCGGAATGAACGATTCTATTCCGAGTGCGCCGAGGTTGCTGACGGTGATACAGCCGCCCTCTAAATCCGCCGGCGATAGTTTGTTGTTGCGGGCCCTTTCGATTAAGGCCTGACTGTCACGGGTGATTTGCTTAACATCCTTTTTGTTGACGTCCTTGATGATTGGCGCGACCAGACCATCCGGCACAGAAATTGCCAGCCCGACATTGATTCCATCTGCCAGCTTTATAGTGTCACCAACTAACTGTCCCGTCATAACGGGGTATTTTTCCAGCCCTATTGCGACGGCCTTGATAATAAAATCGTTGTAAGAGATTTTCACATCGCTGGTCTCATTGATTTTCGCTCGCAGGCCAACCAAGTCAGTGACATCGGTTCTCACAGTCAGATAGAAACAAGGTATTTCGCGTTTCGACTTGAGCATTCTTTCTGCGGTTATTCGCTGGAGTCTATTTAGAGGTATAGTTTGTCCGAGTTTGACCTCGCCGGCGGCAGCCGGCTCAGCGGCCTTAACCGGCTTTGCGCCGGCGGCATCTTTGACGTCTTGCTCAGTGATCTTACCTGCGGGGCCTGTGCCGGCAACTTTTGCCAGGTCCACGCCGAGCTGCTCGGCTAATTTCTTTGCCCGAGGCGAGGCCATTACTTTACCTGCTGGCTCGTGTCTCGTCGCTCGTGTCTCGTCGCTCGGGGACGGGCGACCAGCGACTGGCGACGGGCCACAGGTTTGACCTGTTTTAAGCGCGTCGATAAAGCTTTGCGGCACTTGTTCGTCCCTTTCGCCCAGAATCAGCACGGGCTCACCTACCGGCAGCGTCTGGCCGACCTCGGCAAGGATGTGCTTGACAAAGCCGTCGGCAGGCGATTCCATCTCCAGCGTAGCCTTATCGGTCTCTATCTCAAAAATTATGTCGCCTTTCTTGACCTGCTGGCCAGCACTAACCTTGCAATCAACGATGGTCCCTTCGTTCATTGTTTCGCCAAGCTGTGGCAATCTTATTTCTCTTGCCATTTTGACCTCATCCACCGATAACTTTTTTAACAGCCTCAACAATTTGTTCGATGCTGGGTATACTTGCATTTTCCAGCGGCTCACTCATTGGCGGCGGCGCATCAACTGCAGCTAAATTGACCGGTGCCGCATCGAGATAATCAAACCCGTGTGAGCCGTCGCTAAACTCGTATTCCATAAATCGGCAGGTTATCTCTCGGCCTGCACCGCAAGTACCGAAACCCTCGCTTACAGTGATCAATCGCCCGGTCTTGCGAACTGAATCGGCTATCGTTTTTATGTCCAGCGGCTTGAGCGTTCGCACATCAATTACTTCTGCATCGATCTCGTACTGATCAGCCAGGATTTTTGCCGCTTGCAGCGAGTACATTGCCATTCTGCTGTAGCTGACTATGGTGGCATCTTGGCCTGGCCTTTTGACATCGGCCACACCGAGCGGGATTATGTAATCGCCCGGCGGGACAGGACCGGCCTGGCCGTATGTTGATTTGTGTTCGATAAAAACAACCGGATTATCACTGCGGATGGCTGCCTTGAGCAGCCCTTTGGCATCGTATGGCGTGGATGGCATCACGACGTACAAACCCGGCGGATGCATCAGCCAGGCCTCCAGTGACTCGGAATGGTGAGCGGCGATGCATCTGCCCACGCCACCCTCGGTTCGCAGTACCATCGGCACCTTCGCCTTGCCGCCGAACATATACCGGTTATAGGCACCAACATGGACGAGCTGATCCATTGCGATGGTAACGAAGTCGATATACATAATCTCGGCAACCGGCCGCATACCACGAAGAGCCGCGCCCACAGCGGCGCCGGCGATAGCCGCCTCCGATATTGCGGTGTCAATGATCCTTTCTTTGCCGAATTCCG
>Ga0315296_10003129_pt1 | contig 13925 bp, 18 predicted proteins | sample YL17G14_18_MG_FD_203921 | JGI IMG/M metagenome (GOLD analysis project Ga0315296, IMG submission 203921) | Sediment microbial communities from Yellowstone Lake, YNP, Wyoming, USA - YL17G14_18 | ecosystem: Environmental > Aquatic > Freshwater > Lake > Sediment | place: USA: Wyoming | collected... | reverse complement strand
AAAGATAACTGAAGAAGAACGTGAAAGACTAGGGGAAACTTATAAGTTCCGCATGATGACTGTGAAGGACGCCATTTCAAAAGACGAATCCGTTGTCGCCTTGCATGAGCTCGAGGCCATGCAGGAAGACCTAGTCAAGCTTTTCAGCGAACGTTTCGACGAGTTGAACTCCAAGATCGGCGAACTGCGTTCAAAGGTGGAAGTGCAGCCCATAAAAGAGATAGCCGTACCGCTCACGAAAGAAGAGCCAACTTTGAGCACTGAGGAAAAAGCAAGGAGAAAAAAGAAGCAGCCTCCTGCAAAGCAGAGCCCGAAAACTGAGGCTGAGAAGAGAATAGAAGAAATCAGGTCTGAAGTGGAAAAGGTTCTGGACAGACTGGGGCAGATGGAACTTGAAACCTAAACAAGATTGGATTGAGACGGCCAAGAAGAACGCTGCCAAAGAGGCAGTTAGAAACGTTAAAGACGGGTCTGTCGTTGGCTTGGGAAGCGGAAGCACGGCTGCCTTTGCCATCGAGGAATTGGGAAACAGAATCAAACGCGAAGGATTGCACGTCTTAGGCGTTCCAACATCCTATCAGGCTTTCATGCTTGCCGTCAAGCACAAGATCCATATAACAACCCTTGAAGAACATACGACACTGGATCTGACGGTAGACGGAGCAGATCAGATAGATGAGAATTTGAATTTGATAAAGGGCATGGGCGGAGCTCTTGCACGCGAAAAGATTGTAGCCTCTGCCTCAAAAAAGCTCATCATAGTAGCTGATGAAAGCAAGAAAGTCAAGGTTCTAGGAGAAAACAACCAGCCAGTTCCGATCGAGGTGTTACCTTTTGCAGCATCGTATGTGATGCGCAAGGTAGGAGATGCCGGCGGAAAACCAGTTCTGAGAGAAGGCGCAAGAAAGGTCGGGCCTGTAATAACTGACAATGGCAACTTCATCATAGACGTAGGTTTCGGACTTATGCGTGAGCCTCTGGAAATAGAGATGAAACTGAAGAAGCTTCCAGGAGTGGTTGAAACAGGGCTTTTCATCGAGATGGCAGACATTGTTTACATGGGAAAACGTTCTGGTGTAGAGAAAAAAGAAAGAAAACATTATTAGCCATGTCTGTTGCAAGCTGGCGGCTGCAAAAACTTATGTAACCTTGTCACATTCGAATCTAGAGGGAGTTCAACAATGAGCCAAGAAGATGCAAAGAGAATCGACAAAGAGTCACTGCCTTGGTATTACAGGGTAATTCTCAAGATTCCGCTGACCGAAATCAGTTTTCTTCAAAGCTCTTTGGGAGGATTTCGCTGGCTAATCTCGGTGCTGGTCTTCTTGGTATTAGAATCCTTCCTCAACCTGTTTTTGCTTGTGTTCCTCCCTTTCCCAATAAATATTGTTTTGGCTGCAATAATTCCATCTGCAGTGTTCATAATGTTCGTCAGAATCAATTTGAGAAGATTCATTACGTGGTGGAATTCGGTATGCGCAGAATTTGGTTTTAAGTGGAATATGGAAAAATCAATGCAAGAATACCTAGCTGCAATTAAGCAAAAAGAAGAGGATAACGCGTAAGCTTTCTAAGAGTTTTTTAGGGTCTTCTGCCATGTTAGGTTGGCAGAAATCGATAGACTTAATTCAAACCTTATAGGACAAAAATATCAACGTCGGAGCCGGGGTAGCCTAGCCTGGTTTGGGCGCCAGACTCATAATCTGGAGAACAAGAAGGGGCAAACGCCCAAGGTCCAGAGGTCGCGGGCTCGAATCCCGCCCCCGGCACCAAGAACTTTCTCTTTTGTAAAAGAGAACCTTTACTAAGAGAAAACATGTTGTTTGGGGTTTGGTTTTGGCTGGTTTGTTGGTTTAGAGCTTGAAGAAGGCTAATTAAAGATTGCAGCAAGTTGGGATTTTGCGCGGAGCTTTGTGTGGTCTCCAGATTTGGGACAGTCCCAGGACGGCCCTCTATACATGGCTGGGACGGTCCTAACAGGAGACTTGTTAGATAGTCGTTTAAGTCCATGTTTGCGTTTTGAACTCTGGATCTTAGTAGTTGGTGGTTTGTGAAATCCTCAAGTGTTCGACGTCAAAAGGTATTTAAAGAGTTATTTTCATAAAAATGAACATATGTTCAAAAAATGAATTTTGTAACTCCTACAAGCTTGAACGTTCTTTACTTCCTATTATCTAACCCTATGGAACAGTTTCATGAAAGAGAGATAGTCAGGCGAACTGGAGTCAGTGTGGGTGCAGTGAATCAAATCTTGCGAAGGTTTCAGAGAGCAGGTTTGGTCGAAAAGGATAGGCGAGGAAAAACTAACTTGTACAGAGCAAATCTAAGGAATCCCGTTGCCAGACAGTTCAAAGTCTTGTTTAATGTATTGGCTCTTAATGACTTAGTTGACAAGATTAAACAGGTTTCAGACAGGATCGTTCTGTTTGGGAGTTGTGCTGAAGGAACAGATGTTAAAGATAGTGATGTAGATTTGTTTGTATTAACATCTGACACTGAGACTGTTAACCGTGAAGTTAGACTCTACGAACAAAAAATAGATAGGAGACTATCGCTGATCACAATTGATTCAAACGGACTTGCGAAAATGAAAATCGGAGATAAGCCCCTCTACGAAAGGATTTCGAGAGGCATAGCTTTATGGGAGCGCGAATGAGCTTCAAATTCAAACAGCTGGTCGAAGAAAGAAGACTCGTCAGAATCAAGCCGGACAGAAAGCTTGTCCTTAAAGAGATTGAAGGAGCTGAATTGGACTTAGAAACGGCAAGAAAGTCTTTACGTGATGGGAATCTCAAATGGGCTACAATTCAGGCTACTACCCAGTTTTTCATGCTACAAGAGCATTACTCTACAGCGCGCGCTCACATTAGCTGACGACTGTTATTGTTGTGGCGTCTCTCGTCGATATCTCAAGTTGATCTCCGAAGCCTTTCTTCACGTAAGCATGCTTTATGATGATTCTGTCGCCTTGCCTCAGGTTGCCCGCTGTTTCTGCGTGTTTTCGCCAAGCTGAAACCCAGACTGTTCCCGTCTCGTCTTTCAGCTCGAAGGAAGCCACTTTCAAAAGCTCCTCCCTCGACGTCTTAACGTTTCTGAGCATGGGTTTCGTAACGATTTCTCCTTCGACATTAACGCGGCTTAGTCCCTCTTTCAAATCGGCTATTCTCTGAACCTCGTCGGCTGACTCAACTACTTCGACGTATGTGACTGAGTCAACATGAACCTCTAAGCCTTCGCCCAATGCCTTTTTGACCTTCGCGTTCACGATCTGTAACTGAACACAGTTCCTCAGCACCTTCTCAAGCTCATCGACCTTCTCATTCCAGACCACAACCGGTATCTCACCCGTTTCATCAGCCAGAACGAACCGCATAACTTTTCCCGAACTTAAGTCTTCTCGCTCAAATGTTGACGCGGAAAACAGGTTCTTGACTGTGCCCGCGATGTTTACTTTCCTGTTCTTGTTATTGGGAGCCAGTTCTCCAATCTTTGTGGCAAACTTGCTGATTGTTGGATAGTCTTCTGCCTGAGCGTCATGGGGATTGATTTCAACTTCGCCCTTCTCGCCTATGTGCAACTCGACTTTTCCAGCGCGGTCTTCTTTTGTGTATGCTCGGGAAAAGCGGACTATCTGCCCAACTTTGAGCTTTCCTGATTCTATTAGGTCTGTCTTGCTATTCCACAATACGATTCGTAAGATGCCGCTTTTGTCTGTGATGAGCAGGCTTGCAAACTTCCCGCTCCTGTTTCCACTGAACATCTTGGGAGCAAACACGGCGACGACCCGACCGACAGCGGAAACATTGTTCAGGCTGGGAATCAAGTCTCCCAGTGAAAGTGTGGGCATGGTGGCCTCGCCGTTCGGAATCTCGCAGCCGAACTCTGCCGCGATAACCTTCAATAGGGTCTCCTCTGAAATAAACCCACCTGTTCTTCTTTTCTCTCTGTCTAACCTTTCCAGAACTTGCTCTCTTGCGATCCTTGGGCAGGCTGCAAGTATTTGTCCAACGATGTCTTCGTTCGTCATTTCAGCTCCAATGTCGGTGAAGATGTGAAATGATTAGTGGTATAAGGTTTATTAAAAGCTCTCAGCGACTTTGGATGTGCAGGGAGCCTCAGCCGCAGATGGATGCAGGCATGCTTTACAGTTTCGGCTTGGCCTTAATCTTCATAGGAACGGTTGTCGTCATAATCGTGGCTCTGCTTCTGTCTCTGTCCAAGGTCAAAGGCAAAGGAGAAAGCAGAGGAGGCGGAGCCATCATAATAGGGCCAATCCCCATAATCTTTGGAACGGATGAAAAATCCGTTGAAACGATCTTGATATTTTCGCTAGTGCTAACGATACTTCTCTTGATAGTGACTGTGGTGTTGCGCTTCGCATCAAAATGAGTGGGAACTTCATGGTGACTTCACAGGAAAACACAGAGGACGCAAACAACGGCTCGAGTGGGTCGCGCAAGATTCTGGTGCTCTTCATAATGGGCATTTTCATCATTTTCCTTGGCGTTGTGGTTTTGATAGTCGCTGCAATGCTGTCGGGAAGCGGTTCCACGAGTTTTGGCGGCTTCATATTCATCGGTCCGATTCCAATAATCGTAGGGGGAGGCCCAGAAGCTCCGTGGCTGATGGCGATGGCTGTTGTTCTTGCGGTTATGGGCATTGTAACGTTTCTGATAATGCGCAGACAAATGGGCAAGCCGAATGTTCAGGGCTGATTTCAGCTTGTCTTTTCTTCTTTTCCGTAGATGACGTACAAGAAAATTAGGACTAGTACGACGAAGGTTGCTACCATTAAGGAGTATTTGAGTAGTTCGAAGTATGCTCCTACGTCCATTCAGGCGGTCTCCTTTTACCCTTTTTATTCCTAGGTTGGAATATTTAAACAGTAGCTTTTTTCCATTCGTTCATCAATGTGTCGTAGAGTTCGTCGTGCTCTTCTATGCTTTCGTACCATGTCAGAGCGTTGGCGATTTTCTGTGCAATTAGGTGGTAGCACAGGTGTACTTCTCTGTCTAGGACGCGGAAGTAGAAGTCATCGCACATGCAGAATTCCGCTTGAGCCATTATCAGGTAGTCCCGCTTTTTTCCGACTACGATCCACACTGTTCTGCCGCTTGGTTTGAAGACGTATTTTTTCACGCGGTTTTCCTTCAGCGCTTCGAAGGCTTTCGTGAACCGCTGACCGAAGATTTCGTAGAGCCTTGTCAGGTTCTTGCCTGTGAGCTTGTCGTCTGTTTTTGCCTGTTTACATATGCTGTTCAGTATGTTGATTTCCGATTTTTCGTCCATGTGTTTTCAGACTTTCCGAAGAAGGCTTATCGACTTTGAAGAAAGGGGTTTGGGTTGTCATTCTATGCTTATCGGTTCGCCTTTCGGCTTCTTTTCATCCCCGGTTTTCGGCAGCTTGACTTCTAGGACGCCGTTCTTGTATGCTGTTTTTGCGTCTTTCACGTTTACTCTCGCGGGCAGTTTGATTTCCTTGTAGTATTTGCGTTGAGGAACGTCAACTGATATCGTCAGTGTGGTTTCTGTTCCGCGCAGTTTTATGTCCTCCTTGTCCACTCCTGGCAGCTCGACTACGATGTGGATTTCGCCGTTGGTTTCGATAATGTCTACAAGAGGTTCACGTTCCTCTTTCACCTTGGGCCCTTCGAGGCTGGGTTTGACGTTTCCGAACTCGCGGATTTCAGGCTTCCCGTCGGGGCCTACTTTTATGCTGTAGCCGTACACGAATGGGCCGAATTCACGTTTGGTTGTGCCGTCTGGAAGTTTGAGTTCTCTGACGTAGTCTTTGGGGACTTTTGAGGTGAAGTCTTTGAATTCTTCTTCCATCATTTTCTCCATTTCGTGGAGCATTTTGTCGACTTCTCCGAAGTCCCAGCTTCTGAAGAATGGTGAGCGTCTCTTTTTGAACCATTCTGGGTAATCGTCGTCTAATGGCATTGTTTCACCTTGTTAAGGTGAAGAATCCTTGTGTCTATAAGTTTTTTGCTGACTACTTCAGCTTAGGGTTTTGAGTTGGTTTAGGGTTCCGAGGAACGTTCCGTCTAGAAGGTAGGTTTCTGCGTTTTCCATGTTGACTGCTTCTGAACGGAGAACTGGGCCGACGATGTCGGTCTTCGGTTGGTCGAGTCTTTTTTCGTTCAGCGGTCTGCCTCCTAGGAAGTCGTTGAAGGAGGGCATTATGAAGAGCTGCGTGGTTCTTGCATTTGTCTTGAAATGTTTTCTGAGTGTTTCTTCGGGGGTCTTTTCAACTTTGATTCTATGTTTCTGCAGCAGGACCTTGGTCAGTGCCGTTGCGTTGCAGTCTGCCTTGACCCAAACTTGCCTCGATATTCTAAACCCTGCGGGGTCGCGAAACGCCACCATCGGGTGCACGTGCCCCATCACGAGCGTCTTGCATCCCAGCAGAGTTGGAGAAGGCCATTGATGCCCGTGGAAAAAGCCAATTTCACCTACGGTTATGCCAGTTGCTGGCTGGATTTTGACGGCTTCGGGCAGAAGTGGTTCGAGGTTTCCGTCGTGGTTGCCGCGGATGACGAATATTTCCTGCACTTGTTTTTTCAGTTCGTTGAAGAAGTCTGGGATGTCGTGCCATTCGCTCATTTGGGCTGTTGCGACGGTGTGTTTTACGTCCCCGAGGACTAGTAGTTTTTGGGGTTGATAATCTGTTATAAGAGCCATTAGCTTCTTCAGGAGCTTGGGGGTTTGGGTTGGGACGTGTATGCCTTTTTCTGCGAGGGCCATTTCCCAGCCGATGTGCAGGTCGGCGATTATCATTGTTCGCGTTTTCTGCGTTTTGAGGAGTGCCGCCGGATGCGGGAAAAGGGGGGTTAACATTTTGGTTCCTTTTCTGGCCTTATCATGTCGAGCAGGATTTTGTGGATTGTTGGGTTTGCGGCTGCGACGAATTCGACTTTCTGTTTTGGGTCTAGTTTGACGTTCAGTGGTTTTCCTTCCGGTGTTGTGATTGTTCCGCCTGCCTCTTGTATTATGAGCCAACCTGCCGCCATGTCTGTGGTGCGCAGTTTTCCGCGGATGTCGATGAAGGCGTCGGTTGTTCCGTCGGCCACGTAGCAGAGTTCAAGTGCGTTGGCTCCGAGGTGGCGTATGTGCTTCGTCCTTTCTATAATGCTCATCAGCCGGGGGATTAGTTTTTGGATTTTGAAGGTGTTTATGTCCATGCCGATTACGGCTTCTTCCAGCGACGTGTTCTGTGAGGGCGTCATTTTTTTGTTGTCGCGGCGGGCTCCTTTTCCTTTTTCTGCAGTGTAGGTTCTGTTGTGGAACAGGTCTGTCACGAGCGCTGTGTGGACAGTGTTCAGATCGGGTTTTGTGGAGACGGCGATTGAGGTTGCGTAGAAAGGTATGCCTCTTGTGAGGTTTGTTGTTCCGTCTATCGGGTCGGTTGTCACGTAGGTTTCGTGTGGGTTTTTGCCGTGTTCTCTTATTCCTGATTCTTCGCTTATGAGAGTGAAGGAAACGCCGTGTTTTTCCAGTGTGCTGGTTATGGCGTTTTCGGCGGCGAGGTCTATTTGTTTCATCGGGTCGCCGCCTGCGCCTATGCCTAGGGTTGGCTGTGGTTGTTTCAGGGTGTTCAGGAGCGGGGCGATTCGGGTTTGTAGAGTGTTTTTGCATTCGGTGAGAATTTGCAGCCAGGGAGTTTGTGGGGTCATTGCGGGTTTTCCTCTTTGTTCTGTACTAGTGTTTTTGTTGTTTGATAAATGCTATGCTGAAAAGGCAGGCTGTTCGGAGGGTTGGGGTTGGTGCTGGTATAAGGTGTTTTGGTCTATTATTGTGAGGGTTGGTTGGGGTTTTCGGGTGAATATCATTGGTCTTGCGAGGATTTCGGCTGTTCGTGCGAGTTCTTTGATGGTGGTGACGTTTATTATTGTGGTTTCGGGTGTTGTTTTCGGCGGTTCTTGGGCTTCGATGATGAGGTCTTTATAAGGGGCTATGATTTTTTCGAATGGCGGTTTTTCGGCTGGTGATTTGGTTTTTCGGTAGAAGAATGCGGAGAAGAATACGCCGGCTACTTTGCCTAACCGTATTCTATCAGTTTCCGAGCAAATATAAACACTCATGAAACAATAATCTAGACGAAAAGACCATAAGACAAGTAGTACCTATCCAAAACTAGACCAATGGTCTAGCCTAAACGTCCGCATCACTATATAAGCAACATAAGCAGCATTCACAGACGAGTAATAACCGAGCCAGCGAAGGGAAGGCACGCAGACATTGTCCACGAAACTTGAAAAACTCCTGAACATTTTAAGCGACAACGTGTGGCACAACGCCGACCAAATCGCCTCAGCCCTCGAAGTCCCGCAGGACAAGCTCCAACAGATAATCGCGTTCCTAGCACAGTCAGACCTGATACAGCACAACGCCGCCACAAACCAAATAAAAATAAACCAAGACTGGAAACCCCTTCTCGTAGACCAAAAAGAAACACAGCCCGAAGCCACCGCCCTCGGCACAATAATAATCCCGCCACAGCAAACACTCGTAATCCAATGCACACGCATAACAAACCTCACAGACGCAAGCCTCGAACTGGAAATCCGCATGAACAACAGAATCCGCGAAATAGTCATAAACAAAGTCAAATAGGCAAAGAAAGCCGCTCCTTCTCCGAACCCAAAATTCAATCTATATATAGGGGGTTTATTTTCCTCAGAGACCAGCTCTCCGCGCGATCTTCACCCATTGCGGAAACCTGTACTCTTTCTACCATGTGTTATTTACGGGTAAAATCTTCGTATCGTTCTTGGGAACGGTATAGAGTCTATTATGTTTTCCAAGTCAAGCATCCAAGTCAGCAGCCTTTCTAGGCCCATGCCGAAACCGACGTGTGGAACTGTTCCATACCGTCGAAGGTCAAGGTACCAGTCGTAGTCTTTCTCGCTCAAGCCCATTTCTCTGATTCGCTTGATCAGCACATCCTTATCGTCTTCCCTGGCACCGCCAGTTGAGATTTCACCTATCCTGGGGACAAGCATGTCAGCAGACATAGCCACTTCTGGGTGATCCCTGTACGTCTTGCAGTAAAACGCCTTTATCGCCGTTGGATAGTCATAAACAAAGAACGGTTTACCAAACTCGTCAGCCAAAGCCTTTTCGTCGTCGTAGCCAAAGTCTTCGCCCCATTTTCTCTCAATGCCCTTAGCCTTCAGTCTTTCAACGGCTTCGGTATAGGTTATCTTCGGAAACGGCGTCTCAACTGAAGCCACTTTCGAAGTGTCTGCTCCCAACTCTTCAAACTCTTTCCCGCACTTCTCTGCAGCTCTCTTGCAAACATGAGCCAATAGCTCTTCTTCAAACTGCATCAGATCATTCATGTCGGCAAAAGGCCACTCGCCCTCAATGTGCCAATACTCGGTTAAATGTCTGATTGTTCGACTCTTCTCAGCGCGGAAAGACGGAGCAATACAGTAGACCTTCTCCAGCGAATAGATCAGAATCTCGAGATAGAGCTGAGAACTCTGTGTCAAGTACAGATTCTGGTCAAAATATTTCAAACCGAAAAGCGTGGAACCGCCCTCAACTGCAGCCGAGATAAACATGGGTGGAGAAACCTCCACGAAACCTTGGTCCTTGAAGAATTCACGCGTGAACTCCAATACATCGGCTCGCACCTTCATAACCAAATTCATTCTTCGACTGCGAAGCCACAGGTGACGAATGTCACGCAAAAACTCCTCACTCTTATCCTTGCTGATCGGAAAAACATCAGCCAAGCCGATGACCGAAAGCTTTTCAGCCGAAACTTCATACTCGCCGGGGGCGCGCTGGTCCTTCTTTACCGTGCCTTCAATTGTAAGCGAAGACTCAATCGTGATTTTTTCGGCTTCGCTCCACGCTGGGCTGTCAGCCTTTACAGTGCACTGAATCACGCCGGTTGAGTCGCGCACGACGAGAAAAATGGTTTGCTTTCCTTCCCTCTTGCGATAAACCCAGCCTCTGATCGCAACACTCTTATCCTCATATTTCCCGTCTAGGATGCTCTGGATCGGCACAAAGCGCATGCGTCTCAGCCTTTCATTCCATTATTACCTACAATGCTAAAAGCCTATCCTTTTTCGAGCTTTAAACCTCTTTGGCGCCAGATTCAAAATTTCGAAAACACAAGCAGAGATTGGCACGGGGTCAACAGCCAGTGGGACAAAAGGACGCTGTCGCCCACCATAGGAATAAACCTACCTATAAGCTGCAAGCCCGAGGCGTTCGACATTCACCATGGCGACACATAATTCTTAAATCTACGGCGTCTGAAATATCAAACGAATAGTAATGCAATGCCTTGCCGAAAACGAGTACAAACTGAGAACCCTCAAACGGTCAACAATCGCAATAGCTACCGTAGTCCTCGTGGAAGTCATTTTGGGCCTTGTCGTAAACAGTCTAGCTATAGTAAGCGATGGGTTGCACGCACTGCTTGATGCCCTGACAACTTTTGCACTTTTCATCGCGACTCAAGCCTCGCTGAAACCGCCTGATGAGGAGCACATGTACGGCCATGAGAAATTCGAATCAATAGGCGGACTAATAGGCGGCATTGCGCTCATTGGCGTGGCACTGCTGATAATGTACGAAGCAATCCTGAAGATATTGGAGGGCAAATCCATAAATCCAGGGCTAGAGTTAGTCGGTTTCGCTGCAATCGGCTACACCTTCTGCATTGACTTCTTCAGAGTCGGATCATTCCTGAAAGCCAGAAAGAGCGAAAGCTCAACTATGAAAGCAGGGTTTTTCCATGCAGTCGCAGACTTAAGCTCAACCGTCATCGCGCTTCTGGGATTCGGACTTGCAACTCTTGGGTTCCCCTATGGAGACTCATTAGCCTCTATGATCCTGAGCGTGTTGCTAACCTATATGAGTATCAAGCTAGTTTGGAGCAGCGGGATGGAACTCAGCGACGCCACATCAAAAGATGTGGCAAGCAAGGTCAGAAACGAAATACTGAATACAAAGGGAGTTCGCAGCTGCGAAGACTTGAAAATCAGGCGGGCGGGAAACAAAACGTTTGTGCGGGCCACGGTTCAAGTTCCAGATTACTTAGGTCTCGAAGAAGCCCACGACTTGACTTCGAAAATAGAATCAAACCTGATAAAATCCTTAGGAAATGTTGATGTCACAATTCACATAGAACCGTGCGAAACAGAAATGCCTACGGAGAAACTGGTAGAGAAGCTGGCAATAGAGACCCTAGGGGTGAAAGGAGTTCATGGAATTGACGCTTCGTACGCTGATGGCAAGTTGTACATCACTTTGCACATCTACGTGAACCCAAAGCTCACAGTTGAAGAAGCCGACGACATGGCTGACAACATCGAAAGCAAAATACAGGAAAGAGTAAGAGACGTTGAAAACGTGACGGTTCACATCGAACCCTACAGCGCCAGAAAACGTAGAGGCTCAATGGTCAACGAAGATGAAATAAGCAGAATCATCCACGAAGCAGCCGGATCAAGCGGAGTCTTTCGTATCAAAAGAATTGTCACCTATGTGGCGGACAACAAACGTTACATAAACATAGACTGCAGGTTCACGAAACAGACCTCAGTAGAAGACGCACATAAGATCGCCTCAGACATCGAGGAGAAAGTGAGAACACGCTTTGCGGAAACAATAGTCACAGTTCACACAGAATAGAAATGACCGAAACTTTTCAAGGTGTTGAAAACTGCTTAAAGTGTTAAAACTAGAAGAATGGATTCTGAAAGCAAGAAAACTGGCAGAAACCAAAATCGCCAAGGGCAAAAGCGCCGATGAATCCGTAGAGATCGCAGAGACAGACGGCTTCAGAATCTACGCTGTAGCCGGAAAAACCCTCAAGGAACCCTCATCGAATTCGTTTCACGAAAATCCGAGAGACGTCTTCATGCTAATACTCGAGGGAGAAGTAGAATTCACCTTCGAGAACGGCAGGAAAACGACAGTAAAGTCTGCAGAATGCTTTGTGCTGCCGAAACACTTGATGCATCGCTGCATCTTCAAAAAGATGACCGTGGGCATCGAAGGAGTCTACGAAAAAGGTCTCTAGCTCAGCGCAGAGCCTCAGGCTACAACGTGTTTTTTGATTTCGTCAGCGACGTCCTCTACTGATTTGTCTGCTTCTATGATTATCCAGTTGCTTGTCAATGCCAACGAAAGCGCCTTACGCCTCATCCGCACCAGCTCTTCCAAGCTCTCAAATCTTTCACGAGTTCCACGCGCGGCTTGTATTCTTCTGAAGGCTTCGTCCGGACTCACGTCCAGGAAAAACATGAGATTTGACGTTGGAACGGTGCTGGCGAAGAAGTCGTAGGCAATCTTGTCAAGCGGCGACGGCAGATAAGCAGTCCCCATCAAGTAACGCACAAAGGCTACATAACCATGTTTTCGCCACGAATAGATAAGGATGGAGCGGAGAACGTCGACCATGTAAAACAGTGCGGACGCAAAATGCGCGCTCTTCCCTTTCACATATAGGAATTGTTTGGCTTTGACGCCGAAAAAGTTGTCGTCTGAAGGATGAATCCGCAGGAGCACAGTCTTTCTTCTGTCTCTGAGAAAAGTGCAAAGTCTAAGGGCTTGAGTGTCTTTACCCGAAGCATCTAACCCGTCAATCACTACGAAAACCAATTAGTCAAAAACCCCGCCGAACAGCAGAAAGGTCAAGACGCTGAAGGCAGGTACAGTCAAGTTGTCGAAACCCATGGGCGAAAGACCTTCAACCAAGGTGCCTACCACACAAGCTGCAAGCGCACGTAGAATCTTTCCAAAAATGGAGAAAGGATACAAAGTGGAGAAGAAAAGCAGGCTGAGCGTAAAACTGGGGAAGCTCGCAAGAAACATCGCTGCTGAATCTTCCAAGCTTTTGACTGCAACAACCTTGTAACGTCTTCTCCCAAACCGCTCACCTACCAAGGAAGCCGCACTGTCACCATAAGCCATAGGCAAGATGCCCGCCGCAATAACATACGATTTAGAGGCGAAGAACAATGCCAAGACGGTGTAAGATGTGGCGTAAAAGACAAGTCCCAAGGGATGCCCCTCCTCAGAAATCTCTGAAAGACCCTTCGCCATCTTACTAACGCTTCTAAGCGACGTGTACGGAGAAGCAAGAAAAGTAACCACTATGAAGGGAGCCGCAACGAGAACTGGATAGCTGTTCGACGTAAAAAAGGGAATGACAAACTGGAGATTTCCAATCATTGCATGCAAAAACTTGCGAGAAGCCTTCCTGGAAATATGTAGGAGTTGATCCAATTTGCCAGAGACAAAAATTACGATCACAATGTAAACGTAACAAAGAAGCACCAAGAGAACGTTGACAAGAATTTGTCGAACATCAGTTCACCTTAGAGCGCCAACAACAAATGCCAGCAAACCAATGATGAACCACAAGAGAACCATTTTCTTCACTTTCCTGGCATTCCCTCCCGAATAGTCTCGCACAAGCGCAATCGAAGACGCTACTAGTCCGATGTCGGTTATGGCCACCAAAGGAATGAACCAGAAAGATACAGGGCTAAGAAACAAGGGCGTTGGACTCAGCAGCACAGAGGAAAGATAGAACACCGCAGCTGCAACTGCTGCCCTTTTCTCGCCGTATCGCACTGCCAACGTCTTCACATTCTTTGTCTTGTCTCCTCTCACGTCAACGATTCCCTTTGTTACTTCTCTGCCTGTGTTTGATAGAAAAGCAATAAGAGCAAAAATCAGAACGGCCAGCCTAACCTCATTGAGAATGGCAACGCTTCCATAAACGAACGGTACTGCAACGCATGCGCTTACGAGAAAGTTGCCAGGCAGACCGCTTCGTTTTCCAACAGTGGTGTAAGTCACAAAAAGTAACCACGCGATTACGGCTGTCAAAAGACAGAAAATGCTCGTTAAGTATGCTGTTGAAAAGCCTATCGCGGTGAGAACAGAGG
>Ga0315296_10003128_pt1 | contig 13925 bp, 17 predicted proteins | sample YL17G14_18_MG_FD_203921 | JGI IMG/M metagenome (GOLD analysis project Ga0315296, IMG submission 203921) | Sediment microbial communities from Yellowstone Lake, YNP, Wyoming, USA - YL17G14_18 | ecosystem: Environmental > Aquatic > Freshwater > Lake > Sediment | place: USA: Wyoming | collected... | reverse complement strand
CTGTCAAAATCAAAATATTAAAACCGAAAAAAGATTCAGAAAAAATATCCAGAAAAAATCCGCCCAAAAAAGCAGAAAAAAAACCGGAGTTATTCTCTGGTTTTTCCAAAAAACTAATGAGAATTACAGAAATTAAAATGAGATTTGGACTCCAACCCACCCACCACCCTAAAATGTTAAAATGAAGCAAAAAACTGGTCTGAAGTAAAACCAAGATATAAAAAAATAAGATTAATAATAAAAACTTTTTCACAAATTTTTATTTAATGTTTTATAATAAATACAAAATCTAATTTTGGGATATCAAGGGCTGGTTTTATTTCTGCCTGCTGGAAGGGTTCGATGTCACTTTTTTTTATTTTGCCAATTTCTCCTACTAAAATCCCTTCCGGAAAGATTCCTCCCATTGCCGAAGTAACCAAAATATCTCCTTCTTTTAACTCTTTTTCCTGAGGAACAAGGTCAAAAGAAATTTGAAAATTTCCTTTCCCTTTAACCACGCCGTAAACCCCGTTAGAAATCTCATTTCTAACGGGGTAAATTTCGGCCTGCCCTGCACCGAACTCGTTCTGGTGCGGGGTGTCTGAGATATGGGCATCAAAAGAGCTTTCTTTATTGGAAATTAAGATAACTTTTGAAAAATCTTCATAAACCTCGCCGATTTTCCCTACCAAGGTTTTTGATGGGGTAATAACTGTCAGCCCCTCATCGATTCCGTCTTTTAAGCCTTTATCAATTATTAAAGAATCTTGAGAAATATCTTTCCCAATAATTTGAGAAATTATTAATTTAAAATCTTTTTCTAAACCAATATTTAGGGACTCTCTTAATGCTTCGTTTTCTTTTTTTAATTCTTTGACTCTGGTAATTTCGGCTAATAATTGTTGATTTAAACTTTTTAATTCCTCATTTTCTTTTCTTAAATTTTTAATTTCTTTGATTGTCTCAAAAAAATCTGATGCCTTAATTCCTGATTTCCAAAGGAATTTCTGAAATGGTGAGGAAATTAAATAAAAGAAATTTTTAATATTTTTTGGGGAATTAGTTAAATTTAAAACAACGAAAATTACAACTAATAAAAATATGGTTATTCCAATTTTTAATTTAGAGTTTCTCATAATTTCATTTTAACTATTTTTTCAAAAAAAATAAAACCCTGATAAATGGCGGTAATACCGAGCCCGCCCCCACACCAATTACCACCTTTAAGTCACACTTCTGTGGCGACTACCTACTTTCGCAGGTAAAACCTACTATCATCGGCCTTGGAATATTTCACTACTGAGTTCGGAATGGGATCAGGTGGAACAACTCCAGTATAATCGCCACAGAAATGTACAATTGGTGTGGGGGGATCGGGTGGAATAACCTCGGTATTACCGCCAACTATCAGGGTTCTACTTTTACGATTATTAATTGCTAGCCAAGATTTAAAATGATTTATTAGTACTGCTCGGCTCAATGGATTTCTCCACTTACACCTGCAGCCTATCAACCTCATAATCTCTGAGGAATCTATGAGTCTTAATCTTGGGGTTTGTTTCGCACTTAGATGCTTTCAGCGCTTATCAATTCCCGACGTAGCTACCCAGCAATGCTCTTGGCAGAACAGCTGGTAGACCAGAGGTCAGTTCATTCCGGTCCTCTCGTACTAGGAACGACTCCCCTCAAGACTCGACGCCTGCGGTAGATAGGGACCAACCTGTCTCACGCATATTTACCCGCTTAAATTTCTTTGAAATTTTGGTGGGTTTCTCACTTATTACTAAGTGTATGGACTATACCACCCTCCTCCTTTCTAATAAGAGGAGGCCGACGTGTTATAGAAGGTTAACTTCTATCCCCGAGCACATAACGCTTTATGTGCTTCGGAAGTCTCTACGGGCCCCGCCTTTTTAATAAAAGACGGTGTTCCCTCGGTATTATCCACTAAATTACAGGTTAAAATTTAATGGATTTCACCGATATGAGTCGATTTTTCATCTCAATGTTACCATTGAGAGCCGCCAAACTCGCTAACAGCAACGAGTAATTGACTGACGGTCTGAACCCAGCTCACGTTCCGCTTTAATGGGCGAACAGCCCAACCCTTGGGAGCTTCTCCACCCCCAGGATGCGAAGAGCCGACATCGAGGTGCCGAACAGGGCCGTAGATGTGAACTCGCGGGCCCTACTAGCCTGTTATCCCCGGGGTAACTTTTGGCTGATGATCCTCCCCCTTTCTACAAAGAAGGGTCGGTTCACTAAGTTCGAGTTTCCTCTCTGCGCCAAATATCCTTGTTGCAGTCAAGCCGGCTTTTCCCTTTACAGGACCACTCCGATTTCCATCCGGAGTTAGCCGACCTTTAAACGCCTCCATTACCTTTTAGGCAATTTTGTTAATCTTAAAACTTTAGGAATTTTGTATCTCATCGAAGAAATTACATAGGGTTTAATCAGCGCAATAAACTTTTCTCCTGATTTTCCGCCTAAGTAAATTTGTTTTTTAGTCTTCTGATTCCTTGTTTGATCTCTTGTCGTACTCTTAATTCCAAATTTATTTCTCAACATTTTCTGGAGTTTCTTTATTTCATTCTTTTTAAATCCCTGAGTATTGAGAAATACGCCTTTATGTCTTGTAGATTTGATAGATCCATCATCCATAAACCAAATCGCTAATCCTAAAGAAGTAATATTTTTCTCTAAATCATTCGGTATAATTTTCTTTCTTTTTCTGTAAAACTTTTCTTGAAGTTCTCCTAACAATCTATGGCCATAAGTAATAAATCCATAATTCTGGTAAATCTTATTCCAGACTTCTTTCCTCTTTACTTTTGGTTTACTCCTTACCCAATTTCTGAATTCTCTATAAAGCCAATCTACATAATCTTTCTGTTTATAGCTGTGTTCTACTTTCAACCTTCCTAATGTTGGAGTATATAACTTTTCCAAATGACCATCTCCTAAAATCAATCCAATCAATATTTCTTTTTGCCTCTTGCTTAAAAAAAGCTTGTTTTTGTATTTCTCGATTTCTTTACTCCTCATAAATTTAAGAGTTTTAAGTTTCGGGTTAGTTAGTGGGCACGGAGACTAACCTTACCGAATCTTTAGGTCGCCCTAAAGTTCAGACTGTATCACTACCCCTCTCCTCTGGAGGAGGGGGGACTCGACGTACAGTCGTTGAGGGTATCACTTAAAAAGTGATTTCCCTGCTGATTATCTGGTTTCACTTGTTGGATTACTCCTTAAGTACTCCAGATGTCCCAGCATATTAGTCGAGTTTGCATTTGAAATTACTCTCAAATGGCCCCATAAAATTAAGGCAAGTGCCCCACTTAAACTGACCAGGTGACACTGTCACCCCCACACCAATCTCGGCAATGACCTTTTCTTGTCATTGTCTAAAGGCGAAGCCGACATTCGTCTTCGTACTTTGTAAAAAAATTAACCATTGTAAAGATTGGTGTGGGGGGTTAGAAATTTAAACTTCAAAGATGGGTGTTTCATTGGCGGCTCCATCCCAACCGAAGTCGGAACTTCAAAGCCTACCCACTACGCTACGCATCAAAGTTCAAAATTCAATATCACCCTACAGTAAAGCTCCCGGGGTCTTTCCGTCTAGCCGCAGGAAACCGGCATCTTTACCGGTGTTGCATTTTCACCGGGCTCCTCGTTGAGACAGTCCCCTAGTCGTTAGACCTTTCATGCGGGCCGTAACTTACACGGCAAGGGGTTACGCTACTTTAACACGGTCAGAGTTACCGCGGACGTTCACTGGCGCTTAGAGCAGTCAGTCTTTATCTTTCGACAAAGACCGCCGCTTTTAACGTTCCAGCACTGGTCAGGCCTCAGCCCCTATACATCTTCTTACGAATTAGCAGGGACCTGTGTTTTTGGTAAACAGTCGCCAGGGGTACTTTTGTTGCACCCCGCCCTCTATGCCCGTTGTCATTTTTTTCTCACTATGAATTTTAATAGTAGATAATTCAAAACAATTTAATTTATGACCACGAGCTTAGAGGGCGGGGAAGGCATATTGCGAACTTACGCCTGCTTTTTTGCCGAGTTCCTTAACGAGGTTTCACCCGTTCACCTTAGCACACTTATGCTCGCCTACCTGTGTCGGTTTGCGGTACGAACCCAGCCCTTTTAACTCTTGGAAATTTTTCTAGGCAATCTGATATCTGGGACTCCCACCGAAGCGGGATCGGAAATCCAATAATCCTCCCAGATACTTTGATTGCGTCATTTCCTTGATAAAAAGCTGGGGGGCCGGAATATTAACCGGCTGTCCATCAGCTACCCCTTTCGGGTTTGCCTTAGGTTCGCCTAACCCTTGGTTGATCGCCATTGCCAAGGAAACCTCAGGCTTTCGGTGTCGCGTGATTTCAACGTGATTGTGGTTACTCATGCCAACATTCTCACTCCCTATCGCTCCATCCCGACTCGCGTCGTAGACTTCACAGCAATAGGGACGCTCCCCTACCTCAAGCACATAAAAAATTATGTGCTCAATCTTATCTTCGGTACTAAACTTTAGTCCCGTAAATTTTCGGCGCAAGACCTCTTAGCTAGTAAGCTGTTACGCACTTTTTTAAGGATAGCTGCTTCTAAGCTCACCTTCTAGCTATCAAAGAAATCTTACTTCCTTTAAAACACTTAGTTTAGATTTAGGGACCTTAGATAAAGATCTGGGCTTTTTCCCTTTAGAGCTTGGACCTTAGCGCCCAAGTTCTTACTCCCCCGCGATATTTCTTCAGTATTCGGAGTTTGGTAAGAATATCTGAGTTTCCCCACGGTATTCTTTCCAGTGCTCTACCTCTGAAGTATCTTTTGCGGGAGGCTAGCCCTAAAGCTATTTCGGGGAGAACCAGCTATTCCCAAGCTCGATTAGCTTTTCACTTCTTGCCACAGCTCATCCCAGAGTATTGCACGGCTCACGGGTTCGGGCCTCCGGCCGACTTTCGTCGGCCTTCACCCTGGCCATGGCAAGCTCGCTTGGCTTCGGGTCTCTCCCACCTAATTTTTACTTTCATTATTGAAAGTAATCTGCGCTATTAACACTTGGTTTCCCTTTGTCTCCAGGCCAGAAGCCCTTAGACGAATTAGGAAGGAGAACTCGTTGGCTCATTCTTCAATAGGCACCCCGTCACCAAGCACATAACAAGTTATGTGCTCGGCTCCGAGTCCTTGTAGGCAAAATGGTTTCAGGTTCTATTTCACCGCCCTCAACGGGCTACTTTTCACCTTTCCCTCACGGTACTGGTTCACTATCGGTGAGGTTGAGTATTTAGCCTTGGCGATATAGTTTCGCCTGCTTCCCACAGGATTTTCATTTCCCATGGTACTTAAGAAAAATATCAAGGAGCATAAAGTGATTTTCACCTACTGGACTATTACCATCTTTGGTTGCCCTTTCCAGGGTCATTCAGTTAATCAAACTTTACCTAAATGTTCTCCCTCAAGAACCTTTCTTTTACCCACCTAAATTTCAAAAATTTTGGCGGGCAAGGAAGAAAGACTCCCGAAGATATTTCCTTGCAACCTCAAGCACATAATAAATTATGTGCTCGATTTGGGCTATTTCCCTGTTCGCTCGCCGCTAATAAGGGAATAACAATTGTTTTCTTTTCCTCCGCTTACTGAGATGTTTCACTTCAGCGGGTTCGCTTCCAGCACTAATTTTAACTCTTGGAGCCGGTGATTTAGGGCTTATTTTTTATCTTTTTAAGTTTCTGCGGTCTTATTACTTACGACCGACCACTCACATAAAATAAATATGCGAGAGAAACCGCAAGAATGGGGGTCCTTCGCCATCCCTAAGCCCCCAATCGTTTTAAATCACCGGCATGATTATTTTTTTATCTATTCAAAAGAGCTAAAATTAGTGCTGGATAATCGCGTTTTACGCGACTGGGTTTCCCCATTCGGAAATCCCCGGATCAAAGGTTGGTAGCCACCTCCCCGAGGCTTATCGCAAGCACCCTACGTCCTTCGTCGCCTCAACCTCCCAAGGCATCCACCATCTGCCCATAAAATTTACTTGGCTACCCAGCTAAGCTGGATTAAACCAAGTTTAACTTGGCTAGCAATTAATAACCATCATCCTTCGCCCTCGTTTATACTCGGGCTTCGGCCTATGCCGACTGAAGTCGGCTTCGGCCGACGAAGGTCGGACGACAAGCTAATTTATCAATCCAACGCGAATTCTTACAGATAGAATAGCGAAGGATGATGTCGTCCGTAGCTTTAGCGAAGGATGACAAATTCTCTATTCACTTTTCAAGGTTCTTTCCTACCTCTTTCCTATCTTTGTCCTATCGGTTTTGGTTTATCTCTAATCAAAAACCGCTTCTCAGAAGCGGCTTTCTGAAGACATAAAAAGTCCCAGAATATGTTAACCGCTTTCTTTACCCTCACCACCCATGTATAGGCGTGAGGGTTTATTCAAAATGGTATTAATTTTTCTCATATCTTTACTTTATTTAATAATTTTAGCAAATCAAAAAATTCTGTCAAGCCCTTGACTGTGAATTTCTAAATTTCTCCGAAATACGAAATTTCGTAGGGATTACTCCTTAAATTTCTTTTTTAGATTCTCTAAAATTCCACCTGCTACTTCTTTTCCACCTAAACCAAAAGCAATACCACCAGCCAGAGCAATCATAGCAACCAGGCCGGTAAATAAAGTCAGGATAAGTTGAGTGGCTATCTTTAACTGTATCAAAATAGCCAAAATCGCAAAAATCCAGATTGACCATTTCGCAATTATTCCTACTATTTGCCCATATCCTACTTTTACTCCCTCTACTGCTGCCCTAACAATTTTTTCTACAAACTCGGCAATAATTACTGCCACCACAAAGATTAATACGGCAACGATAACATTGGGCAAATATTTTAAGACATTATTAAGAAAATCGGCAAATTGAACCAATCCTAAAATTTCTACGGCCGCTAACAAAAAGACAATCACTAAAATCCATTTGATAATTGCTCCAATAAATTCTGAGGCATCAACTTTAAATTCGGCTTTTTCCAAAGCTTCTTTCCAGACCCCCTTTTCGAAAAGTCGATTAAATTTTAATCTTTTTAAAATTTCGGCTATCAACTTTCCTATTCCAATACTTATGAACCAACCAATCAAAAATACTATAATTGCCCCGATAAGTTTAGGAATAAAAACCAAAAATCCATGCCAAAGACTCTGCAGAGATTGAAAGGTAATAGTATACCAATCTGTAACCATAAATTTTCTTTTAATTCTTAATAGTTATGAACTCGACCTTTTCTTAGAGATTACTCTATTATAGCAGAAATCAAACAAAAAAAGTTCCCCCTGTGGAAAACTTTTTTTATAGTGGACTATTCTTAAATTAGCTCGAACCCTCCTTCGTTAAAACTACGGACGGGCACAGCATTTTTCGCCGCCGCAGGCGGGGGAAAAGCCCCTTATTTCCTAATTTTACAATAGAACGTGTAATCTCTGGCTTGAAAAAAATTGACAGAAAATTCAATAGCGATTTTGGGATTAAAGTATTGACAGGAAAAAATGTCTAAATAAATGTTATTAGTTTGATTGACAAAGTGGCCCGAAATTAAAGAAGTTTCAATCAACTGCGTCATTGAAAATCCGCTCACTCTCGGGTCATAGCCAAAATTAACCACCACGCATTCGCCGAATCTTTTCACTTTTAACATATCACACAACTTAAAAACAAATTCTTTAATCTTTTCTGTGCTTCTTATATATTCTGGATTACAATTATGCAGATTTATTCCCACTATAAGTCCCCAACCCTGTTTTTCGTTATATTCTTTTTTTAATTTTTCTTCATCAAAATTTTCTAAATTATTTCCTTCATCCATTGAAATAAATAATTAATGATTAGTAATTATTTTTGGTGGTGTCTATTAGACAAAGTTAGAACTTATTATGAGCAAAATCCCGATGCTGACTGACCCCCGACTATATACATTTTCGCACCAAACTTTCATATACATTTTGGTGGCTCGGGGGCAGGCTTCTGCCTGCCCCCTCGCCCTTAATTTATTCGGGAAAACAGGCGATTTTACAATTTTTAACTTGTTAAAAATTCCGGTTGACTTTATCCTTAATTTGACTTATCATTGAAATAGTAGAAAAGGAATACCTTGATATTATAATTCTACTACTATAATAACAGATATGTCAAGTATTGCAAAAAATTTAAGAAAATTCAGAGAAACTAAAAGACTATCTCAAGAACGGCTGGCTCGATTGGCAGATGTTGCCAATAATACAATCGTTAAAATTGAGGCAGGTAAAAACAAAAACCCAACACTTACTACCCTTAAAAAAATAGCAAAAGTGCTCAAGGTAAGCGTTGACGATTTAATAAAGTAGTCATTATGAAAAAAATAATAAAATCCAATACAACATTAGACGAACCGCTAGAAAAACGCGAGCTTGCAAAAACTATTTCTGAAAAAGAAAAAAGACTTAATGAGCTTATTGACAAGGTAGAACAGCTCAAAATTGATCTAACTATTGTTAAGCAGGAGTATGAGGTAAAAGTCGGGCGGCTTTATTTGAAGTTAGATGAAGTTGATTTAGAAATTTTGAAATTCAAAAAGATTGAAGATTTGATTAGTAAAGGGTTTTCTTTTGAAGAAGCACAGAAAATTGTGGAAGAAACCCTAAAAAAGAGACGCGAACAAATAGAAAAAGAATATAAAAAGCTTGACGAAGAAGAAAAAGACATCGAAAGCCGTAAATATATTTCCGAAGAAGAAAAAGAGGAATTAAAAAAATTATATTTCAAACTCGCACATAAATTTCATCCTGATAAGGCAAATGGAAGCGAGGAAATGATGAAAAAAATCAATAAAGCGTACGCCGAAGGCGACATAGAAACACTGTGCGCTATTAATCGAAGCGAGACTGGTGCTGATATTGAAGTAAAAACAATTGAGGCGTTAAAAAATAAATTGGCGGGATTAGAAAAATCAATCAAAAAAATTAGTCAAGAATTCGAACAGCTAAAGCGTTCCGAGTGGTACATTTTGAAAGAGAATATTGAAAAAGCCAAAAAACAAAAGCGTGATATTTTGATCGAACTTGCCGAAAAATTATTAACGGATATTGCGAAAAAAGAAAATCAGCTTGACAAATTAAAGAAAAAATATGGACAAGGATAAACAAATCCAAAAAATCGAAAAACTATCGCTCAAAAAATTAAGCGAAGATTCAAATCTAGCAAAAAGAGGTTTACGCGATCTTGGAATTTGGCCAAAAGTTCAAACACTTCTTAAAGAAATTGAAAAACAATATTTTGCTCATAATTATCAGGCGTGCCTCGATCTTTGCAATGAACTTTTAAGTACAGAGCCGCATTCATTTCCCATTATTACATTCAAAGGTCTTTCTCTTACAAGGATGGAGAACCATAAAGACGCGATAATGTGCTTTGACCAATTGTTGGAAGAAAAACCAGACTTCGAAATTGCTTTATCAAATAAAGGATTTTGCCTTTTGAAACTTGAAAAGCACCACGAAGCAATAATAATTTTGAAAAAAGCATTAAGTATTTTTCCAGATAATCCAGTTACGTTGTCAAACCTTGGGTATTGTTGTGAATCGATTAGAGATTACGAAGGAGCCATAAAAGTTTACGAAAGAGCTTTATCTTTAGACCCGGAAAATATTTATACTCTTCACGATCTCGGTTATGCGTATGACGATATTGGTCAATATGAAAAAGCACTAGAAATGTATGATAGGGTTTTATATCTTAATCCGAATTTTCTTACGGCTATTTTTAATAAGGGACGAACATATGAGAAAATAGGAAAATATTCTGATGCAATTGATTACTATATAAAAATTCTTTCCATAGACCCAAATAATATTATGGCCAAAAGGGATATTGACCGGTGTAAATTATTAATCGGTAAAAAATAATAAGGTTAAACTATTATGGACAAGGATAAACAAATTCAAAAAGTTACTAAGTTGTCGTTGGAAAAACTTAGTGAAGATTCAAAGCTTGTAAAAAGAGGATTGAGGGATTTGAATGTATGGCCAAAAATTGAGGATATTTTCAACAAGTTAAAAGAAAAATATGAAGCGGGATTATTTGATGAATGTATACAGTTTTGCCTTGAAATACTAGAGACCAATCCCAACCATTTCCTTACACTTTCTTATTGTGGCTGCTGTCTATACCAAAAGGATGAATATGATAAAGCTATTTCTATTTTCAATAAAGCTTTAGAAATTGATCCAAATTATTATGTTCTATACTACAGCCGCGGAGCTGCTTATTGTAAAAAAGGTGAATATGATAAAGCTATTTCTGATTACAGTAAAGCCTTAGAAATTGAGCCAAATGATCCCGATATATACTACATGCTCGGAGTTGCTTATTATCAAAAAGTGAAAAGAAAGAATGACCGAAGCTCTTGAGCAATACAAGAAAACTGTAGAAAAATTTCCATCTAGCGAGTATGCGAAGAAAAAAATTTTAGAATTATCAAATCAATAAAAATATGAACGAGCAAAAATATAAGGCAAAAGCTCTTGGCATAAACATTGATGATTTAATACAATAAATTATGGAAAATAAGAAAAAAATTATTTGGTTCTTAATAATTATCGCTCTTGTCGTGGGTGGCTATTATCTTTTATTTGTGAACAAGCAAACGGATAAAAAGGAAGAAACAAAACAAGAGGAAATTTCAAAGAGTGATTTAATTGCCAAAGAACTTGCTGACAAATATCAAGCTATTACTGACTGGGAAGAAAATTTAACTTATACTATACAGGCGCAAGAAAGATTGATTACAGAAAAACCAGTTTTATTTAGAGGTTATGTTGATGATATATTTCGCCGTGATGGAAAAACTTTTATTCGATTCTCATCCTCATTCTTGAGCCCGGTTGACTATGTGTTAGAGCTTGAGTGTGGCCAAGAGGTCGTGGATAAACTTTTAGCGCAAAAATCAGAGGAAAAAATTTTTCTAAAGTTTTTCGATGAATACGCCGTTGTGGCAAATATACAAGAAATTACAAAGCCGGTTTTTGCACTAGAGGGGTCAGCGCTTTCTGAAGATGAGGTTGAAATAAATATTGAATCTTCAAACTTATTCACCGGAAAAGGAATTTGCGTAGACATTGCCTATATTGGCGATGATGAATTATTTAATGACTAATGGATATGCAAAATAAATTTTTCAAAATCATTTTAATTGTTGCAGTTATAGCAGTTGCTCTTGTCTCGGCAACCTACTTTACAAGAACAGTTATTGATATTGGTTGCGCAAAAACTGGGACAGAGGAAGGCAGTCTAAAACGAAAATTTGTTGGTATTAATTGTTGGTTTTGGGAGAAAACTTTCCATCTTCAAGATGAAGTTAATATCAATTGGAAATAAAAATTTATGGATGAAGTAATTATCACAAGCGAAGCACCGAGAAGAGAGAATTTCTTTTTGGGACGAATGCGGAAGTATCAAGTTTTAACATTCACCCTCGGTTTTCTTTTTCTGTTTAGATTTGTTGGTACTCTGATTTTCTATTTTGCGGGGCAAAGTACTTTTATTGAACAGTTTGGTTTAAGTATCGGATTTTTTCTCATAGCAATTCCTGTCGCTTATTTAGCGCAATGGCTGGTTGCGACGTGGGTTGCCTCAAAATACACACGCGAAAAATTGAAAGAAAAGTTTTATCGGCATCCAATCGCAACAATGATTTTTGCGTTCTTGTATGTCACTGATTTACCTTATAGATTATCGGAATCCGATTTAGGCGGCGGACTTTTCAAAATGATAAATGCGTTTGAGATTATTATTTACTACGCATTTCTGAGTTTTCTTTGGTGGTTGCTAATTTGTTGGATAAGTGAAAAAATTTGGAAGAAACAAAGATTTATGTGGGAATGGTATAAAAAGGTTGTAGATAAAATTTTTGTTTTCCTCCCGCCACTATACAAATTTATTTTAGGATTGATGGTTGCCCTGTTAATTTTCTTATTGCTTTTTGTATTGATGGCTGGAGTTTTTAACTATTCCGGCGAGGACTTACAAAAATTTTAATTTTTAAACCATAAATTAAACACTTATGGGTACAATAGGAAAAATCATTGGGTATATACTCTGGATTGGCGCGGGTATTTTGATGTTCATTTTTTGGTTAATGGCCATGAGTAAATGGCTTGGTTTTTTCGGAGTTATACTATCCTTTATTCTTGCGCCGGGCCTTGTAATATTTCCACTTGTTTTTTGGATTGTTGAGGGCGTCTTTCCGACTTTTTATTTCATAGTTTGGGGAATAGGGATTGTTGGTTTAATTATTGCCGGAATTTCATCAAAAAACGATTAAATGGAACCAAACAAAAAGAAAAACATAATTGTTATTATTGCCGCGCTTTTTTTGTTCACGGCCTTAATAGATGGCTGGCCTTATGGATTTTTTACACTTTTGCGATTTGTCGTTTTCGCAAGCACGGCGTATATCGCTTGGATGACATACGAAGCGCAAAAAGAAAAATGGGTTTGGATTTTTGGATTTCTCGCGGTTCTTTTCAATCCATTTATCGTTATTCATCTCAATCGCGATATGTGGAGCGTGATTGACTTGATTGTGGGAGTATTTATGATTGTTTCTATTTTTGTGTTAAAGTTAGAACGCAAGCCGAGTCCGAATTGAAATTTTGAGCGACGCGCCAACTTCGTTGGCACGAAAAATCATTATATTGTCAAACCATTTTAAATATGATAGTATCCTAAATATGACAAACGATTATCTCCAAAAACAACTAGAATATTTTAAATCCCATCAGGATGAGCTTGTAGCGAAATACAAGGGAAAATTTCTTGTTATCAAGGACCAAGAGGTCCAAGGTGTTTATGACACAGAAATGGAAGCATACACAGACGCTAAAAAGAAATTTGGACTCGGAAATTTTTTAATTCAACAATGTCTCCCCGGTCAAGAAAGTTATACCCAAACCTTTCACTCTCGGGTAGCACTTTCTTGATTCTATGCAACATCACGCCTTTACTACTAGATATGACGGACGAGCAAGAGTGCTATTTAATCAGGTGGGCGTGTTTTTGCCTGTTACTCCAGAAGAAGCAAAGGCACAAAATATTCAATTAAAAGAATATCTTGCAATATGGGATACCGGCGCAACGCACTCTGCAATAACAAAAAAGGTTGTAGATGATTTAAAATTACAACCTACAGGAGTGCGTGAAATAAGGCATGCTGGCGGAAAATCTTCAAATAATACTTATCTCGTTAACTTCGCATTGCCTAATAGAGTAATAGTGCCCCATGTACGAGTGACAGAAGTGCAACTTATCCCCGACGATAACGTATCAGATGATAAGCAGCCCCAACTTTTGATAGGAATGGATATAATTAGTCTTGGTGATTTCGCTGTTACTAATGCCAACGGCAAAACTACTTTTTCGTTCAGGGTTCCATCAGTCCAAGAAATAGATTTTATACCGAATACTCAAGAACATAATATTATGGAAGGTGGTAATAGGGCGCAAAGGCGCGCCCTTCAAGCGAAGAAAAGAAAAGGGTTAATTTAAGAAAGATATAATCACTACTGGGGAAATCGTCTAAAACGCTGGCGCGCCAGCTTTGCTGACACGAACATATTGTTTGAAAAAAATAATTTTATGGAAAACAAAATTAAACATTTAGAATTTATACAATCAATAATCAATAAGAATGGCCAATCATTCTTTTTTAATGAAAGGTTGGGCTATAACTTTAGTTGCTGCTTTATTTGTGCTGGTCTCAAAAAACTTGGCATTCTAGAACGCCAAGTCAACGCCAACTTTTGAAAAAACTTGACATTCGGGAATGTCAAGTAAATGTCAACTTTTGGAGAAGGCATTTTGACACCTTTTACTTTAAAAAATGCCTGTTTTCCCGAATAAATAAGG
>Ga0315296_10003127_pt1 | contig 13926 bp, 14 predicted proteins | sample YL17G14_18_MG_FD_203921 | JGI IMG/M metagenome (GOLD analysis project Ga0315296, IMG submission 203921) | Sediment microbial communities from Yellowstone Lake, YNP, Wyoming, USA - YL17G14_18 | ecosystem: Environmental > Aquatic > Freshwater > Lake > Sediment | place: USA: Wyoming | collected... | reverse complement strand
GTTGTGCCCCGCTACCGCGGCCACACCTGTTAAGAGCACGGCCGGCAGGGTAATGCCCATCGCAGTGGCAATAAGCACCACTGCTGCTCCTTTGCCCACATCCATTATTCCGACGGCGATGCCGGCTTTAGGACCCAGCTCACGCCAGGCGTTGGCCGCACCCATATTCCCATCGCCTAGCTCCCGAATATCCACCCCCCTCGTCAGGCGACCGGCTATATAGGCCGACGGGATTGAGCCTAAGAGGTAGCCTACGGTGACTGCAAAGATCAAAATCCAGATCATCCCTTTGCCCCCGTTTTATGCTTTAACCAGCTTATAGGCTGGGGTGCACCAGTGGAGGTATTTCTTGTTCCTGCCCAGTATCACATCGAAGTATAAGTCCTGAAGTTTTTTAGTTATGGTGCCTATCTTGCCGCCACCGACCTTGCGGTGGTCGATCTCAGTGACCGGCGTGACATGGGCTGCGGTGCCGGTAAGGAAGCATTCATCGGCGGTGTAAAGCTCACTGCGGTCGATGGACCGCTCAATGGTGTCGATGCCCAGCTCCCACCTGGCAAGCTTGATCACGGTATCGCGGGTGATCCCGATAAGGATGTTATCGGAAGCGGGCGGCGTAACAAGCTTTTCGTCGATCACCAGGAAGATATTCTCGCCGCTCCCCTCTGAGACGTGCCCATCCTGGGTGAGAAGTATGGCCTCATCAAAGCCATTCTCAAAGGCCTCCGTCTTGGCCAGGGCGCTATTCACATAGAGCCCGGTGATTTTGGCCCGTGGCGGGATCATGTTATCATCGATGCGTCGCCACGAGGAGACGCAGCATCTGGCCCCTTTAGTTATGTCGAGATAAGGGCCGAAGGGGGTGGCGAAGAGAAGGAAGCTGTCCTTTAGGTTGTGAAGCCTGACCCCCACCTCTTCCGAGCTCTTGTAGGCCATGGGCCGGATGTAGATGTCCTCGCGATAGCCACACATCTCCGCCAATTGCACGGTGAGCTTGACAAGCTCATCGACGGTGTAGGGGACTTCCATCCTGAGCACACGGCAGTTCTTGAGCATCCTCTGGTAGTGGTCGGAAACACGGAAGAGGTACATCTGCTGCTCCGCCTCATTCCAGTTACCACGAATCCCCTCGAAACAGGCGGTGCCGTAGTTGAAAGCATGGGTCATTACCCCGATCTTGGCCTCAGAGAGGGGGACGAACTTCCCATTGAAAAAAGCATAAGCCGGCATTGGCGTCTCCTCCTACCACAGGTTGTAGCCATTATAAACCAGCACAGTTTGAAAAAACAACCCCTGGCACTGGTTCCGGTGATTGGGCCAACTTTTTCGGGTCAGCGACTGATGCGAAAAGGAATGGTAGTGATGAAGGCAGAGAGCTATAGCCTTTCAATAGCTGCTACCACTTCATCTATAAGCCAATTAGGACTTGAAGTCCCTGAGGTCACGCCAACAGTTTTGGCGGCTTTGAGTTCCGGCCAGTCAGAATCGATCATGTGGGCCGACCAAACCAGTTTTGCCCGCCCGACTTGGTTACACCTCTCCACCAGTCGGTTGCTGTTGGAGCTTTGCGGGTCACCAACCACAACCACGAAGTCAGTGCTTGAAGCCAACGACACCGCCTCCCGCGCCCGTCTCACCACGTGGGGACAAAGGGTTACTGCTATTCTGATGTCCTCAAATTTGTCTAGAGGAGTCATCAGCTCGCTGAGGAAGGCCTGAACCTCCTGCGGGAGCCTGGTGCTTTGAGAGAGGATGGCCAGGCGTTTGGGCAGCCTTCCCTTAAAGACGCTGGAGACGGAAAGGCCAGCCGCAGCATTAGAGCCGGCCCGGTCGAGCAGCCCTTTCACCTCGGTATGATTGGGGTCGCCGTAGACCACCACAAAGTAGCCGTCGTTAGCAAACTGTGATGCCTTCTGCTGGGCTTTCCGGACGATAGAGCACGTGGTGTCGATAAACTTTAGCCCCCGGCGCTTGAGCTCCTCATAAACCTGAGACGGGGCACCGTGGGCGCTGATGGCGACAAGACCGTGGGCGTCATCAAGGCTGTAGACCACCTTTATGCCCATAGACTCAAGCTCACTGACCACCGCATCGTTATGCACCAGCTTTCCTAAAGTGAAAACCGGGGCGCTTTGAGCCGCCTTCTCGGTGCTCTCGATCGCCCTTCTCACGCCAGGGCAAAAACCTAGCTCCGTAGCTTTCTTAACCGATTTCGCCATTCTTGCCACCGACCGAGCCAACGGGCATTCCCCCAGGGCCATCAAAAGTCACGCTCAATAAGAAAACGAGCCACCTCCTCAAGCTCACGCGCCGGCGAGGGCATAAGTGGTAGCCTGCGCATCTCCTTCAGTGCTCCCTCAAGATACTCCTGAGCTATCCCTTGAGTATAGGCCTGGGCGTTGAGAGCATCCAGTATCCCATGAACGAGATCCAGGTCATGGTCCTCAATCACTTCCTTTTGGTAGATGTTCAGCAGTTCCTCTTTTGCCTTGCCCCTCGCTTTTTCTAGGGCGTATGCTATTGGAAAAGATTTCTTCTTGCGTCGAATATCGCTGCCGAAGGGCTTGCCCGTCTTATCCGGATTACCCCAGATCCCGAGGAAATCATCCCTGACCTGGAAGCCAAGCCCCACCAACCTGCCAAAGTTGAAAAGGCCCTTTATCACCGCCTCGTCATCGCTACCGAGCAAGGCCCCTACCTCCAGCGAGCAGGCGATGAGGGCTGCGGTTTTTCCTTCGATCATGTGCAGGTAGTCAGCTACCCCGATATCAAGGCGGCTTTCATAGCTAATGTCGAGATACTGGCCCTCGACCAGCTTGAGGCAGGTCTCGGTCAGCAGGTGGTGAGCATGCTGCTGCTTTTCCAGGGCCACACCTCGGTCCGCCAGGCGAAAGAGGGCAACGTTTGCCAGGGTATGCATGCTGTCCCCGGCATTTATTGCCTGAGGCTTTCCCCAGATGCTCCAAACCGTAGGCCGGTGGCGCCGCTCCCGGTCGTCGTCCTGGATATCGTCGTGGATCAAGGAGAAGTTGTGCACTAGCTCTATGGCTGTAGCCGCCGGTAAGGCCTGGCGCCAGGCTCCTCCCACCGCCTCACAGGCAAGTAGCAACAGGGTAGGGCGCAAGCACTTTCCCGCTGAGCCTGGAACCGGATGCCCTTGCTCATCTACCCAGCCGAGGTGGTATCGTATCATGGCATACAGCGGCGACTCACGCCCGACCAGCACCGACCTCAGTTCGGCATCGATTTCAGGGCGATATCTCTCAAAAACCAAGGGCAATTTCACCCTTAATCCCCTTTCACTGCTTGGTATTTCATCGAAGGGCAAGCTCGGTAAAGCTTCTGACCCAGCGCTCTATCCCATCAGTATCTGGGTCAAACGTTCGCCGGGGATTAACCTAACCCCCTCGCTTTGCCTAGACGCTTAGGAGACACCATCTTACCAACGAGAGGGCTATTTGTCAAGGATTGAACTTGGCGATTAAATCAGACCAGGCCCTGCCTTGACATTGAACTAAATAAAGGGTTTAATATGATGATAATTTGCCTTATCTGACCTGGAGAGCTCTGGACGAAGGGGGGAGGTGAACATGGAAACTTGGGTAATTGCTGTAGCGTTGGCCGGTGGATTCGTTATCGGGGGACTGGTTGCTTTTCTGGCGCGGAGCGCACTGGCAACTCGCCGAATTCGCATCGCTGAGAGAGAGGCTGAAGCTCTCCTCACCGATGCCCGGACAAAGCATAAGGAAGCGCTCCTTGAGGCCAAAGAGGAAGCGATAAAGGTCAAGTCACAAGTGGAGGCGGAAAATCGAGAACGCCGTGCTGAGCTTCATCGACAGGAAAGGCGACTGGCTCAGAAGGAGGAAAACCTCGATAGAAAGACAGAGGCCCTGGAACGCCGAGAGCAGCGTCTAATTGCTCTAGAGAAGGAAGTGGAAAGCCTGCGCAACCAACTTCAAGAACTCAAGCAGAAGCAGATTCAACAACTGGAGCTCATCTCCGGGATGTCCAGCGCCGAGGCTAAGGGACTCCTGATCAAGGCGGTTGAGGATGAGGTGCGCGAGGATGTCTCTCGTCGTATCCGCCAGATCGAGGCTCAGCTCAAGGAGGAGGCCGAGGAGCGCGCTCGCGAGATCCTGGCCCTGGCCATTCATCGCTGTGCTACCAATGTGGTATCGGAGACCACCGTGTCGGTGGTTCCGCTGCCCAGCGATGAGATGAAGGGACGGCTCATCGGGCGAGAGGGAAGAAACATAAGGGCGCTTGAAAATGCCACCGGAGTTGACCTGATCATCGACGATACCCCGGAGGCAGTGACCATCTCAGCCTTTGATCCGGTGCGCCGCGAGGTGGCGCGCATTGCCCTGGGGAAACTCATCCTCGATGGCCGAATTCATCCCGCCCGAATTGAAGAGATGGTGCAGAAAGCGAGGAACGAGGTGGAGGCGACGATCCAGGCTGAAGGAGAGCAAGCAGCACATCAGGTTGGTGTGCCTGGGCTGTATCCTGAGCTAATCAAGCTCTTGGGCCGCCTCAAGTATCGCTTCAGCTATGGACAGAATGTGCTTCTGCACAGCATTGAGGTTGCCCACCTAGCCAGTATGATCGCTTCCGAATTGGGAGCCAGGGTCGATCTGGCCCGCAAAGCAGGTCTGCTCCATGACATAGGCAAGGCAGTGGATTTCCAGATCGAGGGACCTCATGCCCAGATCGGCGCTAACCTGGTGAAGCAGTGGGAGAAATCTGCTGAGGTAGTTAACGCTATCTCAGAGCACCATGGTGAGGCCGAATCGATGAGCGTCTTGGGGTTTATCATCTCTGCCGCCGATGCCATCAGCGGCGGCAGACCCGGAGCCAGACGGGAGTCCCTGGAGCATTATCTGAAGCGCCTGGAATCCTTGGAAAACCTGGCCAATAGTTTCCCCGGTGTGGAGAAATCCTACGCCATTCAGGCTGGCCGTGAGATCCGCATCATGGTTAAACCTAACGAGATAGACGACCTTGCGGCAATGAGACTTGCCCGCGATATAGTGAAGAAAATCGAAGAAACACTGGACTATCCAGGTCAGGTAAAGGTAACCGTCATCAGGGAGACCAGGGCGGTAGAATACGCAAAGTAGGAGAGATATTGCGAATCCTCGTGGTTGGCGATGTAATCGGCAGGCCGGGGAGGAGAGCGGTGGCGACCCTGGTGCCTAGGCTACGCCGAGAATACGAGGTCGATCTGGTAATCGCCAACGGTGAAAATGCTGCCGGGGGGCTTGGCCTAACCAAGGAAACGGCCGAGGAGCTGTTTGCCGCCGGCGTTGATGTCATCACCTCGGGAAACCATATCTGGGACCAAAGGGAGATCATACCCATCCTGGATAGCGATCTGTCGATCCTGCGCCCTTTGAATTATCCCCCGGGCGTTCCCGGTCGCGGCTACATAATCAAGGGGCAGGCCTTGGTGGTCAACCTGGTGGGGCGGACTTTTGTGGGAAACTTTGATTGCCCCTTCCGGGCCATGGACCAACTCCTCGAAGAGCTTGCCGATAAGCCTCCGGTGACCATTGTTGACTTTCATGCTGAGGCCACCTCAGAGAAGGCAGCCTTGGGTTGGTACCTGGATGGCAGGGTTAGCGCTGTGCTCGGAACTCATACCCACGTGGGCACCATAGATGCTCGGTTGCTCCCCAAGGGCACTGCCTTTATCACCGACATAGGCATGACTGGCCCCATCGATTCGGTGATCGGGGATGATACCGATGCCGTGATAAGAAGGTTTCTCACCCAGCTCCCCCATCGCCTGTCCGTGGGTAAGGGAAGCGTTATCCTCAATTCCGTTCTAGTGGAGGTTGGGGAAGGCACGGGCAAGGCAATGAGCATCCTCAGAATCGACAGGGAACTGGAATAGCAATGAAAGTGGACCTTCATATTCATAGCACAGCCTCTGACGGGAGGCTAACCCCAGAGGATGTGGTGCGGCTGGCAGCGAAGAACGGGTTGAGTGTGATCGCAATCACCGACCACGATTCCGTGGATGGAATCGCGGTTGCGTTGGCAGCAGCCGAATCCTCCCCGTCCCTCAGGGTGATCTCCGGCGTTGAGATCAATACCGATATCCCCAATGGTGAGGTTCACATTCTGGGCTATTTCGTAGACTATAAGAATGAGGAACTTAAGCATGCCCTTAAGGCGCTGCGCCATTCCCGCGAGATAAGGGCACGAAAGATGATCGCCAAGCTGGGGGAGCTGGGGATGGAGGTGGCGTGGCAACGAGTCCGGGAATTGGCTGGAGGTGGGTCTGTGGGGCGGCCGCATATCGCCCAGGCGATGCTGGAGCAGGGCTACATCCCCTCTCTTCAAGAGGCTTTCACCAAATACATTGGTCGCAATGGACCGGCCTACGCTGAACGTGAGAGGCTCTCCCCGGAAGAGGCGGTGAAGCTGGTGGTAAGAGCCGGCGGCCTGCCGGTGCTAGCGCACCCGGCAGACACCAATGACCTTGAGAAGCTCGTGGTCAGGCTCAAGGAGGTTGGCCTTGTCGGCTTGGAGGCATACTATGACGGATATGGCCGGAAAACGACCCAGCGGCTGGTTCAACTGGCCAATAAATATGGGCTGCTCACGTCCGGGGGCAGTGACTTTCATGGTTTGGGGGGTGATGAAACGCCCATTGGTGGGATAGATGTCCCTTGGGATTGCGCCCGGCGGCTAATCGCCGTGGCAGAACAACGAGAAAAGGTGGTGACTCGATGAGTTGGCATACTGAGTCAATAGACTTCTCCGCTGGGGAAGGAAGATTACATGGAGAGATCCTTCTCCCTAAGGGACAGGGGCCCTTCCCTGGGGCAGTGCTGTGCCACGGGATGGGCTCCGACCACCGCGCTATGAGGCCCAGTGCCCAGAGAATTGTCCGCAAGGGCATTGCCACCCTCGCCTTTGACTTCCGCGGTCACGGGAAGAGCGAGGGCATTGTCGATGCAAGTATCGGTAAGGATGTCATTGCCGCCGTAGAGTTTTTTGGCCGCCATCCCAAGATCGATCCAGAGCGCGTCGCTCTGGTAGGGCATAGCATGGGGGCAGTGGTAGCGATATACGCTGCCGCCGAGCTGAAAAATCTCCGCGCTTTGGTTTCTATTTCCAGCCCTGCTGGAATCGATAGCCGATTGGAGAGACGCATTGAGTTTCCCCGCTTCGGCTTTGTGCTGGGACTAGGAGGGCTTCGATTCTTGATATCCGTGCTCTGGATGTGGATCCGGGGGTATCGATTACGCATCGACCTCAAGAAAAGCCTGGGGCTTTGGGGCAAGCTTAACCCCCTTACTGCCATAGAGAAGATAGGGGCTTTCCCCAAGCTGTTTGTCCATTGTGAGGGGGATAAGGTAGCCCCCTATGAAGGGGCCCTAAAGCTTTATGAGAAGGCTGGGCCGCCGAAGGAGCTTTTAGTTTCCAAGGGTGGTTTCCATTCCGCCCCCATTTTCCCCGGTAAGCTCAGGAGGAAATGGATCGCCTGGCTTGTTTCCACCTTGACTCAGGCAAAAGGGGCTGGGTCTAGGGGCGAAATCCAAATCGGGGAGTAGCCATGCTGCTTCAGGTAATACTACTAACTATAGGTGCATACCTCCTCGGCTCGGTGCCAACATCCTACATCGCAGGCCGGTTGCTTAAAGGCATCGATATCAGGGATTATGGCAGCGGAACCGTCAGCGGGTCCAACGTCTGGCATTCGGTGGCTCGCTGGGCGGTGTTCCCGGTGGGGATTTTCGATATCCTGAAGGGATTTGTGCCGATAGCCATTGCCTGTTATGTGCTGGATTTCCCCATCTGGGCCCAGGGGATCGTGGGCCTGGCTGCTATCGCCGGTCACAACTGGCCTATCTTCCTTGGCTTCTCCGGGGGAAGGGGCATCTCCACCATGATGGGGATCCTCATCGTTCTGGCGCCGTGGGAGCTATTGGTATTTGTTGTGGTCTGGCTGCTGTGCATTGCTGTTCTCAGGAATGTGCCCCTGGGGGCGCTCATGGCTGCAATGAGCTTGCCTCTGGCTGGTTGGGCCCTGGAAGGAAGTCTGGAATTGACCCTATGCCTTCTAGCGATATTCCTTCTCTTCGCGCTTAAGAGGCTTTTGGCCAACCGGGGCGTCCCCTCGGGCGACTGGAGGCAGGTGATGGTCTACCGTCTGCTTTTCGACCGAGATACTCCCGGTCGAAAGGCCTGGATCCATAGAACCCCCTCCGACATGGAGAAGCCGGCTGAATAGAGATGAAGTGTGCTGCTCACCCGGAGGTGGAAACCAATCTAACATGCGGCCGATGTGGCCGTTCCATCTGCCCTAAGTGCATGGTGCCGACGCCAGTAGGACCCCGCTGCCAAGAGTGTGCCCGGCTAAAGCGCTTGCCTACCTATGAGGTCAGGTCTCGTCAATACCTTATCGCATCTGGTGCTGGGCTGGCGGTAGCTATTGCAACCGGCCTTATTTGGGCCTTTATCCCTTTTACTGGTCACTTTTTCTATTTTTCAATATTGATCGGCCTGGGTGTGGGCTATGCCATTGGCGAGATAATCAGCCGCTTAGTCAATCGAAAACGCGGTCGCGGCTTGCAGGTGATCGGTGGCGCCTGTGTGGTGGTAAGCTATATCATAAGCAATCTATTCCACGCAATACCCTTTTTGGCTCTCTTTTTCAGTCTCTCCGGATTGCTGGCCGTTGCCCTCGGCATCATTATCGTCGTTATCAGGCTGCGCTAGGATGTTCGCTAGATTGCCCTCTCTTTCCTTAGTCCCTCGATTTCGTTAAGGGAATAGCCAAGGGAGGTCAAAATCTCCTCAGTGTGCTCACCAAGCTTTGGCAGCAGCATCCTGATCTGGGCTGGCGTCTCCGAGAATTTTATCGGGTGAGCTACCTGCTTCAACTTACCCTCCGGGCCATCCACCTCTATGATCATGCCGCGATGAAGGATCTGAGGGTCAGAGGCCACCTCTTCAAGGGTATAGACCGGCCCACAGGGGACATCGGCCTTGGTCAAAAGCTCCAGCCACTCCTCCCTGGTTTTGGTGGCCAGAACATTCCGGAGCACAGTGACCAGCTCATCCTTCCTCTCATGCCTCTGCTCACGGGAGAGCTCAGCCAGCTTATCCTTGCCGATGGCATGGCACAGGTTACGCCAGAAGTGGTCCTCATGGGCGATGCTCAGGGTGAGGTATTTCCCGTCTCCTGCCTGGAAGACGCCGTAGGCTGGCTCCCGGCCTACAGCTTGAAGAGAGCTTCCCATGTTAAAATATAAACCTAGGGCGGCGCTCATCCAGGAGACCAGGCCATCGGTCATCGAGATATCGACGTATTGCCCGATGCCAAACTTATCCCTGGCGCGGAGGGCGGCGATGATGCCAATGGTGGCGAACATCGCTGATGACAGATCAGCGATAGCGACGCCGGGGCCCGCCGGGAAGTTACCCGATTCAATAAAGGCGGCGAGCAGACCCGCCGTTCCTTGGTAGGAAAGGTCGTGGCCCGGCCGATCCTGATAGGGGCCATCCTGGCCATAGCCTGAGATGGAGCAATAAATGATCCTGGGGTTTACTATCCTGATGCTTTCATAGTCAGCGCCCAGGCGCTTCATCACCCCTGGTCGAAAGCCCTCGAGGAAGACGTCTGACCTCGCCGCCAGCTTATAGCAGATCTCCCGCCCCTTTTTCGATTTCAAATTGACCGTTATGCTCTTTTTATTGCGGCCAAGGATTGATAGGAATGCCGGTATCATTCGAGCGGGGTCTCCAGTTCCGGGGCGTTCCAGCAGGATTACCTCGGCGCCCAGATCGCCGAGGAGCATAGTGCAGTAGGGGCCAGGGAGCTGCTCGGCCATGGATAGCACCCTTATTCCCTCCAATGGCAGCATCGATTTACCCCCGTTGTTTACCAATTGGTGGGCCTAAGTGGACGGTATCAAGAACTTTCACCCTGGCATTCAGTCTCGCCCCTTAGCCCCATGCGCTTTCATTGTAGCAGTCAAGGCTCAGAAATGCAACAAAAAAGGGTTTTGTTAAGCCTCAACGAACCCCTGGCAGAGGCAAATAGCTCCAGTCGCAGAGAGCAACAAAAATAGCACCCTAGTGTCTTGCCAAGATCGGCATTCCAAATCAGCCTAGGTTCATCTGCGCAGTTCGAGAAGGTGACAGAGGAGGAGGGCAAGACTACAATGAGGACGCAACACTAGATCAGAAGGGGGAGTTCAATGTCAACAGACAAAAACAAGGGGTTCTCCTAACTTATGATTGACAGGCATAAGTTAGGAGAACTAACGCAACCCTTGCTTGCAAATCCTCCCATTTTCGTGTATACTTGGGTCAGTGGTAATGACCCAGGTTATTGATCCCCTGTGGAGCCCTCCCCTACCTTTGTGCACAGGCATTGGATGACCGAAGTCAAGCCAACTACTACAGGAAAGGAGGTCATCCGATGAGCTTTGTGGACAAGTCGCTACAGTGCTCGAGTTGTGGGAGTGCCTTCACCTTCAGCGCTGAAGAGCAGCAATTCTTTGCCACTAAAGGGTATACCAATGAGCCAAAGCGCTGCCCATCATGCCGCGAAGCACGAAAAGCGGAACGGTATGGCAATGGCAGCTACCAGCCCAGGCGTGAGATGTATCCCGCAGTGTGTGCCGAGTGCGGTAAAGAAACCCAAGTGCCCTTCGAGCCACGAGAAGGCAGGCCGGTGTATTGCAGCGATTGCTACAGCAAGGGCAGATTGAGCCACCGCCGCTAATTCTGCCATGACCAGGCAAAGGGGGGCCGGGAATACTCCAGGCCCCCCCATCCCTAAAATGATTGAGGAAGGAGTGTGCTGTGAATATCTATGTGGGCAATCTATCGCTTGAGGCCACAGAGGAGGAATTGCGAAAGGCATTTGAGGCTTTCGGACAGGTAGCATCGGCGAACATTATCAAGGACAGGTATAGTGGTCACCCCAGAGGTTTCGGCTTCGTGGAGATGCCTGTCAAAGCTGAAGCCCAAGCCGCGATCGCTGGCCTGAACGGCAAGGAGTTGAAAGGACGAACGCTCAGTGTCAGTGAAGCTCGCCCTCGCGCTGAAGGCGGTCGAAGCGGTGACAGGCCAGACCGAGGCTACGGAGGAGGCAGGCGGCGTTCCTGATAAGCAGCGACCAGTGTGACAGATTCATAATAGAGCTTCGTTACGCAGTGTGTAAAAGCCTACGCACCGTTCCGTCCAGATTCGGTTTCTCTGAACCTCTTTTGCACCGGTAGCTCTCTGTAAGTCTGGTACTTCCTGAAGGAGGGCCTTTTTCTTGGGGCATTCAGAGGCAATTGTCGCCCAGAATGTGAAGTCAGCAGAAGGCTCCCGTTTGACTTAGACTCGCAACGCGCAATGTACTTGTTCCGAGACCTACGTTCAAGAGGGGGATTAGTAGCCAGAGTTGATTCGCTTGTCTGTGTCCCAAATCGAGCCAGCAAGCGAGGTGGTTGCCCAGGCGTTTCACAATGACTCGTTGACCATTCATCTGTTCCCCAACGAATCCGACCGGGCTAGCCTCTTGCCCGTCTATCGGTTCACTCTTAACTATGGCCTTCTCTACGGCGAAGTGTATGTAACATCACCGGATTTGGAGGGGATTGCAGTATGGCTGCCTCCACATGAAACCAATATGCCAATCTGGAAGGTGCTCTGGGCAGGGGCATGGTCGCTGCCCTTCAGGGTGAATCTGCTTGTTCTCCTCAGATTTCTGCCTTTGCTACGAATTTCCGCCGAGGTGCACAAACGCTATGCCCCCTTTCCACACTGGTATCTGTATCTCCTCTGTGTTGCTCCTGAACAGCATGGGAAAGGATATGGTAGTACCTTGCTGAAGTCCATGCTTGCTCGGATAGACAGTGAGCGTCTGCCTTGCTACCTTGAGACCACAGAAGAGAGAAATGTCGGTTGTCAAGACCAAGGTATGAAAAGGCCGGGAAGATAACCCGGCCTTGCTCCGTCTAAGAAGACCCTGCGAAATTCCTGGTCAGTGCACCAGCGCAAAGGTCTTCTCAAAAGTTTTACCTTTCATCCACGGTGGTGGGCGGTACTGGACTTGAACCAGTGACCTCTTGCGTGTGAAGCAAGCGCTCTAACCACTGAGCTAACCGCCCCAAATCGTATCTATTTTACTCCTAAAAATCAGCTTTGTAAACATAGACCTCTTGCTTCGTCAATTTTTTGCACCGATATAGGAACTTTGCTTCATGGTTACCGGCTCTGCGCTGCGACTGAAGGCAAGAGCCCGAACACCATTGCCATCGTCTCCTACAGCGTGAGCTACTTTGTCGACTTCCTTGCTTCACAAGGTATGAGCACCGACATAGCCCAAATCAGCCAGCGTGAAATCAGAGCATTCGTCCTGCATCTGCAGCAACGGAAGTGCTTTTCCAGTCATCCCTTTAATCATGTACAGGATAGGGGGCTCTCAGGACATACCATCAACTGCTACCTGCGCAGTCTCAGGATTTTCTTCTCCTGGCTTATCTCAGAGGGCATTATAGAGAGTAACCCGTTTGACCGGGTGAAGATTCCACGGCCACCGAGAAAAATCATCCCCACCTTCTCTGACTGTCAGATCCAGCAGCTGCTTGATATCATAGATACTAGGACTCCCGAAGGGTATCGAGATTATGCTGTCGTCCTGACGCTAATTGATACCGGCATGCGGGTGTCTGAACTCTGCCATCTGAAGCTGGATAACGTCTGGCTTGAGGAGGGGATGCTCAAGGTGCTCGGCAAGGGCAACAAGGAGCGTCTTATCCCGATAGGTAAACGGGTTCAGCGTTGCCTCTGGCACTACATGAGCCGCTTCCGAGCGGAGCCGTCCACAGCAAGCAGCAACTTCCTCTTTCTCACGCGGCATGGTCGGCCTTTGACTAAAGATAGGGTAGAGAAGATCATAGCTTGCTATGGCAAAAAGGCAGGGCTCAAGGGAGTCAGGTGCTCACCTCATACGTTGCGCCATACGGCGGCGGTGAGGTTCCTGCGCAACGGCGGTGACGTCTTTAGCCTGCAGAGGATCCTCGGACACGCCAGCCTGGAGATGACCAGAAGGTACTGTGAATTGGCCGATATCGATGTTAAGCGCGCACATTCAACAGCAAGTCCCGTGGACAATTTGGAAGTGAAAATCCGCCACCAACACGAACGAGGCATAAGATATGACAAACACCCTAGGCTTTACTTCTCAGGCTCGGAACACGTCGGCAATACATGAGCTGACGCAGCGAGCCATGGTGGCAACAGCGACAACGGCCACGAACTGGGCAAACAGTGCGTTGATGTCCCAGCTGATTATGCCTGCGTTGCTCACTGGCAACGAGGGATGTGGCTGATACGTTGTCGAGCAAGCAGGTACTCGGGACACGCTTTGATTTGGAGCAGCCTGTTGCACCCTCAGCTTTCTCAAGCGTTGTGGCGCATCGGGATATTTTCGCGCCCATGCTATGACTGTTTCCGGTGAAGGTAGTTCCCGGCCACTCGAAGACAACTCCTGGGGAAATTCTTTTGCCAGGGTATTCTGCAACTCCGTCCACCTTATGTATCCCGGTTTAACCCCGTTCAAATAGAGTTCCACAGCACGAGCAATCAGCTTTCCTGAGTATATCGGCCCCCGCGGGCTGCACGCTTCGATGACTCCGCATGCCTTCAACACCTGCCCTCCCATGACCTTATTTTAAGGCCATCCTATGTCTATACGCGGTTTATGGCCTCTGCACCTATTCTAGCAGAAAAACTACACTGAAATCAATGAAACCAGGATTCGGTCGGCTCAGGGGAGCATACAATGCCTCGAGATGATCTCGACAGCTTTTTGGAAGAGGTCCTGAATAAAGGGCGTACAAACCAGCTCCACAAACTGCTGGAGGGATACCACCTTTCAGCTCAGAGCGAGGGGAAGAGTCCTAATAC
>Ga0315296_10003126_pt1 | contig 13927 bp, 30 predicted proteins | sample YL17G14_18_MG_FD_203921 | JGI IMG/M metagenome (GOLD analysis project Ga0315296, IMG submission 203921) | Sediment microbial communities from Yellowstone Lake, YNP, Wyoming, USA - YL17G14_18 | ecosystem: Environmental > Aquatic > Freshwater > Lake > Sediment | place: USA: Wyoming | collected... | reverse complement strand
AGGAAGCTTCATCACACCACCAACAGCATAAGCCTCAGACAGATACCCTGGCTATCCAGGCTCTTGGAGTCCTGGTCGCTATGGTAGCAGCAGCTATCTACTGCTTTAGTTGCCAATAACCCTATCCCCTAAGCCGGCTTACTACTCTTTGGTAAGCCGGCTTTCTCTATCTCTTCCTTCGTCCTGGCTACTATACTACCATCCTCTAACCTGATTAAATATACCTCTACCTCTTCCATCTCCGGTAACCTAACCTTCAGTAACGGCTGCTCTCGTTCCACCAATTACCTCACCTTCCTTTCCAGTTATACTATCTATAATATGCTCCCCCCGGTCAAATCTCATCCCCAGGACCTCTTCCCGCGTGGGAACTGAGTATGTGTACCCTTTCTCACTTAACGGCTCTGCCTTCTTTGCCTGCATTATCAGATCATGTATTTTACTGTGACTTATCCCTACCACTTTATCACCTCCTTATGTTAACTAATTCCTTAATAGCTTAACATAAAATCACTGGCTTGACTTTAAAAACTTAATATACATACAGGTTATAAATCTATATAACATAATAATTATAGTGCGTCCCAACTGTGCCTGATATACTATAATAAACTATATTATGTAAAGCAATCACCTCTATATTAAAATGTTAGAGTTATATATTATATATATCAGGACTATATATTATATTATATATATATATATTATATATTATATATAACTATATATATACTATACTATAAGAGAGGAGATTATATAATATATATAATAAAAGAGAGGAGAGAGAGACTATAATAGTCTCTCTCTCTCTTTTCTTTGATTACTTTCTTTTCTCTCTCTCTCTAAGAATTAGTGTTTTCATATCTAGCCTAAAATGGAGTTATGCAAAAGTTAAGGAAGTTATGCAAAGTTTAGCTTTACTCTTCCTCCTTTTCCGGGTAGAGTTTTAAGAAATCTACTGCGTCCTGGGGGTCAGCGTATCTAGGCTGTAGACGGGTCAGGGCTTGCTCATATGTATAGACCTTTTGCTGATATAAGCGAGCTATCTGGCTATCAGTAAGCTCTCTGGTTGGTAAGGCTTCCAGGTCTAAGTTAGCCATGGCTAAATCCTGTTCTTCCGGGGTCATATTAACCTCGCCATAGTATCTTCTAAGCTCTTCAGGAGAGAGCCTACCAGTCTTATACAGGTCTTCCATTGTTTTTACGAGCTTATCTATATGCTCTCTGGTAGATTTAGTAAGCAATCTTTCTGCCATAGCCTCAGCGTCCGCCTGAGGGTATGACATATCTTTGTAGTACTGGATAACCTGGTCTCTATTACGAAAGCCTCTTTTTACCATGTATTCAAGCTGAGCTTCGCTAAATCGCTTGCGGGAGAGGTAAATCATAGTGGCAATATCCTTATCCTTAAGCCCGGCTTCTGCCAGCTCATGATAGGCTTCCTCGGCACTCTTCTGCCCGGCATATAAGGCATCAATGATTTGAGCATTACCTAATGGAGCTTGCCGGTAATACATAGCAAACTTCTTTTCCATAGGTGCGGTGATACCGGCTCTAAAGACCGGTCCCATAACCATCCAGGAGAGCCAGCCGATACCATAAGACCAGGAGATAGCGTTAGGCAGGTCTTTCAGGGACTTAAACATGCCGAAGGACATGGTATCGCCCAGAAGGTGAAGTAGCCAGGCGCTCATCTGGAACTGGAGGTTAGCGCTCATAAAGGCATTAGCCCCGCGCATAGGGTCGGCTTCAGCTTCCTCTGGAGTAGGCATAATAAGACCGAGCATAGGGTCAAGGAAAGTTTTACCTAAAGCTATCATAGCTTCCCTAGTGCCTCCGGTTGGAGGGACGCCTTTAATATCATCCAATTTTATAGTAGCTCCGGTAAGTCTTTCCAGGTATTCAGAGATAAATCCAGCCCATTCCTTAGGTAGGACATAATATGCTCCGGTAATCTGCCTAGCAATATAGAGAGCTCTATCTGGAGCAGCTTTGACTAGGGCATGGAAGAGCCACATAGCATTGTAGGATAGAAAGCCAGTAACGAAGGATTTACCTACACCCATAAACCAGCCTAGAAGGGAAGTGCCGAAGAGGTAGCCTAGACCAGCCCAGGCAGCGGCAATAAGACCAGCCAGTCCTCTTGGCTTAATTAGTGCTTGTGCTTTTACTGATAAGAGATATTCCCTAAGGGCTGGGACGGCACCCAGCGCTTTAGATATTTCAGCGCCAGTGTAATTAAACTTCTCTAGTTTCTGGACGAGAAGCTTACCTAGTTCACTGGTAAGCTCAGCTTCAGTCTTTAGGTATTTACCTGTTTTGTCAAACCAATCGATAATAGCCCAGGCTAGCATCAATGTTTCTCGCACTGCACCATATCTGGTTAGAATGTCTTCTATTGGAGTAGTTTCAATACTACGATATAGCAATTTTCGCCTCTTTATCCATCTCTTTCATTTCAGAGAGTGCTAACTCTACCCAGATATTAACTGGGTCAGCCCCTCTTAGTTTCTCATCCTTTAAGGTAGCCCGGGTACTCTCTTCAACCTCAGGGAGTGTTGGGATTTGAGCTTCCAGTTGACGAAGTCTCTCTAGAGTTCCTCCAGCTTCCTCTATTTCTCCTGTTACCTGGTCGCCTATATGAAGAGGGTCAAGGTGGGTATAGAGCCAGGTAGTAGCTGAGCCTGTGCTAAAGAACTCAGCTATATCATCCCAGATAAATAAAAGACCATTAAGTATATAGATGGGGAAGCCCAGAATGATACCAGCTGCCTTGGTTAGTGGTGAGCCTTTAGTGTTAAACCAGTCATCAAGTTTAGCTAGTATAGTATCTCCTGTCTTAAGGAGGAGGGCAATACCACTTGAGATACCCTCCCCGATTTTAAGGAAACCAGCAGCAATAGCCTTTCCAACCTCAGTTACTCCGCTAGCTATGGATTGTGATACCTTAGCGATACCCGAAGCGATAGCTTGAGCCAGGCTAGAAGCACCACTGGCTATAGCCTGAAATACCCAAGCTATACCGCTAGCAGCAGCACTGCTTACCTCTCTAATGCCGCTAGCTATAGCTGAGCCAATCCAGCTAATACCACTACTGATAGCTGAGGAAACTTCGGAAATACCCTTAGCAATAGCACTCCCGACCTGAGAGATACCACTAGCGGTTGACTTCCAAATCTGGAAGATACCTGAAGCGACAGCACTGGAGACGCTAGAGATAGCACTAACGAGAGCTGTAGCTATTTTAGCTATTCCCTCAGCGATAGCTGAAGCTATAGCAGCTATAGCATTTACAATCCAGTCAATCATAGCTTAATTGCTTTACCTGATATAGCTGTAATCTCAGCTGCTCTAGCCCTTACTTTAGCTTCAGCCGCTTCAGCTGAGAACTCTTTAGCCAGAAGGGTTACCGTGTAGCGAGCATCATCTATAAAGAACTCAATCTCGTAATACTCCTCAAATGCCCCCTCTGGTGTTATACGAGTTCGGCTTCTCGGTGTGCCAATCCTTAATTCAGCCATTATTTGCCTCCTTTACTTATTTTTCTTGCTTGATACTGACCACCAAACAGCCAGCCAACAGCAATAAGCACTACAGACCATACTTCGCTATCTATACCAAAGAACCGCAGTGTTAAACCCCCAGCTATGATGATTAGTGCTCCGATACTATCCGGTGTCCATTTCATTTATTTCCCCTCTAAAACCCAAAGTAGCCTGAGAACCATAATAGCACTAAAGCTATAAATATAACGAAGATAGCCCACAAAACCCCATTTGGTATTTCTTTATTCATGGTGAAACATGGGTATAGATATAGGCATGGTCATGACCGACTGCGCTAAAGTCAACATAGACTAAATTGGCATTACAGTAGGTGCGATATTCACTAGCCTTAACATCACTATATTGATACCAGGAGGATATTACATTCGTAGTGGACGGAGTGGTATACTCAACAAGGATTCGAACCTCCTCATTAACAAGAACAGGAGTAGCGAAGGTATGCTCAATATAGGTTACTGTTGTAGGCAAATCATCAGCTAGACCAACTGCCTCTCTTATTATTATGCTATCATCACTAACCTTGCGGATAGCAAAGTAGTAACTGCCAGGAGGACTATTATATTTCCGGAGCCAGAAGCCTAGTTTACTAACATAGCGGTTGGATATGGTAAGGCGTTGTCCACCTCTATAAGCCTGTTGAGAGGTAAAGGCTAATGGCTTGTCGTATTGAGTTTGTTCTTCAGTTCCTTCAGTGCCTAATATAGGCTCATAGCCATGGACAAAAGTTAAGAGATAGGCTAGAGTAACGGCATCCTGAGCTTCCGTAGGGTCAGCAAGTCCTGTTATCTTATGAGCCCCCATATCAATAGCACCGCTCATCGTGCCGCCAGTTAAGCGCAAGTAAAGGGCTACTAGGTCATCAATATACTTTTTAGTAGCTGCATCATTATCAGCTACAGGAGCACCTAGCCCAGTAACTAGCTTGGTGTTCATAGCAATATCCCCAGTCATCGTGCCACCAGCTAAAGGGAGGTAATTAAGTAGCTGGGCTAGAACATAGGCTCTAGTAGCAGCATCCTGAGCATCTACTGGGTCACCTAAGTTCTTTATAAGGTAGGTTAGCCAGTTCTTGGAGATGTCAATGCCTAGCTCTGATAACTTGGTAACTCCCACTAAAGTTTGAACAGCACCAAATCCCATCTTAAATCACCTATCCTATCTCCTTAGCCACTATTGAAGCATCAGCATTTATTGAGCTACCATCAGTTGACTTACAAGATACTGTAACTACTGTGGCGGGAGCTAACTTAAGGTCAAAGAAAGGTATAGTAAGCGGTGCTCCAATAAGTAAGTCAGTCACGAAGGTTAGTGTTCCGACAACTACCTTCCAGTATGTCTTGGCTAACACTGTGCCGGTAAAGGATATTTCCTTTAGTTCCCCAGTCTTAAGGGCAGTTACTGTCCAGCTTTTCACTGTTTGGTAGGTGGTATCGCTTCCAGCATAGTGTCCAATACCGCCAGCAGCCACCTCAGTAGCTGGTTCAGGCACAACAGGCTTAGTCTCAACAGTAACTACTACCTGAACCATTCTTACCCAATCAGGTGTGCCGTGTGCCATATCTTATTATCTACTCCCTCACCATGGTAATAAACCTTTTATCGCTTTACCTAGCTGTGCCCAAGGACTTAATACCTCTTGAGGTAAGATACCTACTCTAATGGTGATGACATGAGCATAGGTATCATCATCATTCCAGCACTTAGCCTTTAGGCTATAAGGCTCAGTAAAGAGCTCGTAGTGCTCATCAATCGGTATAGTATAGCCATCACTGGCGAAGTCTCCATCAGGATTAGTCGGTAGAAGCTGATGCTCTTCGTGATATATCTTACAGTGAGCTAAAGCCTGAGTGCCAATAGGGAACTGAACCTCTACTCTATGTATCACGCCATAGGTGAGCTTCATTACCTGCTCTACTGGAGCAGCTTCAGTAGTCCCAGCAGGAACAGTGATAGCAAAGTCATAAAACATACTAGCCTATTTCACTTCTGACTTTTCTAATATAATCTGGGTTATCTTGGCTTTGAGAAAGTTATAGACAGCCTGAGCCTGTGTTTTCTGGGCTGCTGTCAGGTCTCCCCATAGGTCAATCTGGTGAATCATCCCAAGCTCACCATAGTTGACCTCAGCATTACAGATAAGCCCAGTTACCACACCACCTGTCTCAACGAAGTGAAGCGGATTAACCGACTGGACACTTTGAGCTATAAAAGTCTTTGGCATCTTACCTCCTAATTATTAAGGTTATGAGCTAGTTACTGTTTCCCAAGCTGAACCATTATAGACCTTCAGCTTATTAGCAGTATCATCATAGGCAATCATTCCTTCTACTGGGGTAGCGGGAAGAGAAGTCGTAGCTACAGGTTTAAGCACCATAGGCAAGGTAGCCTGAAAGTAAGGGTCAGCAGCACCAACTAAGCGAGCTATTTCAACACTCTCAACTCCTGTATCCCTGGCTGTAAATTTAAGGTAAGCATTATCTGCAGCGTAGGCATTAAACGAGCAACCTGAAAGACCAGCAGAGAAAGCACTCTGGAATTGTTGTGTCCCAACTATGAGAAAACCAAAGGAATCATCTGCCGTCTTTTTTAATCCCATTATACCCGAAGAATACTCAGAAAAATACATAGAGGTAGTTTTTAATTTCTTAGCTCCCAGGTTAATATCCCCAACCATCGTGCCGCCAGCCAGCGGCAAGAAGACACCGATAACCTGCTCATACCTTACAGAATGACCTGCACCTGAGCCAGCACCTAATCCAGTATGCTTAAAGCCAGCCATAGGGACATCCTGGTCAATAGTTAGCTTTGAAGCTAAGGTAACTGGATTGCCCGATAAACCATCTAGGCTTATTTCATCCCTACCACCATCCTGATGCCTTGTCTTATGGTCAGCGGGGACATATCCTCCCATTCTAGGCATTACTGTATCCCCTCCTTCAGCTCCGTCCAGTATCCAGTTAAGCACATCTCAGCAGTAGTTGAAGCCTGAGCTTGATCAATATCTATAGCTAACCTCTCTCCCGGTATTAGCCAGATAGGGTCGTTATAGGTGTAAAGCTCACTGGCAGTAGGAGCATCTTGCTCCTCTATTAAATGTTTATACCCGTGCCCATCAATGTATAGACGAACACGGGTATTTCCACCAGAGGTAGCTAGGTCTATTTCCCAGGCTACCTGTTGAACACAATAAATCTTACCCTGCTCTACATAGTCGCTGTAGAGAGTTTGTAAGGCTGCTGAGGCAAATAACTGCCTAGCACGGAGGCGAAGGGCATTTTTTATCGCCATACCAACCTCCTAATCCTAACTTAACGAACCTAGTATTTCCTTAACTGCTGAAGGATAGTGTTATAAGTAGCACTAGCCCCTGAAGCTCCGCTATAGACCCTAAACCTGAGCGCCCCAATTCTGGTAACATCATACCAGTCAGCCATATCCATCTGGTCTCCAAATGGGAAGCAGTGGACAAAGTAAGGAAGACCACCGCTTAGCTCACCTATAACGATTTGAGTAGCAGTATCGGCATCAAACGAGAATTTACCACCTGTCCCAGTCGTAACCTGAATTGCTTTCTGAGCTGAAGCGTTCATACAGTTAAAGTTCTCAACATTACAAGGAGCACCCCATACTGGATAGCTAGCTCCGCTAGTGTAAGCACCAAGATACTGATGACACCTACCAAACTCAACAAGCTGCATATCCATCCAGTCCCTAACGAGGATATCAAAGGGAATTCTCTTATCATTATCCTCGTCTAGCTTTACTGAGGTAAGGAGGGCAGCATGAGAAATGCCAAAGCCCTTTGTCTGAAGGTAGAGCTTCCTTAGCACAAGGTCAGTAGGTAGGTCAATATACTTATAGGCAGTTGCCGACCCTACATAGCTATTGAACTCCCTCATCTGCAAGAAGCCAATGGGTGAGACAGCCTTCTCGTCAAAGCACTCCGCATTTATTCTTAGGTAAACTGGAGTAGCTAGAGCCTGAACTGCAGCCGTATTAAAGGTAATCTTTAGCTGTGGATTTCTAAACTTCTTTGGGTTAAGAGCAAGCATTGGGTCTCTCAAGAACCTACCGAAGTTGACTCTGAGGTATCCTTCCTCTGTTGAGCTAGTTAAGTTAGTAGCTGCCCAGTCTATCTGCCTCATACCTTCATAAAAGCTTAAGGCAGCTATCTGTGTCCCAGAAAGAGATAGAAGAACATCAGAGCCATCTACTAGCTCAATCTTGGAGAAAACATCAGGCTCAGGTATAAGACGAGCTCCAGTGGAAAAGGTTATCCGAGTTTGGAATTGTAACGCTGAAATGGGGTCTAGGATATTGAGATCAATGGTTTTAGTCCCCGAGGTGCCAAGGTTCTCCTCAGCTAGTAAAGTTGCTGTTCTATATTTCACTTATTTCACCTCCTCCTCACTTCCCGACCTTAGCTGCTCTCAAGGCATTGGCAATCGCGGCTACCCTATCTAGGTTTCTAGGGTCTCCCTTAGCATACTTCGGTGGGAGCGTTGTCCGGCTGATTACATCAACAAAAGGAGCAAAATTGGTCTGGTACTTAGGAGTGCCATAGCCAATACCAGGAGCCCATCTCTCCGGACCCTTCTGGATAGTATCAGCTTTCCAGCCCGCTGTTCCCTTGTTAGCCACACCCTTTGAGAACCGCTTATTGTCGATAGCATCCTGGACACCACCCTCATAAGCACCCTCAGCAGCAGCCGCCTCAGTTGCCCAGTCTGCCTTCGGCTTGTTAATACCAGCCTCGTAGTCAGCTCTACGACCCGGGGTTACTCTTCGATACTTTTCAGCCAGTTCAGTAATACTGCGTATCGCAGCCATAATTCACCTCTTTACATAATACTTTTTAGGGTATGGGCTACTCCCCCCTAAAGTTAGCTGACATAACAGCATTTAAAGGTTTGATATAACGAGTTTTTAAGCTAATTAGTGCGACCATAACCCTTAATTTAAGAATAAACTTTTGTTGTAGCTTTGTCAAGCCCCTACAATAGAAAATAAAGAAGGGGATGGTAGAAAACCATCCCCTTGCAGGGCTTAATATAGAAAAATGGCTAGATTTTAATTCTAGTGCGTCTGGTAGTAGATTTCTCTAAGAGGGCAGCCCTTTTTTTCTCCTCTAGCCTTTCTTTTATCTCCTCTTCAGTCCCAACGTAGCGACTAAAGCAATCAAAAGCCTTGCCATCAATAATAAAATACTCCTCCAGCCAGTAGTTATCTGGCTTCCTTTTCTTCGCCGCTACCTTGACTGACATCTTTCCCACCCCCTTTCGCCCTCAACACAGCCCCACAGTTGATACAATATCTATCGGTATATCTAGTTTCCTCTCCGCACTCAGGACAACCTATAGCAGCCGGAGGAAACGTCAATCTCTTTCCACATACTGAGCAGTACTTACCATCTCTAACCTCATATGTGCCACACGCAGAGCAATAATTTCGTATCACTATTTACTTCTCCTCCATCGCCTGCTTTAACTTCTTATAGCAATCATTACAGGCACTTATTGTCTGTAATCCACCATAAGCCATCTCACTACCACATATATCACACGTGGTCGGTCTAATCCCTACCTCTCCGGTTCCCTCAATATAAGCCCTGGGCTCTATTTGCTCTGACCGCTGAGAGACAAAGCCTATCCTCTGGTCAACCCACCTTTTAAGAACAAGGACAGAAGCACCGCTTTTCTTAATGATGTCAACCAGATACTGGCGGTAAGGGACATCGGGACAGCGTATAAGTTCTCTTGCCTGGCTAGCCGAGATGTCTCCAACAGCCAGAGCACCCATCGCATACTCATCAAGCTTAAGGAGAGACAGCATCTGATTAACATGAGCAGCAGTAGTGCCACTAAGCTCGCCAATCTGTCCTTGGGTATAGCCAAAAGTCTTGGTAAGATACTCATAATACTGTGCCTCCTCTAGCGGATTTAAGTTATCTCTCTTCTGGTTCTCAATAAGGGTAATAATCCTCTCTCGGTCCTCAGCCGGAGATATAACATTACAGGGCACTTTATCCCAGCCTAGCTTCTTAATCGCCTCAAACCGCCTGCCACCAGCCAGTAGCTCGTATTCCTCCCCCTTCTGGATAACAGTCAGAGGATTAAGCAAGCCATCAGTCAAGATACTATCAGCTAAATCCCCTATACCACTCATGTCCTCTGGGGAGCGAAGCACTACACTAGGATACTTGATTAGCTCAATCGGTATGCTCTTTACTTTCACCTTTACTCCCCCCTTCTAAGATATGGAACTTAGTTAAGAGAGCTTTTATCCTTCCTCTGTAAAAGCTAGTAGGAAGGTTTCTATTAAACCTAGCCTGAGCTATAATTTTATCTAGCTCCTTATTTAGCTCAATCGGTATGCTCTTTACTTTCACCCTTTACCTCCTCTCCTTTAGGCAGAAATATCTCCCTTAACTGCTGGTCTATATTCTGTATCTTACCCACTAAACCTAGCTCACTTTCAGCATGGATGGATATTGTCCACCCATACTGTCCCCTCATTCCCCGCTCTACCTCTACCTTTATCGGCTCAACATACTCTATCTTATGACTAAAATCTATGTCCATTCTGTTTCTCCTTTCTTATTTCTCTGTCTCTCCTGGTAAAAAAGAATAGACCATTGGATAGTCTCGCTTCTTATTCATCTTATGGCGCTTCAGGGCACTGTGAGCAAGGCAAAGGGCGGTTTGGGTATCTAAGTCGTGATGGTCCTTGGGATAATACAGGTGGTCGTGTAAGATTTCTAGGGCTTTGTCTATGGTCATTGTCTCCCTCCTTTACTTCTATACAATTCTCATTTTGACACTCAAAGAGTATCTCATTTATTCTAACCATCTCAGCGCGGCAGAATGGACAAAAGACTACTTCATGTTCACAATACATCCAGTCCTTAAGTTCATAATCAGAGGAGTTTAGCATTTTCTACCTCCATAATCCCTCATCCTTCATCACCTGAAACTCACTAGCTATAATATCTAAAAAGTCAGCTCGCAGTAAGCACCGCTCCAGCACTTTAGCCCAATCACTAGCTCTTAACCGGCTTATCTCATCAAGCACCTTAAGTGCTGTCCCCACTTGATAAGCAGGCTGAGCTCGAGCTACCGGCTGAGCTACCGCCACCGGAGGTGATGTCGGCTGCTGCCCTTCAGCTAGAAACACCTGATACCTAGTCTGAGTACCACTACCAGTCCTACTTACCTTAACTATCAGACCTAGTAGTTTATACCCTTGCTGAGTAAAAGCATCTAGCTGCTGAGATACACCCAGCGGAAATATCCACTCCTCAGCTACACCGCCTATCGATATTGGCAGAGCATAACCCTGATTTTGCCTTACTCCAGCAGCACACAAGGCACAGCCAGCACCTGTGCAATCAAGAAACTGTCCACCAGCATAATGTCGCACCCGCGGACGATAACTCTCCGCCTGTAACTGAATAGTCTTAGTCTCCCCTAGTCCAATTGTTAACGGCATCTTTCTTCCTCCTTATTTTTTTACCTACTCCAGCTAATCGCCTCTTGCGAGAGTGATAAGCTATAGTTTCACCATAGTTGCCTTTCTCCTCAGCAATAGGACTAGCTCCTAACTTAGGCACTTCATTCCAAGTAGCTCCACAATCCTCACAAGCATAATACCCGTCTAGCTTAAGCATCGCTCGATGTCCACAATACCAGCATGACTTAGTAAAATCCATCACTTCACCTCCTCAAACTCCAAGATCGTCATCGGTGCTTTCTCTTTATCTATCTGATACATAATAGGCAGCTTATAGACCAGGTGCTCATCATCATCACCTAATATAACTCCAGCATCAACACAGCCATCTATGGCTGGCTTAAGAGAAGCTATAGCATTATCCGGGTCCCGAATATAACGCCGGCTAGGTATAATAAGAGTAATAGCTAAGCTAGCTTTCTTAAAGAAGGGAGGCTCCCCTCTATTATCAGCTAAATAACATATATGAGCAGCATCACGGAAAGACTTGGTTGCCTTATACTTTTGTACCCAGTGCCCTCGCCAGTTAGGATTAGTCTCTTTAGGCACTAGCATCGGTATCTCTATCTTCATATGATAGCCTCCCTGGGCTTTATCTTTACCTGTAGCCTGGATAGCTCTTTAGCTATCACAGGAATAGCACATATCCCCTTCTCCTCATTCCACCAGGCACACTCTGTCAACAGGCAGTCCTCAACTACAGATTTATAACCTTTGGCACGACCACCAGTCATTATACACAACAGCGGGCACTTCATTGCTTACCCCCCTTCTCCCGCTCCAGCTTCTCCCTTATCGCCTCAGCTATCCACTCCATTAACTGCCTGTTCTCGCTAACAGCCGCAATCTTGGCTCCCCTCCACTCCTCCAGCGGTATCTTAATTACCTTCGTCTTAACCAATTTAATACCTCCTTCCATTAGTATTTTAGATACTATAGCATACTGCATTATGTTTGTCAAGAGGGTAACTAAAATATTTTTTATAAAGAGCTAAAAACAATAAAAACCCCCTCTCTTTTAAGAGAGGGGGTCACAAAAGAAGGTCAGGTATAGGTGCAAACCCTCTATACCTGCCAGACTTACCAGGATCGGTGTGATGGTTTTCCCACCGCAGGGACTTCTCAGAGGCTAGCCGAACTTCTCACACCTTCAACGGTGCGAACGTAGCGCTGCTTTTAGATTGAAGCTAGCTAACAGCGACGTATCCCCGCCTGAAGCCCGCAGCCCGCACCCTGGTAAGCTATACCTGCCAGATATAAACATTCTGCTGCGCCGCTATCTCGTCTATATTCATCTCCTTACGCTCACAAACTATTCTCATCTCTACCGGCTTAGCCGGCTTATAGTCCCTCTCATAAAGGAACTTATAGGCTAATACCTGACCTAATGCCGACAAGCCAGCCCTGGGTTTGACCTCTATAACATATATCCTGTCAGGGTCATGAGCAACAGCATCAATACGATGCTTATAGACCGACTGAAACATACCCCTGAGATAGTCGGGTAGAGTAGGTGAAGGCTCAGGAGCATCACCTACATGGACATCATACTCTATACTGACAAAGAGAGGGGTACGCACCCTTAAAAACCTATCCCAAAGCTCAGCCTCATAAGGTAGCATGTGCGGATACTTGATTTTAGGCTCTATTAACGCCATTTACTTTACCCCCTCCCGAAGCGTCTCAAGGCATTACGATGCTCCCTATTTTCCTTTTCTTTTTGCCTGGCTCTCTGTTCCCTTTTTACCTGATGCCTTTTAGAACAGCTCATATCTACCCCCTCGCCCTCTCATCTAACTCACCTAATACCGCCTTGACCATATCACTCGTCAAGGCGACCCCTACTAAATGAGTCCATTGTATTAAGAGGTATTTTTTATCGTTGATGTCTATCGGCAAAGCCTGTAAATACAGCACAAAGTCCTCCCAAGCCTCCTTAGCTATCAAAGCTGCCGGTATTAAAGCTATCGCCATACTAAAGCCTCACTACAATCAAAATCTAAAGGGGCGACGCCCCTATTGAATACTACAGCACCCCCCCTTACTCTATCTACCATCATAGACTATTTTTCAAAAATAGTCAAATAATACTATAAAAACACTTGACAAAAGTATAATAGTATGCTAGTATAATAATCAAAGGAGGTATAAAATGAACAAGACAGAACTAGCTATCCTACTAGCCCGCGAGCGGGTCAAAGCTCAGGCTGAACTACTAGCTCAATCTGGTAACCACGAAGCCGAGCTCGCCCAGGTCCTGAAAGGCGCTGAACTCTACGACCACGCACTAACCGAAGCAGTAAAACAGGTCAAGCAACTAGGTGCGACCGCACCTACTAATGGTAATCACTGCTGGTATTGTAGCTCAGAGGGTCTACACCCTATGGTGATGGGTGATGTCTACCACCCCTATAAGCTCTGTCTATACTGCGGCGCTACATCTACCCTCAACGAGCTCCATCCTTATCATGCTAAACTCTATACGCCTTATAAGAAGCTAGCCGGTGAAGTGGCTAGATTGCTAGGCGACGCAAGACGAGCTAAACTACCCCTTGGCGTCCACCAGCTTAGAATACCTGAGAGGTGTAGCTAATGACTAAACTATACTACTCTGCCCTGCCACCAGATGTCCAGCTCGCTATCCAGAAGCTGACCGGCTATTCTGATGAGCAGCTCAGGAACGACGAGAAGGGTATAAGCCCAGCTAAACCCACTAAGACTAAAAAGGAAGCTTCATCACACCACCAACAGCATAAGCCTCAGACAGATACCCTGGCTATCCAGGCTCTTGGAGTCCTGGTCGCTATGGTAGCAGCAGCTATCTACTGCTTTAGTTGCCAATAACCCTATCC
>Ga0315296_10003125_pt1 | contig 13927 bp, 15 predicted proteins | sample YL17G14_18_MG_FD_203921 | JGI IMG/M metagenome (GOLD analysis project Ga0315296, IMG submission 203921) | Sediment microbial communities from Yellowstone Lake, YNP, Wyoming, USA - YL17G14_18 | ecosystem: Environmental > Aquatic > Freshwater > Lake > Sediment | place: USA: Wyoming | collected... | reverse complement strand
TCTCTCCTCAACAGACCCAATCAAGCGTGCGTATTCTCCAGGAGACAGAGTAGTCCTCAGAACGTTGGATGATCTACGACCAGATATCGCAGTGGTTCCCACCACCTGATTGCAGTCTTCAAGTGCTTCGTCGATAGTTCTCACTACTCTTGATCCTTGAAGGATGTCAAAAGCATGAGACGCGTATGCCTTAGCTTGTGAGCCGATCTCAGTCTTCGGGTTGACAATCCACAGTTCATCAAATCCGAAGTTCTTCATGGCCCTTGCGACTGAGCCTACGTTTCCTTCATGTTCTGGTTCCACGAGAATAACTCTGACATGCATGAGCTTTCATTTGTTGAGCGGTTTGAATAGTTTACGTTGCGGGTAGAGGCAGTTTGCGAGGCTTTCAAACTCCGGTGTTGTCAATTGAAAGATTCTCTTCTCGAGAAGATCTTTCGGTTCGACAAGATCTTCCAAGGCTTCGTTTGTCGAGGTGTCCATCGCGTGTTTGAGAACTCCTTTGAGAATCCTCCTCCTTTGGGAGAACAGGTATAGCAGCATTTGATTGAGAAAGCCTTCGTTTACCGCAGCGATTTGGGTTTTGGGAACAATTCTAATGATGAAGGAGTCAACTCTTGGAACGGGTCGAAAGGCTTTTCTTGAAACGAAGTCGAGGAGTTCGGTATCGGCTTTGTGCCTGACGGTAACGGTGAGTCTCCCGTAGTTCGCTGATCTCGGATCTGCGACGAGTCTTTGGGCGAACTCCCTTTGAAGGACCATGGTCATCGACGTTATGCTCTTTTTCAAAAGTAGGAAGATGAGCTTTGAGGAGATGTTGTAGGGTGGGGTGGCAACCACTTTGTCAAAGGTTGGTAGGGCGATTTTCAAGATGTCCCCCTCTATTACTTCCACATTGTTATTGTGTCGAAATCTCTGTCGCAACAGAGTCGCAAGTCTATGATCCTTCTCTATCGCCATGACTTTGCTTGCATGTCGTTGAATCACTGCTGTCAGGTTACCCGTTCCAGCTCCAATTTCGAGGATTGTTTCTCCTCTCATCAGTGCGGCATGGTCAACTATTCTCTGAAGTAAAGATTGGTCAATCAAGAAATGTTGTCCAAGGCGTCGAGGGTTGCGGATGTGGTTAGCGTTCCATGCCAGCATAGTCTTCTAGATGGCCCTCGTGAAGAGTCTATATTTCGAATCTTCTGTCAGTTCCTCAACTATTCTTTTCGCAATCGTCTTTACTGGGTCGGAGAGGCTGATTCTCTTCTGGATATCTGCAAAACTCTCAAACTGTTTTCTCTCACGTTGGTCGATGATTTGCCACATCGACTTCTTGCCTACTCCGGGTAAGACTTCTAATGCATGCATTCTAGGTGTGACTGCTTGAGCCTCGTTGAAGAAGTGTACAAATCTCTTCTCTTGGTTCTGGATCATCTTCTCCAAGACTACAGGTAGTTCTGCTTTCGCCGAAGCGGTCAGTTCTTGATAGCTGATTCTACCCAGTATGCGATTCACTTTCTCTCTCCTGTCTTTTCCCACGTAGATTCTCTCAGATGGTTCGACGACGGTTCCCGTTTTCAGTTCTGCTTCGAGCATCGTAAAATAGTCTTCACCCAAGACTTGAGCTGTTGGGACTACTACGTACCGTGACTTGTCAGGAGAGGATCTGCCTGTAGGCAGAAAGTCCATGACATATGCATACTCTTCATAGAGTCGCTTTGGCTCAAATCCCAGCTCTCTCTCACGTAGTCTATCCGCTTGAGTCAAGAATGAACGCTCCCCCAGGCCCTGCTAGCTATTCTCTCTCCTCGGCATGCAGTGTGAAATTCGCCGGTACGAACATGGGCCTCGATTGTTCCAAAACCGCTCTCTAAAGGCCTTCGAATTTTCCGTTATAAATCTTGCCTAAGAACGAAGGCATCTTCCTCATGATGCATAGGCTTCTAATTCAGAGATCTTGGTATGTATCGGTTCTTCCAAGTACATTGGTCATGCCAGGACTGAGTCTACTTGGTTCCTGTGACGTGAGAAAGTAGCTTCAGTATCTCTTCAAGCTGTTCGGTTGCGACAACTTTGCCCTTTGTCGCAAGCATAGTACGGAGTTCCTCCTTGCTATCCGGCATGCAATTAACTACTTCTATGGCTTGGGTTGGATCCAACTTGTGCTTCTCGATGAGTTCCTTGAGAGCTTTCTCAGCCTTAGGTTGTGTCGTCTTACTGAATTTCGTTGCGTATGCCAATGTTCTTCTTTGGAACTCCCCCAGCTCATCTTGGTTGGATTTTTCCAGTATGCGTTTTGCTTCCGGAGTGGAGATGTCTTTCTGATCCAGTATCTTTCTAGGCATAGTCTCAACTTCCGCGACTTTCAAGATGTTCTGGCCTGACTAGAAGTGTAGCAACGTTTCGTCCTCTGGAGACATTTACGATGTAGCTTCTTCCTCTCTTTCCGTTTATCACTCCAGTTCTTCCGTAGTATCGTGTGTGGGGCATTCCTTTGTGCACGCTGGAATCAGTCTTGATGCAGACTTTGTCACCCACATTGTATATCTGTAGTAGTTTGCTTATGCTGATCTTGCCCTTTTTTCTTGGGTCTTTTCTGAAAAGTGACCTAGTTCTGGACCGGTATCCCCTTGATCCTCTGACCATGAATTCCACCATATCACTGGCTTAGGTGGCTCTTCTGTCACTTTCCTTCATATACACATTTCCCTAGGACTTCATCGGAAACATCCCTTTTCGGAGCATCATGTGCTGTCGGCGCCCCATCATCTTCATCATTTTCTTCATGTTGGAGTACTGGCTGACTAGCTCCTTCACTTCTCTCTCACTTCTTCCTGATCCTCTCGCGATTCTCTTGGCTCTTGAGGAATCGATTACTCTAGGTTCTTGCACTTCCTCTTGTGTCATTGATTGTATTATGACTCTCCATGCATCGAGTTTTTGCTCCGCGGTGTCCAAAGCGTCGTCTGGTATGTTAAAGCTTCCCGGGAGCATTCTGAACACTTTCTTGAGTGGCCCCATCTTTCTTAGTGTTTCCATTTGTTCGAACATGTCTTTGAGCGAGAATCTTCCCTCTAGGAAGACCTTGGCCTTTTCTCTGGATGCTTTTGTCTCAGCTTCTCCCACCTTCTCCACAAGGGCTTTGATATCTCCCATTCCAAGAAGTCTACCTACGAAGGCAGACGGTACGAATTCTTCCAAGTCCTCAATTTTCTCTCCAGATCCTATGAACTTGATCTTGGCTCCTGTGGCTGCGACGGCAGACAGGGCGCCTCCTCCTCTTGCCGAGCCATCTAGCTTTGTGACGAGTATTGAGCCTATGGATGTGGTTTCTGCGAATGCTTTGGCTTGAGCAGTCGCTTGTTGTCCAATTGTGCCATCAATGGTCAGCACGATCTCATCTGGATGCATTGCCTTTGCAAGTTCTCGCATCTCTTCCATGAGGTCTCTTTCGTTTCTATGTCTCCCGGCCGTATCAACGATTGCGATGTCGTATCTTTCCCTTCTGAAATGCTCTAGCCCTCTCTCAGCTATGTTCCACGGGACCTTCTCTTCCGATTCTCCGTATACGGGAATTCCTATTCTATCCGCCAATTGCTTCATCTGTTCAAAGGCACCAGGTCTGAAAGTGTCAACACATATGAGTCCTGCCTTGAGCCCCCTCTTCTGGTAGAACTTCGCGATCTTCACTGCGCTGGTCGTCTTTCCTGACCCTTGGATTCCAACAAGCATCACGACAAAGGTCTTTCCCGTTTGAATTGACGTTCCTGACGTTTCTTCTCCCAGGAAGCTGGTAAGCTCCTCGTATAGGACTTTGATTACATGTTCTCGTCTCGATACCCCTGGCGGCAGAGTCTCCTCGATAGCTCTCTTCTGTATCTTGGACGAAAGCTGGAGAACTAGGTCAACATTCACATCGGCCTGAAGTAGTGCTCTCTGAAGATCCTTAACAAGTTCCTTGATTGCAGTTTCATCGACCAAAGGAAGCCTCAGTAGCTTTCTTATTGATTCGTTGAGGGCCTTGCCAATATTCTCAAGTGCGCTCAGTTTCGAGTCTCCGCCTTTTTCGAGCCAGGCGCTTTGGATTTGCTCATCGTGACTAATGTATCTCTTCTCTTAAACATTCGCAGTATTGCTGCGACTCGTTTCCTCTGACTTGGGTTTTCAATCATAGGGAGTTGACGATTCTGATGGTGCCTGAACTGGTTGCAGTAGTTTTCACTTTTGTCTACGTAGACACTCTTTCCAAGGCAGAAGCCACTATCAAAGGAAAGCACACAGTAGCGTCGCCTATTACGGTCACGTACTTGGCCCTTCTCCGAATTTTTCCCCAGCTTATGGCTTCCTCCAAGTATGCGCCGCTGAGACCTCCGGCCTCCGGTCGATCCATTGTGATTTGCACTGCAAGGTCAACTCCTTTCCCTAGGATGTTGGCCATCAGGACATGGTGTTTCGGCAGACCGCCGCCTAGGATTATCGCACCGGGTCTTTTCGCCTCTAATCCAAGTTCCATGAGTCTTCTCAGATCTTGAAGCGGGTCGAATGTGAGGGCTTTCGTCTGGCTGTAGGTCCAAAGGTTCAGTCCGATCATTGAATCGAGGAATCCCGGCGAGAAGATAGGAACACTGTGAGCCTTGCATTTGGCCAAGATTGCTGTTTGGTCCGGCAGTTTCTCTGAAATGTGATTCAAGAAGTCTTGAAGAGCTAATCGTTTCCGTTTTTCCTCATGAATCTCGTCTAGGGTTTGGAGGACAAGTTTCTCCACAGCTTCGAATGCTTTCAGCTGGACGTAGACGTCTCCTATCCTGCCAATACCTCTCTCGTGCAGTTCACAGTCATTGGCGAAGAACGATCCGACAAAATGGTGATAACCTAGTGCCTCTATGATATCGTGGACAATATTGGCACCGGTTGTCACAATAGCATCAATGAATCCTCGGTCAACAAGTTCGCCGATGATTTGACGCAGGCCGCCAGGAACGAGTGGGCCAGCCAAAGAGAGAAAGACGGTGCACCTTTCGTCAGAGAACATCTCAGTCAGAATTCTCGTGGCCAAACCAACTCTTCCGGCTCCTAGGATTCCACAACCATCCATTTGTTGGACAAGTTCATCCACGGTCATATGCGGATACAGTTTCATCTGTTCAACAATCTTCATAGCGTCTTCTACCCCACTTCCTGAACACAAACAAAACTAGCTGCTGATCTGAGACTTTATTCTAACAATCTTGTTCCTGCCAAGCATCTGCCAATACTCTACTTCCTGCCCCGAGGACAGTCTTCCTCTCAGTTCCTCTTCATCGGGAAATGGCGTTTCGAAAGTTACGTAGGTCTCCATATCCATCAGTTGGACCATTTCTCCTGTCACCGAGATCACTTGCCCAGTCTTCTTCTCTATAAGTGGGACGTCGAGTCTTCCGTCGACGGGACTGATCACGTTTCTTTTTTGGTTTGTGAAAACCCCTATCGCCACTATTCTCGCCTTTGCTGCTCCATGCTTTCCGGGCTTACTCTTCTCGTACTCCACTATTTTACAGGGCTCATTTTCCAAGACGATGTACTGACCGATCTTCAGTGAGCCCACATCCACGGGTTTGCTCAACATCAGCACCTATTCATTCACCTTAGAAACCCACTCAAATCTAAAAAAGGCTTGCCGATCTCTTCCCTGCCAATGGACCCAATGCAGGTTTATAACAAAATTAGCCGATACTAGAACACGGTGCTCACCCATTGATCAGTCGAATTGGCTTTGTTTCTAGGCTTGACGACGCTGAGGCTTTGGAGACGGCGACTGGGCTGTTCAAATTCGCAGTTAGCAAGGGACTTGGCGCAATACCTGAAGAGGAGTTTGCTCGATTGAAGCATCTCAGCGGAGGCAAGCCTCTGTCCGAGATGAAAGTTGATCTGGTAGTCACCGTAGGTGGGGACGGGACTGTTCTGAAGACATCCATGTTGATGTCTAAGCCCAGTACGCCTATTCTGGCTGTGAACATGGGAAGGAGAGGATACTTGACTGAAGTATCTCCTGAGCAGGCCAGAAAGGCCATTGGTGATTGCTTGGCAGGAAGAATTCGGTTAGAAGAGCGTATGAAGCTCTCGATGATGCATGGCAGCGGAATTAGCGTCGATGGTTTGAATGAGGCTTTGGTGGCACCCGGCCTCCCCTACAAGATGATCGACGTCAAGATAGGAGTCGGAAATAGTGACCTTGTTGAATGCCGCGCCGATGGATTGATCGTAGCCACGCCCACAGGTTCCACAGCGCATGCATATTCTGCGGGAGGGCCTGTGCTTGATCCTTCTCTAGATGCCTTTGTCTTGGTCTTTATCTGCCCGGTTGATCCTCTTCACCCTGTGGTCGTTCCAGCTAAGGAAGATCTGTCCATCCAGTTGAACAGTTCAGCTTCTAAAGCTGCTGTGATCGTCGATGGAAGACATTGTCAGGATCTCTTGCCAGGAGCATCGATCACGATAAGGAAGTCAAAGGATAAGGCTGTGTTCGTCAGATTTGACTCGTCGAGGGTCAGAAGAAGTTTGGTGCGGTTTCCAGCAGCGGAGATCGGCAGAAGTGAAAGTGCTGGTTCTTGACACCTCAGCATTTGTTATGGGATTCAATCCGCTTTCAGTAGATCTAAGGACTTTCACCGTACCTGCAGTTGAGCATGAACTCTCTCTAGCTGGCATGGCAAAGGTTCGTTTCTCAGCGTCGAGCGACTCTGGTAGACTTGAAGTGAAAATGCCCACTGAAGCATCGCGGGCACGTGTCGCAGAGGAGTCGACCAAACTTGGAGAGCAATTGATGCTTTCGGAAGCGGATTCTCAGATTCTGGCGTTGGCTCTTGATCTCAGGAATGATAGGTTGGAGCCAGTCGTAGTGAGCGATGATTATGCAGTTCAGAACGTGGCAGAGAGATTGTCTGTGGCGTATGCCTCACTTGCCACCTTCGGGATCACGTATGAGTTTAACTGGATTTCATATTGTCCTGCCTGTTTCAGGCGATATCCTCAAACCTACCCGTACCCGGAATGCCAGGTTTGTGGGACCGTGCTAAAGAGGAAGGTTTTAAGAAAGCTTGAGGCGAAGAAGAAGCTCTAGGAGACTTGTTTGAGATCACTTGAGCAATTGATTGGAAAGGCGCAGGAGCTTAAGTCGAGAGGTCTTACTACCCAAGAGATCTCCGAGGAGTTGAAGGTTCAAACAGACACGGTCGTCTGGCTTCTACTCAGAGGGAAGGAACGTCTTGGGAAACCGGCGCCGATTGACCTTTTCGTGGATTGGAGCCAGATAGGATCAAGCGTTCGTCGCCTATCTCTTGCAGGTTGGGCACTGGCCGACCTGGCTCGAGAATCAATCAAAAACGAAGAATTCGAACAGCCCGATGTAGTTGTTGCAGTTGAGGGAAGCGGCCTGGTTCTCGGGATGTCTGTCGCAGAACAACTTGAGATACCTCTTGCATCAGTGAGGCCGCAAAGAGTCGCTGACAAGAAGCTCTCTGGAGCAATCAACCCGTCATTCGCATCGATCGACAACAAGAAGGTGCTAATAGTTGATGCGATTCTGATGGAAGGTGAAACTGTCACAGCTGCTGTTCAAACTGCTCGAGGTGTTCGAGCCAAACCAACTGGCATAGTTGTACTTGTGAACAAGAGTAACTATGACAGCGTTGATGGTGTTCCATTGAAGGCGCTGATCCAGCTTTTTACAATAGCCAAGGCCTAACCCTTTTTCCTGAACTTGGCAACAAAGTAGCCTGAGTCGTGTAGGTGAGGATCGAACCTCTGTGTCAGTTTTCCTTCCGGCAAAATCGTGTCAAATCCCGTTGAGCCTAGCATTAGGTCCTGTTTTTCAACCTCTAATCCACATTCCTCGACGGCGAACTTGACGTTTTCTTCGCATTCCTGTAATGTCATAGTACAGACACTGTAGGTCAATATTCCGTTTGGGCGAAGTATTCTTGATGAGGCCTTCAAGAACTGCCGCTGATACTTTGAAAGGGCCTGAATCTCCGACTGGGAGGTGTACTCATAGGTCTTTGGCTTTATTCCCAATGCAGAGCACGGGGGATCGACAAGGCACCTATCGGCAGAAAGTTCTGGAAAGTCCACATCAAGATATCTCGCATCATGAGAGATCAGTGCTACTCCATTGCATCCGAGTCGCCTAACTGTCTCTCGTGCTAGAGATATCTTCGTTTCATTCCGGTCGACCCCAATGATCCTCGCGAGGCCTTTTGTGAGTTGACTTATGTGGGAGAGTTTTCCTCCAGGAGAACAAGTGAGATCAACGATTGTTTCGCCTGGTTGGGGATCTAGAATTCTACTGGTCGAGATGGCTGGAAGAGACTGTGGATAGACAAGTCCCTGTTCGTACTCAGGTGTTTCTCTGAGACTTGGAATCCTGAATAGAGGAAACGTAACTTCAATGGCAAGTCCTTGTCGGAGGGTCAGTATGCTATTCTCACTCATCCGGGCAATTCCAGCACCCACTACCTGTCCTTGATCATCAATGACTGTAGTCTTGTCCCCTTCTCTCAAGCCTTGGCATTTCTTTATTCCCGGCGCGTATACGTGTGCGCCTTGCAGAACAGATTCAGCTGTGAACTTGTCTACCATGACTTTCTTCTCAAATATCTCAATTGGTTTTGACGCTTCTACTTCGAAGTAGAGTGCCTCTTCGATAAGCGGATGCCTGCAAACGTGTAAGCCTTTGTCTTCAAATCGTTTCGTGATGTGGTCGACAGTGGTTTTCAGGGTGTTTACTCGGAAGTAGTAATGACATCCGGGCACTTTCAGTGACTGAACTACTTCTTCTAGATCGTCTTCATAGACCTTCTGGAGTTCGAGAAGGGTGTCTACTGAGAACTTGCATCTTCTCGCCAGTTCCTCTAGGTCTACCATATCTTCTATCTCGTTGGCGTTGCTTGGTTTCTCCTTATTGTAGCGTGAGTCATCACGTTTCTCATCATTGGGAGGTTGTTGTGCGTATCAGATCTCGGTCCAACGGGCAACCCATTTACTCTAGTGCAGAGCATCACATTTGGACCGTATTCAGGTGTCGAGGTTATCTACTTCGTTTTCTGTGAGATCCTTTACGATTCTTGCTGCAACTAGGTCCGCGGCCTTTGCCACATTGGGGCTGAGGCTTTCCGAGAAATTGGTTCTTGGCTCTATCTCTATCCCATAGATCAGTACCTTTTTTGGCATACTTCTTGATGCAAACAGTTTTCCAAATTCGTAGGCTGAGGCGAAGTTGAAATGGTGAGGGGTTGTGAAATGGATCGTTTGCTTGAGTTCTTCTGGCTTAAGCCTACGTATGGTTCCGGATTCACCATTTGTGGCTATTGCATCTATTATTATTGCTGTGTCGTACCCCATTATCTCCTCTACAAGTTCGATGCCACTCGCGCTGACTTCTTTGATGTCGACATTCAAGCCATGAGGCAGTCTTTCCTTGACTGACTTAGCAACAACGTTTCCTACTCCGTCGTCACCGAGAAGAGGATTGCCAACACCGATGACGAGAGTTTTCAGAGGCGGCTCATCCTTTTGATGAGTTTCTTCTGCGGATTGTAGATGCATATTTCAAGAGGCATGTGTCCTGGTAGAGTATGTGTAGCGCATGCTAGGCAGGGGTCGTAGGCTCTGAAAGCCATTTCGACCATGTTCAAGATCTCATCACTGACTTTTCCTTTCTTGATTAGCCCTTGAGCCGCCTTCTTGATTGATGTACAGATCCCACCGTGGTTGTGAGTTGTTGCCACTATGAGGTTGACTGCTTGCACAATTCCTTCTGGGTCTGTCCTGTAATGATGGATTAATGTTCCTCTAGGTGCTTCTACTGCTCCAACGCCTTCTTCAGGTGTCGCTGTCGGAATAGTTCTTACGTTGCTGCTTCTCACATCAGGATCTTGAACCAGTTCCAGTAGCCTTTCACTTGCGTAGAGCGTTTCTATGACTCTGGCCCAATGATATGCTAGTGTTTCATGAGCTGGTTTCTTAAGGGTCTTGAACATCTTCTCATATGCTGCTTGAGCTAATGGGGTAGAGAGTCCGTCAACTACGTTGAATCGCGCGAGAGGACCTACCCTGTAAATCCCACTGGTTTTTCCATCGACCAGTCCCTTCCAGCCAACTTTCTTGAGGTAGGGAAACTTGAGGTAGGTCCATGGTTCAACATGTTCGGAGATGTGCTTCAAGTAGTCGCTGGCTTCGAATTGCGCGAACTTTTGTCCATCTGGATCTATCACCCTTAGTTGTCCGTCGTAAAGGTTCATCTTCCCTTTGTCGTCTACTGTGCCCATGTAGTATGTTCTTAGCCGGTAAGTGTCGTCCATAATTAGGTCTGCATGCTTAGTCTGTAAGACGGTTTTCTCGAAAGTATTCACTGTAAACTTTGAGAAGTCCAGTAGGAATTTTGCTCTTTCCTGTATTTTCTCGCATTCGTTTTCGGAAAGTGGCTTTGAAATTCCGCCTGGTATAGCAAAGACCGGGTGAACTGCTCTGCCGCCAACCATCTCTTCAATTTCATGGGCATATCTTAATGCTTTGAGAACATTGCCTCCGATTTCAGTGCCGACTTTTTTCAGAACGCCGGCTATGTTTCTGTCTTGTGATGGTGCTCCAGGTCCCACAATGAAGTCAGGTCCACCTAGAGCGTAGAAATGGGTCGAATGATCGTGGACGAAGAAGGCGCAATAGCCTAACTCTCTGACCTTCTTTGCGGCTTCTGGAGGGTCAACCTTGTAAACTGCGTCTGTGGCTTTTGCGGATGCTAGGTGATGGGCCCAAGGGCAAACGCCGCAGATTCTTGTGGTGATGTTGGGCATTTCTTCAATTGGTCTTCCCTGGCAAAACTTTTCGAATCCTCTCAGTTCGACGACTTGGAAGTATGCTTCATCAACATTGCCGTTTTTGTTCAATAGGATGTGAATCTTTCCGTGGCCTTCGAGTCGTGTGATTGGATCTATCTTGATCAGTTTGGTTTCTTGCATCTCATGATCACTTTTGAGTCATGGTCTTTCGTTTGAGGATCGAGGCTGGGAGCGTGAACATGTAGAATGTTCCGAGGGGATCCTTGACTTGATCCACCATTGTTCTCACCTCGTCTTCACTCATGAGCTCCTCTCCTTCCAGTCCGAGCACTGAACCAAGTGAAGCAATCATCTTGGCGCCTTGGTCAAGGGTTTTGGAGGTGGGTCCCATGCAACCTCGACATGGCATATTTGCTTCGATGCATTTTGCTCCACATCCCATTCTTGTCGATGGGCCTAGGCATATGATCCCTTGGTCTAAGAGACATTTTTCTTGGTCAGGAATGATTTGTTGGAGTCTGTAGATCTTCGAGATCTTCTTCTCCTCTCTCTTTCTCGGGCATTCGTCGCATAGGATTCTGTTCGGTGCCAGTGTTTCGCCTTTCTGGGGTAGTTTTCCTGTGAGTATTGCTTCGATTGCCTTTTCCACTAGTGGTACTTCTGGAGGACATCCCGGTAGATAGTAGTCTACGTCGACGCAGTCGTGCAGGCATTGAACGGTATCAAACTTCTTGGGAAGGTGAAGCGAATATCCGTCTACCTTTGTTTCACTGAGTGGCTCCGTAAAGTCTGGGTTTTCCGTGCTGGGCGTTTCCTTGTAGACGGTTGCGAAAAGCTCCTTTGTGGTGGTCAGATTCGCTAGGCCTGGTACTCCCCCGTGGCATGCGCAGGCTCCGAATGCGATGATTGTCTTCGTCTTTTTTCTTAGTAGTTCTGCGATCTCCTTGTTTTCTTCGTTCGCTATTGAGCCGTGATAGAATCCAAGGTCGACGCTACCGTCAGGAAGCTGTATGAACTCCTTGAGTTTCTGATCAAAGGCAGTAGGCCAGAAAACTACTTCCACGGCGTTGAACACGTCGGTTAGCTTTTCTGCGAGGTCCACTATTGACATGTCGCAACCTGAACATGTTGCACCTAAACCAATGGCAAGCTTGAGTTTCCTTTGGCTCAATGTTCTCAACTCGACTCAAGAGGGTTAGGGCCCAAAGCGCGGATCTGATCTGTGAATTCATTCACCACTTTGGCGAACTTTTCGCCTTCTGATGCAGAAACCCATTCTAGCCTTACTCGCTGTCGCTCTATGCCTAATTGCTCGAGGAGCTTGAGAAGCAGGTGATATCTTCTTCGTGCCTTCAGGTTTCCTGTCAGATAGTGGCAGTCACTTGGGGGATGGCATCCTGCTATGAGCACTCCGTCGACTCCATTCTTGAGAGCGGCGAGCACGAAGGTAGGATCAACTCTGCCGCTACACATGACGCGGATGATCCTTAGGTTAGGGGAGTACTGGGTTCTGCTGGTTCCGGCAAGATCGGCGCCAGCATAGGAGCACCAATTGCAAAGAAAACCGAGGATTTTGGGTTCAAACTTGTCAGCCATATTGGTCACTTCGCAACCGCCTGTTCGATCTGCGACATCACCTGTTCATCTGTAAAATGGTTGGTTTTGATTGCGCCGGCTGGGCACGCGGCAGCACAAACTCCACACCCCTTGCACAGCGCTTCGTTGATTTTGGCCCTCTTATCCTCAATTGAAACTGCGCGGAAAGGACAAAGAAGAACGCATGTACCGCAACCGCCACAAATCGTGTCATCGACTGTGGCGTAGTATGGTTCGACCACGTACACTCCTGGTGCCATGAGAGACGCGGCTCCTGAAGCGGCTGCTTTTGCTTGAGCGACTGCGTCGGGGATATCTTTCGGACCGGCCGCTGTTCCTGCAATAAGCACTCCGTCTACTACAGTATCAACCGGTCTCAATTTCGGATGAGCTTCAGAAAAGAATCCATCCGGCCCAGCCGGGATCTTCAGAATCTTTCGGATCTCGTTTGCACCCATGCTTGGGATAATACCCACCGAGAGAACAACCAGATCGGCCTCTATCTCTAATGGTGTTCCTAGGAGCGTGTCTTCAGCTCTGACGATGAGATTCTGGCTCTTGGCGTCTTCAAGTATTTCCGCCACTCTTCCTCTCGTGAAGAGAACCCCGTAGTCCTTTGCAGCTTTCTCATAGAATTCTTCGAAGCCTTTGCCGAAAGCTCGTATGTCCATGTAGAAGACTCGAACTTCGGTCTCTGGATGTTTCTCCTTGAGCTGCCTAGCCTGCTTCACTGCGTACATGCAGCAGACTCGCGAGCAGTAGAGGTTGGTTCTCTCGTTTCTTGAGCCCACACACTGAACGTAGACGACTCTTTGTGGTTCTTTGAGATCTGAAGGTCTCAGTACTTTGCCGCTTGTGGGCCCGGATGCATTGAGCATTCGTTCCGTTTCGAGTGATGTTACGACGTTCTGGAACACGCCGTAGTTGTATTCCTGATCGTTCGACGGGTTGTATGGATCATGTCCTGTGGCGACAATTATTGTGTCCACATCAAGCTCTATTTCTTGAGGCCCCTGATCATAGTCTATTGCGTCAGGTTCGCAGACTTCTTTGCATTTTCCGCAGGCAAGAGGTGTTAGACCGAGACAGTTTGCTTCGTCAAGGACATAGGATGGGGGTACTGCTTGAGGAAAGGGTATGTAGATCGCTTTTCTCCAGCTCAGATTGGTGTTGAATTCGTCAGGGACTTCTACGGGGCAGATCTTGGAGCATTCATTGCATGAAGTGCATTTCTTCTCATCGACATACTTGGGCCTTTGTAGTACCTTTACTTTGAAATTTCCGACAAATCCTTGAACATCTTTTACTTCGGCATAAGTGAAGAGCTTCACGTTGGGGTGGCGTGATACGGAGACCATCTTTGGAGTTAGTATGCAGGATGAACAGTCCATTGTTGGAAAGGTCTTGTCAAGTTGTGCCATTCGTCCGCCGATTGTAGGCGACTTCTCGACCAAGTAGACAGTGAAGCCCGAGTTTCCCAGATCAAGTGCCGCTGAGATACCGGAGATTCCTCCGCCTATGATAAGTGC
>Ga0315296_10003124_pt1 | contig 13930 bp, 14 predicted proteins | sample YL17G14_18_MG_FD_203921 | JGI IMG/M metagenome (GOLD analysis project Ga0315296, IMG submission 203921) | Sediment microbial communities from Yellowstone Lake, YNP, Wyoming, USA - YL17G14_18 | ecosystem: Environmental > Aquatic > Freshwater > Lake > Sediment | place: USA: Wyoming | collected... | reverse complement strand
TGGTTGCCTCCTGCTCACCACGACTGCATGAGCCGACCTTCCGGCGCACGCTGGCCAGCGCTGACCTCAACCCCTATTTCCTGGAGATGGCCAACATCCGCGAGCAGTGCTCGTGGGTCATCGAGGACAAGGAGGCGGCTACCGAAAAGGCGAAGGCAATGGTGAGCGCCGCGGTGCGGCGCGTTTTCTTCCACAACGCCCTGGAGAAGAAAGAAGTTCCCATGAATCCCGGCACGCTGGTGGTCGGTGCTGGCATCGCCGGGATACAGGCGGCACTGGAGATAGCCGATTCCGGAAACCGGGTCTACCTCGTGGAGCGGGAGCCATCCATCGGCGGCAATATGGCCCGTCTGGACAAGACCTTCCCCACGCTCGACTGTTCGGCCTGAATACTCACCCCGAAGATGGCCTCGGTGAGGTCACACGAAAACATCGAGCTGATGACTTACAGCGAAGTCGTCGAGATATCCGGCTACGTGGGCAACTTCAAGGTGAAGATACGGAAGAAGCCGCGCTACGTGGACTCCAGCAAGTGCACCGGCTGCGGTACCTGTCAGGAAAAGTGCCCGAGCAAAACCGCCAGCGAATTTGACCTCGGCATCGGGCAGAGAAAGGCCATCTATACGCCGTTCCCGCAGGCTGTGCCCAATGTCCCGGTGATTGACACCAAAACCTGCATCTACTTCACCAAAGGCAAATGCCGCGCCTGCGAGAAGCTCTGCGAGGCCAAGGCCATCGACTTCGAGCAGAAGGAGCAGATTATCGAGGTGGAGGTGGGCTCAATCATCGTGACCACCGGCTTTGATTCTCTCGACCCATCGGGGATGGCCCAGTTCGGGTACGGCCGATATGATAACGTCATCACCGGCATCCAGTTTGAGAGGATGAGCAATGCCTCCGGGCCCACCGGCGGGAAAATTGTGCTTAAAAACGGCTCCACACCGAAAAGCGTTGCCATCCTGCACTGCATCGGCAGCCGGGATGTAAACTATCACGAGTACTGCTCACGCGTCTGCTGCATGTATTCCCTGAAATTCTCCCACCTCATTCGGGAGAAGATTCCCGATGCCGAAATCTACCAGCTCTACATTGACCTCCGCTGCTTCGGCAAGGGCTACGAAGAGTTCTACAACCGACTCCAGGAAGAGGGCGTGAACTTCGTGCGGGGCAAGGCCGGTGAAATCACCGATATCGCCGAGACACCCGAAGAAGAGGGCAAGCTGGTGGTGATTGTGGAAGATACTCTGGTGCGCCGGAAGCGACGTATTCCGGTCGATATGGTTGTCTTGAGCACGGCACTGGAGCCGAGGGCGGATGCCAATGAGGTGGCCCGGCTCTTCTCCATCAGCCGCAGCAAAGATGGCTTTTTCCTGGAAAAGCACCCCAAGCTTGACCCGGTGGCCACGACCACCGATGGCATACTCATTGCCGGCTGCTGCCAGGGACCGAAGGATGTCCCTGATACGGTAGCGCAGGCCTCGGCCGCCGCCGCCCGAGTCATGGCCCTCATCAGCAAAGGAAGCGTTGAAATTGAGTCCGCCACCTCGGTGATTGATGAGGACCTCTGCTGCGGCTGCAAGACCTGCATTTCACTCTGCCCGTACACTGCCATTTCCTTCGATGGAAAGAAGAAGGTCTCGGTTATCAATGAAGCACTATGCAAGGGATGCGGCACCTGCGCTGCCGCCTGTCCCAGCGGTGCCATCACCAGCCGGCACTTCACCACCGAGCAGATTATGGCGCAGATAGAAGGAGCAATGGTATGAGCTTTGAACCGAAAATAGTCGGCTTCCTCTGCAACTGGTGTTCCTACGCCGGGGCTGACCTGGCCGGCACTGCCCGGAAGAAATACGCCCCCAATGTCCGCGTCGTCCGGGTGATGTGCAGCGGCCGGGTGGAACCCAGCTTCATCCTCAAGGCCTTTAAGCAGGGAGCCGACGGCGTGCTCGTCTGCGGCTGACATCCCGGCGAGTGTCATTACCTGGAAGGTAATCTGAAAACAAAGCGCCGCATACCGCTCCTGAAGAAGCTGCTGAACCAGTTCGGCATTGAGGAAGAGAGAGTGAGGCTGGACTGGGTATCGGCTTCAGAGGGAGACCATTTTGCCGCCATTGTCAATGAAATGACGGAGCAGGTCCGGCAGCTGGGGCCTTTAAACCTCAATGGCAATCATGATAAACCAGAATAGCGTTTAAATGGCCTGACATTGCTAATGACCGGAGGACTTATTCATCCTTCAAATACCTCAAAGTATTCGCTCATCAAACACAAACACCGCTCCGCCATCAACTCACGCCGCCTTACTTGACAAACGGCAGTAAATCCTTAATGATATCTTGAATGCTTGCGGGCAAGCATTTCCTACTGAACAATGAAACAGGAGGTTTCCATGACTGAAAGCACCAAGGGTATTAACAAAGCAGTTCTGGACAAAGTGGAGAAAAGGGCTTACGAACTCATTGACAAATATCACGGCTGTTCGCAATGCTCACTGCTGGCAATTCAGGAAGTCTGTGGCATGAGGGACGATATGATGGCCAAAGCCTCAATCGGCCTGGCGGGCGGCGTTGGCAGCATGCGCTCGGCATGTGGAGCGCTGACCGGCGCGGCGCTGGCCCTCGGCATGAAATACGGTCGCGACGTCAGCACTCTAAAAGGGCCGGCGGAAAAAGCCATCGAGATAGAATTCGCCGCCCTGGAACCGGTGGGCAAACTGGCCAAATGGTTTGAACGGGAATTCGGCAGCATCGTCTGCCGCGACATTCGCAAGGCGTTTATGGGCACAGAACTGAGCCGGGAAATCCCGTGGCAGAAAAAGTGGCTGGGAGAACTGGGCATGCATGAGCACTGCTCGAAGATTGTGGCCAGGACGGCGCGAAGAGCCGCGGCCATGCTGGAGAACCCCAACCTTAGCATCTTGGACAAGGTGTAAAGGGAAATTTTATACCACTATTAATACCGGCAAACGGTCAATCCTGTTTGAAATACCAAAGTGGACCGACCGTTAGGTTGTCATTTTTAGGGTGAGCTATGAATCCATTCCATTACTCAAGCGACGGGCTGTCCGCCCATATGAAGCTGAGACAGACGCACCGTGAGTGGGCACACTATATCGTTCGCTGCCCCACCGCCCGCCCGACGCGCTACAAAAAGAACAATACTGTCCTAGCTGAGTATTTCCAGCCGCTGGATGCCAGCGGCGCCCCGCTGGTCATCCTGTTCCATGGTATCAGCGACCAGCTCCTCATCCCCTGCAAATTGCTGGCCCGGTCGCTGGTCAAGAAAGGCATGGCCTGCTTTGTCCTCTATTCGGTCTTTCATTCGCGGCGGATGCCGTATGAGGTGAAATCCCGCTACCCTTCTCTCACCCCCGAAGAGTGGTTTGAGCACTACGTCATCTCCGTAACCGACGTACGCCAGGCGATTGACTGGGCAAAAAGTCGCACCGAGATAGACACCGAAAAGGTGGGGGTAATCGGCATAAGCTTCGGTGGCTTCATCTCGGCGATCACCATGGGCATAGACGACCGAATCAAGGCGGGGGTTTTCCTCATCGCCGGCGGAAACTCACAGAAGATAGGGCGTTTCGGCCGTAAACACGCCAAGAGGAAGGACTACAATGTTACTGAGGAGGAGTACCACCATGACCAGCAGGTCTACCGGCAATATCTGAATGAGGTTGCCGAGAGAGGCTTCGAGAACGTGATACCTCCTAACCGGGGCTTTCTGATTGACCCGATGACCTACGGCCACTGCCTGCAGGAACGTCCTGTGCTGATGCTCAATGCCCTCTGGGACGAATATATTCCCAAAGAGGCCACACTTGACCTCTGGGAAGCGTCCGGCAAACCGGCCATAAGCTGGCTCCCGGGAACACACACCACTTTCTGGCTCTGGTATCCGCTCATCCGGCGCAAAATCGCCCGTTTCCTGGTAGCCACTTTTAATACCGATAGCAATAGATAACTGATAATCATTAGGACAGGGAGACAGCCATGCCACAGGAATATGAAATCAATGAACTGGCCAAAGAGGAATCCTGGCGTATGTTCCGCATCATCGGTGAGCTGGTGGAGGGGTTTGACCGGCTTTCTGGCGTGGAGCCGGCCGTTTCCATTTACGGTTCAGCCAGGGTGAAGCCAGAAGACGCGCTTTACCGGAAAACGGAAGAAATCGCCCATCGTCTGGGCAAGGCAGGCTTTTCCATAATCACCGGCGGCGGACCCGGCCTGATGGAAGCCGCCAACAAAGGTGCTTCCAGGGCCGGAGTCAAATCAGTGGGCGTCAACATTGAACTGCCGGAAGAGCAGTTGCCCAACACTTATTCCAACATCTTCCTCTCGCTGCGCCATTTCTTTGTGCGCAAGGTGATGCTGGTGAAATATGCCACCGCCTTCATCATCATGCCCGGCGGGCTGGGGACACTTGATGAGCTTACCGAAGTGCTGACCCTCATGCAAACCCACAAAATCAGGCCTTTCCCGGTGCTGCTATACGGTAGCGATTACTGGAATGGCTTTCTGGACTGGCTGAAGAACTGTACACTGGCCAGAGGTTTTATTTCTGAAAAAGACCTGCATCTTCTGCGCATCTGTGATGACACCGATGAAATCGTTGACGCCGTCCGCAGATGGTATCTGAACCAGGAAATTGGCGGTAAAAGCGCCGTGGGCAGGTAGATATACAGGCGCCGATACAACCGAGGGGGATGAGCTTTGTCGCCGGCAGAGAAATCGGAAATTTTAAAGAAGTCCCTGGTTTTCTCCAGTCTGAACGAGGAAGAGCTTTCCGGGTTGGCCAGCCTGTCGGTTGAGCGCCGCTTCCAGCCCGATGAATTCATTTTCTGGGAAGGTGACGAGCCCGATTACTTCTACGTGATCGCTGAAGGAAGGGTGAAGGTGGTCAAGCACTCGTCTTCAGGCAAGGAGTTCATCATCGCCTTCTTTGGCCCGGGTGAGATGGTCGGCGAGGTAGCCGTTTTCGAAGGTAAACCTTACCCGGCTTCGGCTCAAGCGGTTTCGGCCAGCAAGGTGCTGGGCATCAGCCGGCAGAATTTCCTTGATTTTCTCGCCACCCACCCCAAGGTGGCACTGCGCATTATCAACATCCTTGGCGGTCGCCTCCGCGATGCCCAGGGTCGGCTCAAGGCCCTGGCCGGGGAAAGAGTTGAGCAGAGGCTGGCCCACATCCTGCTGATGCTCGCTTCCAGAATGGGCAGCACCCTCCCCTTTACCCGCCAGGAGCTGGCCGATATGGCCGGCATGACCACGGAGACCGCCATCCGGGTTACCAGCCATCTGAAGGAGAGAGGAATTATCCGCTCGGTTCGTGGCCAGCTCATTATCCTCGATGAGACCAAGCTCAGGGCACTCGCCGAAGGCCCGCCAATTATCTGAACCTGAAGTCATTGTCTACCGCTCAATTCCGGATATACTTTTCAGGTGCCTATGTGATTTAAATCATAGTCGGTGAGATATGAGAGAGGTATCATAGTGGTAGAAGCAAGGAGTGCCATCAAACACGGGGGTGATTTTCATGGTACAGTGTCCCGGCCAGGATATGAGAAATCTGAGGGTTGCCCTCTACAAGTGCCCGAACTGCGGCGGCGAGGTGGAGATTTTCTCCGATGAACTGCGCGTGAAATGCCAGAGGTGCGGGAAGTACGTATACCGGGATAAAATCCCCTCCTGCATTGACTGGTGTGCCGCTGCCCGACAGTGCCTTGGCGAGGAAAGGTGGCAGGAACTTAAAGGTGAAGGCCGGACAGCCAAGGAGAGCTGAAGATGACCGCCAGACGGTTCAGGAAGATAATCAGGATTGATGAAGAGAAGTGCAATGGCTGCGGCCTCTGTGTTCCTTCCTGCGCTGAGGGGGCTTTGCAGATAGTGAACGGGAAGGCAAAGCTGGTGAGTGAGCAGTACTGCGACGGGCTTGGCGCCTGTCTGGGGGAATGCCCGCAGGGGGCGCTCACCATCGAGGAGCACGAAGCCGAAGGTTTCAACGAGGAGGCGGTGGCCCATCATCTGCACTCTGGAGCACAGAAGCATGAACTTCCCTGCGGCTGTCCTTCGGCTACAGTCACCCAGTTTCAGAAAAAACCATCGGAACTGCCCGAACCAGCCGTTGCCGGTGCCGCCGTGTCCATGCTTACCCACTGGCCGGTGCAGCTGACCCTGGTGCCGCCTTCGGCGCCGTTCTTGAAGGGGGCTGACCTTCTTCTGGCCGCCGACTGCGCGCCTTTTGCTTATGCTGATTTTCACCGGGAGTTTCTGAAAAACCATGCCCTGCTGGTGGCCTGCCCCAAGCTTGACGATTTCAATGTCCACCTGGGCAAACTCACTGCCATCCTGCGCCAGGCGGAACCCAAGAGCATCACCGTGGTGCACATGGAGGTGCCCTGCTGCTCCGGACTGGTGCACATGGCACGAAAGGCTATCGAGGCCAGCGACTCAAATATCCCGCTTTATGACTTGACCGTGGGCACGAGAGGCAATATAATCTCACGCCGCGACCCGGTTCCATCAGCTTCGACTTGATAAGCAAAAGCCGAATAACTAGCGAATAACTGGAATACTCAGATAAGCCGCAAAATTAGCTGGCAATAAAGCCATTTCTACCGACAACCCTTCTTGAATAACCCCATAACTAGTGGTATAACAGTAGTGTCAAACGCCCTGTGGCAAAGGGCAATCAGACTGAGGGAAAGGCATGGATATCAAGAAATACGAAGTCCCGATTAACAAATTGCGCTGGGAATGCGACCCGAATATCTTTGAATTCAATCACACCCGGAACCTGGCGCGGCTGCGCGAGTTCGTGGGCCAGGACCGGGCGATACGCGCCATTGAGTTCGGCCTGTCCATGGATAGGGAGGGCTACAACATCTATGTCGCTGGCCTGGCCGGAACCGGTAAGACCACGGTGGTGAAAACCTACATACAGAGGCTGGTGGAAAGGAAAAAGTTGGAGGAGAAGCGCCAGCTTGAAGACTGGTGCTACCTGTACAACTTCGCCGACCCTGACCGACCGCAGATTATCAGCCTGCCGCAGGGGAAGGGGAGACCTTTTCGCGACCAGATAGGTAATCTGCTGCACAAACTTAAAGAGGAACTGACCAAGGCTTTCTCCAGCGAGCAGTACACCTCGGAAAGAAAAAAGTCGGTGGAGGAAAGCCAGACCAGGCAACAGAAGCTCCTTGAAGCGACTGCCGAGGAAGCACAGCGCCAGGGCTTTCAGTTACAGATGACCGCGGTGGGACCGGCGCTGTTTCCGGTGGTTGAGGGCAAGGCGATTTCCCAGGCCGATTATCTGGCGCTGGACAAGTCAGTGCGCAAGGAAATAGAGAAGAGACGAAACGAAGTATTGAAAAAGGTGCGCGCTACCTTTGAGAAGATGCGCGAAATTGAAAGCCAGACCGTGGAGAAGTTACAGAACACGGACAAAACAGTGGCTGATTACACCATCTCTCGCCTTTTCCACAACCTGCTCAACGCCTACAAGGACTCGGAAAAAATCATTCAGTACCTCAATGACCTCAAGTCTTTCACCCTGAACAACCTTGATATGTTCAAGGAAAGAGAAGAGCCGCCACAACCGATGCTTGGCCTAACGCCGAGCCAGATGATGGGCGGCCGAGACCCGTTTTTACCGTTTCAGGTAAATGTATTCGTTGATAACCACGCTACCGCAGGACCGCCCGTCATCACCGAACCAAACCCCCATTATACCAATCTGTTTGGCAAAATCGAGCGGCGCTTCCTCTTCGGCGGCTACCTCAGCGACCATACCATGTTGAAACCGGGGGCCCTGCAGCTGGCCAACGGCGGCTACCTGTTGCTCAGCGCCAATGATGTCCTGACCAACCCTGCCGTCTGGCCGGCATTGAAGCGGGCCATCAGGACCAAAGAAGTCCGCATTGAAGACCCCTTTGAGCAGCTTGGCCTCATCGCTCCGCAGGGGCTGAAGCCGCAGCCAATGCCAATCAATGCCAAGATAATCCTCATCGGCGATAGCTTGCTCTACCAGCTCCTTTCCACGTACGACGAGGACTTCTGGGAGATATTCAAGGTAAAAGCCGATTTTGATTTCCAGCTCGACAGAACGAAAGCGAACCTCAAAGCCTTTGCCGCCTTCATCGCCGGCTACTGCGAGGACTGCGAGCTGCACCATTTCGACCGCACCGGTGTGGCCAAGGTGGTGGAGTATGCTGCCCGTGTGGTCGGTGACCAGGAGAAGCTGTCCTCCCGTTTTGCCTGGATCAAAGAACTGGTGGAGGAGGCGGAGTTCTGGGCGCGGCGGGATGGCGCCTCACTGGTCAACGCCGGACACGTGGAAAGGGCGATTGAGGAGCGGCGCTTCCGCCACAACCTGCCCGATGAGCGTATCCGGGAACTGATCGAGCGCGGCACCATCTTTATCGATACCGAAGGCGAAGTGGTCGGCCAGGTGAATGGCCTGAGTATCTACAGTCTGGGGGATGTGACCTTTGGCAAGCCCTCCCGCATCACCTGCAAGACCTTCCTCGGGCGGAGCGGCGTCATCAACATCGAACGGGAATCCCAGCTGAGCGGTCGTATCCATGACAAGGGCGTCCTCATCCTGAGCGGCTATCTGGGCTGGAAGTATGCCCAGGAGCACCCGCTCTCCCTCTCGGCAAGCCTGTGTTTCGAGCAGTCCTACGAGGGCGTGGAAGGAGATAGCGCCTCCTCCAGCGAACTCTACACGCTGCTCTCCAGCCTGTCAGACGTACCCATAAGACAGAGCATCGCCGTCACCGGCTCGGTGAACCAGAAAGGTGAAATCCAGCCGATTGGCGGCGTTAACCAGAAAATCGAGGGGTTCTTCCAGGTCTGCCGCGCCAAGGGAATGAATGGCCAGCAGGGAGTCCTGATACCGCGCGCCAACCTGAGAAACCTGATGCTGCGTCCCGAAGTGGTAGAGGCGGTCCGCGAGGGCAAGTTCAATATCTATGCCGTCAGCACGGTTGATGAGGGCATAGAGGTCCTTACCGGGGTGCCGGCAGGCAAGCGACGGAAGGACGGCAAGTATCCGGCGGGCACCATCAATCGCAAAGTGGCGGATACATTAAAGGCAATGGCCGATAAACTCAAGCGGTTTTACGGGCCATCCGGTGAGGAAGGGGAGAAAAAGAAGCGGACGCGCTAGCCGAGGCGCTGCACCAGCCTCTCGCCCAGAGCAAACGCCTCTTTCAGCAGGTCAGGGTGCTCTTTGATTTCCCCCCTCTTGTCCACGCCCCGAATAAGCAGCTCATCAGCATACTCCGCGCCCAGGGCCTGGAAAAAATACTTGATGGTCAGTATTGCCCCGGCAAACAGCTGTTTTCCCCGCGTCGCCCCCACGCCGATAAAGGCACCTTTTTTGTTAGAGTCAGGTATGGTTTTCAGCACGTGCCTTCTCACCCACAGTGCCTGACAGCGGTCAATGAGCGCCTTCAACTGCGCGGAGATTCCGTAGAAAAACATGGGCGACGCCACGATGATGCCGTCCGCCTCCAGAAGCTTGGGGTAAATAATGGCCATATCATCGCGGATAACGCAATTGCCGTCTTTTAAACAGCCGTAGTACTCGCGGCAGGGCGCTATCTTCATCTTATCCACCACGAGCTTCTCCACCTCGGCCTGCCGGTTCTGTGCCCCCTTGAGCGCTGCCTCCAGAAGCAGGTCGGTATTGCCCTTTAGCCGCGGGCTGCCCATGATTCCCAGAACTTTCAAGATTCCCTACCTTAAAAATATATTACCGAGGTTTTTCCTTCCGCAATGGCGAGTGATATTATATTTCGAGCCCTGCTGGCAGTCAAGTGCGATGACCTCTTGACACCCATCGGGCACAGTCATATTATATTGCCGCAATGAATATATTTATATATAGTGTGATTTAAGTCATAGAAGGCCAGATTACCGTAGCCTATAATGAATGAAATTGGCAGGTCAGTGTAAAAAATAACAGACGGCTATTAAAAAGGGAAAAGGAGGCAGGTGAATATGACTTATCAAGCAAAGGACTACAGCTATCTTATTGGCCTCGACGGTTTCAGTGAAACGCTGCTCAAAAACCATTTCACCCTGTATCAGGGCTATGTTAATAACACCAACAAGCTGATGGAGCTGCTGAAAAACAAGGCCAAGGATGCCACCAATCCGGAATACGCGGAACTGAAGCGGCGCTTTGGCTTTGAGTTCAACGGCATGCGGCTGCATGAGTACTACTTTGAAAACCTCGCCCGCCCGACGACCAGGCCGGGGGCGGTGACCAAGAAGCTGGCAGACGCATTTGGCGGCTATGAAGCCTGGGAACAGGACTTCAAGGCCACCGGCTCCATGCGCGGTATCGGCTGGGCGATTCTTTATCAGGACAACGTCGCCGGCCAGCTTTGCAACCAGTGGATAAACGAGCACGAGGTTGGCCACCTCGCCGGCGGCAAGCCCATCCTCGTCATGGACGTTTTCGAGCATGCCTTCATGACCGACTACGGCCTGAAACGGGCCGACTACATCGCCGCCTTTTTCCAGAACATCAACTGGGAAATCGTCGCCAAAAGGCTCGCCTGACGCCAGCCAGAAGAAATAATATCAATCGCGCTGGTTGTGGTGAGGCTGGACAACGTCTATAATAGTACTTGACTGTAACCACATGGAGGCAAATGGATGGTTGACCAGAAGAGGCCACGCCTCACCGAGACCGTTCACGGCGCGGGTTGAGCTTGCAAGATAGGTCCGGGAGACCTAGCTAAAGCATTGTTAAATCTTCCTTTCGGCTCTCATCCCAACCTGATTGCAGGTGTGGAGAAAGCTGAGGATGCCGGCGTTTACCAGCTGACCGACGACCTGGCGATTGTCGAGACGCTGGACTTCTTCACGCCTATAGTGGACGACCCTTATTCCTTCGGGCAGGTGGCCGCGGCCAATGCGCTGAGCGACGTGTACGCTATGGGCGGCCGACCGCTCACCGCGATGAATATCGTCTGCTTCCCGGTTAAGACCATGGATATTTCGGTCTTGAGAGAGATACTGTCCGGAGGCCTGGAAAAAGTGCACGAGGCGGGCGCCATTGTGGTGGGCGGGCACACCGTAGAAGACGCCGAGCTAAAGTATGGCCTCTCCGTCACCGGGGTCATCCACCCGGAAAAGGTGGTTCACAATAGCGGTGCCCGAGATGGCGACAAACTCATTCTCACCAAGCCGCTGGGCACGGGCATTATCAGCACCGCCATTAAGGGTGGTGTGGCAACGGCCGGTGCTGAAGCCAAAATCGTTAAAAGTATGGCCACGCTCAACCAAAAAGCCTCCGAACTTATGCAGGAGGTGGGCGTCCATGCCTGCACCGATATCACCGGTTTTGGCCTTCTCGGTCACGTCGGTGAGATGATTGACGAAAGTGACGTCGGCATGGTCATCCATTCCGCAGCGGTGCCATTTTTCCCTGAAACCAGGAAGTATGCGGAGATGGGTATGATTCCCGGCGGGCTGCACCGCAACCGCGATTTCCGCTCCCACATGGTCACCATCAAGAAGACCGTCCCGGATTATATGGCCGATATCCTCTTTGACCCACAGACATCAGGGGGGCTGTTCATATCAGTTGCCCCTGAAAAAGCTCAAGGTCTGCTGGAGAAAATGCACCGGGCAGGCATTCCGGAAGCAGTTATTGTTGGTGAAGTCGTTGCCAAACCGAAAGGTAAAATAATGGTTGATTAAAACCGCGGCCGGTTGACAAAAAGCGGCTTCGCCTATCTCCCGGAAGAGGCTAAACCGTAACCGTCAGTATCCCCAGCAGGCTCAGCCCACGGATAATCATGCTCACCGCGATGGCGGCCAGCAGCAGGCTGAAGACCTTGGATATCGCTTTCAGCCCGCCCTGCCCCAGGAAGCCGACAATCCAGTGGCTCAGCATAAAGACCACCCAGACGACCAGAAGGTTCAGGACAAAAGCCACCAGTACCATGTAAAGCTTGAACTGGGACGCCAGCAGCAACAGCGTGGTTATCGTCGCCGGACCGACGGTGAGGGGTGTGCCTATCGGAACGACCGCCACCATCTCCTCTTTTATCAGGTCAACTGCCTGCCCCGTAGTCATGTATTTAATGGACAGCACCAGCAGGATGAGTCCGCCGGCAATGGCAAAGGAACCAACCTTAATATCGAGCACATTCAGGATAAACTGGCCAAAGAACAGAAAAATAAGCCCGACGATGGCCGCGGTAATGACCGCTACGTGAATCATTTTGCGCTGCTCGTGCCGTGTCATGCCTTCACTCAGGGAGATGACAAAAGGCAGGTTCCCCAGCGTATCAATGGCGATAAACAGGGGCACAAAGGTCAGCACAAAAGCTTCAAGCCAGTTCATTGCCGTATCCAGTTCCCCTCATTATATCAGTTAGTCAGCGTTAAAACCAAAGCCTACCTCCAGCAGGTAAAAATGCTTGCCGGCGGCTATGGATGTATAATTTAAATGATGGCCGGTATAAAGCTCATTGATAAAAAGGGTTCCACGCTGCACGACTACCCTTACCGTACGCCTGCCCGGAAGTGTCCGCACTTCTGGATAATCAACGTTACCCCGCCCGGCCCGGCCCACTGCATCCACCACTGCCTTTACTGCTATGCCCGTGAAGCAATCTATTCGAACTACTCAACGGAAACGCTCATTTACCGCAACCTGCCGGAGCTGGTGGAAAAGGACTTAAAGCGCATAAGTCTCTGCCCACCCATCTCCATCTCCAACGTTTCCGACCCCTGTCAGCCTATCCCGGAGCTCAGGACGGAGGTGAAACGATTGATACGGCGGCTGATGGACTACGGCGTCGCCTTTTCCATCACCACCAAAGGTGACCCGGCTTTCCTCCTGGACCTGCCCGGTTTCATCAACTACCGGCCGAAATTCATTGCCATCACCATCGAAGGCACCGCCGACATCCTGCGCCTGCTTTCGCCGGCGGCACCACCGCTGGAACAAAGGCTGGAGGCAGTGCGCCAGCTTTCCGCTCTGGACATTGATACCCTGGTCCGCTTCGACCCCGTCTTCATCCACCTTTACCAGGCACTGTACGGCGATGTCTGGTTCGAAAAAATTGAGGAACTTATGCACACCTTTGCCCAAACCGGAACCAAGCACATCGTCGGCAGCACCGGCCGCCTGTCCCGAAAATCAACTGGCCCGGACGGCGCCAGCTTGTGGCAGCGGCTCTGGCAGGTGATCAACCGATATTCTGCTGAAGCTGCCCGACGCTTTGAACGGGAATACGGCTATGAGCGCGGCGGTACCAGCCAGGGATATCGGCTGCGGAGAGATATTCGCCTGGCGCTGCACCAGCGGCTCAGGGCACTGGCAGCCGAAAACGGGATGACCTATGCCACCTGCCAGGAACTCAGCGCCGCCGATTCTGACTCACCTGGCCTGCCACACTGCGAGCGTTTCATCCTGCCCTTTGCCCGGAAGCAGGCCGACGGTCGATTCAAAGCCATTGATGGGTGCACGGCAAACTGCCATGTTGCCTGCCGCAACATGGCCCGGCCGCCCTGCGGGCGACCCGAACTCGCCTCGCCCCGACCTTTTCAGATTGGTTATCTGAAATAGCCGAAATACCGTAACCAGGCCAAGCGCAAATTGTGCTATAATGAGACGAGGCTTTTTCAGCACCCAATTTCAAGTCCCACCGGCAATAAGCACTGGATTGAGGTGATTAGACTATGGACGTAAGAGGCATATTGTTCATCATACTGATAGTCATACTTTTTATTCTGGCGGCCCTCTTCCTGCCTTACTGGTTGGTCATGCGAGCCGTCCCGAAAGTAATAAGGGCATTCCGAAAGCAGAATGCCATCGGAAAAAACAATGCCATGACAATTGAAGAGCTGAAACTGAAGCCAAAGTCCATATTCCAGAGGATGTTCTCCCGCCGTGATTACCGGCA
>Ga0315296_10003123_pt1 | contig 13930 bp, 12 predicted proteins | sample YL17G14_18_MG_FD_203921 | JGI IMG/M metagenome (GOLD analysis project Ga0315296, IMG submission 203921) | Sediment microbial communities from Yellowstone Lake, YNP, Wyoming, USA - YL17G14_18 | ecosystem: Environmental > Aquatic > Freshwater > Lake > Sediment | place: USA: Wyoming | collected... | reverse complement strand
CAAGCCTCATCAGGTGGCCTACGTCCCTTTTACCTCCGTCGGATTCGACCTCCAGCCTGCCCGATTCCACGAGGTAGATGGCCTCCATCAAATCCAGTTTCAGAGGACCGCCTGACTGGGGCACTCCGTAGTACCCCTTGTTGTGTATCTGGCTCGCTTCGGACTGGTCCTGGACGATGACATGCGTTCCGTGGAGTTGTCCGATCATTGGTCCGCCATATTGTGATTGATGGTTATTACACTAGTTCATCGGGCCAACGAACTCGGGCTCGTCGGCCTGGTGTTCCTGCCATCTAGCCAGCTTCCCGAAGTGGGTAGCTAATTAGCCAGGTCCAAATCACCGGGTATATAAACATGCGGAAAATGCCAGCGAGGAACGAATTTCGACAACCAGCATACGAAATGTCTTGCGAAGGGTTAAAAGAGGCTAATTAGCTATGAGGAATCGGAAGGGAATCAGCGTGGTGACCGCTCGGCCGAGTGAGAATCAACTTGCCGACCTCACCGTCTATGCTATTTCACAGCAATTGAGAAAGGACTACCGAACAGCGATTACTGATACCCGAATTGCGAAGATATTGTTTGACGTCGCGAAGAACCTTGATCTGCCCATCACCCGGTCCTGGTACAAGTATGGGACTTATGTTTGGTGGTCTGATAACGCATCAGAGAAGCGTCTCAAGGAATTCCTGGGCATTCTTCCACCCGCATCCGACACCAACATAACGGTCAATCTTGCGAATGGGGAAATGAAGGCGCTTTACGACCAAATCCTTAGCTTGGTCAGCAAGCATAAACTGATGCTACGAGAGGATATTTCCAGTTTCCTAACCGAACTGTACCGCAAAGAAGCCCCTAAGGGCTTGGGGAACCTCTATCTTGCGAATAAGACGCTACTAGATAGATGTGATAAGGTCTTAGATTCAATCTGGAAGAATGACCCGGGCCCCCAGTTTATGATTGTGTCTAAGGAGATCACTGACCTGCACAAAGCCCTGTTCAACTTCAAAGACATGCAGGAGATGATTGATCTTGTCATCGACGGGACCTCATTGCTCGAAGACATGCTCATCACTTATGAGGCCAACCAGGATGACCTGTCGAGACTGAAGGAATTCGCTAAGGTCTTCGAAAACGTTTTCAATTTCTACAAAGACAACATATGGACTTTCCCAGCTTCAGCAATAGCAATCAGGACGGTCGAAGGCCCTAGGGCTCCTCAAGTGAAGGATAACAGGAACAGCTACCTGATGGAAACCCCTCAGTATAGAGACAAAATCTCAGAGCTGTCAGGAGCGGTTCTCAGCAAGGGATTCTATCCGACAAGAGAGAACATAACGATGGTCCAGGAGCGGATGTCAAAACGATTGTCCAGCGATCAGAAAGCGCTTAAACGCATCTTCGCTGAACAGCTTCTCGTTCGGAGATGAGCTTGAAACATGGATTCAAGGCCTCTCTTTCTCGACACTAATGTCTATCTAGGTTATGCATTCCCAGAAACACTGGAGAAATACAATCCGGAATGCTCCAGACTACTTGAAATTGCCCCGAATTCGCGCCATACGAGTAGGACGGTTGAGATTGAGCTTCAGAAGAAGATCCGAGAGCGAAACAAGTTGTACAGAGAGCTCTTGGGTCACATTATCTCAAGGGCGCCGCTAGACACCTTCCAACCCTCAAGTTGGAAAGAGTCCGATCAAGAGCACCTTAAGAAGTTGGTCCAAGGCTACAAAGAGGGCCTATATGACCTCGAATTCCTCAGAACACTCGGAGCAACACTCAAGATAGGGGTCGATTCGGGGATAAAGAAAACCAGTCAACCGTTAATCGAAGCGAGTACAAACACAGATATGAAAGACGATCTTCGATTCATTGCCGGTGTGCACGTGCCAGACAATATCATACTCACAGACTTCTTCGCGTGGGCACTGACTCAATCCCAAGGCGCATGTTTCGTTACAGGGGATGGGGGAATCAGTGACAACAAAGCAGCGATTTTCAACTGCATTTCTTATGCAAATGACTGTAGCCCGCTATCCATACTTTTTGTGACGAGTGCCGCAGAGAAGTACTGCCCAGTGCCTACCTAGCCATCATTGATGGTATGGCATATCCCACTTGTTCTTGCGGTAGTCCTCGCAGTTCGCGATTGTACGAGGTTTCTTCATCATCAAATCTGGGCGGGGGTTCACCGTCTGCGCCCAAGGGAATCATGACCACAAGAGGATAATTGCTCACCAGCCATTCAGGTTTGCGGCTACTTGTAGCATCGGCAATGGCAAATGCGTGTAACCTTCGCTATCGAAGATGCAACGGATTTCGAGTCGAGTCATCCTCAAGAGAGGGTCGGACACAGGTCGACCAGCATGTCTGCCACGTCGCAATTCTTGACCCTGTTCTTGAGGGCGTCCCTTAGCAGTATGCTTCTGTCGATACCAGCAGCCCGGTATTCCTCTCCTACTCCAACGAGATTGCCACACTGAATCCGGCTCCGAAAAATCCTTTGCTCCTTTAGATCTGTATCCCAGAATGGGAAAGGCTCAACGCACGACGGCACCGGAAAGGAGTTGTTCAGTTTCCAACGTTTCTTCAGATCCCCTACGTCCACGTCGGCCAATGTGCCTGAATCCATAACGGAATTTACGGCTGATCTAGATCTCTTGCCTTTCCTCCCATGAACGGGAGTGTCGATCTGCATCCGGCCTGAAACTCTAAAGGATGCAATGTCTGCGCCACTGTCAATGATGCCCAGAGTCAAATTCGCGAAGTTGTGGACTATCAGTGCGCCTTTGGCCTTCCTTACTCGCTCGGACAACTCGACAATGAACTCGCTCAAGGTCCTCCTTGCCAACGGGCCAGTGGCTGGTTCCAAAAGGATTTTGCCTTGATCGCGGACTTTGAAGCTGAGGAAGATTCCGGAGTACTGTTCCTTGACCGCGCTCCATTTGTCAATCTCCGAGCAGATTCTCTCCCTTGCTTTGGCTGCCTCGTCCGTCTCCTCAAACAATTCCCCGTGAAGCAGCAGATGGATACCGCTCATGTGAAAATCTGAGCGAGCTTCATCCAAGATTGTGTAGCCACACGTGAATGCCTCGTCAATCGTTTCCAGATCCGACCTGATGATAGGCGAAGGCGCGAGGAAAACGTGCGCGCCGACCGCGGTATGATTGCTGACTAGCCAATCCTTCACAGCGGTTAGGCCATAGTTGACTCGAACCTCTTTCCATGTGGTATGTGCGTTATATCTCCCTTTAGAATGATTGTCCTTGGACAGGCAGGTGTTCAGCAGTCGCTTCACTGTGGTTGGCGGTGTTCCGAGGGCAAGGTAATTGTCGCGAGCTATGCAATGAAATGAGAGCGCTTCAGATTCTGGGTCGGGCAGTATGAGAGGTTCGGCTAGATGCACTCGGGGATCTGAATAGGATCTGCCGAGGAAATCCGTGATTACGTGCCGGTAGCTGTCACGGTAACTCAGATGAAGTATGATTGCCTGAGGATTCATCCCGTCTGCAACGTTTCGCGTGACTGCGACGGCATCCGTTTCGGTTCTAATCGATGGACTTATGCACGGCATTTCGTAGCCACGACTTGATGTTCTCAGCATTCCGAATCGCGAGGCTGCTCGCTGTGCAGTCGCCTCTTCCACATATTGTAGCTCATTCAGTAGCCCTGACTTCTCCATTTCCTCACCTGATTAACATACCTCGGTCTACAATCGTCGAATCCTCTGAGATGACCTCCTTGATCCTCTTGAGTTCCGTAACGATTGTGTCAAGGTCAGTCAAATCGACTCTGATACCCCCTCTTGCCTTTCTTTCACCCGAAATCGCCACACCATACTCTGTGATGGTTAGATTACGGCCAGTAAGCTTGTCGACATAGGTCCGAATCGAGTATTCAGTTCTGCCACACTTGATGTCACTTTGAAGCAGAGGATGCGCAAGTCTCCCGTTTGGGAAGTAGATTGTGTCCCGGGCGCCGTATGATTCTGAATAGATCTGCCTAGTGCTCGTCAGATAGTCCAATGCTTTGCTGACGGTGTTGTAGTTGCCCGAGTGGATTTCCTTCATGACGATTGTTCGAGTGGCAGGACCGTTATCCTGCAAGAATCTCACAATGCAAGCCCTCAGAGCTTTGGATTTCTCCTTTGAGCTGAGTTCATCGTATTTCACTGGCAAGACCCAAGAGGCTCCCCCTACCAAATTGTGCTCTTGCTGCATATATGTCATCTAAGTAGTCTATAAGATAGGTTTGCATATAAATCTTTCTATAGGGTCGCCCGAAATGCGACCAGAGTCCGAAGAACCAAGGGGGCGTAGGAGTCATAATCAAAGACTATCGAGCGAATATTGCGAAGGAGCTAACTGGGGATGGACGAGTCGGCCTCCGTTCACTGTCAATTGAAGCATTTAACGTTGCTCAATCCCTCAGCTATCCCATGTTGAAGTCTGCAAAGGGCAACTGCCAGCAATGAGATGTATGTCATCAACACGTGCCTCTCGGCTCTCTCTATCCCCCGAGCATCCATGAACTTCTCCAGGAGCATCTGTTGCTTCATGTGACCATGAAATGCCTCAATCGCAGCTCTCCGGTTATACTTCTGCTTGGTCGAGTCTTTGCGGTCGCGCCAGTCTCTCACATAGATATTCCAGTGGTATGCGCCGATTTCCTCGTGGTACCCCTTATTCATCAGGAATTCCAGCATCTTCTCGAGCGAAGCGTTTGGATCGTACCCTTCGTGTTTCCATAGCGTCTTGTACAACCTGGTTATCGCGGCGATTGAGCCCATCTTGTTCTCTTTCGCGTCGGACTTGAAATTGAAATGAGCCTTGCCCTTGCAGTTGGTCGCTACAAAGGCGAGGTTGTCATATGATGCATATGCCCCGTCGGCATACACCTCTCTTGGGTCCATTCCGAGTGTGTGAAGCTTGTCAAGAAGGCTCGGCAGATGCGGGGCATCGCCGTCACTTATCTTGGTGAACTCGAGGGCCACAGGCAACTGGAAGTCCAAATCATAGACTCCGTGAATCTTGTAGCCTTTTCTCCTGTAGTACGGGTTGAAGCTCGTGTCGGGGTCATTCTTCTTGCCCTCGATTGGAGTGGAATCGATAGCGACATTCGTGCCGAGAGTCATGCCCATCCGCTTGAGATCCGTTCGAATCTGCATAACGAGTATGTCGAAGATTTCTCTTATGCCGTCAATGCCGAGGCGTCGCTCGAAATGGCTGAATGTGCAATGGTTGGGAATGATCCTCCTTCCGTTTGGATTGGTGAAACCAAGCATCTTCGCCTCATCAGGATGCCCCTGCAAGTATCTCTCGAGGTCCGTGTGCCATCTCAATCCTAGCAGTCGCCTCAGAATCAGGGCTTTCAGCATGGCCTGAGGATCATGGCGGTAGTGTTGGTCATTGTCTACGTACTTCTTTGCGAATACAGGCAATACGGAGCTTAGATCCATATAGGAAAGGAATTGAGCAGCCTTCATCGGGAAGGCGTCTGAAGGATTCACAAACTCGTGACTGGGCACCATAGACATTGAGAAGTTCGGCTGCACCAGAGGCATTTCCAATGGTTGCGTGACAACTTCATCATCCAAATCATCAGTTGGTCCACTAGTGATTACTGGCCTGAATATACCAGAGCCATCAGTCATATACTCAAACGCGGCACGGAAAACGCTAATACCGCTCTCTACTATTGGTGTTCTTGGGGTTGGCATCTTATCCATGTCGACCTCCCGGCTCCGGGGATGTTCACGCATTCCCGGGGCCTCAAGTCTGTTGGTTGGCCATTGATCTATTCTTGCTTGTCTAGGCCATCCAGTAATACCTGCTTCCAGGTCCTCCTTCCCTTCTTCTTGAGGGCATTTGCATACTCCTTCTCGTCCAAGGTTATGTTGATGGTCTTTATCGGCATGTCCTAACCTACTTAGTAGGTATGTAGGTTCCGTCCTATATACTTTTCCTCTGCATCCGCGAACGGTGCCAGAGGAGAAACCCCATCCGCATCGGTGATCCATTGCTATGTCAGAATTCGACATAGAACACCCTTTCGGTTTGCGGGTATTACCCTTGCTCAGACTAGTCATCTCCAAGAATGGCGGTGTACCTGCCGAAAGGGTGTTATAGTGGTTGTGATATATGAATGCTGAGCAATGAGTGGGGAGTGATGAGCAATGATGTGTGTTCGATGTGGTCTTCAAAAAAGCGGGGGTGAGCAGTTCTTTGTCTGCGATGACTGCCGAGAGTTTGGTCCCCTGATCAAGAACATCTATACCCAGGCGCATGAAATCATTGATAGAGAGAAGAACTTGAACCCTACCGACAAAGAGATGGGAATTCTTAGAATGTTGGCGGACACCTCCTTCCTGAACATCAACAACCCTCAGACAGCAATCTACTACAATCTGAGCATGTTCTTTCTTCACCGCGCTTCTGCAAGGAAGACGGACATTACGGAAAGTGAATTGAACAGGGCTGTTTCCACAATTCGAAGCTGGACAGACGCACTTCAGGTCTTCGAGAAGCTTGGATTGGTGAAGGTGACCACCTCCAAGTTCGAAAGAAACATCAAGCTTACCAGCAAGATGGTCAAGCTGGCAGATCAAATCGAAGTGACTGGAGCTCGCAGCGAAGAGAATGAAGCAAGGAGAGCTCACACTTATGCCGGGTATGCTTTGATGTATGTTCTGAACGAGTTGGCGAAGGTCACTTCCATCGAAGGGAGAGATTCTTTGCCCTATGGCAAGAGCCCGAGGACTTTGTGGACCGCATTGATGTTTCTGTGGGGCAGGGCCAATTCGGGTAGCAAGAGCTTCTCAGAAGGAGATTTCATCAAATTCCTGGCAGCCAGAAGAATTCCGTCACGGGCGCTAGGAAACATAGTTGCACGTCTTCAGGCGTTCGATGGACGGTCAACACAAACACTGATAAAAGACGTAGAAGTATCTGGTAGTGAAAGAGTGTTTCAACTCGAGGAATACGTTCTTCGGGAAATGGTCAGAATCAGAGAGAGAGCTAGATCCAGAGAGAGGTAGATTGTTTGATGGATTCGCAAGAGGGCCAGGTACGACTTATTGATGGTGCAACTATCCCGGAGGTCGAGTTGGCACAGAGCTTGAAGCCAGTGGCAGACCTCGTCACGAACACGTGTGAGTTTTTCTTCAAGGGCAAGATGAGCTCGCCTCGATTCCCGTTCAAGGGGTTCATCCTAACTGGACCTCCAGGTACCGGAAAGACAGAGGTAGTAAAGCAGTGCGTAAGAAAATTGGACAGAAGAATCCGCAATGTCGCCTACGTTCTGATTGACGGAGCATCGATCGCCTCACCAAGGTGGGGTGATGCAGAGAAATCACTGAGATCAGTATTCTCGAAGTCGAGAGAAACGGCAGACAGCCCAAAGGCTCGTAAAGTCATAATCCTCTTTGATGACGTGGAGAGCCTAATGCTTGCTCGGGGAGCAGACCTAGCAAAGGAATGGCACTATTCAATCAACTCCGTGTTGTTCCATGAGATTGATGACCTAGACCCGACAAAAATGCTGGTGATGGCAACGACAAATCGATTCGATTTGATTGATGATGCCCTGGCGTCAAGGCTCTATAAGATCGAGGTCCCGTCAATTGAAGTGCAGGAACTGAGGGTGGTGGTCAACAACATCCTTAGCGAGAGCGATATTGACCAAAAGAACCTTGAGGAAGTCGAGAAGAGAGTCATTGCCAAACTAAGCAAGCTGAAGCAGCCGACGATAAGAGACGCTCAACAGCTTACTGTGATAGACTGCATTGAGAACGGCGTGTGGTCGATATGATTCCAATAACGGAGATACCGGGCTCAGGCATGTTCATGCTGATTGTCCGATTTGATGGATACAAGGACAACTATCAGAATGATACCAGGAAGAGGTTTATCGACATACCAAGATGGATCAATGATACTGACATACAACTGAAACAACTGAAAATAGAGCCGATAAGCTTCTCCCTGATAAAATCCGTTTCCCAAGGTGTATCAAGGGCCTCGGGTGCGATACAGATTTATTCTTTTGTGGGACTGAACCCGGCGATCTACAAGAGGCTTCATACCGAATTGGCGGGCATCTGCAACAAGTTGAGTTGGTGGAGGTCTTGGAACCTCCTGATAGCTCAGGACGTCAGCATGGAGGAGTAGTATGGATCTCAAACAGGTGATAGAGGCATTGGACAGCATAGCAAGACAAAAGAAGACGAACCAGAGCAGTGTGGAAAAGATACTCGACGGTCTACTCAGAGAATCTGTTGAAGATGCGGCAGGGGGCAAGGGACGTGAAGGCAAATCTCAAGATTAGGAACGTTGGAGGATTGAAGGGGGAAAGAACCTTCGAATTTGAAAGAGGAAGGGTGAGTCTCCTGGAATCTTCTAACAGCAGTGGCAAAAGCTCAGTCATAAGGGGCTTACTGGCTGCTCTTAGCCTCTCGCAAGAGGAACTATCAGACAAATCATACTTGAACGAATCTGTCGCGCTTGGCATCCATGTGGATCCCCAAAACACTGGTGAGGGATTTGTCAACATACATTCCAACGAAGCTCAGGTCGCTCTAGCTGTTGGCAGTGACTTGAGGATGCTCACTCTTCGAAAAGATGGCAGAGTACTGGAAGACAAGGGCAATGTCGATCCCAAATTCATCTTCGCTGGAATCTTGTCGAACGATTCCAGGATCCTCAGGCAGCTGAGAGGGGTAACCGACACAGAACCGGATGACTTTGAGTGGGCAGTTAGTGAAATGTCTTTGGCGAAGTGGTATGAGAACATTTCTTCACTCACTGCCACGAAGATGGAAGATCTAGAGAAGAGCAGCAAGAACCTGGATGCTACTATCAAGAAGAACTCAGACCTTGAAAAGGCCACAAAGAGAATGGTGGACCAGATTAAGGAGATTGATTCGAAGATACAGGATTTGAACATCGTCCTGAAGAGTGGCGATTCAAAGTACAAAGGAGATTTCAACAAGAAACGCAACGATTTGATCAGTGACATCGACGAATTCAAGAAGAACAAGGCTAAAACTGAAGCCTCGATTGAAGAAACGCAAAAGGCTGCGAAAAAGATACAAAAAGAACAGGAGAAACTAGAAGAAGCAAAACGGAACCTGGTCGATGAGCTGGGGAAGATTGACCTCCAAAAAGAACAAGAAAGAATAGAGAAGGAGAAGAAGGTCCTTGAACGGAAGCTCGAGGAGCTGAAGGAGAAGAAGTCAGGAATGGAGGGCGTGCTAAACCTTCTTGTTCTGGCAGAGGATAGAATCTCGAACAAGGCGGGCGACACAACCTGTCCTCTTTGCGAAGACGGCAGAATTTCACTCGTTTCTTTGAAAAAGAGATTGACAACTCTTCGGTCTGAACGGGACAGCATGACACAGGAGTTGCTCGGTCTGGCAGAGAACAGGCGAGAGTTCGACTCGGGATTTGAGCAGACGAAGGACAGGATCAAAGAACTGAAAAAAAAAACTGACGACACAAGGAGTCAGATTTCCTCAAACAAACAACTCTTGGATGAGCTTGACATAGGCGGACTGGCCATAGTCGTCGAGGAATACTCCAAGAAGATAGAAGCAAAGGATCAGAAACTCAATGAACTCTATGCTCTAGTCTCCTCGAGCGACATGGAGAATTTCGAGAAGTCCCAGATGCTCGAGAAGGAGAGAGATCGGACTAACAACGAGATGATTGCCAATCAGAGAGATATAGAGAGGTCGAAAGTCACACTATACGATAGGACGCTTTCCCCCAAAGATGGACTTGCCGTAGTGAACAGGCAGATTGGATTACTGCAAACGATAATCAAGGAAATGAATAACAGAGCGGACGCCCAGAAGGAGGAGGCAAGAAAACTCTTCAATGCAAGCATCAAAGGACTTCTAGATAAGCTAAGGTTTGAGGAGTTTAGAAGTGTGGCTCTCAACAGAGACTACAGATTGTATGTCGAACGATTCGATGAAAGGAGGCACGATTATGTCAAGCAGAACGCAAGTACGCTTAGCACATCCGAGAAACTCGCAATTGCGCTCATCCTCCAAGTCGCCCTGAAGGAGACTTACGTCCCAAAGACTCCATTCCTACTGGTTGACGATGTTCTAGAGGACTTGGACGAGGGACGGTTGGACACAGTTCTGAAGTACTTGAGTTCGAAAGCTAAGGAGGCTGACTGGTTTGTGGTGGCTACAAAACTAGTCAAGGGTCAGGTTGAGCCACGAATTACCACATTCAAAGGCTAGTCTATGGCGACGTGTGGGATATGCGGGATGATAGTGAGATCTCCAGGCACCTGTAGTGTCTGCCGGACCAGCATATTTCAGGTGAAGGAATTTCTAAGCAGCTACCTCGAATCAGAGACACCGCCTGAATGGCTGGCAAATGCAATAAGGGAGTTCTCATGGATTCTCTTGGAGCACCCTCAGACAGCAGCTTTCTTCAATGTGGCCGAAGAAGTACTCCACATCTTTATTCTGGATCATCAAGACAAGTTGCATGTTGAGGAATTGAAGGAGGTCAATTTCACAAACTTGCCGAGAGACTTGGTGGTCGAGGTGTTACGAAAGGGCCACATTGTTGAAGTTGAGGGAGACTACCTGGTTCCCGGCAGGCTTGCGAAGAACCTCATCAACACTAAATGGGCGGGATACGCATTTTCAGACCAGGATTTTGAAAACAAGATAATTGAATTTCGAGGAGTATTGACGATGGCAATAACCTGGTCACTCCTCCAGGATGAGAAGTACATCCCGAGGCGCGTTATGGGGATACTTGCCGTCTTCTCCAAACTTATACTTTACGAAGAGGACCCGAAGGTAATCGACGACATAACGTTTCAATCTGCTATGTCTAGATTGACGAGCCGACAACAAAGGAGGATTCGGAGCTATATGACGGGCTTCAGGGACGGGAAGACGAAGATAATTGACGACGTGGATGTCAATGGCGCACTGATCTTGAAACCCGTTATGGTGGAGTACATTGTCAGGACTCGGGAACGAATCAGAGAGCGTGAGAGAGGAGATAGACAGGGATAAATCAGGAACCGCGTCCTTGGCGCAAGGATTATACATTCCCAACACAATGTAGCTACGTGGAAAACAAAGAAGCAACAGCGCTTTCGAGAGTCTATTCATCGACATCTCGAGAAGTAGCGGTGAGTTTTTCGGGTGGAAAAGACAGTCTAGTCGTTCTCGATCTTGCTGAACGAGCGGGCATTAGAAAGGCAATCTTCTGTGACACAACGATTGAGTTCCCAGAGACGCTCAAATACGTTGACAAGATTCGCGGAGCTTTTTCGCTGGAAATTGAGACTGTTAGAGCTCCAGTGACCTTCTTCGATATGGTAGGCAGACTCGAGGTCCCATCAAGAAGACTTAGATGGTGTTGCGACGTGTTCAAATTCGGGCCAATAGCGAATTACGCCAGAAGAAATGGAATCCATGCCTTCTTGACGGGGCTGCGGAACGATGAATCTTCCAGACGGAGCGGTTACATGGTAAATGACAGAAACCCAATGCTTCCTTTTGGGCAGATCAATCCCATAATAGACTGGTCTTCTGATGACGTATGGGATTATATCAATCGGTATTCCCTTCCGTCCAATCCGCTATACGACAAATTCGACAGGGTCGGCTGTTGGTGCTGTCCGTATAGGACGAATGAGGATTGGGAGAAGATAAAGGCCTACATGCCTGAGCACGTGAAGGAATTTGACGGGGTTCTTGAAAGGTGCGGCAACAACCTCGGAATCAAAGACATGAACGAATTTGTGAACGAAAGAGGATGGACGCGTTGGGCGGCGCCAGTTAGGAGAGTCACTGGCGGCCTGATTACTCCATGTCAGGGGTTCACAAAAGATACGATGGACATGATCGTAAATTGCACCGGCCAGGATGAGATGAAGAAGATCCTAGCCCTACTTCCTATCCTCACGGACGATTTTCTAGTCGTGGGAAAACGAATACGAATCACAATACCCAAGAGCAAGAAGAAGAGGTTGTCAATCCTGCTCGAGAAAGCGATGAGGTGCGTTGGGTGTGGGGCCTGCACCTCACTATGCAAAGACGGAGCCCTTCAAGTCAGAGAGGGAATTCTTCACTTCGACAGAAGGCTCTGCCATCACTGTGAGGACTGCATACACGGACGCAAGCTACGCGGAGCATGTGTAATGAGAAACTATTCTTCGAGGAAGATCTCCTACCTATATACTGAAGAAGAGAAAGGCAGTGCAAGCTCATTGCTCTCACAACTGAGTTCGACCTAAACGGTTGCTCGATGAGCTTCGATTCAGCCCAGAGAGAAAGGTGACTCCGCTCTTGACCCTGCACTCCGCCGAGATAAGTCGTCTCTTCTTCCCGGGGGGCGCTGGAGAGAGTTGACCGGCGTTCAGTCTACGCACTCTGTGTAATTCCTGAGTTCATGCTTGTCGAACTCGCTATGGATGATCCTGTAGAGATTGATACTCGCATAAGGGCAGAAAACGTGCCCGATTTGTGGATCAATTAGAGGCTCGTTCTTCAGTGCCCTCTTTATCGGTTCACACATCAAGGCATTTCGACAAGTCCCCTGCGCTTCTCCCTCTATCTGAAAGAACGAACCGCATTTGTGTGCTTCAAGAAACTGGAGATGACTTTCGATGCCGGAACACTTTGGGCACACCAGATGATTGCCCCTTGTCTTATTGCCGCAGCTTACGCACTTCACATTCGTTGAATACCTCTCTCTGTTATATAAGCCTCATTGAGAAGGTCTAATCACCACCCGACTTTTGACAGAACCCTTGTTGAGAGGGGGGTGGGGAGTCACTCCATAATCTCTTACGCGCTTCCTTAGCACCCCATGTTTCTCAAAGAGTGTGACTCGGTTGTTCCCGACGTAGCTAACGAGAACGGGCTAATTAGCCCGTTGTTCCGGCTAGTTAGCCAGCCTCCCGAAACCCCTGAATTCTAATGCGCAATCATTATATAGAAGCGCTAACATAATCAATTGTCCGAGGTTCGAGACTCGCCTGATCCAGAGTCGAAAGGCCTGATCAGGAGTAAGGAGTTGCGGATCACGGAATCTCGCGCTATTCGGTTGTTGTCATGGCAGAAAAGAAAGAGAAGATCCTACGCGTCGTCCAAGCCAAGTCATCCGACGACGGCAAGGGGATAGCTAGGGTCGACCCAGCGCTCATGAAGATTCTTCAGTTGAGTCAAGGAGACACCGCGATCGTAGAGGGCACGAGAGCGACCGCGGTAACGATCTACACGGGCTACCCCGAGGACGAGAACCGTGGGACCGTCAGGATCGATGGTTCGACGCGCAAGAATGCGGGCGTCGGCCTCGACGAGAAAGTGTCCATCAAGAAGGTCGTTCCAAAGCCCGCGACCAAGGTCACGCTCGCGCCCACTCAGCAGCTCAAGATCATGGGAGGGGAGCAATACCTCCTCCAGACGCTCGAGGGTCGCCCGATCGTGAAGGGCGATCTGATTGAGGTCAACATAATGGGGAGGAAGTTCGACCTCGTAGTTCAGAGTTTCCAGCCGGCGTCGGAAGCCGGTGTGATCCAGAGCTTCACAGAAGTCAAGCTGAGCGAGAAGCCCGCGAAACAGGAGGTCGCGAAAGGCCCGAAGGTCGCATACGAGGACATCGGTGGCCTGAGGGATGAGGTCGACAAGGTGAGGGAGATGATCGAGCTCCCCCTGAAACACCCTGAGCTCTTCGAGAAGCTAGGCGTCGAGGCTCCGAAGGGCGTCCTCCTCCATGGGCCTCCGGGTACGGGCAAGACTCTTCTGGCCAAAGCGGTGGCGTCCGAGACGAGCGCCAACTTCACATCGATAGGCGGCCCGGAGATCATGAGCAAGTTCTACGGCGAGAGCGAGGAACGCCTCAGGGAGATATTCAAGGAGGCCGCCGAGAACGCTCCGAGCATCATA
>Ga0315296_10003122_pt1 | contig 13930 bp, 8 predicted proteins | sample YL17G14_18_MG_FD_203921 | JGI IMG/M metagenome (GOLD analysis project Ga0315296, IMG submission 203921) | Sediment microbial communities from Yellowstone Lake, YNP, Wyoming, USA - YL17G14_18 | ecosystem: Environmental > Aquatic > Freshwater > Lake > Sediment | place: USA: Wyoming | collected... | reverse complement strand
ACAGGGTCGAACTGGTCGAAGACCACATTCTCCAGCGAAGGTCTTCTGCAAAGCATCTCCGCTTCCCAGCCGGCACGACTTGAGCGGCGCATCTGCGTTATGCAGTCGTCAATCTTCAAATAACCACAGGCGTTTTTCGCCCTGCCCTGGCAGTCATCAATCAGGGGACACTGCGAGCAATTTCTGTCGGTGCACTTTTCAATGACCTCCCAGACGCACCACTTGAAGACGGGCGTTCCGAATTGCGGGGCAGAGGCGACCACTTTTTGCATCAAGCCGTAAGGCCGGTGCATCGTGCTGATTAGCTCCATTGCCGCAACAAGGGAATCTGTGCTTTGGGTGGTGAATTTTGCCGCCGCGAAGACATCCGGCTCGAAAAGCTCGACCTCATCGCAGCGAAGTTTCTGGGTGTGCTGGCCGCGGACGCTTGTTGCCGATTGCGTCAGGACCTCGACAGCGGCGTTGTTGACAAATCGGCATTTTTCTTTTTGCACCGGCCCGGCAAGAAACTGCTCGTAGTCTCTTTGCAGAAAGCCTGTCAGGTACTGGTACATTCTGCCTGCCTGCTCGCCTGAGCCGGCCAGGATTCGCACCTGGCAGTTCGGCTTAAAGATGCAGTCCAGCAGCGTTGCGATGGCAGCCAATTCGGTTTTTCCGCCGGTGCGGTTCGCCCAGACGATGCAGTCGCCGTTTTCGGTCGCTTGGTGCCCGTCGCCGTACCGGCGACGGCTAAACTCGTCGCTCGCCGCTCGTGAGTCGGCAAAATCCGCGGAGAAACTGTGCCAGAGATAGTCCATTGGGCTGTTGTGTTCCGGGCAGATTCTTTTATTCGGCACATCGACGCCTAAAAAGACCTTGACGTAGTTTTTCAAGTCCTGCCTGCTTTTTGGTCTTGTCCCCCGAAGAGTCTGGTAGATGGATGCTGCGGTTTGGATGCCACTGAAATTCTGCGGTTGGCGATGTAGCAAGTTCGAATCTGTCATAGGTATTCCCCCCGATAGTGATATTGGTGGCAGAGTACGGCGATTGTTATGGGCTATTATCCCCCAGCCAGTGCAAGGACATAATCGCAAAGTCGGTAAAATCCACTCTACAATCGCCGTTTATATCCCCCGCAACAACTATCCGGCAAACCGGCTGGCCAAAGTAGGATTTGCTCGCTTCTGCTGTGCCGCCGTAGGCGCCCACATTGACTACTGCCCCATTGGGGAATGGCTCATACCCAATCGGCGACATCGGGTCACCCGCGTCAATACAAGGACTGGTTACCTCGTCCTTGGTCCATCGTCGCTCGTTTGGGTCCCATCTACCCGCCTGGGACTTGAGGTGGAAGTCTCCGTTGTTGGGATCGGCAAACAGCGGCTCGGCAGCACCGATGGGGCCTTGAATCCAGCAGTAGCTTAGCTCCGGCGGCAAAGCTTCATCGAGGTATATTTGGGCCTCTTTGCCGCCCTCGCCCCCAGCCGCCCTGTTGCCCCAAATAATGCAGTGGCTCAGCGACCGGCCCGCATAACTGAGGGAGGAGGTGTAACAAATTCCGCCTCCGCGGCCGCCTGCGATATTGCCGGCTACAGTGCAGTTGACCAGGCGAGTGCCCCCATAGTAACCATCGTATATCGCACCGCCATCCGCCCCGGCGGCGTTCCCGCCAAGAACACAGTTTTGAAATTGGGCATTGGAAAATCCGTAGTTATACAGCACGCCACCGCGGGCGCCGGCTGAATTGCCGACAAACTCGCACTGGTAAAAAACAGGCTCGGACCCGCACGTGCATCCATCAACGGCAATCACACCGCCATTATTGCTTGCTGAATTACCTCTGAATGTGCAGCGGGTAAACACGGCCTTGCTGTCGCTGGCGTCCAGAGATACAGCACCCCCGTCGGCAGCCCGATTATTGCTGAAAGTGCAATCGGTTATGGTCGTCTCGCACGATGAGCCGAGGTTTATCCCGCCCCCACCCCAATCTGTGGCCACGTTATCGCCGATGATGCAATTGACTATCTCCGGACAGCCGGAAATGCCGCCGCCGTGACCGGCTGAGTTTCCGCTGATCGTACAGTCCTTGACCAGGCCGCCTTGCTCATGTCCGCAGTAAGCGCAGAGAGCGATTCCACCGCCGCCGCCGGCAGCCGCGTTATGAACGATCTTGCAGCCCACAATCGTCGCCTTACCGTCGTACACCCCGCCGCCATTTTTCGTAATCTCGGTTGGACCGTGCGCGTTACCCCCCACAATCGTAAACCCGTCGAGAACAGGCGTTCTTTCGCAACCTGTCGCTACCACAACATGATAACTGTTGTCCGCCCTGCTGGGATGATATACCACCATGCAGGGGTCGACCGTCAAGTCATCATTGCCCGCAAGGTCCCCGGTAAGTATCGCTTCATACCGCACAATATCTCGAACATCCGGGTCAGTTGCCCCCCAGCCCGCGTAGCCTCCCTTAACAATAACGCCGTCGACGAGCTGAAAGGCTGCATTTGGGTCGCCGCTCTTGATTCCCGCTCGCTGGTCGGGCTTGTAAGTACCCTGGGCGACACGGATCTCTACGGGCTTCTGGGTGCTATTGGCATCAGCCAAGGCATCCTGCAGAAATTGGTAAGCATTGGCCCAGCTTGAGCCGTTATTTGCGCCGCCGCCATCGTCATCAACATAGATGACGTTTCCTTCGGCGGCGGATGTATGCGCCAATAACACTATCGCGATTGCCAGATATATTTTTAGCCGCCCCTTCATTTATCCCTCCATAATAGTAGAGCAGTCCGCTCCAATTGTGCGACTTTGTACCGGATTGGTGCGATTTTGTCCAGAAGTTTTTTCCACACCGTTGTTTAGCCGTCGCCGGCACTCGTCTCGGCGGAGCGCCGAGCCGAAGCCGGACGGCGACGGCAAGTATGTTGGCCGCTATTGCGCTGCCAGCAGGCATTCGGTGCTGGGCTGTAAATCAACGCCCACGCCCTCGCTTAGTTGTCTGCCCGTGTGTGTGGCCTTTGAATTGCCTGTCAGGTCGTAGATGGTATAGGTTTTATCGGCTTCGACGGTGAACCACTGCGGGAATTGATTTATGCGCGGCCAATCGAGCGGCAGCTTCATAGTCACCTTGTGACGCGGGACATCGAAAATTAACTTTCCTTGCCAGGCGTTTTCGGCGCGGAGAACGATTCTAAGCGTGTCGCCATCCTGCACAGCGCCAAAGATGACATCCTGCCGCCAGGGCGCAATGGTCAGGCCGGCTGTCTTCCACAGACAATACATAATCGTAGTTCGGGCGAAATTTCCGTCGCCGTGCCAGCCTTCGATAACGCCGTCTTCCTTCTGGATATTCCACATCCGCTTTATTTCACTATCCAGCCAATCAGCGACGGAGGGGACAGGCTCACGATTGTAAAGGTTAATCGCACTTTCGATTGAGTCAGCATAGCCATCGGCGCTGGTTCCTTCCCAGGGGTAGTTTCTGTAGTGTTCGTTAAGATTCGAAAGGGCCTTGCGAACGGCATCACGATAGGATTCAATTCTGTCGATAAGATACACCGTGTAGTAGCCATTGAAATCATAGCCCCAGGTGTCGGCCAGATTTTTATCGTGCTGGCCGGTCTGCGGATCGACCCAATTATAAAAAAGCCCGTGCTCGTTTCGGGCGACTTCCAGGATGCGATCGAGCATTTGGTGCAGGGGCCTTTGGTACGCCTGCTTTTTCTCCGGCAGAGCAAAGCTCACCGTCGCGTACAGTTCACACAGGCCGGAGATGATTTCGCAACCGTGGTCGCGCAGCCGTAGCATCTTTTCGTCGCGCGTAGGATGATGCCCATCCAGCAGATAATAATCGCCCAGGCGGATAGCCCAATCCAGATACTTTTTCTCGCCGGTCATCCAGTATATCCGCGAAAGCGTCTGGAGCATCTCGCCGTTTACTTCTTGGCTGGTTGAGATGATGTTGCCATATTTGGTTTCAATAGGAGCGTGCTTCCATATATCGTCAAGTATGGCAAGCATCCGGTCGCACCAGGGACTTTTGCCCAGCCATTCGGTAAGCGGCAGGAGGCCGTCTTTGACGTATTCTGCCGAGCCGAAGATGATGCGGCTTAAATCCGGTTCTGCCTGGGCAAAGCCCTGCTTGGAGAATGAATAAGTATCGGGCAGATTGCCGATGCGTGATGTCAATTTTGTTTCAGTGCGCAGCATGTCGAGCATTCGGCCATTAAAAAGCTCGCGGTCGGTAACGGCGGCGGTCAGCACCATAAAAGGATAATTATCCGCGGCGCAGTCCTGGGCGTTCCAGATGTCTTTATCTTTATCGAGGTTTCTGGGGATAAGGCCGGTCTTTGGGTCAGCGTATTTTAGCCAGCCCTGCACAAACCTCTGGCAGCGGACAAATCCTTCGTTGGCCGCGCGAGCATTTTCTAGTGCCAGAACGAAGGCTTCGCCGCCTTTCGCGCGGACTTCCCTACAAGAGACGAAGAGCCCGATCCCCGCAAAGAGCAAAGCAAGAAGCATGTTGTTTGGCTGTTTCACGGAGGATTCCATTTCATCGTCCGTCTTCAACTGTGGTTATCGAAGGGCAATTCGGTTTGATATGGGGTGTCCGGCTCGCAGATACGAAGCTTTGGGCTCCCAAGCAGATTATCCAGTTTTAGAAGACCCTTGTCGAACGTATTCAATGTGGCAATCTTTCGAAGAATCGCAGTTGCCAAGTGAATAGAGTCTTTTGGTGCCAGGGCAGAATACCTCCAAATTAGATGGCGGGCGTATTCGGCAATTTTCCTATCTACATTGTGGATAATGATGTATTCGTGTTTGAAATAGTCAATAATGATCTGCTCTTTCTCCCGCGGGAGCCGAGGCCTGTCCTTCAACCTAATGACCTCAGTCAATGTTATCGCGGACGTATTGATCTTCAGTTCCCCACTTTCGGCTTTCTTAATCGTGCCACGGCACTTATTTACCTTGTCGCGTTCGTTGTTGAATATTCCGAGAAAGCAATCTGCGTCCCAATATACCTGGATTATGGCCATTTTAATCCCTTAATATCCCTATCACGTCAGCGAAGCTCGGAAGTTCATCCTCGCAGGGGAAGACGTTCAGTTGCTCGATGTCTATGCTGGCCGGCTCACCATTTTTGCGATAGCGAATCATCCCGTATGCCGAAACACGCTTCCTTATAGCAGCAATGACATCTTTGAATAACTCGTCCCCGAAAAAGCACGTTACGGGCTTGCCAGTGAAAGTCTCATAGACCGAGAACTTTAGTCTGCCTTTTACATTGACGGCCAGAAGGTTGCCCTCGATTGTCCCGTACGAGCTAGTCGCAGTGCCCAGGAGCTCATCAATATATGCAACGCTTGCCGGCGATAGCTCGTTGCATTTATGCCCAATTCGGATCCTAACGTGTTCTACCCCCTTATCGCCCAGACCTACAATGCTTCCCAACTCGTGCAATTTCTGCAGAGCGGTATCGGAAAAGTAAGCAGGCCGGCGAGATCTCTGGGCGATTGCTTTTATCCCTTTGGCAACCGCGCGGGTGGTTTTAGCCACCAACGCGGGGGAGCCATTCACAGACTCAGGTCTGGCACATATTGTAATACTGCCAGACTCAATAGATACCAGCCAGTCAATAGCTCTGCGCTTTGCGCTAACATTCGCTGCTACTTCTTCGATTAGGTCAAAGAACGTTCGCACGCTCCTGGAAAATATGTCCGCAGTTATCTTCGGGCCAGACATTTCCAGCTTGATGGCACTCTTTTGAGAAGTTTTTCCCGGCGTCATGTTTCCCAGTCTCCAGGCTTTAGTCCCTCCTCTAATCTTGTGATATTACACTCAAGTCCAAATCAGTTCAAGTGGCCAGGTATAGCATTTCTTGGCCTCTTTTGTTGAATTCATTGGAACTTCTCTGCAATATGACCTGCGTAGGTCTCTACTTTTATATCGACATTCTCGTGGGCAAAACTTTTACCCAACTCTTGCCCTCCATAGTTATGAGACCCGGGGGCGTTTTTGCCAACGCCGAGGCGAGCGAGGGCTTTCAGCTCGTCAAGGTGGTCCTGATAAACGCCGCGAGGAGTGGTGCTGTGTTTTTTGCAGACCGAGGCGGACATGCCGACAAGCTCGCCCATCATTCCACAAGTCCGCATCACGCGGGTCGTGCCCAGCGCCACGTGAGTGACACTAATGTCACGACCTGCCATAAAAAGATTCTCGATGTTCCGGCTGTACAGGCAGCGATAAGGAATCGCGTACGGCTCAATGGGCGTAAATTTTGCGATGGAACGAAACTCGCCGCCCGGAAAATGCTCGGTATTTTTGGGGTCGGGATAATGCAGGTCAATCGTCCAGGTGGTGGTGACAAAGGCGTCCGGAAACTCCCTACGACTCTGGATGTCCTGCTGCTGCAAAATGACGTCGCCGAGCAGCCTGCGCGATTCGCGCTTGCCGACGATGTAAGCTGCCCATGCCAACTTCTGGTCGGCGTACTGGGCTTTTTTTGAGCTGTTATTTTTCAGAAACGCCCAGTTGCCGTATATCGCGCGCAAGGCGTAGTCGCGGATATGTTCAGCCGCAGCGATCTGGTCGCGGCCAAAGCCCGTCTCCCAATTCCAGTCGCCGCGAGTTGCGTGCTGGCAACTGTCTTCGGTGAACTTTAGCGACCAGGGACAGTCCGGAAAGCTAACAGGCTGCTCGGTCTTGGCACAGTACCACTGCACGGATGTCCCCAGAGTCAGATTGTCGGGCTTTTCCGGCGCCAGTGACTCGCCCGTCTCACTTTGGGATTCTCGCCCGACGCGCAAATCGGCTCCAGCTAAAAAACCGAGCGTTCCATCGCCGGTGCAGTCGGCAAAAAGCCGGGTGCTAAATCGCAATTCTTTGCCCGTCCTGATGTCTTTTGCGACCACCGCAACAATACGGCTGCCGTCCTTTTCCACTTGCCAGACGTGCGTGTTCAAAAAGAGGCGTATATTTTTTTCAGCCTGGACGACCCGCAGTTTTTTCTGGTCATCGTAATTTTCCGCCGGCTGAGCGTTTCCTCTTTTCCCCGAATCGAGCTCCTTTACGATGTCGCCGAGAGCCGGATACGGCGGCAGATTTATCTCGCCATTTAGGTGCACACGCACTTCGGAGCTATTATTACCGCCGAGTACGGGCCTATCCTGAATTAGCGCAACCTGTAGGCCGAGCCTGGCAGCCGAGATTGCTGCGCAGGTTCCTGCCATTCCGCCTCCCACCACGACAAGGTCGAATTGGCCGGCATCTTGCGGCTTTTCCGGCAGGCCCAACATCTTGCGCCGAAAGGCAGCCAGCTCTTCGCCCTTATCGGGCGGGCGAAAATCTGTATCGCTGGTAAAGATAATTGCGTCGCAGCGGCCCTCAAAACCCGTCAAGTCGTGCAGTGCGAGCGTGACTGTTTCCTTTGTAACCTCGACCGTTCCGCCATCCTGCCAGTGCCACTTGGTTCCTTCGGTGCCGAATACAGCTTCGAGCGGCTTGCCGTCAATAACGAGCTGGAATTTGCCCGGCGGGTCGGCTGCATCCACACGGTGGCAGGTCATACATTTGGGTTCAGTCATTCGAGATTTCTGTGATGGCTCCGGATTGTTCCACAGCGCCGCCCAGTCGCGCGTGCGGACCCAGATGCGGTATTTGCCGGTCGCGGGGAAAGTGACAGTCGTGCCGGCGTCTTTGACCGGCTGGCCTAAGCCGTGCGCCAAAAGATACGGCGAACCCATCTGCTCGATTGCCTGCTGGTCGATGACCCAGCCGCCGAGTTCCTGGAAACTCTCCGCCTCAACTAAAATGGTCTGGGCGTTGGCCGGTGAAAAAGCCGACAGCCAAACGATTGACAAAATTGCCAGACAAGAAACACGCATTTTCTTTGCCCTTCCGGTGTTTCACTTGAAAATAAGACTCAGGATTTCATCCGACAACTGCAGCGTGAATTCTTTGCCGGTGTCCTCTTGGCCGGCAATTTGATAACGAGTCCTTTCGGTCAGGGGGCTCGGCAAAGACTCACCAAAACATCCTACAACAAAGTCGCCTTCTGAATATAAAGGCACGCAAAAAATGGCTATGCCTTGGTGGTTGGTAATTGCTTGTTGTCCCCAGTACAGGCCATTTTTGGTTTGTCTGACGTTGACCCCTTCGACTGGTTTTCCTTGCTGGTCGATCACCTTAATTGCCACCTTAGTGGTGGGCCCAAATTCCCATTTGCCAAGATCAACAATCTGGCCTTGCTGCAGTTTAAGGCCGGGGATAATAATCGGTGCGCACTCGGGCCGTCCCGACAGGCGAATCTCTATTGTCATTTCCAGCCCTGCGGCTACATAGATTCTGTTTGCCCGATTCGGCCACAGGTGAACCTTATAAAACAGGGACGCACCCTGGTTTTTCTTCGGATAGGTGTAATCACCCATTGCTTCGAACCAGTCGGGCTTTTCGCCGGGAAAGCTGAACCAGTTTAGTCTAACTGAATCTTTTGTCTGACCCGCAGGGGTGGGGACATTTGGTTCAATAACGATGGTTGCCGCCGGAAATAGTTTCATCGGCGGCACCGGCACACAGCCGGTCTGGTCAGGCTCAAACTCCAGATGCCTCGCTGGGTCAGCTTGGGCCTGGCTGTCTATCGCCAGGAAGCTGAACTGCTGCTGGGCACCCAGAAAATTCTCTTTTATGGCGGCCAGCGTCGCACTGGCGCTGATCGTTGGTGCGGCAAGCGTTATCTGATACTGCCCGTTTTGGTCGGTTTGCACGATCTTCAAGCCCGCAGCGCCGCAGATGTCTTTCAGAAGCGCTAACTTGGCCTCGTTCAGAGATACTTCCGGGTACAGTGGCACCACATCCTGCAGCTCTTCAGCATCAGCATCGAACTGGTGCACTATATGACGGTACGGTGGCGTCAGGACAATCGCCCCCGCTATGGGCTGGCCGGTTAGACCGTGAATAACCTGGCCCCGAAATACAATGTCGGTTTCCTGGATGATTCTTTGGGGTTTGAACGTGACAACTTGCGGCCTTTCTTTGCTCAGGTCTACCGGCTCAAACACGTAATGTTTGCCGTTCCAGTCTACGGCTGCATAATAAATGCCCGGCACGAACTCTTTTATTTGTAGCCAATGTTTGTAGGTTTGTGCAGACCAACTGCTGCCATCGGGCTTTTGAACCCTGATCTGAATGGTTCCCAGTATTTCAGGGTCGCTGACAGGTCCGAACTCATCATAAAAGATAAGCGCGGGCAGATAGTCTGGGTCTGTCGGCAGCAGGGTGACTATGGTTTCCTGCCCCGCCGGTAGCAATCCCTCATATGATGCAAGAGCAAGCTGCTTTGGGGCTTGCACCTGGACCCTATATTTTGCACCGGGTGGGGCTGGCCTGCTGCCGTTCGGCCCCACGGGTGCCAGCAAAGCAAACAAACCGCTCTGGTCTGTGATAGTCCTCAAGCCACTACTGCCGTATGGAGAAATCAGCGATATGTGTCCGCCGCCGGCTATCTCAAGACTGCGGCACTCGATAACGGCCCGGCTGACGCCATTACCGTTGGCGTCTTCGACTCTGCCCCAAATGCAGCGCTGGTCCGCTTCGGTGCCCTTGGGACCAAGCGGCACGGTGCAACTGGCAAGCGGCCCCTCTGTCCGAACAAACCGGCTCGGTTCGACCAGAGCGGTGCCGTAATCAGGATGAGAGACAATAAAATAGCAGAGCTCCAGTTGTGGGTCTAACAGAGGAGGCTTCAGCCGCCCCTGTTCATCGAGTTGGACTTTTCCGGCTGGGCGGGATTTGTCTGTACGCCACTCAGGGCCATAAAAGATTTCCACGGTGGCCTTCGGGATGGGATTACCCAGGGCGTCTTTGAACACGCACCACTTATCTTTGGGCAGCATGGGGACGGTATAGATCCGATGCTGCTCGTTAGGTAATTCCATCGCGTGCGGCCCAACCGGAACCGCGCCAAGTTCCGGATAGTGAACCATAAATATAAACTTATCAAATCCGCCTGAACCCGACCTGGGCGTTTTCAGGCGTCCCTCCTCATCGAGTTTTGTTTCTCTGATCCACAACCATACACCCTCATTCCACTGGTAGCCCCGCCCGATCATCACCTCCACCGCGGCACCGGCGACAGGCTGCTTGTCGGCGTCCTGAAACAGGCACCACTTGTATCTTGGCGGTGCAAGTTCTCTCGGCCAAATCGAGAACGCCGGCCCAAATCTATAATCTTGAGCGTAGATGAACTCGCCAACCACAGCCGCCACCGCCTGATCGGTCTGGTCTTCAGCAATAACCGCGACGACTTTCTGCTCCAGCATTTTATCGAGACCGCGTTCAACTGCTCGCACAGACGATTTGATCGGCTTACTGGCGGACGAAAGGACCTTGGAATCATCGACCATCCGGTCAAGCGCGGGCGTGATTTCCTCGACTGCTCGTATGATCTGGTTAATCGCGGAGTTGACCTGTTCTGCCGTCGCTGCACTTGGATCAAGTTTGGCGCGGACTGCCTCGGCAAAATCCACCAGAGTTCTCGGGCGAAGCCTGAGATTCTTGGTCGATCGGTCAATCGGACCGACCGCTTCCTGGAAAGTTTTGCCGGCTTGGAGCATCTTGTCCAGCGTGACATCACCTCGTGCCGAGCGCAGCACTTGCTCAATCGCTGAACTGGCTGTATTCGCTGAGTCGGCTATCAAGCCCGGCAGCGACCAAACGGAAGGAGCCGGCGCGAGACGGGACTCATAGTCCAGAAATTGCCAAAGGGGCACGAATTTGTGCCCGGTGCTTTGCTCGATGAGTTCCACCGACTTTTCGATCTGCTCAAAGACCGGCTGAATCGCCTGGGCAGATTGCACCAGGCGGCCAAGTGTTGTCCTGGCAGCTTCGCCGGAGGCCAGCAGTCGCTCAAACGACACATTAATCTGCCCCGCCGTCTTGCTTGCAGCAAAAGCCAGCCTGACTGCATCAGACGTCACGTAAAGGCCGTCCAGCTTGACGGCGAGTCGGTCGAACGCTCTGGGGTTATTCGTGGGGTCCGCGTAAAGCCGAATGATAGCTTCTCTGCCGTTTAGAACCTGCTCGGCTAATTGTCTGGCCTGCTGTTTGTCAGACGGTTCCTGAGCCTGGGAAAGAAGTGCGGCCGCAAAAGCTAAGGCCAAAAAAACCGAAATGAATACAACGCCTTTCATATTCCCACCCTGCCATTGCAAGGTGATTATACCCCCGTACAGGCCAAAATCAAGTAGAATCCGTTGTCTGTCATCTCTCGTCGCCGTTCCGGCGACGGCTAAACTACCACCGTCTGCGCCACCACAGAAGTCCCACGCTAATGGCCGAGATAGCCCCAATCGTAGTGACTATCCAAAACGCCTGCGGATGCCATGATAGGGGAATCCGCACGTTCATCGAAAAAACGCTCACCACCAGCGTCGGCAGCATAATTGCAATTGTGATTAGCGTGAGCGCTTTAATACGGATGTTAAGATTGTTGCTGATAATGGAGGCGCGGGCATCCATCAGGCTTGCCAAAACTTGCGAGTATATCTCCGTTTGGACGCGACACTGGCTGTTTTCAATTGTAATATCGTCCAGAAACTCCGAGGTTTCCTGGCTAAAACCGAGCTTGGCGGCGTTGTTGCGGAGCTTTTCTATCAGCATACTGTTGGAATTGATGGCGCTGAGAAAGTAAACAAGGCTCTTTTCGAGAGTAAAAAGGTTCAATAAGTACTTATTTTCCATCGACGTGCTTATCTGACGCTCCAGCTCGCTGGAAATCTGATTAACGGCCTTTAAGTGCTCGACAAAATGCAAAATAGCCCGGTAGATGAGCTTCAGGCAGACATCCTGAATCGACTGGATTTTCACAAAGGGCCTGCCCTCAAAAAGCGGCGCATCATCGGCCACGACAATCACCAGGCGGTCCTTGAAAAGAAAAACGCCAGTAGACAGCACCTTGAACAGGAAATTATCCTGCACCGTGTAGTGCTTGGGCCTTTTGAATATCATCGCTGTGTGCTCAGGCTCAAACTCAAGCCGGCTCAGCTCATCGGGGTCAAGCGATGAGCTCAGCGTGTGCTCGTCTATCTTCAGTTGCTCCAGAAGATACTTTCGCTCGTTCTCGTCAGGAGCTATGTAGACCGACACCACAGGTTCGCCGTGGCCGTTCTCGGCGAGTTTCCCATCGCTAATGTACAGTTTTTTCAGCATACGCCACCGTTAATCGAGCCGGTATTTTACCGATTTTCCGCCCGGCCGCAATTCCATTTTATTTAGCCCCCGGTTTTACCGGGGGTTTCTTTCTGCCAGGGCACGGCGCCGGCTTGGATTATATGATCGCGCAGGGCGTCAAAAAGTTCCTGATACATCGGATGCTTTTTGTCCAGTGGATGCTCTTCCTTCGGGTCGTCGGCCAGGTTATAGAGCTGCGGCGGCTCGAAGGGACTGTTTTGCAGCAGCTTAAGGTCGCCGCGGCGGACTGCGTAAAACGCCCTGCCGCCGAAGTTGCCGCCTTCCCGCCTGACCCAGAAAAGCACTCGGTCCTCAGAGGGGAAACCCCCGGTAAAACCGGGGGCTAAATATTTATCCGCCATACGTGCGGCGGATTCAGCCCCACGTTTCACGTGGGGTTCAGGTTGGGTTTTCCCGAGGAGCGTCGGCAAAATGCTCTGGCCATCGAACGCCGGGTGAAAGTCCAGCCCCAACCCGGCCGCGTGACAAATCGTGGGCAGTAAATCCATCGTGAGCACCACACGGTCGCTGCGTGAGCCGGGCCTTATTTTGCCCGGCCAGACGGCACAGGCCGGCACGCGGATGCCGCCTTCGTACATCTGTCCCTTGCCGCCGGTAAGCGGCCCGTTACTTGAGCCGAGATTGAGCTGGCCGCCGTTGTCCGAGGTGAAAAAGATAAGGGTGTTGTCACTAAGGCCGGCATCTTTTAGCGCAGCAAGCACTTTGCCGATGCCGTCATCCATCTGCTCAATCAACGCCGCCAGGCTGGCACGTTTGTCGCTGATATTCGTTTGGCGATTCTTGACTTTCTGGAGCCAGATTTCCGGCGGCTGAATCGGCGCGTGCGGGGCGTTGTAAGCCAGGTACAAAAAGAAGGGCTGCGTTGATTTTGCCCGCTGCCGCGTCTCCCGACGCGAGTCGGGGCGGCGGGCCCGCTGCCGGATGTACTCGATCGCCCACTGCGTGAAAAGGTCGGTCGCGTGGCCTTTGGGGTCGATTTCTTCATCGTTGAGCCGCATATAGTTGAAGCCGTGCCGGCGATGATTGTAGTAATCGTCCATCATATCGCCCAGAAAGCCGGCAAAGTGGTCAAAGCCGCGTTCATTCGGCGTATTGGGCGACGCCAGGCCCAGGTGCCATTTGCCGACGATGGCGGTGTGGTAGCCGGCTCGCTTGAGCATCTCCGGCAGCGTCACCGCCTGCGGGGAAAGGTAGCCGAAGTTGTTCGTTATGTGCGTGCGTATTACGCCCGGCACGCCGACAAGGTCGGGGTATCTGCCGGTAAGGAGCGCCGCCCGCGTGGGCGAACAAACCGGCGAGTTCGCGTAGAAATTGTCGAACCGCATACCGCCGTCGGCCAGATTGTCGATGTTCGGCGTCTGCAAATCCTTGGCGCCGTAGCAGGATAAATCGCCGTAGCCCAGGTCGTCAGCTAAGATGACAAGGATATTGGGCTGTGTGGTTGGACGTTCCGCCGATTGCGGATTCTTATGGGCCGCCGTAGCGGCGGCCGCTAAACCGTAGCCGAGCGCCGCCTTTTTCAGAAACTCACGTCTGCTGCAATCTATATCCATCTTTATTCTCGGTGTAGTATCTTATCTGCACTTTCCAAAAAATAGATTGTTAGGCGGCCAGTTTCATTAGCTTATAAAACTGGCGGGCGATTTTTCGATTTCTTCGGCTATGGTCAAAAGTTTCAAAAAATGCCTTCTTCAAAACATCCAGA
>Ga0315296_10003121_pt1 | contig 13932 bp, 9 predicted proteins | sample YL17G14_18_MG_FD_203921 | JGI IMG/M metagenome (GOLD analysis project Ga0315296, IMG submission 203921) | Sediment microbial communities from Yellowstone Lake, YNP, Wyoming, USA - YL17G14_18 | ecosystem: Environmental > Aquatic > Freshwater > Lake > Sediment | place: USA: Wyoming | collected... | reverse complement strand
CTGACTGGTGCAGGCATTGGTGCCATAGTAGGCCATCAGTCAGGCAGGACCACCGAGGGTGCGCTAATCGGCGGAGCCGTAGGAGCCGGTGCCGGCTATATGCTGGGCAATGAGCAAGACAAGAAAAGAGCACAGGCCGAAAGGGATTTCCTCCGTGAAGAAATGAATTGCGTCACGGTCAATATGACAAACAGCAACGGTTCTATAAGTCAGGTAATGCTCAGAAAACAAGGGGTCGGTTACATCGGCACCAGAGGTGAGTACTATAACCGGTTGCCGACCGAGGACCAGCTAAGACCAGTATATGGCTTTTAGCGGTCAGGTGACCGCCTCGGTATTTTGATTATAAAGGGTTTCAAAAGCCGCTTTATCCTTATTCTGCTGCTGCCATTTGGCTATTGAAAATTGCAGACTTTCGAGATATAATCTTCTTTGGCAGCAATCGAGTTGGCACCTGCGTAGGTAGGGCAGAAGCTTCGTGTTACAGGTGTTTGTGTATAACGAGGCAGGGATAATAGAACGCACAAAACTCAAAGGCTTGCGATGAATAAGCGGCTGCGAAATGCCTTGAAAGGGCTAACAGACCCGGATATTGAACGTCGACGCCGGGCAATGGAACCTTTTGAGCGGGCAACGTTTGATGACTTCAAGAAGGTTTTGTATCACCACTTAGGCAATGAGACCGAATGCGAGGACCTGTTGGAAGATGTTTACGCGGATATATGGGAAAAACCGGCTCGCCTGCGTAATGTCACAAGCGAGAAAGAGCTGCTGCGAACTGTGTATTTGTACTATATACGCAGACGCCTGCGGGAAGTATATAGAGAAATGAACCGGCATCTACATTTCTCGCAGAAAGACCTGAAGAACCTTGTTGCCCCTGATTTAGGCATCCTCGAAATGATGTCCCAATCGGAGCTTCGGCACATCCTTCGTCGGATGCTAAATAGACTCAAAGCCCGGGAGCGAAGAGCTATCGAACTCTGGATGCAAGGTTTCTCCAGCAGGGCAATCGCCAATGAGTTTAGGACTACCGTTGGTGCCGTTAAAATGCTTGAGTTTAGAACTATACTAAAGCTTAGACAGATGTTCCGGAATTACTGCGGGGGAGGTTGATATTGTGTTATCCAGAGGAGCAAGAAAAGATGCGTGATACTAATCGAGAAATCCAGGAACTGCTGGTTGACTATGCTGATGCCTTGCGAGATGGCTGCATACCGACATATCTTTCGTCACTTACGCGTGAGGAAGCACAGAGGATTGCCTCTTCTCGAGAGTTCTCGGATGCCGCAGAGATTGTGCGAATACTCAACAGCGTTGGGTTCGCTGATAAAGCGGTGACCCCGAATGTGAGTTTATTTACATCTCGTGTCGATGCGAAAATCACATCTCGACTGAAGAAAGCTAAGGCACTGTCAAAAGACAAATATGCCGTTCGTCTCCCCAAAACTTAATTTGGTGAAAAAAGAAAAGCCCGAGAAATCGATATGATTCTGGACTGCTATCAGTGTTCATCCTGCTATTTTGAGGATAAAGAGCCATCCTCGCGGATAGACCCCTCGACAATCTCGCCGAGACAGTCCAAGATGACTTTCAGGAATGTGCTCGTAGTGTTTGTTTGCATCGAGATGTATGACAGCAAACAGGAGTTGAGGGAATCTGTAGAGGAGTTTGCGGCGATGTCGCACCTAATAGGCAAAAGGCCAATTGTATTGTGTCCGAATGTTCATCTGTCAATCGATAGAGCACCGGAGAAGGAGGCTGCAGCCCTGATTGCCGAGATGGAAAAGATGCTTATTGCCAGAGACTTCGATGTGCATTGCCTGTCGTTCGGCTACCATAAGCAGTATGGTATGGAAGTCAACGGCCATGTTGGCAGCGTTGTCGGCAGGAGATTTTACGGCTCGGAAGAGAAGCAGTTTCTCCGGCTCTTGACCCGGCTTGGTATTTGTCCCCCGGAAACTCTGCCAAAGGATATGCCATCCTGGGCGAGAGTTTTGACTGAACGGCAACTGAAGGTGTTAGGCAGCAGGAAAGAAACCTACAATGTTGCCAGAAAGATGCTCCGGGACCAGCTTGATGCGACAAGCTACGGTGAGCTGTGGACGTGTATGTTATTCGAAGGCGAAAGGCAGCCGGTGGAGGATTATTTGAGCACCCTGCACGAAATCATAGAAGATTATCCTGATGTAACGGTGCACCGCGCACTGAATATGAGCATCCCCGGGTTTTCCAATGAAGCGCATTCTTTATTTCGCAAGTATCCTGAGGCAATCAAACAGGGGAGACTTCGGATTTATAATAGTCAGGTATCCGACTTAGAGTTCCTGTTGTCCAGACCCGCAGTTCTTCTTGCCTTTCCTCAGATACCCCGGGAAGCCGGCTCGCACGCAGGAGAGATATCGTTCGGAATTTACTGCAAAGACGAGGATTTTGCGAGAAATCTGATTCAGTGGTACCGCACCTTTCTTGTCGATGCGCGATTCGGATGGATACGCACAGAGGCCGAACTTGATGCTACGATAAATGAACTGGAAGAGGAGATGTTCCACCAGGACAAGCATCTATAAACCTCCGGAATTACTGTCAAAGCCGGCTTTGATAGATAGACCACCGGATTGAGATTAAAACTGTGGATAAAGTTTTAGCCGTTATTGCTGTCATTGCCTATACCGCAGTGCTGGCATTTGTAGCTGTGCGTGCACGGGTGGCGCGTGAGTTTGTGGAGTTTTCGCTGGCAAGGCGAGCGCTTCCACTGGCGCTTGTTTTCGGGAGTATCGCTGCCGCATACGTGGGACCGGGTTTTTCGATCGGGTTTGTCGGGAGAGGATTCAAAAGCGGCTTTCTTTTCTGGGGAGTAGGGCTGGCATACGCAGTCCAGAACATATTAGTGGGCATACTGGTTGCACCTCGACTAAGAAGCTTGAAAGATTGTCATACTCTCGGAGATGCTATAGGTCAGAAGTATGACAGAAAGTGCCAAATCCTCGCTGGTGTTATTTCGGTCGGCCTGTGCACTGGCTTTTCCGCGGTTATGGCAAATGCGGGTGGAGTTGTATTAAGCAACATATTCGGCTTTCCAAACTGGGTCTCTGTCGCCATTGTTGTGGCCGCGACGGCATCATACACCACGTTCGGAGGTTTGCGCACAAGCGTCATAACGGATGCCTTTCAATTCACCGTGTTCTCCATATTGTTGCCTATCGTTTTGCTGCTGGCCATACTATTCCATCTCGATGGGGGTGCGGTGACTTTTATAAGGCAAGCTTCTGTGGCTACCGCAGCAGGTCTGAGTTCCACATCAACTGTTGAGATAGTCGGTCTTGTGGCAGCGTTTCTACTTGGAGAAACACTCATACCACCCTACGCCAATCGAGCACTCGCGTCGAAAACGACACGCGTGTCACGAAACAGCTTTATCCTGGCAGGTATCTTTAGTGCGGTCTGGTTTATGGTAATGATATCACTCGGCGTTGTGGCCCGAAGTATCCTTCCAAGCGCCACGAACGAGGACCACGTCCTGCTGAACCTTGTTAAATCAATTATGCCCGTAGGGTTGAAACCCGCCTTCGGCGGGGCACTTTTGTTGGTGGTATTGATGTCTGTAATAATGTCCAGCCTTGATTCGCTGCTGAACGCCGGCGCCGTGGCGTTCGCCGAGGATGTTGTCAAACCGTATTACGCACGACGCACTACGCACTACGCACTACGAGACAGAACTGCCCTTAATGTCGGACGGTGTGCAACTGTTGGTATTGCGATTGTTGCTGCTGCCGGTGCAACTGCTGTCCCCAGTATCATTAAGGGGCTGCTTATCTGTTATACTATATGGGCTCCGGCTATTCTCCCCGTCGCTGTAATCGGTTTATGGGTGAAGCACCCGCGTCCTCTTGCCGGAATCTTATCAATGTGCGTCGGCACGTTCGTTGCCATAACGTTTCAGTTCATCTTGCCTTCGGTAATCAAGGTCCTTGCTATTATTCCGACTCTTCAGTGCATCATATCGTCAGTAATCAAAGTCCCCGCCATTATTCCGGCTCTCGGCTCGGCAGTTCTGGCATACGTCCTGGGATATTGGCTTTCTTGTCATTCCCGCGAAAGCGGGAATAAAGTGGAGTGTGAAGGATGGAAGTAGTTATCTTGATTCTCGTCGTAGCCGGGGCCTTATCCATCATTGTCAGCGGTGTCTGGGTTGCAATTGCGCTAATTAGAGCTATTTCTGTACCCCCGGTCAGGCACCCCGACTTGTCTGGGCCAGGTAAACAAGCCGGCCGAAGGCCGGTCCAATCTCCACTTGGGGATGGCTGACGCCAAGACCCGCCTATTGCGTAGTGCGCACTGCGTAGTTGCGTTTACGCTAAACGCATCACGCACGACGCACAACGAGTGACCCACCGCACATCAAAAGCCCATTGGATCAAGCCGGCCTTCGGCCGGTCTATGGATTTGGTATCTTTCAAAAGACTTTACAATGATGCAGCTTGCTGGCATAGTAATTGACAAGCGCCTCTGATGTTAGTACTCTAAGTGATGTGCCGCCGGCCGAAGGCCGGTCCGATCAGACCCGCCTCCGGCGGGAAGGTTTTAGCTTAAATAGGAGCGTAATTATGCGTAAGCTCATTCTACTCTGTCTTTTGGCATTCCCTGGGTCTAATACCAGTCAAGCCCGTATCGTGAAATTGGAAAGCCGGTCTCTGATGGTGGAGGTAAATGACGTAACGGGCCGATGGACCTTGCTGGATAAGCGCTCGACAGCCAGGTGGCCCTCCGAGGGAATGGCCGGACCAGGTGCTGCAACGTGGCTTGAAGGTGACTTTGTGGAAGCCGAGAGCACAGACAAGAATTCTGTATGCCTGCGTAAGGAGAATGGGAAGGCTGTTATTTTCGCTCTGGTCGATGAAGGACAAGCATTCGAGATTCGTTACGAGGGCAAAGCTGATGGTGTTGTCCGTGTGCTTGATGATGCGCTGGCCGTTACGGACGTTGAGGGCGGTTTGACAATTGTCCCCTGCCGCGAAGGGCTGCTGATTCCAGCCGACGGCGGCAAAGCGTTTAAGCAGGTATTCGGCACATCCGATTATGAAGGCTGCCACATGAATATGCTTGGCTTCATAAAAGGTGGCTCGGCATTGGTTGTAACCTGGGACGATGCTTACGTATTTCCAGAATTAGAAAGCACCAGGCCCGCAGACAAACCATACCGCCAAAAGCTGACAGCGACGCTTGAACTCCGCCGCAGTGCAAGAGCAGTGCGTCTGATGCCGCTGGGCAAGGGTAACTGGAATACGGTAGCTGCCGGCTACAGGCGTTATGCTGAAAAGCGAGGATTCGCAGTAACATTGCGAGAAAAGATACGCCGCCAGCCGCACGTTGAACTTATGATTGGTGCGGCCAATGCTAAACTGTGGACCTGCCTTGCACGCCGTATGAATGAGGACAGTACAAAGGAAGAATCCGTCAAAGTTCACTGGACATTCGATGAGGCGGCCCAAGTCGCTGAGCACCTCCGCAAGGATGTGGGTATCGGGCGGTCACTATTTATTATTGGCGGCTGGACAGAAGGCGGCTATGACTGCCGACACCCGGACAACCTGCCGGCTAATCCGGAGTGTGGCGGCAACGAGGCTCTGGCAAACGCTATCAAGCGAGTGCAGGCACTGGGCTATGTTGCCTGCCTGCACGATAACGTCCAGGATATGTATCGCGATGCAAAAAGCTGGAACCCGGCGTTTATCGAGAAAAATCCAGATGGCTCGCTTATCAAAGGTGGCAGGTGGCTTGGCGGACGAGCGTATATGGTCTGTGCGCCCAAACAGTTGGAGCTTGCCCAAAGGCCACAGAACCTACCCGAAATTAATAAGCTCTTTTCACCCTGGAGCTATTTCATCGATACAACCTACGCGGTGGGACCGCGTGAATGCTATGACCCGAATCATCCCATCGGACGAAACGATGATATCGCCTGGAAAATCCGCCTCAGTGACTACACTCGTGGAATGTTCGGTACCTTCGGCAGTGAGTGCGGACGCGAATGGGCGCTGCCCCACAGCGACTTCTTCGAGGGATTAGTAGGCGTCTCAGGTCGATATTATCATAACCTGAAGCCGGAGGATTTTGGCGCCACGGTGATACCATTTTTTGAAATGGTCTATCATGATTGCCAGATATGCTATGGCAAATACGGCTACCCTTCGGACAAAGCAGCCGAGTATGTCACTCATCATATTTTGTGCGCACGTCCGCTTCACTATCACTCATTTCCTGACCACCTCTACTGGCAATCGGCAACCGGCCAGGGTAAAGCGGATAAGGAGGCACAAGGTTCTGACCCGGCGTGCTGGACTCGCAGCGACAATGGCTGGGCGGAAGGAATGCACTCGACCGACATCTTTCTGAAGAATACGCATGAAGTCCTGGGACCGCTGCACACAGTAACCGCCCATGAGCGCCTTTCGCAGATGGAATTTCTTACCAAAGACCTCACGGTCAGACAGGCCACTTATGGCACAGGCCAGAATGCGACAAAGACAATCGTTAATTTTGGGAATACAGAAGCCCAGGTTACATCGAAGATGGGAGGAAATGTTGTGCTGCCGCCATTTGGGTTTGTCATCGAAGGGCCGCGTTTTGTCGCCTTTTATGCAAATAGTTGGGATGGAGAGGAGTACCCCAAAGGGTCTTTGTTTACACTCCAGGCGATGGACAACAAGGACTTGAGTGAGACCGGTCGCTTGCGGATATTTCACGCCTTTGGTCCCGACAGTATTCGATGGAATGGCGAACTCTACAGGGTGCAACGCGAGCAGGTAATTCAACCTTAGTAGTCCACAGTGTTGTCAGGACTTGCGTTTCAATTCAGCCAACCACGCCTTGGCCCATACGTGGCTGACGTTCAGTTTGACAGCTTGCTGGAATTCGTCTCTGGCCTTATCGAGGAATCCCTTACCCAGGTAGCCCAGACCGAGGGCGTAGTGGGCGTCGGCCTTTCGGGCGTCTTCTGTTTGCTGTTCGCCGAATTTAGCGAAGAAGTCTATCTCTGCCTTTTGTGAAAGTTTTTGCCTGCCACTGCTAATCAACTCCTCAAATATCTTGTTTGCTGCGTCTTTTTGGCCAAGCTCGCGCGAAGACAATCCCTGGTAGAATCGGATTTCCGGCCATCCTGAGGTGCCTTTCTGGTCGGCGGCCTTCTGGTAGAACTCGGCAGCTTTTTGGGCATCTCCTAAAGCTTCGTAGGCGGTGCCGATATAATATGCCACTTGGGGAGCACGTCTGTCATTCTTAGGCCTGCCGACAGAGAGGTTCTCGGGGTATTCTGAGGCTGCAAGGAAATTCTTAAGGGCCTCATTAAACTTTTTGCTCTCAAAATACTGTAACCCTCTTAACAGATGGCCATCAACATACACGTCATGGATTTCGCCGCCGCCTTCGCGGACGTGGAAATGATTGTTTGCCAGAAAGTCAAGTGCCTCGTCGTATCTGGCCGCTAAAACCAGAACCATTATTTCACGCAGGAAACTATCGTTTCGTTTAACCACCGTTTGATGGTTTTCCTCGAGTAAAGCAAGCCGTTTTTGGCCTGACACGTTGCCGATTTCATAGAGATAATCCAGCTCCACATAGAACCGGGGGTCTTTGCTGTTGCAGGTAACGGCCTTTTCGTAGGAGGCGACGGCCTGGGGGACGTCTGCTTTGGTTCGATAATAGGCCCAGCCGAGGTTACGATGCACAACGGCAAATGAATCATCGATTGCACGCGATTTTTCCCATAGCGACATGGCCCTGTCCGGCTGAAGGTCATAGTAAAGATTGCCAAGGTAGTAATAGGCCAGCGCATCAAAGGGATTATGTTTGATAGCAGAATTGAGAACTTCGATTGATTCGGGCCGGAATGGAAAACAGTAATCGCTTGGCATCTTGGCCGCCAGAGAAAAATATTTGTCCGAAGGACTCTGCGAGGAAGCCTCCGCCGCATTTCCTTCCCTTGATAAAAACATTCGAGGGCAGGTTTGCCGGTAAAAATAGCCGAGGTAATAATACACCATAGGATATGTACCCGCAAAGTTCGCTTTGTCCTTCACAGGGCGCAAAAGGACCTCGATTGCCTCATCCCATAAACCGCAATTGCCATAATCAACAGCAAGTTCAAGATAAGATTCTACTTCGGCCCTCATTTTTGTTGCCAGGTCAGCCAGTATTTTTTCTGCACTGGTTTTTGAGCCTAAGGCGGATTCGGCAAGATACAGCTCATTTATCGCCAGGAAGTCAAGGGGGTCAGCAGCGATAACATCCGAAGCGATTTGTTTTGCCTGTTCGGGTTTCCTTAGTTTTCGCAGCACCGCGGCTTTTACACTCAATGCTTTGGTGTTGAGAGCATTGGTGGATAGTGACCGGTCAATCTGCTCCAGAGCACAGGCGAAATCTTGTTTTCTGCAGGAAAGCTCGGCCAACTGATAGCAGGCAGCCGAATGAAAAGCATAATCCCACGTTGCCCTGTAAAACACCTGGTAAGCTTCATCAAATTTCCCCTGAGCCTTGAGAGCCAGGCCAAGGTGATAGTAGGCCTCGGTATTTCCCGGCCTTGTGTATTCTGCGGAGATTCTTTCGATGGCCTTTCGCAGTTTCAGTTCGGCTTGTTCAAACATTGCACGCTTATTGTAGTTGATGCCGAGGATTGTATTTGTGCGGCTGTCGCCAGGGTCTCTTCTCAATGCCTCCTCGTAGTACGCATACGGGTCCACACGCGGGTTGTGAATCTGCTCTAAGCGAAGACCCGTGAGGTAAAGTTCCTCGACGCTTTCTATGTTCTTCGGGGCAGGCGGCGGCTTTACGACCTGCGGTAATTCGGGATTGTATTTTCTTTCGATGGGCTGATAGGCAATCAAAGTCTCGTTTGAAGATGAAAGCAAAGAAACCTTCAAGTCGGTCTCTTTCGTGCCGACAGGGACCGCCACCTCTTTTGTGAAAGGCTTGTCCGGAGCGATGTCGATTTGCTGCTCAAGAATTGATTTATCGCCGGTTTTCAGAAGCACCTTGGCATCCGAGTACCGCGATGTGGTGCAAAAACCTATCTTTGCAATGCTATCCGAATTGAGTTCAAGATTGACCGCTGCATTTAGGTTTGCATTTTTGAACCCGCCAATGCCGCGAACCGGATACCAGTATTGCTTGAAGGTTTTCACTTCGTACGGTTTTATCCAGCTATAGTCGGGCTGGTTGTCTGAATAAGCTCCCGCCATAAGCTCGGCGTATGGGCCATCGGTGTCGGTCAGGATTTTGTCCCACATACGGCCAAACGGCCCCGGGTTCCACTCCCATAATTTCGCGCCGCAAACGATGTGGTGGTTGCCGACGTGAACAACACCGGCTTGTTTTCCATGGTCATAGCCGCCGAAGAAATCTTCTTTAAGGTCCCACGCAAAGAAAGAAACCGGCTCGGGGTGGTTTTTCCACCAGCTTAAGTCCGCGCCTTTATAGTCAACGCCGCGGTACACTTCGCTTGAAATCGGCCAATGGACAAAATCATTTTTTGAGTGGTACGTCGCAACCTGCACGCTCGGTGGAAAAATAATCTGGTACTCGTCATTGACATGCACAGCGACGTTTGCCCAGTATAGTATTGAGTGAGGGAAAGCAGTCCGATTGAAAAGCAAAACCTTCGCTTCGATATAAGATTTGCCCGGATAAAGCGTAATGCCGATTATCCATTTCATCCGGTGGCGACGCTCGAATTCGCCAAACCATATTGTTTTACTTCCGTCAGGATTTTCCGTCAGCGTATAATCGACCGGCATATAGGTTGTGTTTCTATGGTGGTGAAAGACACACCATTCAATCCCGCCGGAAATCCAGGCACCGAGCATCCCAATCAATGCCGGCTTAATGACGTGCTGGTGGTAAAAAATCTCGTAATTGTTCGTCTTGTCAACAGCGGAAAATAATCGACCGCCTATCTGGGGCAGGACCGAAAGCCGGATGTAGTCGTTTTCAAGGTACAGGGCCTTATAAGTTTTCTGGTCACGAATATCAGTCACTTTGTCCTGGACGGGGTAGGGATAAATCCTCTTTTCCGCACCCTGATAAGATTCATGCGTGTAGAACATCGGATTAAGGTCAGGGGCATCAAGCCGGTAAGTAGGAAGAGTAAGCGGTTCTTCCCATATTTTGACAAACGGCTCGGCAGCCGTAAGTGTGGTTAGAAAACAGATGGAAACAATCGCTATAAAGTATCTCTTATCCTTCATTTGCCGACTCCAATAATGAATTTCTGAGTATTTTATATCTCTGATTGTAGCGGACCACAGACGAGAAGGACAAGATACTTACACAGGGAATATTTTTAAATCAGCCTCCGCTCTTGCTTTGCAAAAAGCTGCGGGAGTAGCCGGCTTCTTTGAAGGCTGCGGCAGGGAGAGACTGTTTCGGCTCCGGAGGCAACTCACAACTGGACCCCGCACCAATTGTACGCACGATTGCATCTGCAATCAGAACTCTGGCAAATACCCTCACAAACTGTCAATTGGTGCGGGGCACGACATTAGTAACCCTGGCGCATCGGTTTTCCGATTTGGTTATTTTCCTGCCGTTTTCTTCGCCTTGTTCAGTATCTCCCTTGCACGGCGAATCACATCTTTGTTGTCCGTGGCTTGCATTACCTTCTGCAGGGCGTCGGCAACTTCAGTCGGCTTTTGCTCGACGATTTTCTCACTGATTGCCACGGCTGCCATACTCGCCTCGTCTTTGGTCGCTGAGTTATCTATGTGCACCATTGTCATTGATAGCGCCTCGACCGCCGGCACTGTGCCCAGGACACCTAACAGAAGCTTCTTCTCCTCGTTTCGTTCAATCAGACCGGCAGCCTCCCGGCACATCGACAATCGCTGGTCGGCAGGTATCTCAGGACGAGCGGCCAATCCTATGTAACCACGCAGACACAGCGTCTTATCATTCGGATTGCTGGTGGTCTTGGCTAAAGCGAGCAATTCTGGAGCTGCATCTATAGTTTTCCAACCACTAATCGCTCGGATAGCGGCGGTATGGACCTGTGCATCAGAATCATTGACAGAGTCACGCACAACTTTCAGGGCGTTCGCTCCCCCGATAGCGCTGAGAACGCGCAGCAGGGAGCTTTTTTGCGCAGGCTGGGCTTGCGATAATAAGCCGATAAACTTCTCGTTGTAAGACTGCGGATTATCAGCTTTTGCACAAACATCGAGCAAGGCCTGTTCAGCCGCACTTATATCTTGCGACTCTTTCAAATCCATAAACAGTTTGAGCAGTGCCGGCAGCTCGGCTGGGCCGCCCAGCTCGCCAACTTTCTTTATTGCGGCAGAACGAACTTTTGGGTCGGCGTCGCCGGCGGCTTTCAACAGTGCAGGAACGCTTGTCGTCATCCGCCGACGCCCGATTAGTTCGAGCGCGGTGAGCCGCTGGTCCGTTTTGTTGCTATTAAACATCGCCATCACGGCTGCCTCTGCCTCCTTGCCCGGAAGTGCAGCGAGGCTTTCTTGCGCGACCTCGCTAATCTGTCGGTCGGCATCGGCCAGCAATTCCACAAGGACAGGAACTGCGGAACTATGTCCAATCGCCGGCAAGGCCTTGATGGCTGCGATGCGAACGGTCTTTTCACCGCTTTTAGCCAGAGCAAACAGTGTCGGCAACGCCGCAGCATCACCGCGTTTGCCAATCGCCAGAATGACCAGAATCTGATTGTCGGCAGGTAGTTTGCTCAGTCCATCGGTCAACACATCGGTTACTGCCTTATCTTTTGGCAATTCGTAAGAGGCCTGGACGGCTGCCGAGAACAAAATGTAGTCATCGCTCTTCAAATGCTGCCGAAGCAAAGACAGGCCTTCATTGCCACGCACGAGGATTGCGCCTCGCAGAGCGCCGGCACGAACCTGGTGTGCGGCCTTTGTGCTGAGCAATAGGTCATAAATCTCGATGGCCTGGTCACGCTGCCCTTTAGCTGCGAGAGACTCGGCACAGCGTAATAAGCCTTCACACACAGCGAGCTGGTTGGCGGCAGAAACATTTTTCAGAGCGCCCCGCAGTGACTTGGCCGCCGCCTGATTACCGATTGAGCCGAGCGCACGTGCTGCGGCCTGCGCCACAATGGAATCCTGGTCCTGCAGCAATTTCGATACCGCCGCAACAGCCTTGGCATCGCGCCGCACGCCGATACTTGTGATTACACCGGCCAGCGGTCGGCCTTTAAGTCTGCCGAGCGCATCACGCAAGACATCGTCAACAGCCGGGTCAGGGATGGGTTCGAGGGCATAGCGGGCCATATCCGAGAGTTTTTCGTTACCGAGCAGCGCCGCCAAAGGTGCGATGGCGTCTTTGGTGCCGATGACAGACAGTTGTCGGCAGGCATCGACCTTTTCTTTTTGCGGTGCTTCAGACTTGATTACCGCAATTAGCTTGTCCACATTTTCCTTCGTGGCAGGCGGAACGGTTTGTCCGAACAACTGGACGGTGCTTGCAAAAAGCAACGCAACAAGCAGAGCGAATATTATCCTTGACTTTGACATAGCTTTGTTTCCTTCCTGATTAAAATTGGTCATTATATTGTCCACGGCTCACGCATAGCACGGCAGCGCAGCCGATTGGCCTCCGGGTCGTTAATGAATTCCTCTTTGACGGGGTCGTATCGCATATCGCGTTTGAGCCACATACAGATATTGGCCGCATGCACTGTTGACATAGAGTGGTGCATCACTTCTGGATTGGCCACCGTCTGTCGGCGCGACTTTACGCAGTCTAAGAAGTCTCGCACGTGGCTCATCGGTCGGCCTGTGCGGGCTATGTAGTCGGAGACTATCTTCTTGAAGTCAGCCATCAGAGAAGGCGGCGAAACATCCGGCTGGGAATAGCCATCCGCCGCCGAGACCCAGCCATCGGGGCCATCGAAACGCATACCACAGGAGCCGCGCCACCACTTATCGCCGCGACTCAATATCATTTTTACGCCGTTGGCGAACCTGGTGACCATTTCATCGCCGGTAGGGTTGTTGACGTATTGGTATTCGACCGCTGAAGTATCCAGAGCGCCGATTCCTGCCTGCGCTTGGGCGAAGGTGTGGGCGCCCCATTCGCCGATGCAGCTTGTATGGAAGTCATAGTGGCCTCGCCAGCCTCCGCCGACGTATTCGGCATTATAAGGCCGCCACGGACAAGGGCCAAGCCACTGGTCCCAGTCCACCTCTTCTTTGGGCGGTTCGGACTGTGCGGGAAGCCAGTCGTGCCTCATCTCCGCTGCGTCCCAGGGAGCAATATGCGCGTATGCGGTGTGCACCTTGCCGAGCCGGCCTGTAAGGGCAAGCTCGATGGCGAAGACAAAGTTGCCTTCGCTGAGCCGCTGAGTGCCGGTTTGATAAATGCGGCGATAGCGTCTTGCGGTTTCCACGACTCCCCTGCCTTCGGCGATAGTCATAGCCGACGGCTTTTCGGAATAAACATCCTTGCCGGCCCGCATTGCAAAAATCGAGGCCAATGCGTGCCAGCGGTCGCCTGTTGCAATCAGCACTGCATCAATGTCGGTGCGTTCGGCAAGAAACACGCGGATGTCACTGTACATAGCGCAATCTTTGTTACCATATCGCGTGTCCACCGCTTTCTTGACGGCCTCCCGGCTGGCTTTCTGGGCATCGCATACGGCAACGAATTGCACGTCCGGCTCCGGCATCATCCACTGCAGGTCGTGCATGCCGCGGTTACGGATGCCTATACCCCCTAACACGATTCGCTCGCTGGCCGGCACCCGTCCTCCGGCACCTAATGCAGCCGACGTGATAATAGTCGGCCCAACCACAATCCCACCTACCGCCGCCGCAGCGCCTCGCAGGAACTTGCGCCGGCTCAAACATTTTCTTTGTGTTTGCTTCATAGCTTGCCTCCTTACTGGCTAAAGCCACAGTCTAAAAACGCCAAAAA
>Ga0315296_10003120_pt1 | contig 13935 bp, 10 predicted proteins | sample YL17G14_18_MG_FD_203921 | JGI IMG/M metagenome (GOLD analysis project Ga0315296, IMG submission 203921) | Sediment microbial communities from Yellowstone Lake, YNP, Wyoming, USA - YL17G14_18 | ecosystem: Environmental > Aquatic > Freshwater > Lake > Sediment | place: USA: Wyoming | collected... | reverse complement strand
TCAAGTTCCTCGGGACTCTCGATACTGACGAGGCGCTCCGAGTCACGCTCGCCAGTGACCTGGTCATCGTCATGCTCGATCCGACCAACCCGAACTACAGAGAGAGCATTCCGGTCAAGGTCCTCGACGCGATGGCCTGCGGTAGGCCGATGGTCATATCGCAGGGGCTAGACATATCCAAGAAGATAGACGAAATCGGCTGTGGTTTCGTGATACCCTACAACTCGGAGGCGTTTAAGGAGACAATCCCGGTAGCCATGACCTTCCCAAACGTGCTGGACGAGATGGGGAAGAAGGGAAGGGCATACTATGACAAGGAGCTGTCTTGGGAGCACAGCCGAGATGAGCTGCTCAAGGCCTACAAGGCCTTGGTCGGTCAATTCTGACCTTCTCCATGAAAGGCATTGTTGCGTCTTGTATGATACAACAGACATCTCCGAGAAGGTGTCAGACGACCTGAGTAGCTAGTTAGACGGCGCTTACGTGGCCAGAGATGCACCGAACCATGCCGGAAGATGCTTTCATCAACGACCCTGATCCCCACAGAGTGCATCCAAACTCCGTTGAGGCACCAAGGCAAACCGCAATTGCATAAGTTTGTACACTGATGCCAGATAGCTTCGGATGATTACTTAAGTAGCAAAATGATGGTGCATCCACTGTTAGATTCGGAAACCTGTGGGAGGGACTTCAAATGGCCTATCCAGAACCGATTCCTGTTCTCAAATCAAAAGATGCAAAGGAATTCGAAAAGAAACTAGAATCATTCAAACTCAACGGGGCACAGAAGGAGTTCTACCGAGAAGCGTACAGAACGTTCCGGTCCAAATCAGACTGAACCGTAGAGGGGGATTGGACTCATCACTAGGCTTTTTGAGCATCCCCGAGAAATCGACCCATACAAGTTTAGGTTTGAACCTTTCAAGTCCGACTGTGCTGCGGTCAAGTCCTTCGATTGTGGGAACGAGGACCTCAATACCTTCCTAAGGTCCGAAGAAGTCGAAAATTACGAGAAGGAACAGTTTGGCAAGACCACGCTTGTCTACTACGACGGAAATCTGGTTGCATAACTACACCATCAGCAATGGATCTCTAAGAACAGAGTATCTAAGGACCTGGAGAAGTTTCAGGAAGCTTGGCGAATATCGAGTCAATGCCATACCGGGCATCATTGTCGGAAGACTCGCAGTAGACAAACAATGGCAGAACAGAGGGATTGGGAGAACCGTTATGCAGAGGATAACGATTCACGCTCTCGAGTCCTCAAAGCATTCTGGAATAAGGTTGTTGGTAGTCCAGGCAAAGCGCGATGCGACCGATTTCTATGAGAAGCTTGGATTCGACTTCGTTTTCGAGACAAGAGAAGAAAAGAAGAGAATCAAGGACAGGAATACTTGGACAATGTTCTTCGATCTCCAGGAATTGGCGTATTTGAAGACGGAGTGAATCAGTTATCGTTCGATCGGCGATTGCGCAGTCAGTACGATTGTTCTTGCGGACAAGACAGCGAGAGAACATCCGTGTGGATGCGATGAACGCCTTGGACGGTTTCGTGATACAGTATAACTTCCTGAGAATTCATTCGGCGCTCTCCAAAACACCGGCTCAAGCTACAGGTTTGATCCTTCCCATTGAGAAGGGGTGGGGAGATTTAATCCAGTGGACTCACACTCAATCCATCTAGGAATTCACACTGCGCGTTCGACAATTCCAATCTCTTCTTTGCTCAGTTCATACAAGGCGTAGACCGCGTCGTCAATCTCGTTGTCAACTCGGTCTATCTCAGCCTCAACAACCGCTCGTTCGTCAGTCTTCTTGTCGCCAATCTCGCCAAGGCGATTCTTCAACGGAATAATCTTGTTGACTTTGTCAGCGATGACGCTTTGTTCTGTCTTCGATGCCTTCCTAACAGGCAGTTTTCTAATTTCAGCTAGAGTTGTTTGTCTAAAGTCATCCTTCAGCGCTAGTGCCGACGAATGAATGTACATGAACGAAAACAGCTTAGAGTTCATCAGACCAAGGAGATACAACGGATCATATGACTTGTCAAGGAAGATGAAAGGGTTGTAGTCCTTCTTCGTAATGAGCGGTTTCTCGTAGTGGAAAGCCATCAATCTGTTCTGGCGGTTCACGATTCTGCGGATGAACATTCTCGGTTGAGAGTAGTACCTGTACAAGTCCATTGCTTTCGTGTAGTCAATGAACTTGATCTCCTGAGCCCGGAACGAGTACCTGTCACCAGTACCTTTGGTCAGCAACTCTTTGTAGTAATCGCTTACCTTGTGGTCAGAGATTCTGAACTTGCTGACCACCACACCCTGGCAAGAATCTGTTATCGACCCGAATGGGACGGTGTTTCTCTTCAGCTTTTCCAGCATTTTGTAGGTGCTGCGATTGGTGAATACCTTCTTGTCAGGCTCTTCCTCGACAAGTCGCTGCTCAACGATGTCGTATTCCACGCCGTCGATCCGCTGAACCTTATCCCTTTTGTCATACGAGTATGCGCGATACTTGCTACCCTTCTTTTTGCCCTTCTGGAGCAATACAATCCCAGTGTCAATATAGGCATCTTGAAAGACATCAAAAGGCAGGTTTATTACCGCTCTGAGATCGCATCTAGAGAAGATGAGCTCTCTGAATCTGAGATAGTTGTCTCCTGTCTGCCAGGTAAGAGGCACGATCATTCCCAAGTATCCGCCGTTTCGGAGTAGATCTATCGAACGCTCTATGAATAGGATTGATGAATCAAACTTCCTAAAAGGGGATTTGTATCTCTTGGCATAGAACTCCTTTTCGTCTTCCGTGAAATTCTCAATCGGGATGTATGGAGGATTCCCAACAACAACATCGAAGCCCCCTTCTTCCAGAATCTCCTTGAACTGTTGCTCCCATTGAAACGCCTTGGCTCCAGCTATTGATGAATTGTCAACTATGGAATTGCCACATTTGATATTCCTTTCCAACAAGGGCAACCGACGGCCCTTTTCGGACACCTTCAGCAGAAGATTGAGTTGGGCAATCTCGACAGCTTGTTTGTCAAGGTCGACGCCAAAGATGCTGTTCTGAAGGAGGTCCAACTTCTTGGAGTATGGCAAACCCGTGCCAGCACTATCCAATTGTGTCTGATCATAATCCTTGTCCTTCCTACGAGAATGGTAGTTCAGAAGGTCGAATGCCTTGATAAGGAATGAACCTGAACCACATGCGGGATCCAAGACCCTGATGGTCGGCGAGTTGCTCTTCGAGTGACCAGATAGCAACAGTCCAACTGTATTCCGCACAATGTAGTCGACCACATAGGTCGGTGTATAGAAAATCCCTTGCTCTTTCTTATGAGCCTGACTTTGTCTGAGCTTCGCTCGCTTCTCGGTCTTCCTGAGTATGTGACTCAGATACTGCTCGTAGATGTTCCCCAATACATCTGCTTCTATGGCTGAGAAATCATACGACGTTGCCTGATTCTCAGAATAGTAGAGCCCCTCTATGATTTCCAGCAATGTGGCATCGTCGATTGTCAAATCGTCAGCCAGATGTTCCGCGAAAATCTTACTATTGTAATGCTTGTCGAAGTATGCGAAGACTTCCCTTAGGCTCTTGTGGAGATTCCCTCGGCCAGAAGTCTCTCGTTCTCTGAGACTGGAAATCAGGGTCTTGGCTTCGAGCTCCCTGTCCTCGCAGTTTCGGATGAAAATCAATCGGTCCAAGATCCGTTGGACAGCCTCGTCAAGGTCCTCCTGAGTGAGGTTCTTCTTCTGATTCAACTTTATTATGTCCTTTGAAAGCACATCTCGGAAATTCGTGAAATCAGCAAGAAGTTGCCTGTCAATAGGCACCTTCTTTGTTCTCTTGCCCCACTTTTCCGCCTCTTTGTCAAGCATCCCGGTCTGAAGGCTCTCCCTTGAGAGAAGCCAAAGCTCATTCAGTCGATCTTCGAACTCATGGACGAAAATGGTCTTGAGATTGCTTTGCAGGACGTTCGTGGTTTTCCATTCGGCATTGAAGACTCTCACACTGGCGAAGTTTGTGAGAACCGCCCATGTGCAACCTTTGTGCCAGGCGTAGTTGATTGCCTGCTCAACGTGCTTGGGAGTCTCCAAGTCCTCTTTTAGCGCTTTCGCTTCAAGGTAGAACTTCGGGACCCCATTGATGCGGAAGCCGTAGTCAACTTTCTTCTTGGACACTCTCTCCTCGGCTGTGACTTCCGTCGAGTTCTCAACGTCCCAGCCAAGCACGCGGAATAGGGGCAGAATGAAGTCCTTCTTTGTCATCTCCTCGTTGTAGCCGTTGATTCGTTTCGAAGAAGCAACTTCATTGAACTTGACAACGAGACGAGAGACCCCATCTTTGAAATCCGCCCTCATTCCAGCTAACGCCACCTGGGGGCGTTTATGATGTCTCTGCGCTTGAATCTTACTTCTTGTATCTCTTCGGCGGTCATACGAATCAAACCTAATCCTGAAGTGGCTGGAGGGCTTTCTCAAAGAACCGCAGGAACCGATGTCCAAAAATAGACATTCGTCAGATGATTGTCATCTGGTCCATCATAATAGACGCAACAATGCCTTCATGAAACAAGTATTATATACTCTGTAGCCCATTTTATTTCCTGTCCGACATATGTCGGACTGCATGGGATGGGATGCAGAGAACAGCGGTTCAGCTACTCTTCGGTCACGCCATGTTTTCGCATCCTGCGTGGAGAGGGATCAGATGTACCTAAAGGAAATAGAGCTCGAGAACTTCAAGTCCTTCGCTCGGAAGACCCGCGTACCCCTTCTTCAGGGGTTCACAGCAATAACGGGGCCCAACGGCGCTGGGAAGTCCAACATCTCCGACGCGATCCTGTTCGTTCTCGGCCCGAGGAGCTCGAGGGTGATCCGCGCGGGAAAGCTCACCGACCTGATATTCAACGGCGGGAAGGAGCGGAGGCCGGCGAGCGAGTGCAAGGTGAGCTTGATCTTCGACAACGCCGACAGGCTCATCCCGATCGATTCGAACAAGGTCAAGCTCACGCGCGTGGTGCGCGTGTCAGATAACGTCGAGGGTTACTATTCGTACTTCTACGTGAACGAGAGACGTTCCTCCTTGGGCGAGTTCGACAATCTCCTGGCGAACGCGCACATAAGCGCGGACGGGTACAACTTCGTGCAGCAGGGAGACATCACGAGGATAGTCGAGATGACCAACCTCGAGAGGAGGCGCATACTCGACGACATCTCTGGGATCACCAGGTTCGACGAGGACATCCAGAGCGCTGAGAAAGAGAAGCTCGCGGCCGAGGAGAACATCGGACGGTTATCCATCATACTCGATGAGCTGAAGAAGCAGATGAAGCAGCTTTACTCGGACAGGGACGGCGCGCTGAAGTACAAGGACCTGCACGACAGGATGCAGGTCGCCCAGGCGTGCATGTCCGTCAAGCGCAAGGAGTCGGTCGAACGCGAGATTGCCTCCGTCAACGAGCAGATCGGGACCTACACCGCCGAGAAGGAGAAGGCGGAGAAGAAGAAGGGAGAGCTCGCCGAAGAGCTGGAGAAGATCAGCCAGGAGCTCTCAGGGGTCGAGGCCGAGATCACCGAGCGCGGGGGCGAGGAGGCCAAGGAGATCAAGGACAATATAGACAACCTGAGGATCGAGATCGCCCGCGCCAAGGACGCTGTCCAGAACGCAGATGACAGCTCTGAATCCCTGAAGGAGGTCAGACAGGCCCAGAACGAGGACCTGAAGGCCGTCGTCAAGGACCTCGAGGCGCTCAACGAGAAGCTCAGCCCACTCAAGAAGAACCATGAGAAGAAGTCCAAGCTCTTGGAGGAGAAGCGTGGGAAGCTCTCCGAGCATCAGGACGAGGTATCGAAATCCGACACCGAGCTGGGCAACCTACAGAAGGAGGCCGTCGAGCTGTCGGTCGACCTGACCACGAAGGGGGAGAAGCTCCACGCGCTCAACCTCGAGCTCGACAGGCTGAACGAGAAGATATCCAGGCTCAAGATAGACATCGCCAACCTCGAAGAGACCAAGAAGACCTACGAGTTCGAGCTGAAGGACGCGGAGTGGTCCATCAAGGAGCTCAAGAACGAGAGCAAGAGCTCTTCCCAGGGCGTCCGGCAACTGCAGCAAGAGTTCCAGTCCAAGCGTAACAAGGAGAGGAAGCTCCTGGAGCAGTCCCAGGACCTGGAGAACGCCATCAAGACCCTCACGAGGGAGTACAACCAGCTCAAGGCCGAGGCCGAGGCGATAGACGCCGTGAAGAAGGGCCACAGCTCTGCCGTGAGCTGGATACTCGAGGCGAGGGACAGGGGAGCGATCAAGGGAGTCCACGGGACCATCGCGGAGCTCGCGGAAGTGGACGGCGAGTACGAGACCGCCCTGAACGTGGCCGCGGGGCACCGGATGCAGGCGGTCGTGGTCGATTCCGACCAGGTGGCCGCAGAGTGCATCAACCACCTGAAGAAGACCAAGGCCGGGCGCGCGACGTTCCTACCACTCAACAGGATGATCGATGGCAGGCCGAGAGGAAAGGCCATACTCGCGGCCAAACGCTCGGTCGGGTTCGCGATTGACCTCGTGAAGTTCGACGAGAAGTACCGGACGGCGTTCTGGTTCGTGTTCGGCGACACAGTCGTCGTGAAGAACCTCGAGGAAGTGAGGAAGCTCATGGGCGGCATCCGGCTGGTCACCCTAGAAGGCGAGCTGGCCGAGGCCAGCGGCGCGATGATCGGTGGTACGCTCGAGAAGAACATGATGAAGTTCGGCGCGCCCTCTGAGAGCAAGATCGAGAAGAAGGCCGCAGAGCTCAGGAACGCGATAGAGGAGTCAGAGAAGATCCAGAAAGAGCTCGCGGACCTCAAGCTTGAGCTGGCGGACCTGGAGCTAAGCATCAGGGACACGAACGCCAAGGACTCGGGAGAGAGCGTCAAGATAGACTCTCTCGGGACCAAGAAGAAGGAGTTCGATGCAAAGCTCGCATCCCTGGGTGCAGATCTGGACACGAAGAACAGGGACCTGGCCGAGACGCTCGACCTCATAGAGAAGGTCAAAGGAGATGTCGCCCGGTTCGCGCAAGAGATCGACAAGACCAAGAAGAAGAAGGACGCGAAGGACAAGAAGCTCTTAGACGCGACACCGCACGAGCTCTCGCAGCAGCTAAAGAAGCTCGAAACGGAGATATTCGATCTCTCCAATGAGGTCGCGGGCCTCAACTCAGATATACAGACAATCACCAAGCAAGTCGAGCTAGTGGAGAGCAGGAAGAAGGAGCTAGAGCACGGCGTCAAGAACACCGACGAGAAGATCGCGGAGCAGAAGGCCAAGGCGAAAGAGAATACGGAGAAGCAGACGCAGTTCGACACCGAGCTCAAGGCCCTGATGAAGATGGAGCGGTCGATGGGCGACAAGCTGAACACACTCAGGACGAGGCGCGACACGCTCTACAAGAAAAAGACCGATACAGATGCGAACATCGAGAGATTCGCGACCAAGGTCCAGACGAGCTGCGACTTCGTGCTGAGCCTCCAGACGAAGGTCGGCGAGGCGGAGAAGAAGCTCCAGGAGGCAGAAGCCGAGCACGCGCAGTTCGCGAACGTGAAGGTCCCGGAGGAAATGCCCTCTCTGGACGACCTCAAGGTCACGATCGCGGACAGCGAGAGGCAGATGTCGTCCCTAGGGGCCGTGAACCTGAAGGCGATCGTTGAGTACGACGAGAGGAAGACCCGCCACGACGGCCTTAAGGAGGAGATCCGCCAGCTGGAGAAGCAGAAGACCAACCTCAACAAGCTCGTGGCCGAGCTGAACGACAAGAAGAAGCTCGGGTTCAACAAGATATTCCTGGGGATCAACGAGAACTTCAAGAAGATCTTCGCCGAACTGTCGAACGGTGGAGAGGCGGAGCTTCTCCTCGAGAACGAGCAGGACCCGCTCGCGGGCGGCCTCATCATCAAGGCGAGACCGAAGGACAAGAAGGCGGTTCGGATGGAGGCCCTGTCAGGCGGCGAGAAGAGCATGACGGCCCTGTCGTTCATATTCGCGATCCAGGCTCACGAGCCGTCGCCGTTCTATCTGCTCGACGAGGTCGACATGTTCCTGGACGGCGTGAACGCCGAGAATGTCGCGAAGGCCGTCAAGAGGAGCGCCCAGAACGCACAGTTCATACAGATCTCCCTCAGGAAGGTCTCGCTCAAGGAGGCGGACCACATCCTAGGAGTGACGATGCAGAGGGAGGGCATCTCCGAGCTGATCTTCAAGCCGAACATCGGCGAGGACGCCGATGTGGCCACGGAGACCGAGGAGCCCGCAGGGGCCGAGCAGGGGGCCAGCTAGATGAGCATCGCGACGGACACGCAGGACGTGCTCAATCACCTCATGTTCCACAAGGCGATCATAGAGGACGACGCTCCGGAGAACAGGGATACGAGGCTCGAGAAGTACATCGGCATGGTCAACGAAATCGGCCGTGGCACGCTCGTCCAGTCGGAGGACCCGTTCGAGAAGAGCATCTCGCTAGTGTTCGAGCTCGTTGTACAGCAGAAGCTGAACCCGTGGGACATCAACCTCATCGAGTTCTCCAAGATGTACCTGAGCAGGGTCAAGAAGGCGAGCGAGCTGAACCTCATAGTCGCGGGCAAGATCGTGTACATGGCCTGGGAGATCCTGAAGCTGCAGAGCGAGCAGGTCCTGCAGCGCGTGGACAGACCCGAGATCGTGGAGACGATGTTTGACGGCTGGAACCCAGAGGGATTCGACATGTTCGTTGACCCGTTCGAACTAGGTTCGGGCGAGGTGTTGCTGCACACCGAAGAACTCCCGATCGACGAGAAGATCAGGCGCAAGTCGAACAGGCCAGTCACGCTCATAGACCTCCTCGACGCGTTCGAGGAGGCGAAGAAGGAGAGCGACATCAGGCAGGAGCTCTCCAAGTTCATGCAGAAGTACCGGAGGCCTGAGTTCGACGACAAGGCCCACAAGGAGAACCTCGAGGACGACATAGCGCTCGTGTGGGATCGGGTCCAGAAGTTCGGCAACGGGGCGATAGCGCTCTCCGACCTCTTCAACGGCACGAAGGAGGACAGGGTCACGGTGTTCGTCGCCGTCCTGTTCCTAACGCGCCTGGGCAAGGTCTCGGTCTGGCAGAAGAAGATACCCTTCGGGGAGATATTCCTCGAGGTGAAGGTCCCGTGGGACATCGCCCAGCTGGAAGATGCGACGGCCGTTGAGAATGTCAAGGTAGAAACACCGGTGATCAAGTGAAGAACGAGAGGGTGATCGAGGCGGCGCTTTTCTCGGCCGCGAAGCCCGTGACCGTGACGGACATCAAGACTGTCACAGCGCTTGACGCGAGGACCATTAGGACCGCGCTCACGAAGCTCATCGACGAGTACAACGAGTCGGACAGGGCAATCGAGATCGCGAAGATGGGACCTCGGTACGCCATGCAGGTCAAGAGGGAGTACACTGACGCGGCGGCGCGCCTGTCCGATATGAAGGTCCCGAAGGATGTTCTGAAGACGGCCTCGCTGATCGCTTACTACCAGCCTGTGCTCCAGAGCAAGATGTACGATCTCGTGGGTAACAGGATTTATGAGGACGTGAAGCAACTGCTGGATCTAGGTTTAGTGAAGGCGAAGCCCAAGAAGAAGAGTGTGGAACTCACAACCACCAAGAGGTTCATAGAGACTTTTGGCATCGATGCGAGGTCGAGACAAGAAATCAAAGCGTGGCTGGAGGAGAGAATCTCCACGACGCCTGGCAAAACGGCTCAACGGTGATTTCTTCTCAAGGTCCGTTGTCTCGGCGGTCAATGAAAGGCCTAGCTTCTTATAGACCCGGATCCGTCTTTCTTTTGGGTGCTTGAATCAGACTGAAAATCAACCTTCTGTCCATAGCTGGAGCAACGCTCGGACTCGCGTCCATACTACTCCCTTGGGTTCAATTGCCAACTCCAGTAGGTGAACGCTTAATCTGTGGGTTTCACAACCTTGCATCCGTGGACCAGCATGCCTTTGCTATCTTCACTGCGACTCTGCTCGCTGGAAGCTGCTTGGCATTCCTGAGCACGCTTGGTGGCGCACTACAGCTTGTAGGTGTGGCAGGATTCTTCGTCTATTCTCATGAAGATCTATATGGGCACAGCTGGACCTTCGAGATTGGGTTCTATTTGGCGCTCCTTTCGGCCATCGTCGTGTGCGCTAGCTCAGTAGTCCCCATCGGTCCAGGATGGTTGCCTGGCCTCAAGCTCAGGAATCCGTTCAAAATCAGATGGGATGACTTACTCACCGTTGTCTTTTCTGAGAAGAAGCCGCGATTGGGCATTGACAGCTTATGCGTTGTCGGCGCTTGTTTCGGCATCTATGCCATGGCCGTGGTGCCGTGGACATATGAGCATCCCACAACGAGGTATGGGATAACCGATACTTACCTGAAGTTGGATGTCGGAAGAAACCTCTTCTACTATGTTGTCCATCAAACCATGGGACCTGGACCACTCCTCATCGCAGCGGGGACATTGCTGATGTTTGTGTCATCTCTGGCAGTTCTTTTGCTGCTCGGCGGTGAGGTCCTGTTCATGCAGGCAGCCATGAAGGCGTCGGAGGCGGGAGACATCGAACATATTGGTGGAGGCTTCGGCATCATCCTGATTGTGACAGCAAGTACAATCCTCTCAATCGGGTTTGCGCTAGTACATGGCAAGTCCAAACGACTCTCCCCCTTGTGGTGGAGATTCCTTACGTTGGGAGTCAGGGAGGGCGCAAAGGTTTAAGTGCGGTTCGGGCATTGACGACATCGTGATTTAGATGGTGATGCCTCTAAGTTTGTTGGAGAAGTCCATGAACAGGAAGGTCTCGCTGCTTCTCAAAGACAGCAGGCTTCTTGTGGGCACGCTCGTCGGGTTCGACGACTACCTGAACATGGTACTTGAGGACACCGAGGAGACCAACGGCGATAATGTCAAGCGCCTGGGCGTCGTGATTCTCCGAGGGAACAACGTAGTCAGCATTTCTCCGCTGTGACCTCGGTGGGACTGTTCTGATATTCCCTGTCCTCCAGGCGCAGCCCTATAGGAAGACAATCTCACTGCCCGAGATATCCCTTTATTACGCCGAAGGGCATCCAGAGAGCCGTGAAAGCAGTTCTTCTGGTAGGGGGCATGGGGACCCGCTTGAGGCCCCTCACGTACCGTCTGCCCAAGCCGCTTATACCCGTCCTAGGGAAGCCCCTCATGGTTCACGTGATCGACAAGCTCCCGAAGGAGGTCGACGAGCTCATCATCCCCGTCAGCTACAAGAAGGACATGATGGAGGACTACCTCAGAAAGCACCATCCGAGGCGGAAGGTAACGCTCGTCGACGAGCCCACGGCACTTGGCACCGGCGGGGCGGTGAAGGCAGTCGAGAGGCTCATCGACGGGCCATTCCTGGTCATCAACGGAGACAGCATCTGGTCGCTCGACATCGGCAAGTTCATCGAGTTCCATAGAAAGAAGAAAGCGTTCGTCACGATTTCCCTCTGGCCAGTGGAGGACATTACTGGCTACGGGGTCGCTGACCTGGACGAGGAGCAGAGGATTCGTAGGTTCCAGGAGAAGCCCAAGAAGGAAGAAGCGTTCTCAAACCTCATCAACGCGGGCGTGTACGGCCTCGAATACGAGGTCCTCGACTATATCGGTAAGGGATTCGTCTCGATGGAGCGCGAGGTCTTCCCGAAGATACTGGACAAGGGCATGTATGGGTACAGGTTCGACGGTTACTGGGTGGACTGCGGGAAGAGGGAGAACTTGTTGGACGCCTTCTGGACACTCATGGGAAAGGACACGGAGTCGGTGCACAAAGAGGCCGTTTTCGGGGGGGCCGATCTCAGGAAACCCTTTATGATCATGGAGAAGGCAGTTGTCGCTGGGGCGACTATCGGACCGCAAGCCTATGTTTCCGAGAGGGCAGTCGTAGGCCTTCGCTCGAAAGTCGAACGCTCCGTCGTGCTCGAAGACGCCAGGATCGGAACCAGGTGTAAAATCGTGGACTCGATCGTCGATGCCGGGGTATCGGTGCCGGACGGGGCGGAAGTGAGGTCCACGATCTTGAGCGTCGCCGAACCACCGTCTAGAGGATGATCCGATGGCGAGGAAAATCAAGAAGGTCAGGACCTCGCTATCGCTCCTGTTCTTCATGCTGCTCATCCCCTGGGTCGTCATGGGGGTTGTCGCAGCTGTGGCCTTCTTAGCTGGCTTGCCGGACTACGCAGCCATTCTAATCGCTCTTGTCGCGGCACTGGCCGTGACTTTCTACGTCCGCGGCTACGAGCGGAGAAGGCGAAAGACAAGATCCCAGCAGCGAGACTAGCTATCAGAATCCGAGCGCGTTCAGTCCGAGGAAGAGCAGGCCCGCAATAGTGGCTGACGCAGGAATCGTTAGTATCCAGGCGATTACTATCTTCCTGCCCACGCCCCACCTGACTGCCGATAGCCTTCTCGTTGCCCCGACCCCCATGATGGCACCGGATATCGTGTGCGTCGTGCTGACGGGTATCCCGAACGTCGCGGTTGTGTACAACATCATGGAGGCGCCCGTCTCCGCACAGAATCCCTGATAAGGCTCAAGTTTGGTGATTCTGGAAGCCATCGTCTTGACGATTCTCCATCCCCCGAAGAATGTCCCCAGGGAGATTGATGCGTGACAGGCCACCCTGACCCAGAGCGGCACGTCGAAATCGGACGAGGAGACCGCTCCCGATTCAAGAAGGAGCAATAGGGCGATTATCCCCATGCCTTTCTGAGCGTCATTCGTGCCGTGCGTGAAGGAATAGAAGAAGGAGGAGACAAGCTGCATTTTCCTGAACCACTTGTTCACAGACGTCCTAGTCAGCTTCCTGGCGATCCACATGACCAGAATCGTAAGACCGAATCCGGCAATGAGACCCACCGTGGGAGATATCACTATGAAGGACGCGGTCTTGAATGTCCCTGTCCATACAATCGCATTCAGGCCTGCAACCGCGCCGCCAACGCCGATTAGACCCCCGACAAGCGCATGGCTGCTGGAGGTCGGAATTCCCCACCACCAGGTAATGAGGTCCCAAATGATTGCCCCAGAGACTGCGGAGAAGACAAGCAATGCGCCGTATTCGATCACAAGGTCCGAGTCTATAATCCCTTTTCCGATTGTCCTCGCGACCGCCGTTGCCGTATAGATGCCAACGAAATTGCCAACAGCTGCAAGGGATACAGCCGCGACTGGGGACAGGACCTTGGTCGCAACGATGGTGGCAATCGAATTGGCGGAATCATGGAAACCGTTCACGAACTCGAATACAAGCACCATCATTATGGTGATTGTCACCAGGGTCAGAGGGTCCATCGGCACACCTAGGAGTTCTTCACGAATATGTCCTTGATCACGTCTGCCGCGTCCTCACACTTGTCGGTCGCCATCTCCAGGTACTCGTATATCTCCTTCAGTTTTATTATCTCGATAGGACCGTACTTCTTGAAGAGTCCGGCCACTGCGACGTGAGTGATGTCATCACCGACGTTCTCTAGCCTGTTCACCTCGATGCAGTGCTTGAAAATCTCGTCTCTTCTCTTGAAATCCCTCAGGTCCTTGACCGCGTGATTGACCTCGTTGGCAGATGACAGGATGACTTCGGAGAGTTTGATCATGTCAGGAGGGACGGACTTGATCTCGTACGACCACATCCTGTGAGAGGCGGCCTCGATGAAATCAAGGATGTCGTCGAGCCTAGAGGTTAGTTTGGACAGGTCGTCGTGATCTATCGGCGCCACGAAGGTCCGGTTCAGCGCATCAGCGATCTCATGGACGATCTCGTCTCCTTTGCGCTCTATGGCCTTTATCCTATCCCGCTTTTCATCAACCCGACTGAAATTTCTCGTCATGTCGAGCAAAGCCTCTGCGCCCTCCACAACGACATCCGCCTGGTGCTCCAACATGT
>Ga0315296_10003119_pt1 | contig 13935 bp, 13 predicted proteins | sample YL17G14_18_MG_FD_203921 | JGI IMG/M metagenome (GOLD analysis project Ga0315296, IMG submission 203921) | Sediment microbial communities from Yellowstone Lake, YNP, Wyoming, USA - YL17G14_18 | ecosystem: Environmental > Aquatic > Freshwater > Lake > Sediment | place: USA: Wyoming | collected... | reverse complement strand
TGCCCGTGGTATATATAGGGCGTCCAGAAGCAGGGCCGTTTGAAAGCCTTATATCGCCCCTCCAGAATACCGAGCCAGCTCAGCTCGTCTGAGCCGGAGACGTCGTCTCCGAAAAGTTTGTGAGAGAATGGCAAAAGAGATCAAAGTTGCCGTATTCGGATGTGGCGGAGTAGGGCAGTGCATAGCGCAGGAACTCGCGAAAAGCAAGTTCGTCTCGAGCTTGGTCCTCGCCGATGTGAACTTGAAAGGGCCGGAATCAGTGAGGAGGAGAACCAAGAGCGATAAGATAGAGATCCTCAAAGCAGACGGATCCGACCCGAAGGAAGTTGCCAAGGTCGCCGAAAAGGCCGACCTCCTTGTGAACGGCACGATACCCGCCCTCAATCTCAAGATCATGGAAGGATGCCTCTTGGGCAATGCGAGCTACATCGACATGGCGACGGGTGACAAGGAATTCGGCCATCCGATGTTCGAGGACCAAGAAGCGCTCGACAAGGACTTCAAGGACAAGGGTGTCTTCGCTTTGTGCTCCATGGGGGTCGATCCTGGAGCTTCGAACATCTTCGCGAAGCGCGCGGCGGACAGGATGGAGTCCGTGGACTATGTGAAGGTTCGCGACGCTGACAACAGCAAGCTAAAAGGGTTTGAGTTCGCGACCTACTTCTCTCCGGACGCGATGATAGAGGAGTGCATCAGAGACCCTCTATACTATGAAGACGGGAAGTGGAACCGCGCGCCGCCTCTGAGCATCAGCGAGACATACACATTTCCAGAACCTGTCGGCCCAATGAAAGTCTTCATGACGGACCACGAAGAGAGCGAGCTCGTCCCTCGTTTCATAGGAAAGAAGATCAACAAATGCAACTTCATGATAACCCTGGACGAAACCTTTGTGGAATACGTCACTCACCTGAAGAAGCTCGGGCTCCTGTCGTTCAAGCCCATCAAGATCCGGGACATGGAGATCGCCCCTGTCGAGGTGGTCATCGCGACGATGCCCCGACCGGACGACCTTGGAGGTAAGATGAAAGGCACGTGCTGCGTGCTCACGGAGGTCGCGGGCAAGATCAAAGGCGAGGAGACCGTGATCAAGACCTGGACCTACATCTCTCACGAGAAGGCCTATGAGCTCTCGGGGATACACGCAACCGCCTTCCAGACGGCCATGCCGGTGGCCGTGGCTGTCGAGATGGTGGCTCGCGGCGAGGTCGACCTGAAGGGTGTCAAGACACCGGAGGCAGTCGACCCCGTCAAGTTCTGCGAGTACCTCCCTGACAAGAACATCCCTGTGTACGAGGAGATCATCAAGCGCGTGGCCACATAGTCGGCGCGCGCTCGAGGACGCAGTCCAAGCTCACTGCTTGTACGCGACGTAGATGTCCGCTTCGATCAAGTTGTCGGGCTGCTGGAAGTAATGGTGCACGAAGTAGATGTTGCCAGCAGCGTCCATTGTCGGCTCTCCCGCGAAGTTGGAGATGATCTCTTCGGGCGCCCCCCCAGCTGCCGTTCGCCTGCTTGACTGAGCGGAATATCGCGGGGCCCGTGTACCCGAGCTTGCTCGTAGACGTGAACCACAGCTACGGCTCCCAGGATCTTCCAGTGAGTGGACAAAACTAACAGCTCCGCTGGTTAATATGTTCCTCGGAGCATATAAACATGCTTCGCTGGGCCAGTCTACTTTCCAGTGGTTGTTGAAAATTAGCGGAAACGATTTCGCGTCCGACCGGTTGAGAGGACCTACTTCTTCTCCTCTTTCTTCTCGGTGACCGCGTCCTTCGCGCCCTTGCCTATCCCCTTGGCGATTCCCCAGCCTTTCTTCAGGCCCTTACCTACTAGCTCTCCGGTCTTCTCCGCTGTCTCTTCGGCCTTGCCCTTCTTCTCTTCATCTGCCATCTTGTCATCCTCCTTTGGAGCAGGCCTTCGAATGCGAGTGCCATATGATAATCCTTTCCCAGAATCATGCGGGTCTGGCCAGCCGTTTGCCTTGCCAAGAACGTATGGTATGAAAAGTTTCTAATCGTGCTATTTAGTATCAGGGTGAGTCGGGGATTTGACAATGGTAGGCGGGGTAGTAGTTGAAGTCAGCGAACTCAGGAAGGAATATCCCCCGGACATAAAGGCGGTCGACGGAGTGAGTTTCTCCATCAAGGCCGGGCAGATATTCTCAATGCTTGGCCCGAACGGCGCTGGAAAGACCACGACAGTGGAGATCCTTGAGGGCCTGAGATCTCCGACTTCTGGTACGGCGCGCATATTTGACGTTGACGTCGTGAAGGACTACAGCCCGATCAGGGACAAGATCGGCGTCCTGCCACAGAATTTCGAGCCGTTCGACGAGCTGAAGCCATGGGAGGCTCTTGAGTACTGGGCAGGGCTCTACGACAAGAAGGTCTCGAGGAAGGAGATCAATGCTCTGCTAGATGTGGTCAGCCTGTCCGAGCGAATGAACTCGATTTCCAAGAAGCTCTCGGGCGGCGAGAAGAAGAAGCTTGGGATCGCCCTGTCGTTGGTAAACGACCCTGAGCTTCTGTTCCTTGACGAGCCTACGACAGGTCTGGACCCGAAGGCGAGAAGAGACATCTGGCACATGATACATGAGATCAGCAAGAAGGGGACGACCGTTTTTCTCACAACCCACTATCTGGATGAGGCAGAGAGACTCGCCGATGACGTCGCGATTCTGCACAAGGGCAAGATAGTCGCGAAAGGGAGTCCGAGAGAGCTCATCACCAGGCATGGCAAGATGACCGTCGTCGTGCTCTCCGGCGCTGGTCACGAGGCTCTGCTCGAGGTAAGACGGAGGGGCATCGAGGCCACTGAAGAAGATGGGGATGTGCTCGTCCCTGTGAAGGACCCCTCAGAGATGAGAGCCGTGTTCCAGAAGCTTTCGGGGATCGAGATCAAGGTCAAGGACATGTACACTAGGAGGCAGACGCTCGAGGATGTCTTCCTCGGCCTGATAGGGTCGAAGATGGAGGAGGGAGTGTTGAAACCATGAGCCGCATATACTCCGACATCATCGGTTTCGGGAAGCAGTACTTGCGCTCCAAGGTGGGAGCGTTCTTCGGCTTCATTTTCCCGATCCTCCTCATTCTGCTGTTTGGAGCCATATTCACTGCAGGAGGGGATCAGAAGGTCACGCTGCCCGTCCAGAACCTCGATGGAGGACCGTACTCTTTGGCCCTTATCGAGAACATGACACTCACGGGGCTCGTCAAGATTGAGACAATTCCTGCTGAGGAGAATATTGACGACTACATCAACGAGCACTCTCTTCCACTTGCGCTTCTGATCCCGAGTGATTTCGGCATGCAAGTTGAACAAGCGATTGCCGCCAACGGGACCGACATGGCCTTCGTGACGCTCTACGCTGACATGTCACAGAGCACATCGGGCACCGCTGCAACGGCCGTTGAGATCGCCATAGTAAGCATGAACTTCCAGATCTCTAACGCGAAACCCGTGATCACGATGGGCCCGTTGCAGTCACCTGGCAAAGGTGAGAACTTCATGGATTTCTTCTTGCCAGGCGTGGTCGGAATCACTGTGATGACTAATTCGTTGTTCTCGATGTCTTCCCTGTGCGGAGAGTACAGACAGCGGAGCTACTTCAAGCTCCTCGCGACCACGAAGCTGCGGAAGCATGAGTGGCTGATCTCCAAGTTCGTGTTCTACTCCGTCATTCTCTTGGCTTCGCTTCTCACCACGTTCGCCGTCGCGAAGCTGGCATTCGACATCAACGCGACTCTGACACCCCTTGCGCTAATAATGATCCCTGCGGGCGCCTTCGTGTTCGTCTCGATGGGGATGCTGCTTGGAGTGGCCGTGAAGGATCCAGAGTCGAGCGTCGCGATCGCGAACGCGATTGGTTTCCCGATGATGTTCCTGTCCGGCTCGTTCTTCCCGATATCGTCCTTCCCTGGATTCCTTCAGGCCGTGGCTGCAGTCATGCCACTCACATACTTCAACAACGGACTCAGGGACACGATGGTCTATGACAACAGCGTGAGCACATTGGCCAACCTCGGCGTGATCCTTGTCCTGGGAGCGGTGTTCTTCGTGTTGGCCAGCAAGCTGATGTCCTGGAAGGAGAGGTAGATCAGGTGAAGATTGGTGTCTGCGGCATTGCGTGTGAGAAGTGTCCGAGGATGGTCTCGGGCAAGTGCCCCAACGGCCCCGCGGGATGCGTTCCCAAGGAGAACAAGTTCTGCGAAATCGCGACCTGCGCGTTTCGAAAGGGCGTGAAACTCTGCTTCGAATGCAAGGAGTTCCCGTGCGAGACGGTCAAGTCCGGTCCCATCAGCTACAGCTACTGTGAGTTCATTTCTGGAAAGGCGCCCTAGAATAGAATCGACAGGCAGGTCAGCGCTCCCTCGCATTTCGGGAACTCAGTCATCTCGAGCGCGATTACCTTGAAACCGGCATTCGCCAGCATTGTCTCGGTCCTGGGGAATCCCTTCGGCATGATGACTGTCTCCCCGACCACGAGGTTGTTCGTCGAGTACCAGTCCTCGTCCCTGACGACGATGACGTCGAATCCTGCGAGCAGGGAGTGCTTCGCATATCTGGCTGTCGATATCATCCTGTCTTGACCAAGGTAGTTGACGTAGCTCTTCAGATGGACGATCGACATGTCGACTATCGTGTCGACCCAGGTATCGAGCCAATCCCTCATCTGTTGCGTTCCAGCTTCGTTCGTCCTCTGGGTGACGCCGCTGATGAGCCTTTCCTCGAGATGGATCACGTCTCCTCCCTCGACAGTTGCAGGTGAGACCGCCATTTTGGTCTTCACATGTTGGCTCAGGATTCTCTCCACATCGACCTCCTCGCCCCTGCGGCTCTCCTTGGCCATTCGACAGATCAACGCCTTGTTGCCGAATACTAGCGCGTTGTCCTCGACGAAGCACGAATCCGGGTGTTCGTCGTCCCTTGGGAGCTTTATGACCTCGATTCCCAGATCCTCGAGGGTTCGGCAGTATATCCCGTGCTGCGTTCTCGCGAGGGCTAGGTCGATGGTGTGCCGCTGCGGGTGCGAGGAGATGCACGAGGTGTACTTGTCGCCGGGTTCGCGCACTATGGCTCGTCTTGGTGTCATTTGCTCAACTTCTATGTTAGGATGTTACGGAATAAGAAGGTTTCATCTCCCGATTCGTCAATCACGCCGGGAGCGGATACGGTGGCGGAACCAGTTTATCACATGCGTCGCAAGGAGAGGGAGATCGTCGACAAGTCCGAGTTCTTCTCGATCATGTCCTCTGCCAAGTTCATGACGATCGCAATGTGCAAGGACAACACTCCTTACCTCGTGACAGTCAATCATGTCTGCGATCAAGATGCAAAGGCCATCTACTTCCATTGCGCCAAGGCCGGGAAGAAGATGGACTTCCTGAACGCGAACCCGAGGGTGTGCGGTGAGGTGCTCGAGGACAGAGGCTACGTCGTGGGCGAGTGCGATTACGACTATCGGTCCGTACATTTCAGCGGAAAGGCCAGCATGGTTGCCGATCTTTCAGAGAAGAAGAAAGCCCTCAATCTGATGATCGAGAAGCTCGAGAAGGACCCGGAGGAGGCGAAGAAGGCATTCATCGACCAGAGTTCTCTGAAGACGGTCGCGATATTCAGAATAGACATCGAATCCATGACGGGCAAGATGAGAGTCCCTTGAACCGAGCCCTGAGCTACTTTCTCTCGTGCTTGATGTTAGCACGATGTCATGGCCGGGAATGTACATGCAAACGCTTAATGTACGGAAGTGTGCATTCAAGGGGTGATGTTCCCAGAGCGCGTCTCGTCTCTGAAGGTTTCCGGCATTCGGAAGCTCTTCGAGTCAGCTCCACCGGGCTCCATCAACCTCGGGCTTGGAGAGCCAGATATCCAGCCTCCGCGTGAGATGATCATGGCCTTCGAGAAAGCGCTCGAGAACGGCTACAACAAGTACGGCCCTAGTGCGGGCATAATGGACCTGCGCGAGGCGATCGCCGATAGCCTGCGCAAGTACCGGAAGGATGTCTCGTACGAGAACATCATCGTCACCGCGGGCGCAACCGAGGGCATGAGGATCGCGAGCGAGACCATCATTGGCCAGGGCGACGAAGCCCTCGTGCCGAACCCTGGATTCATAATATACGGCCCGGACGTGAAGCTCGCGGGCGGAAAGCCGATAGAATACTCGCTCAAACAGGAGAACAACTTTCTGCCCGACATCGAGGAGATCAAGTCGTTGATAACCCCGCGGACCAAGGCGATCATAACGAACAGCCCATCGAACCCAACAGGGACTGTGTTCCCAAAGGAGACCGTGAAGGCCCTCGCGGAGGTCGCCAAGGACAAGAAGCTCTACATCCTGTCGGATGAGGTCTATCACAATTTCGTGTACGAGGGGGAACACTGGTCATTCGCCAGGTTCCACGACGACACGATCATCGTGAACTCCTTCTCGAAATCGCTTGCGGCGACCGGTTGGAGGATTGGATATGTCGCGACCTCGAAGGAGATCGTGAGACAGCTATCGAAGGTGCAATACTACACTCTGGCATGTCCTCCGACAGCGACCCAGTACGCTATCCTCACAGGCCTGAAGGTCCAGGACCGATTCACGGCCGGGATGATCGCGGAGTTCAGGGAGAGGCGAGAAGTCGCAATGAAGAAGATGGCGGACATACCGAGCTTCGCGACCCCTCCGGTGAACGGCGCGTTCTACCTCTTCCCAAAGTACACTCAGAAGATGCACTCGGAGAAGTTCGCCCTCAAGATACTCGAGAACGGCGTCATATGCGCCGCGGGAAGCTCGTTCGGAACCTTGGGGGAAGGTCATCTCAGGTTCTCCTACGCGAACTCCAGGGAGAACATCGCGCGCGGCCTGGACATCGTCAAAGATGTCGCCAGCAGGCTTTGAATCTGGCCCGACCAGCAGATTTATATTGCGCGCAATATGTTAAGGGAACATGCCCGATGAGGGCACAGGGAAAGCGGGGCAGAACCATAGGCTCATGAGTCCCAGGGCCGCGCTCTCGGTCGCGAATAGCGTCATCGGGGCGATCCTCGGCACAGCGGCTCTCGTTTTCATCGCGAAGAATATGGGCCCTGATGTCCTCGGAATCCTTGGATACGCGATGGCCACCATCGGCATCCTGAGCTTCTTCTCCGACTTCGGCATGGGTTCGGTGCACGTCCTCCACATCAAGAGCGGGGAGGATGTGGGCAAATGCGTGGGCGCCTACGCGGCTATTCGCCTCGTCCTGCTAGCGATATTCGCGGGCATCACTCTACTGCTGATTGAGGTCTGGAGGAACGGCTGGATGGGCGGCAGCATGCCCATATCACACTCGATGGCCGACTCGATGTACGTCTTCCTCGTGTACTACTTCCTGATGGGAATATGCCAGATAGCGACCCACACGTTCGACGCTTTGGACAAGGTGGCCACGGTGTACGTTCCATCGATCCTCGAGTTCGTGGTCCGCGTCTCGTTCATCATATACGTGGCCACATCCGCATACGGCACACCGGAGGAAGGGCCTGCGCTGCTCGCCTCGGCCTACGCGGCGGGTATCATCTGTTCCACGCTTCTCGCCTCGCTGTTCATGACGCAGTCCAGGATAAGCAAGCCCGACCGCGCGGTCATGATGAAGTACATTAGGTCGCTCGCCCCGGTCTTTGTGGTCTCCATGGTCATCATACTCGACCTCTACCTGGACAAGGCGGTCGTCGGCTATTTCTGGGGGACGCACGAGCTCGGACTGTACTTCGGCGTCCAGAAGATGGCCGTATTCGTCGGCGTGTTCTCCCTATCCGTTGCCACGCTGATCCTTCCGTCCGTCACTACATACATGTTCAGGAAGGATTCGGCGGCTACCTGGGAAATCGTGAACCAGGCCGAGAGATACGTGTCCCTCGTGGTCATCCCGACGGCCGCGTTCTATCTCCTGTTCGGTACAGACATACTCAAGGTGTTCCTCACGGACGATTTCGCGTCGATCGTTCGGACGATGGACGTGCTGGTGATCAGCAGCACCGTGCTCGCACTCGTGCTCCCCCTCAGGTCGATCATCGCTGGCACGGGCAGGCCTGCGATGCTGTTCTGGGTCGGGATGGGCGGGCTGTTGCTGCAGTTCGTCCTCATGCTCATCCTCGTGCCGGACGAGCTCTTCGGAATAGACATGTTCGGGCTCAAGAGCATGGGCGCGGCCCTCGCCATGCTGGTCGGGTCGATCTACTACTTCTTTCTGCTGAGGTACATGGCCTGGAGGACGGGCCAGATAATGTCCAACTCAAGGTCATTCAAGCATCTGGTGGCCGCGATGGTGATGGTCGCGGCTATGTACGTTGTCGACTGGCTGTTCATCCCAACGGTCGACTGGATCGCGCTTGTCGTCCTCGCGGTCGTCGGGTTCTTCTCGTATGGCATATTCGCGTACCTCCTCGGAGAAGCGGACGCCTCGGACTACAGACATTTCCGGGCCATGCTGAACCCCCGCGGGTCCATCGAGTACGTGGTCAACGAGCTGCTAGGGAAGAGGGCCCACTGAGTTGACTCGATTCTTTTAAAGGAGACAAGTCAGATTAGGGCGGTGCGAAGTGCACCATGTCCAACGACGTGCTGGTCATTCATGCCTCAGAGCTTCTGACGCTCAGGGGGCCGGAAAGGGCGAGGGCGAAGAGGGAGATGTCCGAGCTGTCCATCGTCCCAGACGGCGCCGTCGCTGTATCCGATGGAGTCATAACGGACGTCGGCAAGACTGCGTCGATCCTGAAGGAGCACGACGCAAGAGGCGTGGACAAGATCGACGCGAAGGGCCGCGTCGTGATGCCCGGGTTCGTCGACCCGCATACTCACCTGGTCTACGCAGGTTCCCGCGAGTTCGAGCTAGAGCTCAAGGCCAAGGGCAAGAGCTACATGGAGATCCTTCAGGAAGGCGGAGGTATCTACAGCACGGTCAAGGACACAAGGTCCGCCTCCTGGGATGAGCTGTTCCAGCAGTCCGCAGGCCGGCTCCAGTCGATGATATCCCATGGCTCGACCACGATCGAGGCGAAGTCGGGGTACGGCCTCGACAGCCATGTGGAGATGCGCATGCTCGAGACCATCAAGAAGCTTGGCTCGGACTACCCTGTGGATCTCGTGCCGACCTTCCTAGGAGCGCACGCTGTCCCTCCCGAGTACGAGAACCGGCCCGACGACTACATCGAATTCGTCGTCTCGGAGGTATTGCCTGAGGTGTCCAGGAGGAAGCTCGCGGAGTTCTGCGACGTGTTTTGCGAGAAGGGAGTGTTCAACGTGGACCAGTCTCGGAAGGTCCTCCTCGCGGCCAAGAATCTCGGGATGAAGCTGAAGGTGCACGCGGACGAGTTCCATTCGTCCGGAGGGGCGGAGCTCGCGGCCGAGGTCGGGGCGATTTCTGCGGACCATCTCGGGAAGACATCAGATGACGGGATAATGGCGATGGCGAGGAAGGATGTGATCGGCGTCCTGCTCCCCGGCACTCCTTACTCGTCGATGTCCAAGGACTACGCCGATGGCAGGCGGCTGATCGACCTGGGCGTGCCCATCGCTCTCGGGACCGATCTGAACCCGAACTGCTGGAACGAGTCGATGCAATTCACCGTCAGCCTAGCATGCTACAAGATGAGGATGACCCCTGCTGAGGCGATCACCGCCTCCACCATGAACTCCGCTGCCGCGCTCGGGCTTGAGAAGAAGATCGGCTCGCTCGAGTATGGCAAGCGGGCGGACATTCTCATCATGGATGTACCGAAGCACTCTCACATCGCATACAGGTTCGGCACCAACCTGTGCTCTCTCGTGATGAAGGACGGCAGGACCGTCTGGGAGAAGCACCAGTCGATGGCGACCTAGGCGCAAACCCCCTTGCGGGTTAGCTATATATCCGCGCAGGGTTATGGTCGCGAAAAGCCTGGAACGCGTTCATATCTTTGCGGGGAAGGTCGGCAGTATGGTCTCGGTATGCATGCTCACTGAGCTGGAGAAGTACCGGGCGATAATTCCGTTCAAGAACCCTGGTGGAATGGGCACCAACGTACCCATGGTCGTCAAGGAGCTCGAGAAGACCGGGGTCAAGGTTCTCATGAACGAGCCGAAAGGTCAGTACGATGTCCTCCATGTACACAGCCCTCTTCCGGATTCCTTCCTGTGGGCCCTGAGGCAGAGAAAGGCCGGAAAACCGTTGATCGTTCACGGAAGGCACCTTCCTGAGCTGGTCAAGGGTGGATTCATCGGCGGTTCTCTGTGGTACCCGCTGGCCCGCGCCTACTCGGTCAAGTTCTACAACCTCGGCACGGTGGTCGTCGGAGCGACTCCGTACGTGGCGAAATCGCTGGCCAAGGACGGCGTCCGCGGCCCGTTCAAGGTCATTCCGAATGGCATCAATCGAGAGGTGTTCGTCAGGAATGAGTCCCTAGGTGCGAAGTTCAGAGAGAGGTTGGGCATATCGAGGTCCGACAAGCTAGTCTTGAGCGTGGGGCTCAGAATCCCGAGGAAAGGCGTTGATACCTTCGTCAACATGTCGAACGCTTTCAAGGACAGGCTAGACGTGAAGTTCGTCTGGGTCGGCGCCTCCGAGGCTCTTCTTCAGGACGCCCTCGACGGGATTCCGACCGGCAATGTGATGTTCCCTGGCCACGTGCCGTTCGAGGAGATCATCGGTGTTTACTCCGCGGCCGACATCTTCGTGTTCCCGACAAAGGCCGAGAGCTACGGGAATGTCATGCTCGAGGCTGCGAGCTGCGGTTGTCCGTTGCTGATAAGAGATATTCCAGTCTACGAAGAATGGGTGCGTGACGGCAAACACTGCGTCAAAGCGAGGAGCGACAAGGAGTTCGTCGAGAAGCTGCGGTCGCTCCTGGACGACAGCGCCCTGAGGGCCAGAATGGTCGAAGGGGCTAAGCTGCTGGCGAGCGAGCAGGACATGAAGAAGACCGCGTTGATGCTCAAGGAGCTCTACGAGTCCCTGGCTTCCGGAGGTCAGGCCAGATGATTGGCGAAGACATCATCAATATGTTCGCGTCGCTCGGCGACATAGGCATGCTGTTGGCGATTACATTCATCATCTGGATCGATGGCACCGCGTTCCCGACCCTCCCTGAGGTTTGGATGGTCTTCGTGTACGGGGTGCATCCCGCTTCCTTTGCGTGGGGGGCCGCGCTGGTCCTCACGGCCAGTGCCGCGAGCCTGCTGGGCAACTTCACGCTCTATTCGTTGGTCAAGGTCGCGAGACTGCCGAAATGGGTCGAGAAAAAGATGAAGCAGTACACGAACTTCCTCATCGTCAAGGATGAGAAGCTCCTGCTTCTGAACAGGCTCGCGCCGATAGTGCCGTACACAGGCGCGTTCATCGCGGTGTGTAACTGGAACGTCAGGAAGTCCGCGGTCTACATATTCGCCAGTGCGCTCGCCAAGTTCTCGATCATCGTGCTCATATCGTGGGCGAGCTTCGAGAGCGTGAAGGACGAGATCGCGCCGTTCGTGTCGCTCGCGGTGGTCATCATCATACTCGTCTCAAGCATCATCGCTTCGTTCGTGTACAAGAAGCGCAGGCTGCCGAAGGAGGAACCTGTACGATCTCAGTGATTGTGCCGACCTACAACGAGAAGGGCAACCTCCAGGAGCTAGTGACGAGAGTCTTCGATGCCTGCCAGAAGGCAAGGATAGAGGCCGAGCTAGTCATCGTGGACGACAACAGCCCGGACGGCACTGGCGCGTACGCTGAGGAGCTCGGGAAGACCCGCAGAATCAAGGTCGTCCACAGGGCGGGTAAGCTGGGCCTGTCCTCCGCGGTACTCGAGGGTTTCAAGGCGGCATCCGGTTCCACCCTCGTCGTCATGGACGCCGACCTGAGCCACCCTCCTGAGAAGATACCTGAGATGGTCTCCAAGATCGAGTCCGGCGAGGCCGAGATGGTGGTCGGGAGCAGGTACGTCAAGGGCGGGAGCGTCGAGAACTGGCCGTTCACGCGAAAGATGATTTCGAAAAGCGCGACGCTGCTGGCCAGGTGGCTCACGAAGGTCAAGGACCCGATGTCCGGGTTCTTCGCTCTGAAGAAGTCTGTGATCGACGGCGCGGAGCTGAACCCAGTGGGTTACAAGATCGGGCTCGAGATACTCGTGAAAGGCAAGTATTCAAGAGTCGCCGAGGTCCCGATACATTTTGCGAACAGAAAGGCTGGCACGAGCAAGCTCGGCGGGACTGAGGTTCTGAAGTACATCGATCATGTCACGATGCTCTACGAGCACAAACGGTTCTGGCTGGCGAAGTACCTCAAGTTCGCATTCATCGGCGGCATAGGCACGATCATCAACTTGGCGATATTCTGGACCTCCGTCGAGTTCTTCCATGTCCACTATCTCTGGGCGGTAGCTCTTGCATTCGTCGTCGCGGACACCAACAACTTCATCTGGAACAGGCTCTGGACTTTCAAGTCCAGGAGGAGCTTGGCGCCTCAGTACATCCAGTTCCTGATTGTCAGCGTGGACGGCCTGATGTTGAACGAGATACTCATGAAGAGCATCGTGGAGGACGTCATGCCCTCACTCGGGATAGGCGAGGACAAGGCGAGCGTCTACCTGGTCGTCGCGCAGGTGATCTCGATCTTCCTGGTGAGCTTGTTCAACTTCGCGGTCAACTCCTTATGGACTTTCAGGGCGGAGACCAAGAGAGACAGTTGATGCGGAGCGCCGATCATTCGGCCCCGCGCCAGAAGACGTAGACCTGGCCCATGTCATCCTGGAAGAAGTCCAATGCTGCATGGTAGTCTTCCCAGCCAACATTCCAGAGAGGGTTCTGGAGTGGCAGTACTATCGTGAAGTTGTGCTCCCTGAGCATGTCTTGGATGCCATCGATCTTCAAGAGCCGCCAGCTGAGCACGACAACGGTAACATCGTATTCGTCTATGGCCCGTTCGATATCGTCGAGGGTCAGGTCTGGGTGCTGACGGTATGCGACGTTCACGACTTCAGGCGGGATGTTCCTGTCAGCATACGCGCAGATCAGCGGATCCCCACATATGATCCAGTCCGTCGGGTCCGAGATCCCTCGAAGGTCGCGCGCGATCTGAACCTGCGGAGGTTCGTTCTGACGCAAGAGCCCGTAGCCTGCAAGCCCGCTGGAGACAAGGATCGTGACGAAGAACAAGGCCGCTGCCACGGCTGGCATTGTATTCCATTTCTTGGTCAAAGCTTTAGAGGTATCTATATTGGCGTTCGTTTTTTTGAATCCAATGGATTCAGAGAGGAATGATCCTGCGAGGATCGCCAAGGAAGGACTCATCAAAGGCAGGTGATGGAAGAAGACCAACGGCTGGAAGACCATGAATGCTAGGATCACGAAGGACGCGCACAGCAGGAATCTCGCTTCCTTGCTAATCGACCAAGTCTTCTTCGCGTACGCGAGCGGGAACAAGTAGGCGAGGTTCAGGCCGAAGTAGGCAACGAGGGAAAGCCTCAGCCAAGGCTCGAACGATCGTCCCCCTTGGTTGAGTACCATCCCCTGGATCATGTCGCCCGGGCCGAGATAGAACATGAACGCAGCCAGTGGGATGGCTGACGCAACGATTACGAGGATGACATCGAGCAAAGCCCCTCTGGATCCGCTCTTCTGTTTCCGCATCTCGACAAGGATGAAGACGATCATGCCCAGGAGGCCGAGCACGCCGAACAGCTTCGCCGCGGCCGAGAAGCCAACAAGGAATCCAGCGGCTGTGAGCATCAATCGGCTCTTCCTCTGAAGGTAGATGACGAACGCGAGGAGAGAGAATGCGAGGAAGCTCGTCGAGATCGCGTCGAGCGAGAACAGCCTCGATTCTCTGAGGAACGCGAAGTCGAACGAGATGAGGAGGCCAGCAGCTATCATCGCCAGATTGCCCTTGACCCTCCGCGCGGTCTCCATGACTGCGACTATCGCCAATATCGAAATCGCCGCGG
>Ga0315296_10003118_pt1 | contig 13939 bp, 8 predicted proteins | sample YL17G14_18_MG_FD_203921 | JGI IMG/M metagenome (GOLD analysis project Ga0315296, IMG submission 203921) | Sediment microbial communities from Yellowstone Lake, YNP, Wyoming, USA - YL17G14_18 | ecosystem: Environmental > Aquatic > Freshwater > Lake > Sediment | place: USA: Wyoming | collected... | reverse complement strand
ACGCCGTCCAAACCGCGCTTGACCAGGTCATGACGGGCGAGAATCTCGACGTTCAGGCGGTCATGGACACCCTGAACACCACCGTGCAGGGCTACCTGGACGAGTACTGGGCCACTCACTAGTGCTCGATCTCGAAGGCCGGTGATGACTTCGGTCATCTCCGCGTAACAAGACCGGCTGGGCGGCGGCCTGAGGTGTTGTCGCCGCCCAGCAAACTTATGTGCCGATAAATGGATTCTTCAGCAGAGGTGACATCATGGGTGATAAAGTACGCATCGGTATGGTAGGGGTAGGACAGATTGGCAAGCACCACCTGGACGTCTATCGAAAAGTAGAGGACGCCGAGATCGTCGCCATCGCCGACATCAACGAAGCGGAGGCCCAGCGGGTGTCCCAGGTATACGGCATCCCCAACGTGTATAGCGACTTTCGCAAACTCCTCGAGCGTGACGACGTCGTGGCCGTTGACGTTTGCCTCCACAACAACCTGCATCGGCCGGTGACGGTGGCTGCGCTCGAGGCCGGTAAAGATGTGTACTGCGAAAAGCCGATGGCCGGTGCCTACTGCGACGCAGAGGCCATGTACCGCACGGCCCAGGCGACGGGCCGCAAGCTTTCGATCCAGCTCAGCACGCTCTTTGCCAACGAGACCAAGGCAGCCAAAGCACTCATTGACGAGGGGCTGCTGGGGAAACTCTACCATGCGCGTTCTACCGGGTTCCGCCGCCGTGGCCGGCCCTACGTGGACGGCTATGGCAGCCCGGCGTTCGTGCAGAAACACGTTGCCGCCGGTGGCGCGATGTATGACATGGGCGTCTACCACATCGCCAACATGCTGTATCTCCTGGGCAACCCGGAGGTCTTGTGCATCTCGGGCAAGACCTACCAGGAGACTGCTATGGACCCGGTCCGTAAGCAACTGAGCGGCTACGACGTGGAGGAGCTGGGCCTGGGGTTCGTCAAGTTGCAGAACGAGATTACATTGGATATTATCGAATCGTGGGCTATTCATCTCGATGGCTTCGAGGGTCCCTATATCGTGGGCAGCGCAGGCGGCGTACGGCTGGAGCCGTTCGGTTTCTACCACAGCGTCGGCGACCTGGATTTGAACAGCACCGCCGATCTCGACGGATTTGACTGGCGAATACACAACGTGCGCGAAGGTGGCAGCGCGTACGATAGCCCCCAGCATCACTGGATCGCGGTGCTCCAGGGACGCGTCGCACTGTTGCCGACGGCCGCACTGGCGCTGAATACCATGTTGATTTCTGAAGGCATCTATCTTTCGGACAAACTGGGACGTGAGGTGACTGCCGAAGAGGTCAGAACATCGTCGCAATCAACGGCTATTAAACTATAGCAGTTCATCACACAGATTCTGGTGGCTCGTAGTAACGACTTCAGTCGTTGTTGAAGCAGGAAGAGCGACTGAAGTCGCCACTACGAACCCACCATAATCGAGGAGGGGAAAAGTGGAAGCAGTGAAAAAAAGACGTACTATCAGCCTGGCCCGCCATGAAGCTATATGGGCTTACGTCTTGATCAGCCCCTGGATCGTGGGCTTTATCCTGTTCACCGGCGGCCCGATGATTGCCTCTTTCGTGTTCTCGCTGTCCAGGTACGACATCGCCAAGCCACTGCAACTGATCGGCTTCTTGAACTACGCCAAGTTATTTACCGACGATCCCCAGTTCTGGCACTCGCTCCAGGTGACGCTGACGTACGCCATCATCGCCATCCCGCTGGGCCTGGTCGCCGGGCTGGCGCTGGCGCTGTTGCTCAACACCAAGGTAGCAGGCATTGCGGTCTGGCGTACCGTGTTCTACATGCCGTCGGTCGTCTCTGGCGTGGCCGTCTCCATTTTGTGGATGTACATTTTCAACCCACGCTTCGGCATCATCAACTGGATCCTGGGCTGGTTCAACGTCAAGGGACCCGGTTGGCTGGCTGATCCCCAGTGGGCCTTGCCAGCGCTGATCGTCATGAGCCTGTGGAGTGTGGGCGGGGGTATGATCATCTACCTGGCCGGACTGCAAGCAATCCCAACGACACTGTACGAGGCAGCCACGATAGATGGCGCCAACAGTTGGCAGCGTTTCTGGCGCATCTCGCTGCCCCTGATCACCCCCGTCATCTTCTACAACCTGGTGATCGGCATCATCGGCACCTTCCAGTACTTTACGCAGGCCTACGTGATGACAGACGGTGGCCCGGCTGAAGCCACCCTGTTCTATAATCTGTATCTCTACCGCAACGCCTTTCGTTACCATCAAATGGGGTACGCCTCGGCACTGGCCTGGATCCTCCTGTTGGTCGTGCTCATCCTGACCACGCTGATCTTCAGAAGCTCGGCCGCCTGGGTATATTACGAAGGCGAATTGAGAAGGAGGTAGAGAGATGACAGCACTTGCCACGACGCTGAAAGGCATAAAGTTTCAAAGGCTGGCCACGCAGGTCATCGCCCTGGCATTGTTAGCGGCCGGGTCTGTCCTGGTATTGATGCCCATGGTCTGGATGCTTTCCGCCTCGCTCAAAACCAAAGAAGCCTCTACCCTCTTCCCACCCCAATGGATCCCCCGCGACGCGCGTACCGTCGTGATTGACGGCCGCGAGTGCTACATCTATGCCATCCCTGTCGAGGGGCAGACGCGCGAACTGGCGCTGCTCGAAAAGAAAAGCGCGATGGGAACCTTTGTGAATCCGGACAACCCGGCTGAACGCTACGAGCTGCGGGTGCTGGACGGCCGGCGCATTTCGGACGTCCGCTTGCACTGGGAAAACTACCCCAAGGCCTTGACCCAGGTACCCTTTGGAAAGTATCTGGTCAATTCCCTCACCGTCGTCGTCACTACCACCATCGGTGTCCTGGTCTCCTGCACGTTTGTGGCCTACGGCTTTGCGCGTTTTCGCGCCAAAGGCCTGGGTATGCTGTTCCTGGTCCTCCTGTCCACGATCATGTTGCCCGCCCAGGTGACGTTGATCCCCCAATTCGTCGTGTTTAGCAAGATCGGCTGGTACGACACGCTCCTGCCGCTGATCATACCGGCCTTTTTCGCCAACGCCTGGGACGTCTTCTTGCTGCGCCAGTACATCATGACCGTCCCGCTGGAACTGGACGATGCGGCGCGCATTGATGGCTGTGGCCCGTTGGGCATCCTCCGCCACATCATCCTGCCCCAGGCTGCGCCCGCGCTGGCCACGGTGGCCATCTTCCACAGCCTGTGGGCCTGGAACGACTTTTTCTACCCCTTGATCTACCTGCAGAGTAAAGAGAAGTGGACCGTGGCGTTGGGACTGCAGTCCTTCCAGGCGCTCTATTCGCGCAACCTGACGCTGTTGATGGCCGCCTCGACTGTGGCCATGTTGCCCTGCATCCTCATCTTCTTCTTCGCCCAAAGGCTATTCATCCAGGGCGTGGTGATCTCGGGCATCAAGGGGTAAACGTGCCAACGGATGAGGAAACGGATAAACGGATGAGGAAAAGGAGAAACGCCATGCAATGGGAACAGTTGACCGCTCCGGATTTCGCAAAAGCGGTGCGTGAGACAGGCGTGTGTGTGATTGCGATGGGGGTGGTTGAAAGGCACAGCGAGCATTTGCCCCTGGGTACAGATTACCTCGTTGGGCACAAGGTGGCCTGCCTGGCAGCGGAAAAGGAGCCGGCCGTCGTCTTCCCGCCATTCTACTTCGGCCAGATCTACGAAGCGCGCTGCTTCCCCGGCACCGTGACGGTCAAACCGACGCTGCTCCTCGAGCTCATCCAGGGCGTGTTCGACGAGATCGGGCGAAACGGTTTCAAAAAGATTGTGGTCTATAATGCGCACGGCGGCAACGAATACCTCTTGGGTTTTCTGGGGCAGTGCAGCCTGTGGGAAGAGAAACCGTATGCGCTGTACTTCCCGGTGCGCACGCTTTCCCCGGAAGGCGAGAAAGAGTGGGAGAGCATACGCGCAACGTCGTTCGGCGGGCACGCCTGTGAGCAGGAGACCAGCATGGTCCTGGGCACGTATCCTGAGTTGGTGAAGATGGAGCGGGTGCCCGAGCAGCCGGCCCTGCCGCTGAACCGCATGAAGGACCTGCCGCCCACTTTCAGCGGCATCCGGTGGTACAGCGATTATCCCAACCACTACGCCGGCGACGCCCGCACCGCAAGCGTGGAGAAGGGACAAACGCTCGTACGCCTGGCATCTGATTACCTGGCGCAGTACATCGCGGCCGTCAAGGCGGACCAAGTCGTTCCTGCGCTGAACCAGGAGTTCTTTCGCCGCGCACGGCAGATCAGCGAGTAATACCCGTCATTCTGAGGAGCGCACCAGCCTTCGTCATTCTGAGGAGCACAGCGACAAAGAATCTCGCCTTGCGAAGGCTCGTAGCCCCCGTCCCCGGGGGCGTCGTCGTCAGGCCATCAAGCGCATTGGTGATCCAGGCGAACTATTCATCTTGACTGGAGAATGAATTTGAAGACCAATTTTCGCCACATTCTCAACCTCCAACGCTGGAGGCGGCTGGCGATAGCGTCTGCGCTCGTCCTGGTGCTGTGCACCGAATCGCTCCCGCTCCAGGCCTTCGTGCACCCCACCAAGTGGGGCAGGCTTTCCAGCCTGCCTAGCGGGGACCGCTTTGCGCGCCTGGCGCCCAACGTGGCACAGTGGGGATATGAGGCCCCGGAGCCCTACTACGCCGGGCGGCTGATCGAGTACGAAAATAAAGGCTACCAGCCGGCGCCGGACGTCTGGATTGACGTGGCGGGCCTGGACTACGCGGCCCAGTCGAACGCCGACCTGGAAGCATTGACCGGCGTCGGCGGGCGCACGGAGGCCGTCCTGGCGTGGGGGGAGGGCGCAGGCGAGGGTTGGGTCGAGTGGACCTTCGACGTGCCCGCCAGTGGCCTCTACAACCTGGGCCTCGAGTACTATCCGCTGGAGGGCAAGCGCACCTCGATCCAGCGCAGCCTGCAGATTGACGGCGCGTACCCCTTCATCGAGGCGCGCCGGTTGTCCTTTGACCGCACCTGGAAAGATGCGCACCCTCCCGTCCGCGACAACCAGGGCAACGACATCCGCCCCTCCCAGCAAGAGGCACCCCGTTGGCAGTTCCAGATTTTCGAAGACGCGCTGGGGATGTACCGCGATCCATACCTCTTTTACCTGGAGGCGGGGAGGCACACCGTCCGCCTGGGATTTATCCGTGAGCCGCTCACGATCGCCCGCATCAGCCTCTTTTCTCCCCCCGAGGTGCCCCCTTATGAGGTCGTGCGCGCCCGCTACGACGAGCGCGGGTACAAGCCCACTCACGACGTCAAGGTGGTGATCGAAGCGGAAAACGCGGAGTTCAAGTCCACTCCGACATTGACCCGCAACTACAGCCCCAACCCGGCGGCCAACCCACCCGCGCTGGGCAATTTCCGGCTGAACGTATTCGGCGGGTGGCGCTGGCGGCGCGCCGGGGAACGTGCCAGTTGGCGCTTCACGGTGCCGGAGGATGGCCTCTACAAGATCGGGGTCAAGTTCTGGCACGGCGACTGGTCGCGCATGCCGGCCTACCGCCAGTTGACGATTGACGGCGAATACCCATTCGACGAGATGCGCGAGGCCAGGTTTCCCTACAACTGGTATTGGCAACTGAAGACGCTGGCGGACCCGGCAACGCGGGAGCCCTACCTGTTTTACCTGACGGCCGGCGAGCACGTACTGGAGATGCGCTCGGTGGTGGGCCCTGCAGCAGAGACAGTGCGCGTGGTGGACGGCGTTACCCGCGAGATGTCAGACCTGGCGCGGCACGTGATCCTGCTCACCGGGTCGCAGCCGGACCCGCTGATGGAATGGAACATGGAGAAGGAGATCCCCGACCTGGTACCGCGCCTCCTGGCGATGGCCCAGGCGTTGGAGGGCGAAGCGGTTCGCCTGACCGAGATCGCAGGGATTCGTCCCACCAGTGCCGACACGTTGCTGGAGGTTGCCTCGCAGTTGCGCAACATGGCTGCCAGGCCCGACAGCGTCCCCAATCGCCTGCTGCAACTCAGCGAGACACAATCCATGCTGGGTTACTGGACGTTGGATCTACAGCAGGGTGAGTTCGAGGTAGATTCCATCGTCGTCGCCTCGCCGGACGCGAAGATGCCGCCGGGAGACGCCGGGATGCTGGCCCAGTGGTACCTGACGGCGGTCAACTTTGCGGCCTCGTTCCGCAAACAGTACACCGTGATCGGCAACGTGTACGGGCCGGAAGATGCGGAGAAAGCGGTCGTGTTGGAGGTCTGGATGGCACGCGGCGTGGAATGGGGCAAGATCATGAAGGAGATGATCGAAGAGACCTTCACGCCCAAGACCGGCATCCTGGTCAACCTGCACATCGTGCCGCCGGGTTCGTTGGGTGCAGGCGACATGAGCGTGCTCTTGTTGGCGGCCACGGCAGGCAAGGCCCCTGACGTGGCGTGTGCCGTCAACCCCAACCTGCCGGTCGAGTTTGCCATCCGCAACGCGCTCGTGCCGATGAGCCAGTTCGACGACTACGACGAGGTCATGACCCGCTTCCGGCCTGGCGCACTGATCCCCTACACGTACCGCGGCCAGGTGTACGCAGTCCCCGAGACGCAGAACTTTAGCATGATGTTCTATCGCACCGATATCCTGGATGCACTGGGACTGCAGCCGCCGCAGACGTGGGACGAGCTGTACGATATGATGTGGGTATTGCACCAGAACGGGCTTGACTTTTACTATCCACCGGGGCCGGAGGGGTTGACGCCGTTCCTCTTCCAGCACGAGGGCGACTATTACACGGAAGATGGGTTGCGGTCGGCGTTGGATGCGTCGGAGGGACTGGCGGCCTTTAACGAATGGACGTCGTTGTACACCAACTACCACATCCCCAAATACGCGGACTTTTTCAACCGTTTCAAGACGGGCGAAATCCCCATCGGCATTGCCGATTACTGGACGTACGTCTTGCTTTCGACGGCCGCGCGCGAATTGATGGGGCGCTGGGAGATGGCCCCCATACCGGGTATGCAGATGCCGGATGGCACGATCACCCGCGCGACGGGCGGCTCGGGCAACGCGGTGGTGATCTTCCAGCAGTCGGAGCACCCACGGGAGGCGTGGGAGTTCGTCAAGTGGTGGACCGGCACCGAGACGCAGTTACGCTATGGGGTCGAACTGGAGGCGCTGCTGGGGGTCGAGGCACGCTGGAACACGGCCAACGTCGAGGCGCTGCAAGGGATGGCCTGGCCGCGCCACGACATTGACGCCATCTCCGAGCAGTGGCGCTGGTTCCAGGAGCGGCCCGTCGTCCTGGGAGGCTATTTCACCCCCCGTCACGTGGACAATGCCTGGAACGAGGTCGTCCTGCAAGGTTCGAACTCGCGCGAGGCGCTGGACGATGCGGTCCGCGCGATCAACCGCGAATTGCGCAAGAAGCAGGAAGAGTTTGGGGTCACTGAATAATTCGTAATTCGTAGTGCGTAATGCGTAAATTACGGATTACGCATTACGGATTACGCAGGGAGTTTCTGATGAGCGCGTTTACCCGTCGCTGGCAAACCATCCGCTACGCCTGGCACGAATACCACACCCTGTACCTGTTCATGCTGCCCTTCATCGTGCTGTTCCTGGTGTTCGTCATCGCACCGGTGGTGACAGCCGTTTACCTGAGTTTCACCTACTTTAACGTGCTGGAACCGCCGCGTTGGATCGGGCTATCCAACTACCGGCTGCTCTTCGTAGAAGACGATATTTTCCTGATCGCGGTCAAGAACACGCTTCTGTTCTCGGTGATCACCGGGCCATTGGGGTATACGATATCGTTCACGCTGGCCTGGTTCATCAACCGGCTGCGCCTCCGCCAGGCCTATACACTGGCCTTCTATACTCCCTCCATCACCAGCAGCATCGCCATGTCGGTGATCTGGCTGTACCTGTTTGCCAACGACCGCTATGGAGTGTTGAACTATTTGCTGATCGAGATCGGGCTGATCAGCGAGCCGGTCGCCTGGCTGCGCGAACAGTCCACGATCCTGCCGGTAATCATCGTCATTTCGCTGTGGATGAGCATGGGCACCAGTTTCCTCGTCTTTCTGGCAGGCTTGCAGGACGTGCCCCACGAGTTATACGAGGCGGGCATGGTGGACGGCATCAGAAGCGCGCTGCAGGAGGTGTTCTACATCACACTGCCGGTGATGCGCCCACAACTGCTGTTTGGCGCAGTCATGGCGATCGTGAACTCGTTTGCCGTGTTCCAGGTGGCGGCGCAGGTGGCGGGGTTGCCCAGCCCGCTGTACGCCGGGCACACCATCGTCGCCCACTTATACGACTATGGCTTCATCCGCTTTGAGATGGGCTACGCCGCAGCCATCGCCGTCGTACTATTCCTGTTTACGTTCGTGTTAGGCCGTGGCGTGATGCGGCTGTTCAGCGAAAAATAGAAACCAGGTTTTTCGGAAAAAACCTGGTTTCTACTCCCGAATAGGAAGTTGCCGATGAAATTACGCATCATAAGACCGAGGGTGGGTTCAAGAGCGCTCAGGCGGGCTACGCCGTTGGAGTACTTTGTTATCACCTTGCTGGCCATGTTCACGCTGCTGCCCATCGTCTACATGGTCTCCACGGCGTTCAAGCCGCTGGAAGAGATGTTCCTCTACCCACCGCGCTTTTTCGTGCGTCACCCGACGGTGCGCAATTTTGCCGAGTTGTTGCTGGCGATTGACGCACTCTCGGTGCCCTTCGTGCGCTACGCCTTCAACAGCCTGTTCGTCGCGGCGGTCACGGTGGGGGCAGGCGTGATCTTGAGCAGCATGGCCGCCTATCCGCTGGCCAAGTACCCGCGCATGCCCGGCGGCAAACTTTTCTTTTCCATCGTCATCTCAACCTTGATGTTTGCCCCCGAGGTGACGCAGATTCCGCGCTATTTGATCGTGGACCGGCTGGGCTTGATTGACACCTACACCGGATTGATCGTTCCCGCGCTGGCAGGATCGTACGGCCTGTTCTTGATGAAGCAGTTCATGGAGCAGGTGCCGGTCGAGTTGATCGAGGCGGCCAAGATTGACGGCGCATCCGAACTGGGCGTCTTCTGGAAAGTGGTGATGCCGCTGGTGCGCCCGGCCTGGATCACGCTGATCATCTTTGCCTTCATCGGCACGTGGAACGACTTTTTTACCCCGCTGATCTTTACGCGCAGCGAGCAGATGAAGACATTGCCACTCGTGATGAGCGAGATCGGCGGGGGGCCTGGGGTGGTGGCTCGCTGGGGGGCCGTCGCGGCGGCCAGCCTGGTCGTGACACTACCTACCCTGATCCTCTTTTTGCTGTTGCAGCGTTTCGTGATGGAAACGATGTCCTATTCGGGGATTAAAGCATAAAGAAACCGGGTTTTTCCCAAAATGCGTAAAAACGTGTTGCGTGTTACGTGTTGCGTGTTGTGCGTCTGGTTTATCCTGGAGACCGTCGTCCCGGTCAGCGCCGACGGGCCGATCATCCCCAGTTACACGATTGACAGTGACGGGCGGCGCGTCCCTGCACCGGCCGGATACATTTACACGGAGACGGTCAGTGGCGAGGAACTGGCCTGCGGCGCGTTCTCGTCGCCCCAGGATCTCTTCCTGGACCCGGCGACGGGCAACCTGCTGGTGGCCGACACGGGCAACAACCGGATCGTGGTGCTGAACGACGCGGGCGAGTTCTTGTTCGAGGTCGGTGGCGCAGAGGCCGGGCTGAACGCGCCGGAAGGCGTGTTCGTGGACGCAGAGGGCAACCTCTGGATCGCCGACACGGCCAATGGGCGCGTGGCGATGTTCGCACCCGATGGCACGTTCAAGGCCGAGTATCACAAACCAGCCTCGGACTTTCTGGCAGACTTTGACTTCAAGCCGAGCAAACTCGTCGTAGACCAGCGCGGGTTCATCTACGCCGCGGCCGGCAGTGAAGACAACCTGGGCGTAGTGGTGATGGACGGCACAGAACGTTTCCGTGGCTTTTTCGGCCGCACGCGCATCAAGTTCAACCTGGCGCGCGTGTTGGCGCGCCTGCTGGCCTCCAAGGCGCAGCGCCGGCGCATGCAGCGCGTGCGACCTGCTCCGCTACGTAACATGTACCTGGATGCCTGGGGCTTCATCTATGCGGTCTCACCGGTCCTGCCACGCGATCAGATCCAGCGGCTCAATTCGATCGGCGAGAACGTCTATGGCGAGGTCGGGACGCGGACTGGCGCTGGCCATCTGTGGGACAAACTTTTGGGCAAGGAAGGCATTACCTTTGGCGAGACCGAGGTCAAGTGGCGCTGGGACGGGCCACGGAACATGAACGTCCCCTTTACCCTCTACGCCATGTTCATGGACGTGGCGGTGGACGAGTTGGGCATCGTCTCCGTGATTGACGGGCAAAAGAACCTGATCTACCAGTATGACCAGGCCGGCAATCTGTTGGCGATTTTTGGCGGAACGGGGCTGAGCGAAGGGGCGTTTGCCCAACCCGTCAGCATCGTCGCCGGCACAGAAGGCCACCTGTACGTGCTCGACGCCGGGCGCGACAGCATTCAGATTTTCCGCCCGACGGCGCTGATGCGCCTGATCCACCAGGCCAGCCACGAATACTTCGACGGCAAGTACGACGAGGCGGCCGCGCTGTGGGGCCAGATCGCCCAGTACAACACCAACTTTGCGCTGGCCCATTCCGGGTTGGGCAAGGCGCTGATGCGCCAGGAGCGTTTTGCCGAGGCGATGCAAGAGTACCGCTACGCCGAGAACAAGTATGGCTATTCCGACGCCTTCCGCGAATATCGCTACGTCTGGATGCGTTCGCACTTTAACCTGCTCGGGCTGGGCCTGATCGCGCTGCTGGCCGTGGCCATCCTGGGCGGGCGCGCGCTGTCGCGTGGCCTGCGCCGATTGGTGATGGCGCTGCGCCATCTACGTGAGCACAGCGCTTTGTGGGCCGTGCCGGTCTTGCTCCTGCTGGCGATCGTCGTGCGGGTCGTGGGCCTGGCCGCCCTGAGCTTTCACTACCGGGTGCAGCGACCGGAAGAGACGCGGCTGTTGTTCGAGGGTGGCAAGGCGCTGCTCCCCTGGGTTACCTGGTGTATTGCGGCGCTGGCGGTGGGCGAGGTCTTCTACGGCGAAGGGACCTTCCGCCGCATCGTGATCTCGAGCGCGTGGGCATTGTGGCCGTTCATCGTGCTGACGTTGCCGATCAACCTGATGACCCACCTGATCACGCTCGATGAAAAGGCGCTCTGGAACGTGGGGCAGGCCGTCATCTGGGCACTGGTGGCCTGGCAGTTCCTCCAGCAGATCAAGACGGAACACAGCTTTGAGACCCGGCAGGCCATCGTCGTGATGGTGCTCACGCTGCTGGGAATGTTGATGATCTGGGTTCTCGTGGGGTTGGTCTATGCGCTCACCAGTGAGATCGTGCGGTTTGTGCGCCAGATATTGTTGGAGATATACGTGAGGCGGTATTAGGAATGTACGAATGGACGAATCTACGAATCTACGAATCAGCAAATCAGTGACAATTGTAGTGACGACTTCAGTCGTTCTCACACCACTGAAGTGCTACTGCGGTGACGGAGACGCGATGATGATCTGGACAAAGGGTTACGAGTGGTAAAACGACGCACTGCGATCTATTTCTGTAACTTGCTATTGCTGGTGGCGTTTTTGACAGGTTGCAGTGGCGCGGATACGACGATCGTGCTGCCGCCGGAGACAAAGCCGCGCATCAACCCTCCTCAAGCGCTGCCGGCCGCATTGGACGCCTGGCCGGCGCTTACGGACCGCCATCCCGACGTGCCGGACGATTACGACCTGGTAGGCGAGAGTGAGACGCTGCGGCTCTATCTCAGGCGCGCCACGTCGGCGCTGATCGTCGAGGACAGGCGCAACGGACGGCTATGGCACAGCAGCCCGGCCGACCTGGGCGACAATCGCGAGGTCAGCCAGATCTGGCGCAGGCGGATCGAGTCGCCCATCCTGGTCAACTATACCGGCTCGGACCGCGGCCAGGCCAAGGTGGTTGACCTCGAAGAGATGGAAGTGGACTTTACACCAGTGGAGGGGGGCGTGCATGCGACCTATCGCTTCCCATCGGATGGTTTTGCACTGGGTGTGATCTATACGGTGCAGGATGACTTTTTGCGGGTGATCGTCCCGGAAGCCGAAGTCGTCGAGAGCGGTGAGAACCGTCTGGTTACGATGGACGTGCTCTCCTTTTTCGGCGCGACGCACGACGGTGAGGAGGGCTACATCGTCTTTCCCGATGGGAGTGGCGCGCTCATGCGCTATACCACTCCACACCCGCCGGCAGTGCAGGAGATCTCCGCCGTGATCTATGGCGACGACACGTTCTCCACTGAAAGCCGGCCCTTCTTCTACCAACCGGCCGTGCTGCCAGTCTTTGGCCTGGTCAGCGGTGATGCAGCCTTTGCAGGCATGATCGCACAGGGGGACTTTGACGCCAGCATCGCCGTCGGACGCAGCGGTAAGGGCATCAGTTACAATCACATCTGGACCCAGTTCGTCTTTCGACGCAAAGGGCGCTTCTCGCTGACGGGCGGACAGCCAACGCGGCTGTACGAGCCGGGGCGCACCACCGGCGACCGGGAGATCCGCTATTGCTTTTTGACCGGCGAGAGCGCCAACTACGTCGGCATGGCGACGCGCTACCGCGATTTCCTGATCCACGAGCGCGGGGCACACCGGATCGGTGATGACGTACCACTGATACGCCTGATGTTCTTTATGGGCATCGAACGCAGCACCTGGTTCCTGCGTGACCTGATCAAGATGACGACCTTCGCCGAGGCGCAGAAGATGCTGGCGGATTTGGAAGCGGCTGGTGTCTCGCGCCTGGACGTAATCTTGCTGGGCTGGAACCGGGGCTTCGTCGCATTCCGTTACCCACAGCGCCTGCCGGTCGAGCCACGCGTGGGTGGTGCAGACGGGCTGCGCGCACTGGCCAACGACGTATCTGCGCGTGGGCAGCGGCTTTATCTGCACGACAACTACTTGACCACGGCGCCCGGGGCGCGGGGCGTGTTCCCCTTCTCGGATGCCATCCGTGGCGTGGATGGCCTGCCGGTCGCCGTGGAAGGGACCTATCTTCTGAACCCGCAGGTCTCCTTGCGCAAGTTTGCCGTGCGCGACATACCCGAAATGGCCAACCTGGGCGCCAGCGGTCTGTGGCTGGACTACTTTGCGGCGTTGGCCTGGCCCGATACCAACGACCGCTATCCGCTCTCCCGCGAAAACTTTGCCGCTTCGTGGATGCAGATTGCCGGCCTGACGCGGGAACAGTTCGGCGCGGTGGCGATGAAGGGCGGCAACTCCTATGCCATCCCCTATACCGACATGGTGGACGCCGTGCCGCTGGATAGCACACACTATGATCTCTTCGACGAGACGGTGCCCTTCTACCAGATCGTGGCGCACGGCCTGCTTTCCTATAGCGGCGAGTCTTACAATGTCTACAACGATGGAAAACGCACGTTCCTGCGTTACGTCGAGTATGGGGCCGTCCCGATCTTTTCGCTGACCCAGGCCAGTTCTTCGCTGCTCCTCCGCACACAGACCAGCGGGTTCTATAGCACACAGTACAGTTTCTGGCGCGCTGAAATCATCCGCCAATACCAGGCCATGGAGCAGTTGGCGCCGCTGGCAAACCAGTTTATCGTCGGCCACGCGCGGCTGGCGGAGGGTGTGTATCAGACGACTTACGAGGATGGGACGCGCGTGGTGGTCAACTACAACACACAGCCTTATGCTGCAGGGCAGATATCGGTACCTGCACAAGATTTCGCCGTGCTGTGGGGCAGGCTTTCCAGCCTGCCGTGCTGTGGGGCAGGCTTTCCAGCCTGCCGTGCTGTGGGGCAGGCTTTCCAGCCTGCCAATACGGGGAGAGGACTAGATGCATCTATCCCTCAGACGACGTCAGGCCCTCACGGGCTA
>Ga0315296_10003117_pt1 | contig 13947 bp, 10 predicted proteins | sample YL17G14_18_MG_FD_203921 | JGI IMG/M metagenome (GOLD analysis project Ga0315296, IMG submission 203921) | Sediment microbial communities from Yellowstone Lake, YNP, Wyoming, USA - YL17G14_18 | ecosystem: Environmental > Aquatic > Freshwater > Lake > Sediment | place: USA: Wyoming | collected... | reverse complement strand
GTCCACATGGCGATTAATTCGGCAATGTCATTTTCGGTAACCATCGGGCAATTGTTACGATCCCACCAGCCTGAGCGCAGTCCTTCAAGCTGCTGCTCCAGATTGCGCTGGTGTTCGAGTAAATCCTCCGCATCCTCCTGGCGTCCGTTTTCCATGGCCAGGGTATGACTGGCGCGCAGGCCGCGTATCTGGTTCATCAGGTCTTTAGTGGTTTTAGCCACCTCGCTTTTGTACATGCGCACCCGTGATGAGGATTCATCAATCAGGTCAATGGCTTTATCAGGCAAGAAACGCTCCGTAATGTAGCGCGAGGAAAGCCGGGCGGCGGCCTCGAGGGCCGCATCCGAGATGGTCAAGCGGTGGTGCTCCTCATAAGCCCCGCGCACGCCGCGTAATATCTGGATGGTTTCATCCACAGTTGGTTCATCCACCATGACTGGTTGGAAGCGGCGCTCAAGTGCGGCATCACTCTCGATGTGCTTGCGATATTCATCCAGGGTGGTGGCGCCGATCACCTGTAGCTCGCCGCGCGAGAGAGCTGGCTTTAAAATATTAGCTGCATCCACAGAAGAGCCGGCCGCGCCCGCACCCACCAGCATGTGCACCTCGTCAATGAACAAAATCGAGTCGGACGATTTGATCTCGTCAATGACCCGCTTGAGGCGCTCCTCGAACTGGCCGCGGTACATCGTGCCAGCCACCAGAGAGCCCACATCAAGCTGCAACAAGCGCTTATTGAGCAGAGGAGCGGGTATATCGCCTTCAACGATACGCTGCGCTAACCCTTCTACAATCGCTGTCTTGCCTACGCCAGGTTCGCCGATCAAGGCCGGATTGTTCTTAGTACGCCTGGCCAGTATCTGGATGACGCGTTCGATCTCCTTTTCGCGACCAATCACCGGATCGAGTTTGCCCTCCTCCGCCAGTTGAGTCAAATTCGCTGCCAATTGGTCAACCAATGGAGTGGTTGAGCGGCTTTTTTCCTTTTTCTTTGGGTTACTGCTAACATGTTCATTGGTTTGGTCTTGGGTTGAACCGCTTTCCTGCAAAACCCGCCGGGTCTGGCGGCGAATCTGCTCCGGGGTGATATCCATTCGGCGTAGGACATCCATGGCGACACCCTCACCATGGCGCACCAGCGCTAGGAGTAGATGTTCGGTGCCGATGTAATGGTGTCCCATCCGTCGCGCTTCATCGACCGCATACTCCAGCACCTGCTGGGTGCCCGGAGAGAGGTCCAATTTGCCCCCCGTGTATTTGCCGGTACCCGTTAACCGGATTACGATCTCCTGTACGCGGGTAGCTTCTAATCCCAATTCTCGCAGGACTCGGCCCGCTACCCCTCCATCCTCAATGATCAATCCCAGGAGCAGGTGTTCCGTACCGATATAGTTATGACGCATGCGTTCAGCTTCCTGGTGAGCCAAGCTGAGAACCCGCCGTGCCCGTTGAGTGAAACGCTTCATTCCCTCCAAGGTAATACCTCCTGAATAAACCAGGTCAGATTTCTACAATATAAAGAGACTTTTTGTCCAATTAAATTTTACCAGACTATAACACAATTGAGCGTATCTTTTGAGTTAATGTCTGGTAAATGTTTTGTTAGATAAGTCTATTAAACAAGTACCCCGCCTTTGCAGGCGGGGATATATGTATTTATTCTATTCTCTAAAATCAGGTGTTTATGCTTCTGTCTGCTCCTCGGTTTTTGTCGGCTCCTCAGCCTCTGTTTGCTCCTTGGACTCTGTCTTCTTCTCAGCCTTAGCCTTTTTAACAGCTTTGGTCTTCTTCTCAACTTTGGTTTTCCTCTCGGCCTCGGTTTTCTTCTCCGCTTTGGTCTGCTCCTCAACCTCTGTCTTTTCCTCAATGTGAGTCTCACCTTCTGGGGCAACTTCTTCAGCTGCAGGGCTCTGTTCTGCTGGACTGATGGATTCGCTCTCCTCAATCTGCAAATCCTCAGGTTGCGAGGGGACAACTTCCTTCACTTCATCAGCTAGGGCCATCTTCCAGTCCAGGTCTGTATATTGCGCCGAATCAACCTTGCGCAGGCTCAAGCCAATCCGTTTGCGGTCCATTTCAATTTTGATCACGCGTAAGGTCACTTTATCGCCTTCTTTGAGCACTTCTTTAGGATGGGCGATACGCTGCTCGCTGATCTCAGAGATGTGGATCAAACCTTCCAGATCATCATCATCATTAATGCGGGCAAAGGCTCCAAACTTGGCCAGATGGGTGATCGTTCCTTCCACCAGCTGCCCGACCTGGAGCGCCTTCACTTTTCTAGTCCAGGGGTCCTCCTGTAACTGGCGGATCGAGAGGCCAATCCGTTTGCGTTCGCGGTCGAGGCTGATGACCTTAACTTGAACCTCCTGGCCAACGCTAAGCACATCACTGGGATGATCGATGTGATCCCAGGAAATTTCAGAAAGATGCACCAGACCATCGGCTCCATCCAGGTTTACAAAAGCCCCGAATTCAGCCAAGCTAGTAACTTTACCTGTACGCACAGCTCCCTGCTCAAGCTCACCCAGCAAGCGGTCCTTGAGCGCTTCACGGCTTTCTTGTAAGGCAGCACGTTCGGACAGGATCAGACGGCTGCGGTTGCGATCTACTTCGATCACACGCACCTTGATCGACTCGTCGACCATCTTGCTCCAATGCCGGTCGGCCGGGGTATCATCTGAGGGAGGACGGCGGTCCATGCTTACCTGTGAAGTGGGTACAAAACCGCGCAGGATGCCTATCGGAACAATCAGACCACCTTTATTGTAACCGGTGACCTGGCCCTGATAGACTTCTCCTGACTTAAGCAAATCTTCAACCTGCCGCCAATCGCTTTCCTCGCGGGCGCGCATATAGGAAAGCTGCAAGTTACCACTTTGGTCTTCGAGGGTAAGAACATAAACGGTGGTGATATCCCCCTCTTTGAGCTTCTCACGTTCCTCAGCCGGGATATGTTCCAACTCCCGTCCCAAGATAACACCTTCAGATTTTGCGCCAATACTCACCAGGATTTCACTATCGCTTATTCTTACTATGGTCCCCTGACGAGTTTCTCCTGCTTGTGGAAAATCGATACTCAAATCTGTTTCTTTAAGCAAATCTGCCATCGAGGCAATGGGCTGTTCTGTTGAATTAGATGATTGTAATTTTAGATCGCTCTCAGTAAGGGCCTCCTCCTGCCCCACCGTGGTATCATTCTCTTCCATGACCTGAATACTCCCATACGTTTATAAAGGTATCTGTATTATAAATGTGAAAGCGTTACTTGGCAACCTTTATCAATATATTGTAAAGGGTTATAATCATATGGGTTTTCTCTTTGAAAACGGTTTATCGAGGTTTGAATGCGATTAATTTATCCATTTACTGCGATTGTTGGCCAGGAGCGTATGACACGCGCCTTGATTATGGTCGCCGTCGACCAGCGCATCGGCGGTGTGTTGATCCGCGGCGAACGCGGCACAGCCAAATCCACTGCGGCGCGTGGGCTGGCGGCACTCTTGCCAGAAATCGTGGTTTTCGCCGATTCTCCTTTCAGCGATGACCCCAATGCCCCGCTCTCCTGGTCGGATTGGGCCAAGGAGCGCGTGGCGCGGGGCGAAGAGCTTAAGGTGATCAAGCGCCGCACCCGCTTTGTAGATTTACCGGTCAGCGCCACCGAAGACCGGGTGGTCGGCACCCTGGATATTGAGAAAGCCATTAAAAAAGGGGAACGGCACTTTGAGCCTGGCGTGCTTGCCATGGCAAATCGCGGCCTTCTTTATATAGATGAGGTCAACCTGCTGGATGACCACGTAGTTGATATCCTGCTCGATTCAGCCGCCATGGGGGTCAATATAGTTGAACGCGAAGGGATTTCTTTCGTCCATCCCGCCCGTTTCATTCTCGTGGGCACAATGAACCCCGAAGAGGGCGACCTGCGCCCACAACTGCTTGACCGTTTTGCCCTATCGGTTGATCTGGTCGGCATCCGCGATTACCGCGAGCGCGTCCAAATTATCGAAAACAACCTGGGCTTTGAAGCCGACCCTGAAAAATTCCTGGGGGAATGGCGTCCCCAAGAACAGGAACTTTCGGAGCGTATCGCCAGGGCGCGTGACCTGGTTGACCGGGTAACCTATACCAAGCATGACCTGTTGTCCATCGCTGCCCTGAGCGCTGATCTGAATGTGGACGGACACCGCGCTGACCTGGTCGTCCTGAAAACTGCGCGCGCCAATGCCGCCTTCGGAGGCCGGCAGGCTATTAACAGCCGGGATATCGCCATGGCTGCCGAGCTGGCTTATCCTCATCGCATCCGGCGGGGGCCTTTCCACCAGACTGAAATCACCAAGGAGTACCTGGAAGAACGCATTCAACAACTGGTTGGTGAGCGCCCGGATGAAAACCACCAGGATGATGCCTCTAAGGATTCGGATGAGGTAGAAGCTAAAAAAAAAGTCCACTCCCTGAATTAGGGGACGAAACACCAGAGCAGGGAGAACCGGAGCCATCCCAGCAATTGTCTAACCAATCCATGGCTGCTAACTGGTGGGAAGGGGGCAGGAAGGTCAAGGTCGGTGAGGCGTTTAAGCCCCGCAAAATCATGAGCCAGATAGATAGAGTCCCGCGCCGGCAAAGCGGGCGGCGCTCGCAGACCCGCACCGAGCGCAAACGCGGTCGTTATATCCAGGCCCGCCCGGCAGGCAACAAGACTGACGATATCGCCTTTGATGCCACCCTGCGCGCCGCGGCACCTTACCAACGCCAGCGCGTCGCCCAACGTAAACAGGTGGCCTTTGCCATCCAGCCCAGCGACCTGCAGCGTAAGGTGCGCGTCAAGCGCACCGCCAACCTGGTACTTTTTGTTGTGGATGCTTCCTGGTCCATGGCTGTGGCCGAGCGCATGACCGCCACCAAGGGCGCCATCCTATCGTTGCTCACCGATGCCTACCAGCGCCGTGACCGGGTTGGGCTGGTAGTCTTTCAGAAAGACCGTTCTATCCTGGTGCTGCCGCCCACCAACTCTTGCGAACTGGCACAGCGCGCCCTGGCAAACATTCCAGTCGGCGGCAAAACGCCGCTCTCTGCAGGGCTCTACCTGGCCTTGCAAGTCGTCCAGCGCGAGAAGATCTCCCACCCGGACGTGATGCCTCTGCTCATCCTGCTCACCGATGGCGCCGGCAATGTCTCCATGGGTTCCATGCCACCCATGGAGGAGGCCTACTACCTGGCCGAAAAAATTAAGGATGAGAACATCCGCAGCATCGTGGTCAACATGGAACATACCGCCTTCGATCAGGGACTCTCGCAGGCGCTGGCTGACCACCTGAAAGCGCCCTGCTACACCCTGGCTGAGTTTAAGGCCGATGCGCTATACCACACCGTCCGTAAAGAGATGGGGAAGTGAGACTAACTTACCTGAACTATGTAGATGGATTATTCATGATATTCCAAACCCTGATATAAAGGAGACATAATATGGAAGACACCGGACATCAATTCACCACGATTTACGGGCGAAACCTGGTCGGCGAGCTGAAAATCTTTGTCCACCGGCCGTACCTGGTTATCACCATGGCAGATTTGTGGGAGAAATTCAAGCCCCACTTCGACCAGAACCTGGCAGGCGTTTTCTTAGTGCGTTCGCTGGAATATGATGAGCTTAATAAAGACCTGGAAAAGCTGCCCAAGAGCAACTGCGTCATCGGGCTGGGCGGCGGGCAGGCTTTAGATGTCGCCAAGTATATCGCCTGGACGCGGCGGCTACCTCTCTTCCAGGTGCCGACCACCATGACGGTTAATGCCGCCTTCGGACATCGCACGGCCATCCGCTATGGCGGCAAAGTCCGCTACATCGGCTGGGCCGTACCGGAAGCGGTCTACGTGGATTTCGATGTCATTCAGCAGGCGCCGCTGGCGCTCAACCGTAGCGGTGTGGGGGATATCTTCTGCTATCACACTGCCCTCTTCGATTGGAAGTTAGCCCACGAACGCGGCAAGACCGAGCCCAAATGGCCCTACGACTCGCGCCTGGCGGCTGAATCGAAACGCGTGCTGGATAGCGTCCTGGCAAAGCTGGACGATATCCGCGATGTCACCGAGGAAGGCATCCACACTTTGATGAATGCCCACCGTTGGGGCGGAGCGGCTTTCCATAACGCCGGTTGGAACCCGCGCCACATTGAGGGCGTGGATCACTTCCTGTTCTACACACTGGAATACCTGACCCACAAGCCGTTCATCCATGGGCAGCCAGTATGCCTGGGCGTTTATATTGGTTCTGCCCTGCAGGGCAACCGGGCTGAGGAAATCCTGGCGGCTATCCATCGTGTGGGCGTGGACATCCGTCCGGAGGCAATGGGGCTCACCTGGGATAATGTGGCCGAGGGGCTGCGCAAGATGGCATGGTATGTCGAACAGGCCGGATTGTGGTACACTATAGTCGGTGATAAACCAGTCACCGAGGATTTCATTTCATTCGTCAAAGAGCGAATCTATGATACTTATGGTCCCTGGCAAAAATGAGATATGAGACCGGAAAGCGGGTGTTTTAGGAGTTATCAGGTTACTCCAAAATGCCCGCTTTTTATAAAAGGAGGTGGTGACTAAGGAAGCCTGTTTTCCAACCTTTTACCTTTCAGAAATGTCAGTTACTATCCTATTCACAAGTAGTAAAAGAAGGAGGTTAAGTTAGAATGAAACACAAACTCTACACATTATTGGCCATGCTGGTTATCCTCGCCATGCTGGCTGCTTGCCAACCAGCGCCTACGCCAACTGAAGCACCTAAAGAAGCGCCCCCCGTCGAGGGTTTTAACTGGAAGCACTTTGAGGGCAAGACGGTTACCCTGTTGCTCAACGAACACCCCTGGACAGAAGGTCTGCGAACGGTGGTGGCGGATTTTGAGGCCGAAACCGGCATCAAGGTCAACATGCAGCCGTTTGCAGAGGACCTATACTTCGATAAAATGGAGCTGGCTCTGCGCTCAGATAAGGCTGTGGCAGATGTGTACTTCCTGCCCATGGACTCCACCGCCTTCACCCAATTTTCAGCCAACCTGATCGCACCATTGACCCCATTTCTCGACGATCCAACCATGACCAGCCCGGATTACGACCTGGCTGACTTCCCCGATGGATTTCAAGTAGCGGCTATGTACCCGCCTGGGGATGCCAATGCCCAACTGTATGGCATTCCCATCACCTTCGAAACCTACATCCTGTTCTATAACAAGGACCTGGTGGACAAATACCTGGGCGGCAAAGTACCAGAGACAATGGAAGAACTGCTGGCAGCGGCTCAGAAAATCACCGACGAAGGCAATGGCGAGGTCTATGGGGCGGCCATGCGCGGCATCCGCTCCGACACCATCATGGACACCCTTTCTGGCGTGGTGTTCGACAGTTGGGGTAGTGATCCGACCCCGCTGCCCTACAACCTGTGGTTTGACGGCGATTGGAAGAAAGGCCGCTTCACCGACCCGCGCATCGTGGAAGGTCTTGCCAACTACGCTGGCTTAATGAAAGCCGGGCCACCCAACATCCAATCGATTGACTGGTACGACGCCAACCAGCTCTTTTCTCAGGGAAAGATCGCCTTCTTCATCGACGCCAGCCTGTTCGGACCCGCCTATGAAAATCCCGAGAGCTCCCAGGTGGTCGGTAAAGTCGGTTATGCTGCCCTGCCCAAGACTACCAAGGGTTCTATGACCGGTCACTGGATGTGGGGGCTAGGCATTCCGGCTAATTCGCAGAACAAGGAAGCCGCCTGGTATTTCATCCAGTGGGCGACCAGCAAAGAAGTCGAACCCAAGATCGGCACCAAGACCGGCGGCGCCGCGCGCCTCTCGACCTGGGGTAACTCAACCTACACTGCGGCCTTGAACCCCGAATACGTCACCGCGGTGCAGACAGCCATGAAAACCTCTCGCCCGACAGCCGTGTTCTACGAAGGATGGAAAGAAATTGCCATCATGGTCGTCGACGCTGTCCAGGAGATATATGGCGGCAAGGATCCCGCTAAGGCCTGTGAAGACCTGCAGACCAAGGCCGCGGGAGTGGTTAAGTAACACAAGACGCAATTACCTGGGCAGGAACAGGAGCCTGAACCTGCCCAGGTTCATTTATCAACCTGGATGATTTTATGATCAAGCGAAGTATTTCCATTGGCGAGGGTACCAGGCAAGCCAAATCACGTACCGGTTACCTGTATGTTACCCCGGCCTTGATCATCCTCGGACTGACTTCTGTATTCCCGGCGGTGTATTCCCTTATCTTGAGTCTATTCCACTGGGATTGGGGCATCAGCTTGGATTTTGTGGGGCTGGGAAATTACATCCTCTACCTTTCAGACCCCAAATTCTGGCAAGTCCTGAGGCAGACATTTTACTTTGCCATCGGAGCGGTTTCAGTTGAATTAGTGCTCGGCTTTGCCCTGGCCCTGATCATCAACCGCCTCCGTTGGGGCATGGGGGTTATCCGCACCCTGTTACTATTACCCCTGATGGTGTCTGGCATCATCGTCTCCCTAATCTGGAAAATCCTGTTGGACCCCACCTTGGGGATCGTAAATTACATGCTTAGCCTGTTCGGCGGGCCGAAGCCGGTCTGGTTTGGCGCCCAGGCGACCGCCATGCCCTCCATCATCATGGTGGATACCTGGTGGCAAACTGCCTTTGTCTTCATCGTGCTCTCGGCCGGTTTAAGGAGCTTGCCCACGGAACCTTTTGAGGCTGCCGAGGTGGACGGGGCCAGCAGCTTGCAGAAATTCCGTTACCTTACCCTGCCCATGCTAAGACCAGTACTGCTGACCGTTCTTATCTTTCGCACGATTGACTGTTTAAAGGTGTTTGCTCTCATTTTCGGTACAACCGGCGGCGGCCCGGCCCAATCCACAGAAGTCATACAGACCCTGGCTTACCGCACGGCCTTTAAATTCCTATTTTTAAGCCGTTCGATGACCCTGATGGTTATCTTCTCGGTAATTATTCTGGCTATTAGTTTGCTCTACTTGCGCTTTGGTGAGCGTCAGACAGCTTAAAGATGGCAGGAGAGGAATATGAACGCCCGAACTAAACGACGCATCACTACTATTCTGGCTTATGTCCTGGCAGGCATAGCGGTGATCCTCACCCTCTTCCCCATCTTCTGGATCTTCACCATCTCGATCAAGACCCAGCGGGATGCTTTTGCTATGCCGCCTGTTTTTATCTTCAAACCTATCTGGAGCAACTATATAAAAATCTGGCAGACGGCGGGTTTTGGGGCCGCTTTTCGTAACAGCATCATTGTAACGATAATTGGCGTGGTGTTGGCGCTGGTCGTCGGCATACCAGCAGCCTATGCCATGAACCGGTTACCGTTCAAGGGAGAAAAATCGCTTTCAATCTGGCTTCTGCTATCCTATATGCTCCCCGAGTTCTTATTTATTATCCCGATGTATGTTTTATACCAGCACATCGGTCTTTACGATACCCAGGTTGGCCTAGCGATCGTTTACCAGGTTTTCCTTCTGCCTTTCGCCATCTGGCTGCTGAGGGGGTTTTTCGCCGATGTGCCCATTGAGCTGGAGGAAGCCGCCCGGATTGATGGCTGCAGCCGCCTGCAAACATTGTATAAGATTTATTTCCCCCTCACCGCGCCAGGTATTGCCGCCACGGCTATCCTGGCAGCCATCTGGATTTGGAACGAATTGACAATTTCCCTGGCCTTAACCTTTGATGCAGCCAGGACGGTGACGGTGGCAGTGGCTGGTTTTCGTGGCTATGCCTCCATCGACTGGGGGTCCATGACAGCAGCCTCTATCGTTTCCATCATACCGATGTTCATTTTTGCGGCGTTGGCCCAAAAGTACATCGTCGAGGGCTTGACCCTCGGCGCAGTCAAGTGAAACATTCAGCCACCTATAACGCGAAGTGATTGAAAGTGCCTGTTATCTAAGAGCCGCGAAGGACTCGAAGTATACGAAGAAGACATAAAATATTATCCTCGTGTTCTTAGCGGTTAATTATTCTAGTATTCGGAGGGTTTTAGATGTATGCATCTTTTGATTTCTCAGGGAAGGTCGCACTGGTAACAGGCTCTGGACGAGGGATTGGTAAGGGGATTGCCCTGAGTCTGGCCTCACATGGCGCAGACCTCGTGGTCAACGACATTAACTCTAAGACAGCCGAGGAAACCTCCAGATTAATCCGTGAAAAAGGCCGGGATGCCATTGCCATCGCAGCGGATGTGTCTCAGAGGGAGCAGGTGGATAAAATGGTTGACCAGGCAGTGGCGCATTTCAAGCATATTGATATCCTGGTGAATAACGCCGGCATCTCGCTGTATCGCCCCATCCTGGATTGCAGCGACGAAGACTGGAACCGTCATGTGGACATTATGGCCAAGGGTACTTTCCTGTGTATGCGCAAGGTAGCCCCCCTCATGCTGGAAAGGAAATGGGGGCGCATCGTGAACCTGGGATCTTATGTCGCCCAGTTGAACTGCACCACCAAGTTTTTCGGCCCCTACTGCGCGGCCAAGTTCGCCATTATTGGCCTGACCCAGGTAGCTGCCCAGGAATGGGCACCCCATATCCTGGTCAACGCGATCGGCCCCGGCGATGTGGCAACTGAGATGATGGAACTAGAATGGCAGCAGGAAGGCGCCCGGCGCGGCATACCTGCCGCAGATGTCAAAGAAGAATACCGCAAGCGGTTGATCCTGGAACGACTTGAAACCCCTGACGATATCGCTAAAGTGGTGGCCTTTCTCTGCTCGCCTCTGGCAGACCAGATCACCGGGACACACGTGATCGTGAGCGGCGGCCTGCCATACAAGCACGCTTAAGACCTGACAGGCCTCTGAAGACACACCGCCAACTATGTATCCGAACATGCACGGCATTTACGCCTGGAAAGGCGTATTTTAAGACCTGGCAGGTCTGTGTGGGGTGATCCATGTACTTACTCGGAATTGATATCGGTACCACCGCAACGAAAGTGATCCTGGTCGACACGGCAGGGCAAATCGTCGCGGAGACTGAAAAGCCAGCCACACTCCAATCGCCGAAAGCCGGTTGGGCGGAAGAGGACGCCGACCAGTGGTGGGCAAATGTGTGCGCGGCAATACCGGAATGCCTGCGCATGGCTGGAGTGGAAGCCAGGCAGATCGCCGCGGTTGGCGCCAGCGGAATGGTGCCGACAGTGGTATTGCTGGATGCACAAGGAGAGGTGCTGCGCCCCTCCATCCAGCAAAATGATGCCCGCGCGGTGGCAGAAATTGAATATTTTCACCAACACACAGACGCGGACGATATTTTGCGCCGTACCGGTAGCGCCATTACCCAGCAAAGCATCGGCCCAAAGCTGCTCTGGCTGCGTAAGAGCGAGCCGTCAGTGATGGCGCGCACCGCACATGTGATGGGTTCGTACGATTTCATCGCTCACCGTCTGACAGGTGAGTTCTCCATCGAGCGCAACTGGGCGCTGGAGAGCGGCCTGTTTGACCTGCAATGTGAGCAATGGGATGATACACTGCTGGCGCTTGCCACCATCAACCGCCGGTGGTTGCCGCTCGCCCGTTGGCCGGCGGAAGTCGTAGGCAAGGTAACCAGGGAAGCAGCCGCGGTCACCGGTTTACAAACAGGTACGCCGGTGGTAGCCGGCAGTGCCGACCACATCGCTTCAGCCTTCTCAGCCGGGCTAAAGGCACAGGGGGATTTGCTGGTCAAGCTGGGAGGGGCTGGCGATATACTCTATTGCGTTGACCATATCCTGGTGGATACCCGCCTGTTCCTGGATTACCATATCATCCCCGGCAAGTTCCTAGTAAACGGTTGCATGGCTTCCAGTGGGAGCATCATCAAGTGGTTCCGTAATGAGTTTGCACCGGGTGCCAGCTTCGCCGAGTTGGACGAAGCGGCCGAAACCCTTCCCGCCGGTTCCAATGGCCTGATCTTGCTGCCATATTTCCTGGGAGAAAAGACTCCCATCCATGACCCGCTGGCGCGCGGCACACTTGTCGGCCTGACCCTCAGTCATACCCGCGCTCACGTATACCGTGCTGTGCTGGAGGGGATTGCATACGGTTTCTACCACCACCTGCAGGTGCTGGCCGAGTTGGGACTGGAGGCGACGAAAGCCAGGGTAACCAACGGTGGGGCGCGATCTCGCCTGTGGAAGCAAATCACCGCCGATGTGCTTGGCCTGAAACTGGAGCAAATCGCCAGGCATCCCGGCTCATCTTTAGGGGCAGCCTTCGTGGCCGGGATGGGTATTGGGGTTTTCCATGATTGGGGCGAGATTGAACGCTATATTAATATCTCGGCGGTTACTGAACCAGACCTGGGGCGCCATGAACACTACCAGCAACTATTCGGTCTCTATCGCGAGATCTACCAGGCACTCAAAGATAAGTATCCCCGCCTATCCTGACAGAAAGACCTTTCGTTTTTCTGATTTTATGCTATACTATATGTAATTAACATAGAGATCGTATGTCTCTGGATTCATCTGTGTACCATAAAGTATACAAATCAAGGAGCGACCCCTATGAGAGATTTACCTCCCCCTGAATCTCCCACCGAATTAACCGACCAGAATTCACTAGAACCGTCCACGGAGCTGGTGGATATTAACACTGCCAGCCAAAGAAAGCTACTTTCCTTGCCTGGGATTGGACGGGCAATGGCAGCCCGCATCCAGGCTTCGCAGCCTTTTGCTACCCTCGATGACTTGCTGCGCGTGCCCGGGATTACAGAAGCTATGCTGGAAAAGATCAAGCCGCGCATTATGGATTTACCGTTAACTGAACTCCCCCAAGAAGTGATTCCGGCAATAGAACCAGAGATCGCTATTCCAGAGTCTGCGATTGTACCCGAAAGCACCGTTCCAAAAGAAGAGCTGGCAGCCGAACCTGCTCCTGTCCTGCCCTCGATCGAGGCGGAAAAGCAACCCAAGCCCCAGGCGAAACCTTCTAAGCCCAAAGCTCCCCCAGAACCCAAAGCCCCTGAACCCACCCCTGAGGCAAAAGTCGTCGGAACAGCTGTGGTACCCTACTATAAAATACAGCCCAACTATGTGAAATTAGAACAGGCACTATGGATGTCCATTGGCAGCGCGGTAATCGCTTTGATTTCTGCACTGATCCTCAGCCTGGGTATCCTGACCGCCATTAACGGTAGCCTGCGTTACGCCACCCTGGCAGAAATCGCCCCTTTAAGCCGTGATGTCGCCGGGATTGGTGCCCAGGCCAATACCCTGCGCCAGGATTTGGACGGTATGCGCCAGCGCCTGAATAACCTGGAAAGCCTGAGCGGGCGAATGAACTCTCTCGAGAGCGTAAACGAAGCCATGCGCACTGAAGTCGAAGCCGCATCCAAGCAGGTCGATGGCATGCGCCAATCCGTAGAAGATATGTCCGGTCAAGTCAGCGAGGTGCAGCGCGGGCTGGATGCAGTCCGTATGCAAACCAACAACTTTCAGCTCTTCTTAGACGGTTTGAGAAATTTATTATCCGGTTTACCGCAGCCTCAAGGGCAATAAAATGAGCGAGAATACTACACCATCTTTACAACCCACGGTTGGCGACCGAGTTGCCAACTTCTTCAAAATTTTACTACGCCTGGTATTTGTATTGGTGATTGGGATCGCGCTGGGCGTAGGGGTGTATTTTGGGATTCCCCTCCTATATAACCGCTTCATTCTCCCGATCCAAGAAAACACCATCCACATTGCCAACCTGGAAGCCTTGCACGAGCAGGATAAGAACCAATTGACCCAACGACTGGATGATTTGCAAGCCCGGCTGGAGGCGCTGGCGGTGCAAAACGACCAGGATAAAGAGACGATTGCGGAGTTGAAAACCCAATTAGCCGAGGCTCAGTCTGCTGGCAACGACCTGCAAAAAGCTCAGGATACCAACCTGGACCGCCTGGAAGCATTACAAAGCAGCCTGGATAAGGTAACAGACACCCTGGAA
>Ga0315296_10003116_pt1 | contig 13949 bp, 24 predicted proteins | sample YL17G14_18_MG_FD_203921 | JGI IMG/M metagenome (GOLD analysis project Ga0315296, IMG submission 203921) | Sediment microbial communities from Yellowstone Lake, YNP, Wyoming, USA - YL17G14_18 | ecosystem: Environmental > Aquatic > Freshwater > Lake > Sediment | place: USA: Wyoming | collected... | reverse complement strand
TCTTTATACACAATCAAATCGTCATGTTTTTATATCCGTTGCAGCAGCATGTAGTCTCTATATCCTTGATGGTGAAACACAATCGTTAAGAATTGTCTATGAAGATGCTTCGAAATTAACGAGGATAAAAGGCCCGGATAATGCTGATGGTAAAATATTTGTTATACCTTATGAAACTGCGGCATATCCCGCAATGTTTTTAGAAGGTGGAGCAGCAGAAATATCTGGATTCAAAGCTACAAAAGGAGCACCCATAAAATTCTTTAGCTCAGCCAACCCTTTTTGGTCTTTCTTAATGGAGTACGACAATGCATCAGTGACATTAATGAAATATCCAACTGCAGTGACAACAACAAATGATCTAGTGGGACTGGATCTTGATTTAAAAACAAATCTAACAATAGTTACAAATAAAGGAGTCACAGCATTAAAACTTCATACGGCAACGAAAAATGGTGCCGGTAAAAGCTACGCGATAGACGTTACGGACATGACGAACACAGACGCGGTACTAAACTGTTTAACATCCGGTGACGCTGCACCAGCAACATGGGGAGGTGCAGCAGGTATTGAAGTCAGCGAGGCACCTGCAGGATGGATCAAGATAGCGATCAGTGGAACAGCTGGGTACATTCCTTACTGGGTGTGAGACGGTGAACATTGATTTCACGAAAGAAGAACTGGCGCTTCTTCTGCAACTACTGAACCAAGTGCAGGCGAGACTGGACGAAGCTCAGATCCTGCTTGAATTGAGGAGAAAGATCAAAGATGTTAAACCTTGAGGAAAGTAGGAGACAAGCGGAGCAGTACGTAATTGTAAGTAAAAGTATTCCTCAAACAGTGAGACGTGTGGACGTAGGTACCCAGCAGGAGGTGAAACCATCGTTGAAGGAGATACCAATCGAGGAGAGGAAACCTCGGAGCTTGAGTCCGCAGCAGAAGCTCCAGGAATACCTCAAGAGTATAGGATCGCTATAGATCATCTGACAAACATCGAGATCCTCCGGCATCTCGACACGTACCCTTTTGAGATCCTGCTGGAAGACACGATCAACGCTGCAGGCGGGAACGTCACGATTCAGTCAGAGAAGCTCAAACCGGGCTTCGTGTATACCATCACAAACCTCGTGGCATGGGTTGATGGCTCCTCCATCACCCAGGCCTCACTAGGTTACGTCTCTGCAGAACGGTTCTGGATCATGCGGAAACGGAGCGCTCAGGATCCTTTTGAGACAGTCGAATACCAGGGCGAACTTATCCTCAAAGAGGGTGACAGGGTCCAGGTAACGTTTTTTAACACGACCGCAGGCGACAAGCTCTACGTGTACACGAACGGGTACAAAAGGAGAATCTAAAATGCTTTTTCATTACAGCGACCTAGTGCCAAAGAACACGACGGTCGACGCTCCATTCCACCGGCAGTTCAAGGTGATGAAAGGCACGATCGTCGAATGGATCCTGTTCCAGCCGGAGGAATGCGCGGATCTCGTCAAGTTCTGGGTGGAATTCCAGGGAGTACAATTGTTGCCGTATAACCGCGAGGAGTGGATGTACGGGTTCTTCCAGATGACACCAGTAAAAGAATCGATCGAGCTCTCCGCAGCACCCTACATGCTTGATTTCTTCGCGGTGAACGACGACGACTCGTATGATCACGAATACCACGTGTACGTGAACATCGAGCCGGGTAAACCAGTTGTTCCGATTGCACCAGGTGAGAGTGGTTTGTTCAGGCGGCTGCAGGATTTCTTCGGAGGGCTCTGAATGGCTCATACCCTCTCAGACTATACGACGAAGTACAAGCTAGTGAGAGTGTTCGGTCAGGCTGATGGAGGTGAAGTCGCTGCTCGATTGGGATCTCCTGTTACAATCGATCGTCGTGGGAATTTGATATGGTTCGATGATTTTGAAGCTGCGAATGCGGTAAAATGGAAAACATTACTCAGTACGGGAAGTACAGCAGAATTAAACACAGCTTACGCCTGGATGAACAACGCATCGATGAAATTAACGACACATACCGACAGCGGAGACTTTGCAGCTATCGTAAAATATTTACCTATACCCATCGATAACAGTGTTGGTATTGAGTTCAGGTATCGTTTGGGGGATGGTAAACCGATAACTCAAATTAATTTGACGGGCTATACGGGTAGTTATTATTTCAGTGGGGCTGTGAGGTACAATTTCAACACGAGCAAACTTTATTATCTCAATTCATTAGGTGTGTATTCTGAAATTACAAACACAGATTACAATGGAAACGACGGCGAGTACTGGCATTATCTAAAATTAGCATTAAATTGGTCTACAAAAAAGTACATACGTTTGATGTATAATAACACAACTTACGACCTATCTGACATCGCGCTTTACACTGCCGCATCTGCAACTAAAAACATGTTAGCTATTGCGCTGACGTGCATCGCTGATACAGATGCTGCAGCATCAATTTATGTTGATAACGTTATTCTCACGCAGAACGAGCCTTGAGGAAGAAGAAAAAGATGGGTGGAAATGTTCATCAGGAAGATAAAACAAAATTGAATGCAACGGTCACTGCAGCGGCGAACAGCGGCGTGGACATCGGAGACGTCGATGTAACGTCAGTTGTCCCTGGTGTTGGTGCGACAAACCTGGGGAAAGCAGAAGACCAGGCTGCAGCAGACGGCGATGTGGGAGTCGTATCTCTGGCTATTCGTAAAGCGACACCGGCGAACCAGTCAGGAACAGACGGTGATTACGAACCACTGCAGATTTCAGCTGGGCGGGTTTGGGCATCCTCTACCATCACCAGTCTTATTCCTGGTGTGACTGCGACAGCTTTGGGAAAAGCCGAAGACGCAGTTCACGCATCAGGCGATACAGGCGTTATGGCCCTCGCCGTACGCAAAGCCACACCCGCGAATCTTTCAGGTACTGACGGCGACTACGAACCTCTGCAAATGAACGCTGGTAGACTATGGGCTTCAGAAGAAAATAGTGCTGCGATCAAGACAGCAGTGGAGATAATAGACAACCAGGAGGACAGCATCACTTATTTGACGTACGTGTGCACGACCAGCGACGGGGTTATCGTCGCAGCGCCGGCTGCAGGGTACTTCCTCAGGATCCACCACCTCTACGCTGTGAACGCTGACGACACAGACTTGGAGTTCAACATACAGAACGGGAGCGCTGGCACACCGTATTTCCCCTTTTATCTCGCAGCATTTGGCGGCGCGGTAGCTCAGAACCTGAAACGCCCCTGGGATCTCTCACAAGCCACAGCGCTGTACTATGATTACGTCGCAGGGACGACGCCGGATGGTTTTATCGTCGTCGGCTATGAGACGGTGAGAGCATGACGTTTGATCAATATATCACGCGAAGGCCATGGAGCGATATCGCCATTTCATGGAGCAGGAACACCGGGCCGTCGAACGCCTCATGTCTTGTTGACGAAGAAGGCCCAGATGGCGATGCAACGTATGTGTACACCGGCACGGTGGACAACATTGATGAATACGATTCACCTGTTGATCCTTCGCTCATCCCGGACGGTCAGCTCAGGGTGTATCAGATCATCGCACGTTGCTGCGGAAAAGCGTATGATCCTTTGGGTGCGAATCCGAAATGCACGGTTGCCTTCGGGTTGACTAACGGATCGACGTACATCAACTTTAATCCGCTGTCGTCATTCGGCAGCGTGTACACCACGATTACGATGACGAAGACGAGAAACCCGAACGACAACACGATGTTCACGCTTGACCAGGCGCTCATCTGGGATCTGTACATCATGCTCGCAGCGAAGGTCTCGGGGACGACCGCGCGGGTGACACAACTGTATTTCGACGTGTACCTCACGCAGGATACACGCCCCGGGAGGAATTACGTATCGTGGACGCCGTGAGACGAAAGAGAAAAAAGGAGGTGGAAACGTATGGGTGAGATAAAATTCACGTTCGCGGTAGGCAAAGTATCCGGGCCACAAATAGATTCGATTAAAACGACGCTGGACGCCCAGATCCTGGCGTGGAACACGCAATATCCGATGTTCAGCTTCGAGAGAAGTAAAATAACTTGGAGTGAATAAGAACAATATATTGTTAGGAGATGATAAAAACATGGAAGACGCGGGACTAAAAGCCTGTGTTGCGATGGGCGCTATAGCAGCCATGGAGGTCGCAGCCCTCATCATGGGTTACGATGGTACAATCCTGGCCGCTTCAGTCGGTACAGTCGCCGGACTGGGCGGGCTCACCGCAGGCATCGCAATAGGCAAGACAAAGAAATAAGTACACAAACAAATATGTGTAATACAAAAAGGAAGTGTTTGGAATGGATTGGGAGCCTTTGGAACTCGCGGAACGCACCGAAATAGATCCAAACGGACGCTTCTACCGCTATAAAGAATACCGGTTCAGGGTTGGGAAAACCGAGCATACGATCAAAATAAGCATGCCGGATTTCGACGCTGGACGATCCCGGGAGATAGCGGAGAAAGAAGCGCAGAAGATCTGGGATGCGACCGCAGGGAAACGGAAATAGAAAGATGGGTTGGCTAGAAGACATCATACAGGCGGTTTTCGATGTACTTATCGTACCAGTTGTGAACACGCTGAAAAACTGGATAACGTACACATTCACCACACTCTCTAGTTTTATAAACGCTGTTACTTCGACGGTTGGATCATGGTGGGATTCGACGAAAAAAACAGTCGCCGACTGGTGGACGTCCTCGATCAACTCGCTGAAAAACTGGATTAACACGACGTCCTCATCGTTATCAAACTGGTGGGACAGCGTGAAAACACAGGTGACTAGCTGGGTGACGAACGCCTGGTCAAACGCAGCTTCTTTCTGGGATGCGATCACGTCGAAGATAGGATCCTGGTGGGATAGCACGAAAAAAGCCATCTGGGACGGCCTGCAGACGACGGTAAACGGATTAAAAGGATTCATCGATACGACCGCTTCGACGCTCACCGCGTGGTGGGAGAGCGCCAGGAAAACGGTTCTCACGTGGGCGCAGGACGCCTGGAAGAACCTCTCCGACTTTTGGACATCGATAGCCAACGCGATAGGATCCTGGTGGGACTCCACCAAGAGCGCCATAGGCGATTGGTGGAGCACGACAATCAAAGCGGTGGGGGATGCATGGAATAATTTTGTGAAACAAATCGGTGACGCATGGAACAGCGTCACAAAAACAATAGGCGATGCGATCGCAACCACGGTGAAAGATATTCAGACGTGGACGACGCAGACGATAACATCGATGGTGGGAGCTATGTTTGAATGGGCAAAACCGATCGTACAACCGATCTTAGATGCTGCAGGCTGGTTGGAACAAATAACGACGGTGATCACCGGTAAACATCCGGTCGACCCGCGTATAAACGAACATCAGGAAACAATACAAACGAAACAGCAGGAGATTAAAGACCTGGTGTCGAGGCTGCAATGATGAACAAAATACTGGGACTTCTCATTAATAACCAGTTGTTGCCCGTTGTGATAAAACCACTGGCGCCGGTGCCAATCGCAGGGCCGAACATCAACAGGGCCTCCGTAGACATCGGGATAGGGCTCATCGAACATGGAGGCGGCCTGTTCGACACGTGGACGCAGCTCGCGTACAAAAAGCCGCCGGAAGACCTCTTCGGTCGGATATTCTGGTCAGCAGGAGTCCTTGGACAGCTGATCATCAGCACGTTCACGTTCCCCGCAGCCCTGGGCGCGTTCCTGCTTGAAGAAAGCGTGCAGAGCGCAGGCATGGGGGCATACATACTCATGTCAGCGAAACAATACGATCTGCTCAGCGATTACCTGCCGCTTTACAAAGCGATAATCAACGGGTCGGAGGTGGCAGCCAAAACGATGGCGACGCTCAATCCAGTCACTGGAGGCGCAGTCATCATCTACATGCAGGCAGCGAAACTCTCCGAACAGGCATTCGAGCAGGTCACGAACGCGAAACTGCTCGAACAGGCAAAAACAGATGAGACGGCACGACAGAAACTCCTCAACAGCCAACAGTACGGAACGCTCGTGATCAAGTCCTCGCCATCGGACGCAGAGATCTACCTCGATCAGACGCCACTCGGCCTTCTCACCCCGGAGACGATCAAAAATGTTCCAGCGGGGAAACACTTTATCTCTCTCGCAAAATATAACACGAAAACAGAGATGTACGACGCGTACACCTTCAACGTGACCGTGAAGCCAGCGGAGAAAATAGAGATGATGGTCAGAATACCGGTGGGAACAAAAGACGACATCACAGATCCAAACGCAACAGACCAGGAAACAGGGCCGAAGCTCCCGGATTTCATCACCGCGGAGGTACGCGGGGAAAGCAACTACGACGGCGACACGTTCACGACGACGACAAGCGAAAAAGTCCGCGTGCTCGGAATCGACGCACCCGAAATCGGACGGCCGTACGCGGATCTCGCAAAAGAATTCCTCGCATCAAAAATCATCGACCACAAGCTCGAACTGCGCATCCAGACACACCTCCCTATAGACGCGTACGGGAGGACGCTTGCGCTCGTCTATTACCGAGACGAAAACATCAGCGTCTCAATCGTCGCTGCAGGGCTCGCAAAAGCATTCATCGCAGAAGACGCCCGGTACGACGACACCAGGATACGGGAAGCGGAACGGATAGCGAAAGAAAGAAGAATAGGAATATGGTCGGAGATCCCATGAACAAAGTTATATGGTTCTGTTTCACGATGAACGACGGATCCTGCTTTACGATACCTGTTGCCCCCGTTGGAACAGCGATGTGACACCATGCCATGGTACCACCCAGAACGGATTTATCCGGAGATAGAAGAAGAAACAAAGATAGAAATTTTATGACGGCGACGCGGTAAAAAGCTCCGGGTAAAAACCTATCAGTTTTTATCCCATCACCCGGCAAATAGACCGCCGCCTAACCGCTAGGGGCCCCAACCCCGCAGTTGCGTCGATTTAAAGGTTGCGGCTTCGGACAAGCTCGCGCGTCAAGTTCCCCATGAACCGAAGCGAAGAAACACAACCATTAAATGCCGCCGGCGGCCAAGGTCTTAATGCCGCCCACGTCGCCTCAAATGGTTTGACCCTTGTTCTTCCTGTTATTTCCAATACGAAACCGAGGAAATAACATGAGTGAACAACAAACCATACAAACAAAAGCCAGCGACGAAAACGAGTTGAGCGGAACTCAACAAACGGTACAAATACGCGGAGATTACACGCGATACTTCTACCAGAACATCGAACGACTCTGGGAAGCCGTCACACAACTACAGGACGAAAACGACAGACAAAAGAACGCCTCAAAAGAGGCGTCACAACCACAAAACACGCCCGGTGAACTAAAAATAATCTACGACCCGAAGACCGCACCAAAAATCGGGACGGCAGAAGACGCCTACAAACAACTCACCGACATAAAAGACGCAACCAAAGAAATCTTCATAGCGTTCTACCTAAACACCAAAAACAAGATCATCGCCCGAGAAATAATAAGCATCGGCATTCTAAACGCCAGCCTCATACACCCCAGAGAACTCTACCGAGGAGCGATCCTGCACAACGCCCAAAACATCATACTCGCACACAACCACCCAAGCGGAGATCCAACACCAAGCACTCAAGACATCGACGTCACAAAACTCATGCGACAAGCCGGAGAACTCATCGGAATAGAACTCCTCGACCACATCATCGTCGGACACGACACCTACAAAAGCCTAAAAGAACTCAACGAACTCTAAACAAAACGGTGAAAACCATGTGCCCCTACAAAAACAGAACCGGCAACTGCATATTCGACAAAAAACCCTGCGAACAATGCCTCATAGGAATGTAACCGGCCAACAACCAGCTCTCTTTTTTTGCCAAACACAAAAAACTGGAACCCATGCGTTCCAAACCTCCCTTTCCCCTTCTAATAACAATACGAATAGTTTTTCTAAAAATTCAAGACGTCAATGAGTCGCTCGTTATGCAGCAGCGTTGTCCGTGTGGGTTGTCGTTACCTAGTTAGGGGGCCCCCTTTACCTCTCGGTAAAGAGAATGGCACGATAACCGGCATCTGTACTATATATACGCCTCTTCTGTTGAAGTTCTCGTGCCATTCTCCAAACATGGTAACGGCTGCTGCAGAACTTCGCTCCAGGAACGACAGGAGGGCCCTCCGTCAACGAAGCCGAAAAAGTGATGAATGCGCTCGGAGCGGCCTGTTGACCTTCCGGGCGCCGATGCAAACCGGCGCCGGTGGAAACTAAAAAGGAAGTTGGTTTTTGGTGTTGTTGGGGTGGGTCGTTTTGGTTAATTGGGTCGGTTGGTTAGTTTGTTTTTTTAGAACCTTGCGGTTCTTGTTTTTTAGACCTTCGGTCTTGATTGTCTCTCGAAGAGGGTTTTTTGGTTTAGTGGATATGGTTTAATAATGATGAGAAAGTTAGTATCCCCTTTTCCTTGAGTCTCCCTGACTATCTGTATTCTGAGCTATTTACCGATATATTTATATATATGAACATAAACTTGTTGGAATTTGGGGAGTTAGGGACATCTCCGGCGGTAGGTACTATGTTTTTCATCTTCATTAAAATCGTATTCATTACTAAACTTATATATACTAAAGAGGTATTGTGGGGTGTGAGATGTTTTGATGATTGAGCAAAAAGAGATTGTGGAGAAAGAGGATTGGTGGAATCCTCCGGTTGAGAAGGCTGGTAAGAAGACGACGGATGAAGCGATCTTACGGGTTTTGAAGGATTTGAAGATTTCGTATCCTAATGAGATTGTTTCTCATACTGGTATTTCGTTGCAGACGGTGCTGGGTCGTCTTGGGTGGTTGAGGTCGCAGGGTTTGGTTGAGCGTGTTGAGATTTTACGGTGGTGTCCTGATGAGTTGAAGGCTCGTTTGCAGAGTCTTTGGGCGATGGGTTTGAAGGGCGGCACGATTAAGAGAATGTCTTGGTATCGTTTGGTGGTGAAGGATGAACCGAAAAAGAAGTGATGGTCTTCCCCCGAATTTTGACGTTTTATCCCGGGACATGCAAATTGCTTGTGAGGAGGATCTGTATCGTCGTCAGTTGAAATGGCGTTGGGGTTTTCATCCTGGGGATCCGCGGCTTACGAGCATGAATGAGGAGGGGATCTCGGTTAGCGCGCAGTTCGGGAAGAAAGTGAAGGATATGGGCGGGGAGCATGGTGATGAACATGCACGTTTCGATTAAGAACGAGGGTGTTTTCTGTGTGGAGGTTGAGGGTTCCGTTGATTTTTGTCGTATCTTCGTGAACGCGGTGTTTGATTTCATTGGTGTCGCTGATAGGCCGCCTCGTGACCCTGGGAAGGTCATGGTGGTGCCCGAGTCGGTGAAGGAGATGCCATTGGTGTTGAAAGAGAAGTTGGACGGGTCGCCGCGTATGCGTTCGTATTGGACGAAGAAATATGATAAGATCGTTCTGGATAATTTCGGGTGTTTGGGGCCGGACGGGATCTTCGCTGGGAAGTTGTTGCCTGGTTTTACGTTGTCGGAGATCCGTAGTCATTGCCAGGATCTGAGGTTGTTGGATAAGTACGGGAACCGTGTGGAGAAGAAGGTGCGTTCTCGTGTTTGAGTGGATCGTGTTCGGGTTGATCTGCTATTCTCTTGGTTTGGCGACCGCGTTCGCTATTATGATCATGATCATACGGTTCGCGTTGAAGTCAGTTTCAAGAGGCATGAGGCCTCCTGTCGTATAGGAAGTGGAATGGATATGAAAACGGAAAGAGAAAAAATTTTGTATGAACACCGGGCTAATTGCCCCTGGTGTAAGAAGCCGGTACGCGCGAAAGTGGTGCGACTGACGATAACGCCTGGTGTAAAGGCGGAGACGGAGACGGTTAATTCCATGGAGAAGGACACACAGGCGTCGCTCGATGAGGATTATAAAGCAGCGTGGAATCCCGGGAGGAAACGCAGGACGCCAGCTGCAGATCCTTACTCGCCCCCGAAGGTGAAAAAGTGAACGGCGTTAAAGAAGAGTATCATGTGAAGCTGGAGCAAACGAGTAAGGGCGTATGGTATTGCAGCGGCCTCGATGTTTTCGTGGAGAACCACGTGGATCTAGCGTCGGAAGCGGATCTGTGCATGTCGGCCATCGAGAGCGTCCTATCGAAGCATAACGAGGCGATATCGCCGCCTGGCGCTCCCGTAGTGCTGGATGTTGGTTTTGTCCCGTTGAAAGGGCCGAAGGGGGCGAAAAAGTGACGCCGAAGGAAGCTGCGCAGCATGTCGTAGAGATCTGGAACTCTGTGACCCATGAGATCCATGAGAACGTGAGTCCTGCGACGCCCATGGAAGCCAGGATCGCGATGTTTGAACAGGCGAACGACTGGATGATCCATGAGAACATCACCAGGGAGCATAAAGAGGCTCGTGAGGCTAAAGAGCAGAAGCAGGAGGAGCCAGTGAGTCAGAAACAGCTGGATTATATCATGTCTCTCGGCGGATTCACCGGCAAAGTAAAGACGAAGAAGGAAGCCAGCGCGTACATCGAAGATTTAAGGAAACAATAGTTATATGGAGATACCCGGTTTAAAATCTCGCCTCCCTCAGAGTTGCGGTTTTGATCACCGGGTATTTCTCCTCACTTTATGGTGATGTTGGTATGAATGATCGTGATAATATTATTATGAAAATAAAACTGGTGAGCACGTCAGATATCAATGCGTCGTACACGATCGAGGTCGTGAAAGGATCTAAGAGCGTCGACTGCACGTGCATGGGTTTTCAAACACATGGGTACTGCAAGCACATAAAATTTTATAAGTCGTTGATCAAACAGTTTCTCGATGAAAAAGCCGGGGTTACGAAGAGAAAAAAGGGTCTTTAGACCACGTAGACTTTTATACCAAAGCGTTCACACGTGGTTTTGTAGGCCGGGTCGTCCAGTTCGCAGACGATCGCGACGTTGACCGGTTTACCTGGCTTGTATTGTTCCATGTAGAGCTCGCGGTAGCTGATCACGCCACCGATAGCTGCCTTGCTAAGTTTGGGTGTGATCTCGATCACCCAGTCGGCATCCTTGGCGTGTACGACGAGATCTATGCGCTTCGCGCGGAGTGTCTCCCAGTTCTCCACGTCTTTTTTTGTCCAGTGGGCCGGTGGCCGGACGTCGGGCGTCTTGAGTTCCACGTCGTACTTGTATTCACCGGCGAGAAGCGCATGATTGCGGAAGCGGATCGCTATCTCTTTCTCATCGGCTTTAAGGTGTTTGAACTCCTGTGTCACCATCGACTGATCCCTCCTTTTTGGGTTCCTCAGGGTTTGCTACCCAGGTGAAGCTCGTGCTTCGATCTATGCTTTCTTTAACTTTCTGTCTCATTGCCTTCAGTTTATCTTTAGCGAACTGTTCGGCGTCACCTGGGACGCCACAACCGACAGCGAACTTCAGCTCATGGTAGCTCAATGTATCGAGTTCGATTATGAGTTCTTCCTGCTTCATGGACAGCATGAGACTTCGTACGTACTCCATCGTTTTTCGTTTGTAATCCCATTTTTCTGTCATGCCTCGTTCACACATTCTTTGGACATCGCCCATTCACATCACCACGTTAACGTATAGCATGATTTCTACTTAAAACTTACGTACGTGGGAGACGGGGGGGGATGCTCTAAAATACAGTGTAGAAAACTTTTTACGTTAATTAACATATGTTAAGTACACAAAAAAAGTTGAGGAAAAACTATGGTGAAAGTACCAAGCGTAGACCAAGTTGCAGCCAAATGGCAGCGACGTGTTAGCCAGGCAGGGCCTGACTATGAGGCAGGTTTGAAGGATCCCGCTCGAGACTGGGGAACGGCGACGAAAGAAGCCGAGCCGCGGTACAAAGAGGGCGTGATCGCAGCTGCGAACGCAGGCAGGTTCGGAAAAGGTGTGACGGCAGCAGGGACGGAGAAATGGAGCCGTAACGCACTCAGCAAAGGTGTTGAGCGTTGGAGTCCTGGTGTCGCGGCAGCTGGCCCGGATTACCAGAAAGGCATGGGGCCGGTGTTGCAGGCGATCAGCGGGGCGGTGCTGCCAGCGCGGTATCCAGCTGGTGACGAACGTAACTTTGAGCGCAGCAAAGCGATGGGACGAGCAATTCACACTGCGACAAAAGGGAAATAATGAGGTGATTCCATGAAGTACCGAACTGTTGTCCTGGAGGACAACCTTGACATTTCAACGGCAGCAACCAAAACGTGGGATCTGAACCTGAACGACCCCATCAGCCGGCTCAGCTTCAAATTCAACATTCAGAATCATGCGACGACACCGGTGATCGTTGCTCACCCAGCGCGTGCAGTGACGAAAGTAGAAATCATCGACGGATCACACATGATCGCGAGTATCTCAGGGGAACAGTTGCTCTCCATGAATTACTACGACAACAAACGCATGCCGCAATCGTACATCAATGGTGTGACGGCGACACAGAGTTATTTCACCGCTTGCCTGGACTTCGGCCGGTGGCTGTGGGATACGGAGCTCGCCTTTGACCCCAAACGATACAACAACCCGCAGATCAGGATCACGTACAACAAAGCACTCTATGAAACTTCAGCGGCATACATGTACCTGACGATGTGGGCTGATGTGTTCGACGAAAAAGCACCTTCGCCTCGCGGATACCTGAAACGACATGAGATCACGACCTGGACGCCAGCGAACAGCACGAAAACACGGTTGGATCTTCCTATTGACTTCCCGTATCGCGCTCTGTTCGCAACAGGATATTCGACGACAGATACGGTGAAAGCCGCGATCGAGCAGTTGAAGATATCCGAAGACACGGACAAGAAAGTGCCGATCGACATCAACACCAAGTACCTGGCTGGTCAGATCATGGGCGACTATCCACCAATTCTGGAAACTGTCGTCCACGTCGGAGCTACAGGCACGGAAACCTTGTACACGATGGCATCCAACGAAGGGAAATTCGTAGGATTGTCGACAACGCAGGAGATCGTTTTCCTGACGAGTTACACCGCGGACACCTTGGTCGTGGACTGTCAAACAGGATCGAACCGTATCGAAGGCACGTCAACCGGATACATCCCGTTCCACACGTTGCCATTGTATTTCGGCGACCGCAACGACCTGGGCGACTGGTACGACCCGATCACTGCAGCGATCAAGAAACTAGAACTGATCGCCACGGGCAGCTCCTCGGTGGGAACATCACCGGTGGGCCGGATCTGCTTGGAGCAACTGGTGCCTTTCTAGGAGGAACACTCCTCCTCTCTCTATTTTTTTTATAAGAACAAATATATTTAGATAAAGGAATAGGTGAAATGATGGAAGGAACATGGACGATTATACCGAACATCGCAGCGAGCGGTGTTCAAGAAGCTCCCGGAACGATCCCGCTTGTAAGGGCGAGGACGCTCACGATAACGACACGTCTTCTTTATGGTGCATCGATAGATGCAAATACGACGCTTGACCTTATTTATTCTCCTGATGGAAACAACTGGGATTCTTTAGCATATGCGACCGCATCGATCACGTACAGTGCTGGTGCGACTGTTCAGAAGACGATCATCATAGATCCACCAGAACATGGGTATATCAAAGTGAAGCTGACGAACGGATCCAGCGCAGACGTTATCACAAACGTTCGTTTGTGGTACAGTATTCAGGCTTGGCCACCGGAACCAGCTCAGAGTCATGGCGACATGAGCACGCGAAGGAAAAGTGATTAGACCATGAGACTACCACGTGGTTACCCGACGTATCCATGGGGTGACAACGAACGGCTTTATTTTGGTGATGATAACGATTCAAGTATTTACTGGAGTGGAACAGATCTTTATACACAATCAAATCGTCATGTTTTTATATCCGTTGCAGCAGCATGTAGTCTCTATATCCTTGATGGTGAAACACAATCGTTAAGAATTGTCTATGAAGATGCTTCGAAATTAACGAGGATA